>Ga0070734_10006157_pt1 | contig 10199 bp, 10 predicted proteins | sample Coa_R1_8_FD_66444 | JGI IMG/M metagenome (GOLD analysis project Ga0070734, IMG submission 66444) | Surface soil microbial communities from Centralia Pennsylvania, which are recovering from an underground coalmine fire - Coalmine... | ecosystem: Environmental > Terrestrial > Soil > Unclassified ... | reverse complement strand
AGGCGCGGCCCGCGAGGCGCGACCACCGAAGGCCGAGGGAGGTGGGTTGCGGGTCGTTGATGGTCTCGCCAACGAGCCCGGCCGTCTGCTGCTCGACGGCGAGCGCCGAGATCCCGCTCGCGGTGTTGAAGTCTTGCGCGGGGACGGGCTGGTCCCATCCCCCGCCGCCGGCGACGACCCGAACGGGTACACCCGCCACCCATCGACCGGCGGCCTTGGGGTCCACCGTCCCCACGAGCGAGATGTTGTCGCCGATCTGGATCGTGACCTTGCCGGTCGGCACGCTCGATGCGTCGACGGTGCCGTCGGGGTCGATGTCCACGTCGACGATCCACGCGCCGCGCCACTTGGACACCATGCGCGCCGACACGCACCGGACGCCGTTGAGCGTGATGTTCCGGTCGGTCACGGCGTCTGCTCCAAGGAGAGGAGCTCTTGGGTCGCTTCGTTCTGTTCGGCGCCGAGGGCGTCCTCGGCCGAGGGGAGACCCCCTTGCACGGGTGGGGTCGACTGATCAGGTCGAGGGGGCGCGGGGATCGGCGGCTTCCACTCGAGAAGGTAGACGTACGCCGAGAAGAGCCCCGGGCGGACCTGCTTCAAGAAGGTCACCTTGCGCACGACGACGCTCGTGACGTTGTACGGGGGGGCGCTCGCGATGATGTGCGAGAACCCGTAGCTCTTCGGCTGCGTGGTCCCGGGTTGGGCGGGCGCCGGACGGGACAAGTACTTCGCCGCGAAGGCGAGCCAGTCCTGGTAGTGCTGTCCCGTCCACAGGTCGATCCTGCAAACGAGGGTCGTGAGCTCCTCGCCGGCGGGAACGATCGTCGCCCACATGAGAGCGAAGCCCTTGCGGACCTCCCACCCTTGCTCGGCGTCGCCGTCCTCGATCTCGCACTTACCCGGCGACCGGTCCCCCGACAGGGTGAAGTAGTCGGCCTCGGGGCCGACCGGCAGACCCGCCGATGTCGTCGCGTAGGCGAAGTTCGCAGGAAGAGCGAGCGTCATGGGACCGCCTGCGTCGGGATGCCGGCCCCCTTGAAGAGGTCCTCGATCGCCTTGGTGAGGTCGGCGAGCATCGAGCTGTTCTGAATGGCCTTTGCCGTGGCGTGGCCGTCCTTGGCGTTTCCGGCCTGGACGACGATCGAGACCCGGAGGCCCCCCACGTTGACGACGTTGCCCCCTCCGCCGCCCTGTCCGGCCGGGACGATGCGCTCCCCTGGCGCGACGCTGGCGAAGGCCTCGCCCGGCGCGGGACGCATGACCACGCCCCCCGTGCCGTGCGCGGGCGCTACGACTGTGGTCGGCGACCCCGACCCGAGCAGCCCGGTAGGGGGCGTGCCCGTCGCCAGGCCGGCGCCGCGCTGCGCATCCGTGATTCCCCTCGTCGGACCCGCCGAGAGTTGGCCCTGTCCGGCGATGAGCCCGTAGAGCCTCGAGGCCGCCTCGTAGGCGCTGTCGAAGGCCTGCTTCATGAGCACGATCGGTGCCGTCGCGGCGACCAGCGTCACACCGACCCCCGCGGCAACCGCCCCGATGGCCCCGAGGGCGATCTTGGCCGCGACGAGAGCGTCCCGGAACTCGGCGGGGCCCGCGATGTTCTCCCTCGAGAAGGTGCGCTTGATCCACTGCTCGGTCTTCAGAAGGACGATGGTCAGCCGGGTGGCCTCGAGGATGAGATGACGGAGCGCGAGCTCGAGGATGGGGGCCCCACCCTTGGCGACGTCGTTCACCGCGAGGCCCATCGCCTTCAGGATCGCGTGGAGTCCGTAGCCGCTCGTCGACGTCATCGAGAAGAGCCGCTCGATCCGCTGGAGACCCTGGAGGAAGGGGGTTAGGTCGATGCCGCGCGTGAGCCCCGCGAGGTCGTCGTGGAACTTCTTCGCCTGCGTCTCTAGCGAGAGCATCTTGTCGGGGTTGATCTTGCCGAACGCGGCCTCGCTGGCGTCGCGGACGGCCGCCAGCGCCGCGGCGTACTCCTTGGCCCCCTTGGTCCCGAACGTGAGCGTCCGTCGAGCCTGGTCGAGGGTCGTGTTCGTCCTCGCGGCGAAGGACGCGACGATCGACTCGAACTTGATCCCGGTCCCGGCGAGCTCGCCGAGGCCTCCGGCGCCCCCCGAGAACGCGTTGAAGGCTCCCGAGTTCACCTGGAAGCGGCCGAAGGCCTTCCCGCGCTCGAGAATGGCCTGGACCTTCGCCGCGGCCTGGTCGCCCATCGCCGCGGACGTCTGTCCGAGCGTGGTGACGATGTCGAGGATGCCCTGGCCGCTCACGCGGGTGCCGTCGAACGTCGTCCGGATGCCCTTGTAGAGCTTGGAGAACTCCTCCGTCGTCAGGGGGATCTTCTGGCGCAGGCGATCGATCTGGTCGCCCATCCGCTCCGAGTCCGCCGCGGATCCGGCGATGCCTTGACGCGTGAGGGCGAGCGAGCGCATCGCGTCGGCCGAAACCACGACGAACCGCGCGATCGCGCTCACGCCGGCGACGAAAGCGGCGGTCAGGGCGGCCATTCCCGTCGCCAAGAGCGCGATCGACCCCAGGAGGAGCGTGCTCGAGCCGCCCGCGCCCCCAAAGGCGTCCGTCAAGGCCGTCACCTTGGCCCGGAGCTCGGCGACGGGGCCCCCTACGGCCTTGACGACGTCTCCGGTGGCCTTCGTCTTGGCCTTCACCTCGTTCAGGGACGTCCCATGCTTCACCATCTCGAGCGTGGCGGCCGACAGGGCCGACTTCTCCGCATCGATCGCGCTCTTCAGCTTGTCCTTCGCCGCCTTGACCTCGTCGGAGGTCCCGCGAAGCGCCCGGAGCGTCCCGGACATGCTCTTGATCGCGTCCTGGGCAGCCGTGGCGCGCTTTTGCAGCGCCTCGAGGGCGCTCGCCGCCCCTTTCGAGAAGTCGGGCGCGTTCCCGGCGATGTTGACGCTAAACGTCGCTTGCCCGCTATCAGCCATGCCCTCTTCTCACCAGCGCGTGAAGCGCGTCCGTCAAAATCACCGCCCCCACCCACGCCCGATCGCCGCTTTCTTCGCTCGCGGGCTCGTCCCTCAGGAAGGCCTGCAAACAGGCGGCACCAAATCCGACGTCGCGGCGTGCTCGTTCGACGTCGGCGCCTATTTTGTCGACACCTCCTTCGCGAAGGCCCCGTGGAGGACCTTCAGCGCGCCAGCAATCATGATCGGGAGGCTCGACGCCCCTGGCCTCTGCTCGGTGTCGACGCACATCTGGCGGTAGACCTTCGCGTCAGGGTGAAGGATCGCCGGCGTCGTGAAGTTGAGCCACGCGCCCGAAGGGATCGGCTGACCCTTCTTGACGAAGCTCTCGCTCGTCTCGTCCCACTTCGCCATGGTGATCGCGTCGACGCGCTTGATCGCGACGATCCCCTGCGCGCCGCAGTCGAGGATCTCGAAGTCGAGCCCGCGCTTGCCGATCTCGGCCTTGTACTTGACGAGCAGCTCGGCGGCGAGAATGACGCGGTCCTCGGCGTCCTCGCGGAGCTCGCGCTCGCTGTCCTCGAGGGTCGCGACCGCCTTGGCGAGTCGCTGCGCGCGCTCCTCGGCGCGCTTCTTCGCGGCTTCTTCTTCCGGGGTCATTGCTGACTCGAGAAGAGGGTCAGGCCGTTCTGGTCGGCGGCGATGTACTTGATCCCGAACTCGTGGATCAGCGCCTTGCTCTCGTTGTCGGCGTCGAGCTTGTCGCTGACGACGGCGCAGAGACCGAAGGTGTAGAGGATGACCGGAGCGTTCACGATGTCCGCCTCCGAGAGGGAGAAGGTGCACGTGAAGCGCGCGTCGCCGTACGAGATGCCGTTCGGATCGAGGGCGGCGAGGCCCTCTTTGATGAGCTGGGCGGTCGTCTCCGCGAACTTCAGGGTGAAGGCGCCGGGGACGTACTTGCCCGCGGTCATCCCGATCGGGAGCCCGTCTTGGCGAGAGCCCGTGACCTCCTCGCGGTCGCGCTCGTCCGCGTACCCGAGGCCGAACCACCCGTCGTAGGTCCCCGCTCCGTACACGTTCACCTTGACGGAACGACCCGAGAGGATCGTGCCCTGAAGGCGCGCGCGATCGATACCTGCACTCATGGCAAGACCCTTCTTCTGCTCAGGTGAGCGTGTTGACGAACTCCGAGGTGATCGGGAACTTCTTCACGTACCCGAGTGCCTCGTTTTCGAGCGTGCACGTGATGGTCGCCGGGCCGTTCCCGAGGTTGATGTCGTTTTGCGAGACGATGAACTCCGTCCCGCTGACCTGGCCGGCGACGGCCTGGTTGATGACCTGCTGTCCTCTCGACTGCCAGTCGAGCGCCTGCCGCTTCGTGATCTTGCCGGTCGTGGTGCTCCGCTCGTACCCGGCGGACAGCAGCCCCGTCATCTCGTCGTACGCAGCCTGGCAAGCCGCGTTCATCGTCCGGGCGTGCTGCACGTAGACGTACGGCGAGCCGTTGCCGGAGAGGACGTAGGGGTTGCAGATGTACACGCCCGACCGCCGCGGGAAGGTCCGGAGGGTGACGAGCCGGATGGTCGTCGAATCCAGCCCCGCCTGGACCTGTTCGTCGTGCCACTTCGAGTTCCCGTTGGGGAAGTTGATGGAGCAGAGGCCGAGCGGGCCGGCGCCGACGTACGCCGCGTCCTGGCCAATCGGCGTCGACTCGGCGCGCGTCGCCAGGTAGAGCGAGATCGGCTGAGGCTTGGTGACGCCGGAGATCGGAGACACCATGTCGGCGGCGTCGGTCCCGACCGCGACGTTGATGGTGCTCGTCGAGGACAGGAGCGAGCTCATCGCCGTTTGGAACGAGGCGTCGCTCTCGACCTGGTAGCTCTGCGTGTTCGGCAAGTACTTGTGCCGGGTGTTCATGAAGGCGAAGGGGAAGAGACCGATCGCTCCGAGCCCTGTGATCCAAGCGTCGACGACGCCCACGAGCGCGCTCGTCGTTTCGCCATGGACGAGCAGGCAGTCCCACTGGAGCTTCGTCGCCTTGAGCGCGGCGAGCGCCGAGGTCAGGTCTGAGGAGTTCATCCGGGGCCCCGTCACGTTGACGGCGAACTGGTCACCGGTGACGAACGTGCCCGTCCCGAAGTTCAGGACGACGCCCGTCGAGACGCCCGTCACGGGGACGGTGGGCGTGAGCGTCATCGCCGTGCCGAGCTGGATCTGAGGTCCAAAGAGAGCGCCTCCGTCCAGGCTGACCTGAAGGATGATCCCAGCGACCCCGAGCGTCCCTCCGGTGACCACGTTGACGAGGACCTGGTAGTCGTCGGCGATCGCGGCCGCGGACCCCACGGAGACGACCGACGTCCCGGTCCCGGTGTACGAGACGCCCGTGTAGACGATCGTCGCGCTGTTTGCCGTGTAGGCGCCGCTTCCCGTCACGCCGGTAAGGGACAGCGTGTTCGCGTCGACGACCGTCGCGTCCCACGTGCCGTTGATCGCCGTGTCGCCGGTCGCACCGGTGATCGTGACGACGTAGCTCACGTTCGTTCCGCCCACGAGTCCGTGCCCGGTGACGGTGATGTGCGCCGGGGGACCGTTGGAGGGGACCGCGGCCACCTGGAGGCCGGCCGTGCCTCCGCAGAGAGCGGGATCGGCGGGCGAGTAGGACCCGGCGGTCGTCGTCGTCGGCCGGACGACGAGGCACGGGAGCTGGGCCTCCTCGATGAAGTAGGCTCCGAACTCGACGAGCGGACCTTCCTGCCCCGCGCTTTGTAGCGCTCCCGTGTCCGAATACTGCTGAGGGGTGTTGGCCGGCAGGTTCGCGGAGCCGAGGCACGGGGCGACGATCGCCAGGATCCCGATCGCCGATTGGTTGGCTTGGGCCGCAATCGCATTCGGCTTGGAGACGGTAGTCGACGGGGCGCTCATGGCTTCGACCTCTCAGCTCGCGGGGTTGCGAACGATCTTCGGGGTGACTTGCGTGATGACGTCGCTCGGCATGTCGTAGAGCGGCTCCTCGTGGACGAACGTGACGAGCTGCTCAATGCCGAAGGGCAGGTTGACGGAGGCCTTGAGGTCGCGGCGTACCGACAGAAGGGTGATCGCCCCTGTGCCAGCGATCTCCACGTTGCCGTCGGCGTCGACGACGAAGGACTTGTCGAGGCCCTGGGCGACGAGCTCGAGGAGCTGGGTTGCCGCGCGAAGCTGGGCTTCTTCGTCATTGTCGGCGGCCGTCGGGTCGTAGGACCAGATCGACGCGGTGACGATGCGGTCCCACGTCCAGAGGACGCGAGGATTGCCGCCATAGCCGACGGGAGGACGATCCGGCATGCGGAACGTGCCGAGGTTGCCGCTCTCGTCTCCCGGGATGAGGAGGACACGGTTTCCGCCCTCGGGCGACGCGTTGAGCTGCTGCTCGCGCTGCGCCCACCCGGTGTGGCCCACCACGGGCACGCGCACACCTTGCTGCGCACACTTCGTCTGGACGAAGGGAAGGGCGAGCCACGCCTTGAGTCCCGCCGCGAGGGCAAGGACGCCGTCCTCCTGCGGGCCGGTGCCGAGGATGATGCCCATCTCATCGGTCCCCCGTGATGCGCGAGAAGGTCTTCGCGGCCGCGTCTGAGATCGCCTTGACGATCGGCGCCGGCACCCCCTCGCCCTTGGGAGGGAGGATGTTGCGCCGCGTGTTCTGGATCGCCTGGACCTTTTGCGAGCCCGTGCTCGTCCCGTCGAGGCGGAGCTCGATGACCGTTCCGACCGCGCGCGCGTGTACGGCGGCCGCGGCGTTGGTGAGCGGCGAGGTTCCGTCCTTCTTGGGCGCCCAGGGCTTGCCCGCCGGCGTCGTCCCCGCCGCCGCCGTTGCCTTGACCGCGGCCTCGACGCCGGGCGCGGCCGTCGCAGCGAGCTCCTCGGGGAAGCGGCCGAGCGCGCGCACGCGGTCGATGATTCCGTCGAGCTCCCCGCTCATAGGCCGCCCTCCTCGATGTCCGCCGAGTCGTCGCCCGACACCAGCGGGCTTGCCGTGTCGTCGGTCGTGCCGAAGGGGTTCACGACGTCGCCAGTCGTTCCGCCGCCGCCCTGCAAGGCTGCTTGCTGGATCCCCTGCCACGCGTACGGGCTCTGTTCCGAGTAGCCGAGGGGAGAGGCCTGAGTAACGCCCGTCGTCGACGCGTTCGTGTCCGTGTCGGCGAGCGGTAGGTCGAAGAGGTTGTCGACGGCGGACGCGGCCTCCTTGACCTCGGAGCGCGCCGCGTCGGCCAGGTCGTCCAGCCGCTTGATCTGATCGTCTGACTGAGCGTTCACGCCGCGCACCCGGTACGCATCCGGGTCGACCATCCGCGTGAGCCAGAGGAGGCAGAGCTCCTGGACCGGCGGAGCCGTCTGATAGCCCCGCTTGCGCAGACGCGCGGTGATCCACGCTTGGTGCATCGCGATCAGCGAGGCGATCTTCCCAGGCCGGCGCTGCTCGATGACCTTGATGTCGGTGTCCGGCAGAGCGCTTCGGGCGATGAAGTCGCCGAGCGCGTACCAGGGCGGAGCCTGGGGCAGGACAGGGGAAGGGGCGGCCGGCACGTCGGGTCTCCTGCGCGCCGAAGCCCCGGGGCTCGTGGCCTACCGGGGCTGGCGCCTCTACGCGCTCGCGATCAGGGCGTGCACTTGAAGAAGAGGTACGGGTGCCCGTAGGCGCCGACGTTCCTCCCCTTGAACGTCCACTCCCACATGTCCGCGCGGTTCGTCTGCGCGCTCGCGGTGTCCGGGTAGCCCCGGAGCTCGAAGGGCTTGCGCTCCGAGAAGATGAACGCGCCAACCTCGTCGGAGAGCACGTCCTCGCACCCGATGTAGTAGTTCGAGGTCGAGATCGCATCGAGCTCGGGGGCGATGATGGGCTCCTCGAAGGCGTAGTTCCGAAGGATGTTGTCGGTCTGCGCGATGAACTCGGCGGGCATGCCCGAGGTCAGGAAGCCGCCGCCGCCGACGAGCTGGTTGACCGTAAAGGCGAGCGCCGCGGGCGCGACGACGATCTTGGGCTTCAACATGCGGGGGATGGTCCCGCCGAACGAACCGAAGTTCAGGGAGGCGATGGTCGCGAGCGCCGAGGCGAAGTTTCGCGACTGGATGATCAGCGCGTCCATGTACGTCGACTGCGGAGCGGTGCCGGTCGGCGTGATGTTGATCGGGACGCCCGTGATGATGTTCGAGTAGGTCCCCTGAGACGGCCCCACGGGGTTGACGGGGTGAGACGCCGAGAAGTAGGGCTGGCCGTCGTAGGCGAGCGCGGTCCCGCCGTTCTTGATCAGCTGGAAGAGAAGGTTGCGCGCGTAGTAGGCGCCTTCCGCCCCTCGGTCGCGCGCCCACTTCTGCGCGAAGTCCATCGCCCCGACCTGGGGGTAGTCCTTCAGCTGGTTGTCCTCGATCTCGTTCGTGGTGAGGCGAAGACCCGACCCGACGTTCAGGTTGTCGATCTCGTATTCGATCGCAGCCATGTCGTCGAAACGGATGTTGCCTCCCTGGCCCTCGGGGTAGATCCCGACGGTGTCGAGGAGCCACGTGAGCAGCTCGCGCCGCGTCGTGGAGGGCCGGACCTTCATGATCCGGCGGACCTGAGCGGCTTCTTTCGCGACGCGCTGCCAGTTGCTCGTGATGAGCGCCCGGATCATCGAGTCGATCGTGACGACGTAGGACGGGGTGAGTTGCACGGTCGTTCTCCTTCAGGCGCTTCGATTAGAAGCCGTTGTCGATGGTGACGTTGAGCACCGAGGCGTCGGACGCCTGGGTTCCCATGTTCGCGGCGAAGGCGAAGAGGGAGACGGCCGCCGTGCCCACGTACCCGGGCGTCGGAGCCTTGGCGCCGAAGCTCACCGTCCCGGTATTGGTCCCACCGAGGGCGCTCAGCATGGTCTCGACGGTGCTCCTCGAGGCGGAGAGGATGCCGACCGGGCAGTTGCCGCCGCCGAGGCCTCCGGTGCCCGCCGTGAGCGCCTTGGTGCCGCTCGCGAGCGTGATCTGGAAGGTCACGCACCCGACGTAGAAGCCGGGGTCGGACGTGTCGACGACCGCCGACGCGTTCGTGGCCTTCCACGAGGTGTTGGCGAAGAAGGTGCCCTCGCCGCCGACCTCGATGCGCGAGCCGACGACCCAGGCGTTGCCCGTGTACCACCACCCCGGACGGACAAGGATGTAGGGCGTTCCTGCGGAGCCGACCTGCTTCAGCACCCACGGACCGGAGTCCTTGGCGTTCGTCAGGTTCGCGGTTCCCGCCTGGATGAAGACGATGTCCCCGGCGACGTTCGTCACGCCGTCCTGGGCGCCGAACGCGCCGTTCGCGGTCGCGGTGAGAACGCCCGTGCCCGACCCGCTGTAGGCCGCCAGCGAGGTGACGACGTTCCGCGCCGTGAAGGCCGTCGCCGTGTCGAACGGCGTCTCCTCGGCGGAGTACGGGTAGACCATCTCGACCCAGACCCCTGTCGCGGACGCCTGGCTTCCGACGGCACCGCCCTGGACGTCGGGCGCGAAGTCGTAGACCACGCCGAAGTCACCCCACGGTCCGGTGCCGAACGCGGTCGCCGTGTGGTCGTCCAAGAGCGAGCACATACGCTCGCGCGCGGTGACCGGCACCGGGTTCGTCGCGTCCTGGTCCGCGAGGTAGAGGCGCCGCTCGCGGAAGAACTGGACGTCGGCCGCCATGGCGCCGTTCGTGCCGGACGTGTTGTTCGCGTCCTGGTAGAAGCGGCCGACCGGCGGGCTCTCGCTCGACACGTCGCCGGACTGACCGGCCGGGCCGTAGTACCCGTTGGCCCAGCACGAGCAGAGGCCTCCTCGGAACACCTGCACGCCGGCGGCGAGCGGGCGCATGTCGCGCTCGATGACTCGGACAGACCCGACTCGGAACGTCGTGAGCGGGGCGGGGGTCGAGACAGTCATGGGAATGAACCTTTCCGGCCGAAGAGGCCCTTACTTCGTCGCCGCCGCCGCGGCCTTGACCCGCTCGGCTTCTTGTTCGAGGTACTGCCAGCCGGTTCCCGCGACGCGGAACGTGCCGTCCGGGCGCGTGTGGGGACCCTTGAAGTCGTCGTCGCCGCTCACGACGGACGTGCCCGCCATGACGCGCTCGAACTCCTTCTTCTCCGCGGGGTTCATCGACGTCATCTTCATGAAGTCACGGAGCTCATCGCCCTTCAGGCCGTCGCGGGGGTTGGGGACCGTGCCGCCCTGACCGTTGCCGCGCGTGGCGCGCACGCGAGCGCTCGGAGCGGCCGCCGCCGGCGACGCGTCGATCAG
>Ga0070734_10006156_pt1 | contig 10202 bp, 4 predicted proteins | sample Coa_R1_8_FD_66444 | JGI IMG/M metagenome (GOLD analysis project Ga0070734, IMG submission 66444) | Surface soil microbial communities from Centralia Pennsylvania, which are recovering from an underground coalmine fire - Coalmine... | ecosystem: Environmental > Terrestrial > Soil > Unclassified ... | reverse complement strand
GGCGTGCTCGACGCCGCGCAGCAGATGGCGGTAGCGCGGGCTGGCCGCCGCCCAGAGGCCGAACGCTCCATCGATGTGAACCCAAGCGCCGTATTTGTGCGCTAGCGGGATAAGGCTCTCGAACGGGTCGTAGGCGCCAAATTTCAGGTCACCGGCCTGGAGTAGAACAATGGCCGGCCCATCGCCGTGCGTCGTAAGAGCGCGCTCCAGGGTCTGGCGCTCGAGGCGGCCGTGGGAGTCGGAAGGCAGATCGATCAGATGCTGCTTGCCAACGCCGAGGAGCCGGACCGCGCGTTCGACGGTGCCGTGGCGCTCGCAGCTCGTAAAGATCGAAATGGGCGGCGCGCCGGCGAGGCCGCGCTGCTCGACGTCCCAGCCGCGGCGCGCAAGCAGCCGATGGCGGGCGGCGGCGAGACAGGTGACGTGGGCCATCTGGCAGCCGGTGACGAAAGCGAAGCTGGCCGCAGCCGGAAGACCGAAAATCTCCTTCAACCAAGCGCCGGCTACTTCCTCGGCGACCGCGGCGGCGGGACCGGTAGCGTAGAGGCTTGCGTTCTGGTCCCACGCAGCGGTGAGCCAGTCGGCGGCGAGCGCCGCAGGGAGGGCGCCACCGATCACCCAGGCGAAGAAACGGCCCCCGGCGCAGCCGACCAGGCCGGCCTCGACATCGCGCGCCAGTTCGGCGATCACCTGCTCGGCCGGAATGCCCTCGTCGCAAAGCGGGTGGCTGAGGCGCGCGCGAACGGCCGCCAGATCCGCGGTAGGAGCGACCGGCGCAGAAGGCAGCCGATTCAAGTAGGCGAGCGCCTGTTCGAAGGCTTCGGTTAGCGGGGGACGGAAAGGAGAAGCAGAGATTTCCACCATCCCACTCTAAGATCCTGCGCGCGAAGGAGTCTATCTGTTTCTTGCGCGGGAATTCGGGTCAATATGTAAAAATAAAGTTGTCCCGCCTCCCCGGAAAGTTGTGTCATGTCGTTCGTCCATCTGCATTGCCATACGGATTACTCGCTGCTCGACGGGGCCTGCGATATCGACCAGCTGATGCAAATCGCGGTCGAGCAGAAGATGCCGGCCGTGGCTATGACCGATCATGGAAACCTGTTCGGCGCCGTCAAATTTTATAACGCCGCTAAGGCGAACAACATCCATCCGGTGATCGGGTGCGAGGTGTATGTCTCCCAGCAGGGACACAAAACGCGGTCGGATTCGGACCGCTACAACCACCTGGTGCTGCTCTGCGAAAACCAGGAGGGCTACCGTAATCTGATCAGGCTCGTTTCGACCGGCTATCTGGAGGGGTTTTATTACAAGCCGCGCATCGACCTTGACCTGCTGTCGCAGCATTCCAAGGGGCTGATTGCGCTTTCGGCTTGCTTGCGGGGACACCTGGCGGAGACGATTCTCTCGGATAAGTATGAGGACGCAAAACGGCTGGCGCACACGTACTCAGATGTTTTCGGGAGCAGGAACTTCTTCCTGGAGGTGCAGGACCACCATCTCGACCAGGACAAAAAGCTCACGCCGGAGCTGAACCGGCTCTCGCACGAGACGGGGCTGCCGCTGGTGGCAACCAATGACGCGCATTACTTGCGGCGGGATGACGCGCGGGCGCACGAATTACTGATGTGCATTCAGACGGGCAAGTTTCTGAGCGATCCGAACCGGATGCGGTGGAACTCGCCGGACTTTTACCTGAAGTCGCGAGCCGAGATGCTGGAGCTGTTCGGCGAGCTCGAAGACGCGGTCGATCGCACCTGGGAGATCGCGCAGCGCTGCAACGTCAACCTGGAGAAGGTCAAAGAACCGTTTCCCAAGTTCGATGTGCCGGAAGGCCATTCGACCGACACCTATTTCGAATTCGTCGCGCGCGAAGGATTCGAGCGGCGCCGGCCGCGGCTGGAGGCAATGCGGGCGCAGGGCCTTTTGAAACACGAACTGCCGGAATACGCCGAGCGGCTGGATCGCGAGATCCAGATGATCCAGAAGATGAAATTCTCGGGATATTTTCTGATCGTCTGGGATTTCATCCGGTACGCGAAATCCAAAGGGATTCCGGTGGGACCGGGCCGCGGGTCGGCGGCGGGGTCGCTGGTGGGTTATGCGATGTCGATCACCGATATCGATCCGCTGCAATACGGGCTGCTGTTCGAGCGCTTCCTCAACCCGGAGCGCATCAGCATGCCCGATATCGACATCGATTTCTGCATGCACCGGCGCGGCGAGGTGATTCAGTACGTCACCGAGAAATACGGGCGCGAGCAGGTAGCTCAAATTATCACGTTCAACACGCTGGGGGCGCGCGCTGCCATTAAAGATGTAGGGCGGGTATTGGAGATGCCGTTCGCCGACGTCGAGCGGCTCACCAAGATGGTGCCGAACGTTCTGAACATCTCGCTGGAGGACGCGATCAAGCAGGAGCCGGGGTTCGATGCCGCAGCCAAGGCGGATCCGCGCGTGGATGACGTCCTCAAGGTGGCGCGGCGCCTGGAAGGCCTGGCGCGGAACTGCTCGGTGCACGCGGCGGGCGTGGTCATTTCACCGCAGCCGCTCAAGGAACTGGTGCCCCTCTACAAGACGAACCGCGACGAAATTGTGACGCAGTTCGATATGAACGGGCTTGAAAAGCTTCAGCTCCTCAAGATGGATTTTCTGGGGCTGACCACGCTGACCCTGATCGAAGACGCGCTGCGGCTGATCGACAAACGCCACGGAGTGAAGCTCGATCCGCAGGAGCTCCGCCTCGACGACAAAGATACGTACGAGATTTTCGGCAAGGGATACACGAGCGGCGTCTTTCAGTTTGAATCGCCCGGCATGCGCGACATTCTGCGGCGCTACCAGCCGAGCCGGATCGAGGATCTGACGGCGCTCAACGCGCTTTACCGGCCGGGCCCGATCCAGGGCGGCATGATCGATGATTTCATCGAGCGCAAGTGGGGGCGGCGCGCGGTGCAGTACGATTTGCCGGAGCTGAAGGAGTTGTTGGAAGAGACATACGGCGTCATCGTGTATCAGGAGCAGGTGATGCAGATCTCCAACCGCCTCGCGGGCTACTCGCTGGGCGATGCGGACCTGCTGCGGCGCGCGATGGGCAAGAAGAAGCCCGAAGAAATGGCTAAGCAGCGCGAACGGTTCATCAAGGGCGCGCTGGAGCGCGGGTTTCCACAGAAAAAAATCGAGAAAATTTTCGATCTGATGGAGCAGTTCGCGGGTTACGGGTTCAACAAGTCGCACTCGGCGGCATATGCGTACCTCGCCTTTGTAACGGCGTATTTGAAAGCGCACTACCGCGTGGAATTCATGGCGGCGCTGCTCACCTCGGAAACCGGGAACACGGCGAAGGTCGTGAAGTACATCAACGAATGCCGCGACATGGGTATCCAGATTCTGCCGCCGGATGTGAACGCGAGCGAATGGAGTTTTACACCGGACGGCGACAACTCGATTCGCTTCGGGCTGGGCGCGGTGAAGAATGTCGGCCAGTCGGCCGTGGAAGCGATCGCGCGGGCGCGGCATGAGACGGGGCGATTCCGGTCGCTCGATGAATTTTGCGAGAAAGTCGATGTCGGCGCGGTGAACCGCCGGATGATCGAGAGCCTGATCAAGGCGGGCGCGATGGATTCGCTGGAAGGGTCGCGGTCACAGAAGACCGCGGTGATCGACCGCGCGATGGAGGGTGGACAGCGCGTCTGGCGCGACCGAACCAGCGGCCAGGAAGGCTTGTTCGGCGAAGTGCATCACGAAGAATCGCACGTGGCGCCGCTGCCCAACGTGCCGGATTGGAACGACAAAGAGAAGCTGGCGGCTGAAAAAGAGATGCTGGGATTCTGGGTAACCGGGCATCCGCTCGACCGGTACGCGGAGAAGGTCACCGACCTGGCGACGCACGACAGCTCGACGCTCGAGGGCCTGGGCAAGGGAGTGGAAGTCACGCTATGCGGAGTGTTCACCGGAATCACGCGTAAGCGCAACCGCGAAGGCAAACCGTGGGCGGCGCTGTCGATCGAAGACCGCACCGGGTCGGTGGAGGCGATGGTGTTCGCGGCGAGCTACGAGCGGCTGGCGCCTCAAGTAGTCGAAGATACGGCGGTGCTGGTGCGCGGGCTGGTGCTGCCGGAGGAAAACGCGCCGCCGAAAATCTCGATTCAGGATATCGTGGCGCTCGACAATGCCCGCGTAGACATGCCCGCGGTGATTGCGATCCGCGTGTGGCTGGGGCGGAACGGCAAGGCGGACAAGGCGCACGCGCTAGAGGAGCTGTTCAAGCGCAAGCCGGGCGACACCCAGGTGCGGCTGCGCCTGGAGATGCCGCGCGAATTTTCGGTGCTGCTGGACGTGCCTGCGCGCGTGAAGCCGGACAAAGAATTCCGGTCGATGGTGGAAGATATCTGCGGGCCCGAAGCCATCGAGAAACTGGCGGGGTAGACTGAAAAAACATGGGTGATCGCGATCGCGAACAACTGAAGGCTCTGCTGCGGGAATACTCCGTCCGCTTCGGACAGTTCAAGCTGGTGTCTGGTCAAACCAGTGACGTTTACGTCGACGCCAAACTCACCACCTGCCGGGCGGCGGCAATGCCGCTCGTGGGGCGGTTATTTCTTAGAAAGATTGAAGAGCTCGGGTGGCGGCCGGCGGCTGTCGGAGGACTGACGCTCGGAGCGGATCCGATTGCAATGGCCGTGGCTCACGAGAGTTCGGCGGCCGGGCGGCCCATCGATGCGTTCGTCGTGCGCAAAGAACCCAAGAAGCACGGGACGATGAAGTTCATCGAAGGACTGGCAGAGCTCAACGGCACCCCGGTGGTGATCATCGACGACGTGTGCACGACCGGCGGGTCGACCATCACCGCGATCGAGAACGCGCGGGCGGCGGGGCTGCAGATCCTCGGAGCCCTTTGCCTGGTGGATCGGGAAATGGGAGCGGCCGGGAATATCGAAGCGCTGGGCTGCCCCTTCGATTCGATCTTCACTCTCACCGAGGTGAAGGCCCTGGCTGCTACGGAGCGGTCAGTCTGAGGCTGAGGGCCGTGCCGGGATCGGTCGCCATGCCGAGCAACTCGCTGCTCCGATCGACCAGAATGCCCCGGAAATTCGCGTCCAGCGTACGGCCGGCTTCGAAGGGCACGATCAGGTGGAGACGGACAAAACAATCGCCATCCACTTCAGCCGTTCCAGCGCCTGGCGAAGCGGTCTCCCCGGAGAGTGTCAACGTTAATTGACCGCCGCGGTTTTCTATGATGCCCTCGGCGGATACGGATCCCGCAGGCTGAGCTGTATCCACATTGATTTGCCTTCCCGTCAGACGAAACCGGTAGCGCGGCCGGAAATCCTGCTCCTGGCAGGTGTCGCTACTCTTCAGCAAAGTGCCTCCAGAAGCCCCGCCCGGATCGGTCTGGCGAAACTGGATGCGGCGACCATCCGGCCTCATGGTTCCCTCGAAGTGCTGGAAGTTGCCCGAATCATCCTGGAGACTCCAGGATACGGAGCAATCGGTGCGCTGTTCATACTTCCCGCTGACAGGATTGCCCAGGTAAAGGCCCGTGAAGCTTACGGACGAGACGCCGGTGACCCCGCCCTCCCCGTCAAAAACGAGGCGGCCGACCGTCACCACCGGCTGGAGCTGCGAACCGATCGTGGTCGTGCCGGTCAACTGAAAGCCATATGTGCCCTGGAGGCCAGCCGGGGCGCAGACATCCGCCGACCCCACGGAAGCGAACAATGCCGCCACAATGCAGATGCCGCCGGGCCTCATACCTTGTTAGATGGCGGCGACGGTGAAAATAGTTCTCTTCTCCAGTGAGTAGAATCTGTTCGAACGCGCACAATTTTTATACCGGACGCCGGCGGTACCGCGGAAATGAGACAGTTTTGTGGATTGGAACTTCGGTTGCCTGCGCATCGCGATGGCGGCGCCCGAAACCCGAGCCGCTGGGTGAGGGGCGACCCGTCTGGGCCCTCCACGGACACCCACGCGGAGCATGGCTTGGGTGTCCCTTTTTCGCTGCGTTACTGGACGTTTAATTTGACGGTATTGCTGGCAACGCCGCCAACCGTCAGAGTCAGATCATACTGCCCGGAAGCGAGATTCGGGACCACCACGTTGGCTTGAGCGAGGCTGACGAAGTTCGGAGTGAGTCCGAGGAACTGGATCTGGGCGGGCTGCCCGGCTATGGTGGCGCTGGATACCGCCTTGGCGCGGGCGAGAACGGCAGTGCCGGCGGGCGTGCCGGTCGGCACCGAATTATCCACCGCGCCGATACCAATCAGATAAACCACGACGATATCGCCCGCATGCGCCGGGCGAGCGGTGGTATTCAGGCTGTAGTCCGGGTTTTGAATCAGGGCTTGCCCGTTGCCTCCCAACAGAATGTACGGGGCGGCCGGAGCCACGGTGAAGTTGGCGACCGCACTTGTGCCGCCGCAGGCGTTCACCGAAAGCGCAGCCGTGCCGGGCGTGACCTCGTAGGGAAGCTGAATGTTGATCTGGGTCGGGCTTACGTAGAACAGCGGCGCGGGAGCGCCATTGACGTTAACCGTGACTCCGCCCATGGAATTCAATAGGGGAAAAGAAAGCGCGGAGGCGGTCAGGCCGGCCAGCGCTGCGCCTTTAATCGTCACCACCGAACCGGGGGCCACGGGGCTGGCAAGGAAGGTCGCGCCGTTCTGCACTCCGTTCGTCGCAACAGCCGGAGCGATCGGCGGCAGGCCGATGCTGGCCACGAACCCATCCTGCTCGTTCAATCCGAATGTGGACTGCATGACACCGGCGGTCACCGGAAAGTCGAGCGACGCGGTATTGCCCGCAATCGAAAGGCCCGTCGTGCAATTCAGAGCGATGCCATTGGCGGAATCCTGGTTGGAACCGCCGAGATAAGTTGAGAAGTTCAGCGTATTGCCGGCCGGACCTAATGCGGTCACCACACCATTGACGGCGCCTTTCCGGCTCGGCGCGAACGCGTTGACGGTGGGGAAGTCTTCCGAATCGGAATGGCCGGCGATGTACAGATTACCATTGGCGTCGAGGGCGACTCCGCCCGCGGTATCGGTGCCCGAACCGCCCACATACGTGGAATAAACCAACTGGCTTCCGGCGGCATTCATTTTGAAGGCAAAAATATCCTTCTTGCCGTAGAACACTCCCTGGAAGGGGCTCTTGGTGGGGAAATTCGACGAACTGGTTGCGCCGGCGACATACGCCGCGCCCGCGCCATCAACGGCGATCGCGGCCGGGCTGTCATCGCCGGAACCGCCGATGTAGGTGGAATACAAGGGACCGCCAAACGGCGCGAGCTTGGTCACAAACCCATCAATACCACCGCCGCTGTGCGGCTGGAACGCCGCGGAAGTGACGGGAAAATTCGTCGAGGTGGTAGTGCCGGTGAGATACACGTTGTAGGCCGGGTCGACGATGATTCCGTAGGCGATGTCGTCCGCGCTGCCACCGAAGAACGTGGAATAAAGCAGGCTTCCGTTTGGATCGAAGACGCTGACAAACGCATCGATGCCGCCCGCGATGGTGTTTTGAAACGCATTGCCCGTACGCGGAAAGTCGGACGACTGCGTGCCGCCGGCGACATAGAGGTTGCCGGACATGTCGACCGCGAGGGCGTACCCAACTTCCGTCTGAGAGCCGCCGAGATACGTGGAATAAACGAGCTTTCCGGTGTGATCGAGCTTGGCCGCGAAGGCGTCAATGCCCATCCCGCCCAGACTCTGACCCGGGTTGGTGTTTGGGAAATCGGAGGAATCGGTCTGCCCGGTGACGTACACATTTCCAAAAGCATCGGGCGCGATGGCGTAGCCCGCGTCATCGCCGGAACCGGCGAGCACGGTTCGGTACAACACGGTGGTGCCCGTCGGGTTCAGTTGCGCGACAACACAGTCGGCGTCACCAAGCGGGGAAATCGCGTAGCCCGAGATGTAGACGTTTCCGGCGGGATCGGTCGCGACGGCGGCAACATCCGTCGTGGAACTGTGGAACGAGGAATATGTCGCCCAGCTCAACGGCGGATCAATGACGAGAGGCTGCGCGCGATCATAATGCGCTACCGCCAGGCGCACGGTGCTGCCGTCCACGATGTACCGTGCCGCCACCGGCCGCCGCTGCCCGCCCCGTTCCTGATAAGCGACCGGCTTCTGCTGCTGAATGGTGCCGGAGGCGGTTTCGAGCAGGAGATCGCCCGCGCTGCTCAGCCGGATCCTGCGAGCGCCCCGATAGCGCATCCGGATCAGGTTCGGGTTTGCGCCCGCAGCCACCAGGAAATCGTACTCCATCCGCCCTTCCTTGCCGTAATACAGGACATCGATGCCGGGATAAACGCCGCGATACCGCGCCTGGCGGTAAGTCGGGATGTCCAATAGCCACTTCGACGGATTCCCGCCACGGACGTAGTTCACGACGCCGGGCAGGGGCGATTCAGCCGCGCCCGACGCGTCGGGACGGGCGCCTTCCAGCACCGCCGTCACGCGGGACTTCCCGGAAGCCCACTCCACCCGGGCGGCACTCAGCGACACCGCGTAGTGCTCGCTTCTTGACACGAACCCGAACTCCGCAGGGGCTTGACCCCGGTTGACTTCGAACGCGATCGGAAGACTGCCGGAAGCGCACCAACCGCCTGAGACCGCGAATGCGAATAAGACGAGGCGTCTGAACATCACGAACATGCTAGCCCATGAATGGTTTAAGGAATATGTTCACTTCCTATAGGTCGGCACAGCTTGCCGGAAGCTGTAGACCACCAGTGATAAGTATTTCCGCCAACCGGTTGAGGACTTCTTCCACAGAACGGTTATTGAGCAGAAAACATGGACTTTCGCGGCATTGGCGAATGGTCAACATCCACTATCGAGGAAGGTCCGTTTGGAACCAAAGAGAGCGTTGAAGGTTTGACGATTTCAACCCGATATTTGACCTGAGCGGCAGCCGTCGGCATGACGGGCGGCCTGGGTCTGAACCAAGGCCCCGCGAGGAGGAAACGAAAATTGCAAAACACGCTGCGCACGCGCCCGCGGTTCCACTCGTTCTGCGGCGCGGCATTCGCCTGCGCGCTCTTCCTGGCGACGGCTCCTCTACATGCGCAAAGCGATGTATTGGCCCTGGATTCGGGTTCGGCAAGTCCCGGTGGAAGCGTCGCATTGAATCTGACGCTCACCGCGGGATCCACGGCGCCGGCCAGTTTGCAATGGACGTTTACCTATAGCGCGGCGAGTTTCGCGAGCTTCACGGTGTCGGCCGGAACCGCCGCCACGAGCGCGTCTAAAACTCTGAATTGCACTTCAGGCAGTGGTTCATACACGTGCCTCATTTCCGGTCTGAACCAGAATACGATTGCGAACGGTACAGTGGCCGTGGTGAACGCGACGCTCTCTGCGGGCGCCACCGGGACTCTGAATATCGCCGTCACCAATGTAGCCGCCGCATCCGCCGGCGGCAGCAATGTTTCGGCAAGCGGAACTGGCGGAAGCATCGCAGTCATTCTCCCGACCAGTTTGAGCAGCGTCTCATGCAGTCCGACCACCGTTAATTCGGGGAGCAGTTCTTCCTGTACCGTGACCATGACGCAGCCGGCTTCCGGCGGCGGGGCAGTGGTATCGCTGTCGAGCAATAACGCGGCTGCGGGCGTACCGGCGTCGGTTACCGTGGCATCGGGCGCAACTACGGCGACCTTTACGGCCGCGGTGGGGAGCATCACCAGCAATCAGTCCGCCGTGATCACCGGCACCTACAATGGCGGCTCGCAAACCGTCACCCTGCAGTTGATCGCACCGACCGTTCTAAGCTCGCTGGCGTGCGCGCCCGCAAGCCTGAGCGCGAGCGCGAGCACCACGTGTACCGTGACGCTCTCGGCGGCAGCGCCGGGCGGCGGAGCAGTGGTTTCGCTTTCTAGCAACAATACGGCTCTACCGGTGCCTGCCTCCGTGACAGTGGCGGCGGCGGCGACTGCGGCCACGTTCACCGCGACCGCGGCTACAGTTGCCACCAACCAGAGCGTGACCGTCACCGGCACCTACAATGGCAGCTCGAAGACGGCTTCGGTATCCGTGTTTGCGCCCGCCGTTTTGAGTTCGGTTTCCTGCGCCCCCGCCACGCTGGGGACAGGCGCGAGTACCACCTGCACCGTCACGCTCTCGGCCCCCGCGCCGGGCGGAGGAGCGGCGGTCTCGCTTGCCAGCAACAATGCCGCTCTACCGGTGCCGGCCTCG
>Ga0070734_10006153_pt1 | contig 10207 bp, 5 predicted proteins | sample Coa_R1_8_FD_66444 | JGI IMG/M metagenome (GOLD analysis project Ga0070734, IMG submission 66444) | Surface soil microbial communities from Centralia Pennsylvania, which are recovering from an underground coalmine fire - Coalmine... | ecosystem: Environmental > Terrestrial > Soil > Unclassified ... | reverse complement strand
CGGATAGCCGACGATGACGTCGGTGGCCAATAGGAGGTCCGGGAGGACGTCGCGGGCGGCCCGGACGATGGCCCGGAACTGATCGACCGTGTAGCCCCGATGCATGTCCCGGAGCACCCCCTCGGAGCCCGACTGGACGGGGAGGTGCAGGAAACGGAACGCCTTCGATTCGGCGAGGGTCGCGAAGTACGTCCCGGCGATCTCGGAGAGGCTCTGGGGGCTCATCATCCCCACCCGGAGCCGGAACTCTCCGGGGAGACCGGACGCTTCCCGGAGCAGCTCCGGGAGTCGCGGTCCCCCGGGGACGTCCTCGCCCCAGCAGGAGGTGTCGAGGGACGACAGCCGGATCTCCACGGCGCCGCGGTCCCGGGCGGCCCGGATCCGATCGAGCAGGGGGGCGAGCGGGACGGACGCCAGCCGGCCACGGGCGAGGCGGCTGAAGCAGTAGGAGCAGGCGCTGGTGCATCCCTGGGAGATCACCACCTCCTCCGAGGGAGACTGGGCGGGGGGGCCCCCGGGCGGAGGCGAGGGTCGGACCGCTCCCCCGTCCCACGCATCCACCAGCCCGGGGAGCCCCCCTTGCTCGCGGATAGGTACGAAGGTGGTCCGATCCCGGCCGGGGCCGGCGAGCGCCTCGGTCCGGAGCGGGACCAGGCAGCCCGTCACCACGACGCGGGGGACCGTGGCGGTCAGGGAGCGCCACCGGGCCACCATCCGGGACTCGGTGGCGCCGATCACCCCGCAGGTGACGAGGATGCCCAGGTCGGCCCCCTCGGGCGCGGGGGCGATGGTGTGCCCGTGGGCGTGGAGCTCCCGCTCGATCGCGTGCCCCTCGCCCTGGTTCTGGGCGCATCCGTACGACTCAACCCAGACCCGCATCGACGGGCCCCCGTGCCCGGCTAGAACACCGAGAGCTTGTCGGTGAGCAGGCGCTGGGGGATCGTGTCGATCTGGCCGAGCCACTGGTCGGCCACCGCCTCGGCCTTCCCTTTCACCTGGGCGAGCTTGACGCCCGCCGCCGGGAGGACCTGGACGCTCGCCACCTGGGGCTGGTCGACGGGCTTCCCGATCTGGGAGAGGATCCGGACGTGGACCTCCCGGACGTTGCCGCCGGTCTCCTTCACGATGTCCTGGGCGATGAGGTTCCCCAGCAGGTTGTAGATCTTCCCCACGTGGTTGACGGGGTTCTTCCCCGCCGTCGCCTCGAGGCTCATGGGGCGGCAGGGGGTGATGAGGCCGTTGGCGCGGTTGCCCCGGCCCACGGACCCGTCGTCGCCGGCCTCCATGGAGAGGCCCGTGACGGTGAGGTAGAACCGGCCCAGCTCCGGGTCGTCGGCGGTGTTGACGTCGATGACGACCTCGCGGTTGGTGAGCTTGGCGGCCTGGTCGGCGACCTTGTCGTGGATCTCCTCGCAGACGTTCGCGTACTCGGTAGCGTCGGCGATCTCGCTGTCCACCAGGGCCGCGGCCACCGTGAGGCGGATCTTGTTCGCGTCCCGGAAGCCCATGACCTTCACGTCCTCGCCGAGGGCCGGGAGCTTCTTCTTCAGCTTCGTCGTGAGGAACCGCTCGGTCTCCAGCACGAGGCGCTCGGTGTCGGAGTACGGCGCGAAGCCGACCCCGAAGGAGGTGTCGTTGGAGAGGACGGCCTTCTGCTCGAAGACGCCGCGGAGGTCCACGGAGCCCGCGCCGATCTTGCAGTCCCAGTCGACGTGCTTCTCCACGTCGAGGTGGGCGCAGATCGACCGGACGTACTTCTTCGCCGCATCGATGGAGACCTGGCGGATCGGGAGCTTCTCGCCGTCCACCTCGGTGGTCGCCCGGCCCACCAGGAGGATGTACATCGGGGCCGTGATGCGGCCCCCGCCGAACTTCGGCTCCGAGCCCCCGCCGACCACCTGGGTCTCGTCGGTGTTGTGGTGGAGGATGCGCCCGTACTCGTCGAGGTAGAGCCGGCAGAGGGCCCGGCTCACGCTCTCGGAGACCCCGTCCGCGATGGAATCGGGATGACCGAGCCCCTTCCGCTCGACCAGCTCGATCTGCTGTTCCTCGATGTGGACCGTCCGGAGCGGCTCGACGACGATGTTGCGGGCCATGGCGGGTACTCGGGGTCGTGCGAGTCGGCCGTGGGGATAAGGATTGCTTAGGAAACGGGGGTCCCACCGTCGGAGAGGTTGCGCGCGGAGAAAGTCGGTTTCGCCATGTGAGGCCCGGCCGGGACGTACCCGCGGCGCCGGTAGTACTCCCGGGTCCCGACCGCGCTGGTGACCCGGATCCGGTCGAACCCTTCCCGATGCGCCCGCTCCTCCGCCCGATCCAGGAGCTCCCGACCGAGGCCCCGGTGCTGGTAGGCCCCGTCCGAACGGGCGCCCACGGCCCGCTCGAATCCCAGGACCTTCAGCTCCCGGATCACCGGGTCTGCGAGCCCCCCTTCCGTCCGGTCCGAGGGGAACCGGAGCCGGAGGAACCCGGCGACCGCATCGGTGTCGGGGTCCTCCCAGGCGAAGAAGACCTCCCGTCCTCCGGCGGAATCGTACTCGAGCTCGCGCAGCTCGAGCCGACCCTCGGGGCCCGCGGGCCGGCGCCCGACCTCCCGGCATCGGAGGCACTGGCAGGCGCCGCCCTCCGAGGCGAGCCGTCGGAGGGCGAGCTCGCGGATATTGCTGGACCGGACGCCCGCGGCGATCAGGCGGGCGGGGATGTCGCGCTGGATCCGTTGGATCCGGACCCACCGCGGCACGAGGGCCTTCCAACGGGCCAGGACCTCGGTGGCGGTCGCATCATCGTACGGTTCGTACCGGCCGGCCTTCCAGTCCTCGTAAAGGGGCGTTCCGGGAAGCACCAGCGTCGGGTAGACCTTCACCATGTCTGGCCGGAACCCGGGGTCGCCGAACAGCTGGCGCGCGTCCTCGACGTCCCGGTCCGGGTCCATGCCGGGGAGCCCGAGCATCATGTGGTAGCAGACCTTCAGCCCCCGGTCCCGGGCCTCCCGACCGGCCCTCCGGACGTCCTCGACAGAGTGGGCTCGCCCGACCGCAGTGAGGACCTCGTCCCGGAGGCACTCGACCCCGACCTCGACGCGGGTCACCCCGGCGTCCAGGAGGCCGGGCAGGACGCGCCCGTCGCACCAGTCGGGACGGGTCTCCACGGTGAGGCTGACGCACCGGTGGGCCGCACCCTCATTGGCCTGCTGGGCCGCGGCCAGGCTCGGGGCGGGGGCCCCGTTCAGGCCCTCGAAGATCCCCTGGAACACCGCACGCTGGTGCGCGGGGGTCCGGGCCGGGAACGTTCCGCCCATGACGATCACCTCCACCTTGGAGGTCGGGTGCCCGGTGGCTTCCAGCGAAGTGATCCGCTCGGAGGTGATCCGACGCGGGTCGTAGCCGAACTGGGCCCCCCGCAGCGCCGACGGTTCTTCTCCCGTGTAGCTCTGGGGGCTCCCCATCTCGACGCCGCCGGGGCAGTAGGTGCACCGGCCGTGCGGGCACCGGGCGGGCGCGGTCATCACCGCCACCACCGCGACGCCCGACGCGCTCCGGGTCGGCCGCCGGAGGATCGCCCCTTCGTACCGGCCGCGTTCGCCGGGGGGAAGTCCGGCCACCCAGTCCACGTTCGACGGGATCGGGGCCCCGGGGTGGGCCCGGGCCCAGGCGACCTTGCGACGGTGGATCCCTTCCGGGGTCTCGGGCGGGTCGGCGCCTACCGGGAGAGCCACTGGCGCGTCTCCCCGGTGATGATGATCGGGGCGCGCCGGAGGTCGGCCACCGTCCGGCTGCCCGTGAGGAACATGGCGACCTTGAACTCGTGGACGATGTTCTCGAGCTCCGTCCGGGTCGCCTCGAACCCGGTCGCGGCGGCCCGGAGGACGCCGCCGGCGGTCCCGGCCGCCGTGGCTCCCAGCGCCACGGCGCGGGCGACGTCGAGCCCGGAGCGGATCCCCCCGCTGGCGATGACGGGCAGGCCGAGCGGCACCACCTCCCGGACCGAGACGGGGGACGGGATCCCCCAGTCCCAGAACGTCTTCCCGATCCGAGCCTCGCGCTCGGCGCCCCGGGCGACCGCCCGGTGGTACTCGACCGCCGCGAAGGAGGTCCCGCCGGTCCCGCTGACATCGAACGCCCGGACCCCGCAGGCCCGAAGACGCTCCGCCACCGACCGGGAGAGCCCGGCCCCAGTCTCCTTCACGAGGACGGGGACCTGGGCCGCCAGCTCCCCGATCCGGTCGAGGCAGCCCCGGGCCTTCCGGTCCCCTTCGGGCTGGGCCATCTCCTGCAGGAAGTTGAGGTGGACCGCGAGCACGTCGGCGCCGATGAGGTCCATGGCGGCGCGGACGTCGTCGGCCCCCACCACGCGCTCTCCCACGGCCTGGGCGATGATCTGGGGGGCGCCCAGATTGGCGAACTTGAGCGGGACGGGGAACCGGGCGACGCACGAGTAGCTCTCTGGGTACTGACCCTTGAGGATGGCCGCGCGCTCGCTCCCCACCCCCATGGCGATCCCGACCTCGGCCGCGGCGCGGGCGAGATTGCTGTTGATCGAGACCGCGTCCGGGAACCCGCCGGTCATCCCCGTGATCACCAGGGGGGCGGCGAGACGCTTCCCGAGGAGGTCCACCGAGGGGTCCACCTCGTCGAAATCAATCTCGGGGAGAGCGTTGTGGACGAGCTGGATGTCGTTCCAGTAGCGGTAGCGGCCCTCGACGTTGCCGTCGAGAACGACCTTGACGTGCTCGGCCTTCCGATGGCTGAGGTCGAGGCCGGTACGATCCCCCGCGCTCACGGGACCCTACCTGGGGGCCGCGGTCGCCCAGCTTCCATGGACACGTTCCCCCCGGAGCGCCCGGAGGAGCGTCCCATCCGAGAGTCCGCTAATAAGTCCTGCGTCGGCGCCGTCGGCGGCGATCTGGAGCATCTCGCGGACCTTCCCTTGGATCCCGCCGGTCACGTCGGCACCCGGGGTCCGGGCGCTGAGCCGCTCCGGGAGGTCCGCGGTCAGGACGGGGAGGACCTCCCGGGCCTCCAAGCGGGCCGGATCGAAGACCCCCGGCACGTCGCTCACGAAGAGGACCCGCTCGACCGGGATCGCCTTGGCAAGGGCCGCCGCGATGGCGTCGGCGGAAAGGATGGAGCTGACCCACTCCGAATCCGGCACCACGTCGCCGAACGACACCGGCATCCGACCGGCGGAGAGGGCATCCCGGAACGGGGCCGCGTCCAGGGAGGCGAGCCGGCCCCCGGCGTTGCGGGAGTGGGTGGAGATGGGGATCGACTCCGGTCGCCCGCCGGCCCGCACGAGGGCCTGGAGGACCGCGAGGTGGAGGCGCCGTACCTCGGTAGCCACGATGGCCGCCCCCCGGGCCCTCCGCTCCGGGGAGTCCCCGTCCGCAGGGGGCCGAGCCAGCCCAAAGCGGACCGCGCCCGGGTGGCCGAACGACCCCGCGCCATGGAGCAGGACGATCGAGCGCCGGGACGCCACCAGTTCGGTGGCGAGCCTCGCGAGCACCTTTGGGCGGACCCGTTCCTCTCGCTGCTTGCGCGTGATGACACTGCCACCGAGCTTGACGATCGTCAGGCCGGGGCCGGTCTCAGGGCCGGTCGGCACGGGCCTCCGGGGCCGGGACCCTAGGCATGGTCCGAGCCGGCCCTCGGGTCCAGGAGCATCAGGGTCCCTCCGAGGACCAGGGCGATGCCACCGAGGAACTCGAGCTGGAAGCTGATCAGGAAGTAGACGACGGCGAAGATACCGATCGCGATCAGGAGCGCCGCGGCGATCACCCACGGTACCGACAGCGTGTTCGGTGCGTCGACGTGCCGGACCGGGACCGAGGAGGGGGTAGGATAGCCCGCCATGGCGAGAGGGAGACCGTGGCCCGGTACAAATCCGTTCGGTCCGTCCGGCCCGGCGACCGTTCGACCGACCCCCGGATCCCCCTTGTGGAGTGTTCGCAGGGGCCGTGAGTCGCACTCTCGCGCCAACTTTTCATAGTCGCTTTGTAAAGGTTTTTAACCGCCCCCTCTCTCGGCGCGCTCATGCTCCGGGTGTCCGACTCCGGGCGAACGCGCTGGTTCCGAACGGTCCCTATCGTCGCTATTCTGGCGGTGATGGTGATGGCCGCGTTCCCCGCAGCGGGTGCGTCATCGATCCCGACCGCGGCGACCCCTCTCGGAGGCCACGCGGCCACCTCCCTACCCCCGCACACCGCGGCAAAGAGCGTGGCGACGTCGCCATCGAGCTCCTCGATCCATGGCGCCTCCTCGAGCAGCTACTCCCTGAGCCGTCCGTCCTTCTCCCCCTCGGCCGCGAACCTCAGCTTCTACCAGAACACCAGCAGCTTCTCCCAGACCCCGGCCAACGAGGCGGGGTGCACCTCGTACAACTATGGGTACGAGATCGCGAACACCTGCAACAGCCAGGCGTACGACCCGAGCGCCGTGACCCTGGCGAACGGTGACATCGGGGTCGGCTACACGGTCAACTCGAACGTCACCGGGACCAGCACCAGCAGCTGCGTCACTGGCCCGACCAACACCACGGTCCAGGAGCGGATCGGCTGGGCGGTCTCCTCCGACAACGGCACCAGCTTCGGCCCGGTCTCCTTCCTCGGCAACGAGACCTGCTCCTACCTCGACGCCATCGAGCCGTCCTTCGCGGTGGGTCCCACCGGGACGGTCTACGGGGTCTACGTGGAGGAGAACTTCTCCGGCCAGACGGGTCTCTACACGGACAACTACACGTACACCTCGTACAACTGCTACTACGGGTACATCACCTGCCAGAACCGGTCGGCCGACGCCCTGGGCTTCACCGTCTCGACCGACAACGGGACCACCTTCAGCGCCCCGATCACGATCAGCACCGTCGGGTGGATCGCGCACCCGCAGATCGTCGTCCACGGCAACAGCCTCTACATCCTCTACGAGAACATCAACAACGCCTCCTCGGGGATCACGCTCTCCTACGGCTACACCTACTACACCGGCTGGCCGATCTCGCTCGAGCTCCTGAACTCCTCTAACGGCGGGGCGACGTGGTCCGGACCCCACGGGGTGCCGGGGATCGTCGGGACGAGCGGGGTAGCCCAAGAGGTCGGGCCCGGCATCGCGGTGAACGCCACCGGGACCGTCGCCATCTCGTACTTCACGAACGACCACTGCGGCGCCACATACTACGGGTACTGCGAGGCCGAGGTCGACGACCTCGTGTTGGCCACGACCACCACGAACGGGTCCTCGTTCAAGGGGCCGTTCGGGATCGCCCCGAACTGGGGCTCCACCTACCCCTACTGGGCCCCCTACTACGATTACAACTACGGCAGCAACTTCGAGGAGCAACCCTCCTCCGCCCTCGCCTTCTCGCCCGACGGGGCCACGGTCTACATCGGCTGGACGGCTCCGTACAACCAGTCGGCCCTGTTCGGCGGGTACTACTACCCGTACGAGCTCTACCAGGGAACGTCGGGTGCCTTCGAGGCCACGGGCTCGGTGAAGGGGACCGGGTTCGCCACCAACATCCTGATGGCCACCTCGGAGACGTACAATGACCAGTTCGCCTATTCGCTGGCGATCGGGGCGACCTCGAGCGGGGTCTACGTCACCTACTCCGGCTTCAACGAAAGCTACTGCTACTATGGGAACACGTGCTCATACCTCGGGGGCGCGTTCTTCGAGGTCATCCAGACGAGCCCCGATGGGCACACCTGGTCGGGCCAGCAGTTCCCCACCTTCGTCCAGACCGGAGGCTCCACGTACAACCTGGGCCAGGACTATCCGGGGATCTACTCGAGCGTCGCCTTCACTACGGCCGGCGCGCCGGTCTACGTCTACTCCTTGCCGAACCAGGAATCGTACAGTTACAATTTCAACGTCTACCCGTACTACTACAACACCACCTACCCGACCGACCTCTACGTCGCCACGGCGTACAGCGGGCCCACGGTGAGCCTCAACATCTCCGAGTCGGGGCTCATCGCTGGCACCCCGTGGTCGATCTCTATCAACGGCGCCCTGGTGGACGTCCCCGGCGGCGTCACCAACTTCACCCTGTCGGGCGTCCCGGTCGGGGAGACCATCCTCTTTTCCGTGAACCAGCTCAACGTGGTGTACCTCGAGATCGCTCTCCCCAGCTTCACGATCTCCGGAGGGACCGCGTTCGAGGGAGCGGCGAGCTTCACGGGGAACGGCACTGTTCAGGTCCAGTACACGTACGAGTTCGGGGTCAACTTCCTCTACCAGCCCGCCAACCCTCTCGATATCGACATCGAATCGGTGCCGTGCTGCAGCTATGACTTCTACGTCGACAACTTCTGCTTCCCGACGGCTTGTACCGGTGGCTATCCGTCCGCCCCGCCGTGGTACTTCCCGGCCGGGACCTCCATAGAGTTCTACGGGTACGGGGACCCCGTCGCCGCGCAGTTCTGGACCGGGACGGGGAACGGCAGCTACACCGGCCCCGGCTCCTACATCAACCTGACCGTGAACGGGCCGATCAACGAGACGGCCTGGTTCGTGCCTCTCGGCGAGTACAATGTCACGGTCCAGGCCCCGACGCTCCCGCCGAGCTCGACCTACTCCTTCTCGTTCGACAACGTCCAGTACTTCGGGAGCGGGGGCTCCCCCGTGACGGTCCCCAACGTGGAGACCGGCGCCCACTACTTCTCGAACGTGAGCGCCACGGCCACCACGGCGGGCTGGACGTACGTCGGCACCTCGGCCGACTACCAGCCCGAGCTGGTGCCGAACAGCCTGGTGTTCAACCTCTCGTTCGCCCTGATCGACACGGCCGCTCCGGCGGGCACCGTGACCTTCGAGGCTCAGGGGTTCACCGCCGGCACGCCGTGGCAGTTCTCGTTCAACTCGACCTCGTACAGCTCGACCACCCCGTGGATCAACGTGACCACGCATCCGGGGACGTTCCTGACCTCCGCCTCCCCGGCGGTGGCGTCGAACGGGAGCGTCGGGTACGTGCCCTTGGGGGTCCCGTCTGCCTGGTCGGTGACCACGGGCTCGGTGTACCTCGTGAACTACACGCAGGCCTACCGGGTCACCGCGATCGCGGGCTCCGGCGGATCCCTGAGCGGCGGCGGCATCGGGGGGGTCCAGTGGGTCCTCTCGGGCGCGCTCGTCTCCCTCCAGGAGTCCGCGCACTCGGGCTACCAGTTCAACGGCTGGACCGGGACCGGCATCGGGAGCTACACGGGGAACAGCCCGTGGGCGAACATCACGGTCGGCGGGCCCGTCACCGAGACGGCCAGTTTCGTCCCCCTGCCGGGTGACCGGTTCAACATGACGTTCCAGGAATCCGGCCTCGCGGCCGGAACCCTGTGGACGGCGTTCGTCGGCGGCATCGGATACTCCGGGACTTCCTCGACGATCGTGGTCCAGAACCTGCTGGCGTGCGGCGCCCCGGGAGCGAACTACAATATCTCGATCCCGACCGTCTACGCGAGCAACCACCAGACCCGGTACGTCGGGACCTCCTCGATCCCGAAGACGCAGTGCACGACGGGCTCCACGCTGATCAAGGAGACGTTCGCGCCGCAGTACTACGTGTCGGTCCAGGCCACGCCCGGCGGGTACGCCACGGCCACCGTCGGGAGCACCTCGACCACCACGGGCTTCTGGGTCGCTTCGGGCGCGACGGTCGGCTTGGACGCGTACGTCCAGCCCGGCTACGACTTCCTTGGCTGGAACGGATCCGGGCCCGGCAACTACACCGGGACGCTGCAGATCGACACCATCGTGATCGCCGGCCCCGTCCTTGAGGTCGCCGCGTTCGCGATCCCAGTGTCCCCACCGCCCACGGTGTACTGGATCACGTTCAGCCTGACGACCCCGCTCTCGTCGGGGACGGCCTGGACCGTCACGGTCCAGGGCACGGGCTACACCTCGACGGGCTCGTCGTTGACGGTGTCGGGGCTCTCTCCCGGGACCTACCAGCTCTCGTACCCGACGGCGTACTCTCCCGACGGCATGACCAAGTACACGTCGGCCGGCGCTCCGAGCAGCGTCTCGCTCTCGGCGAACCGGACGATCCCCATCGGCTACACGACCGCCTACTGGGTGAGCGTGACGGCGGGGGTCGGTGGGACCATCGTGACGCCGAACCCGGCCTCCGGCTGGGTCGCCTCGGGTGCCACGGTGACCCTCAATGCGACCCCGAACTCCGGGTACGACTTCGTCGGATGGTCGGGCACGGGCGCCTCGTCCTA
>Ga0070734_10006152_pt1 | contig 10209 bp, 10 predicted proteins | sample Coa_R1_8_FD_66444 | JGI IMG/M metagenome (GOLD analysis project Ga0070734, IMG submission 66444) | Surface soil microbial communities from Centralia Pennsylvania, which are recovering from an underground coalmine fire - Coalmine... | ecosystem: Environmental > Terrestrial > Soil > Unclassified ... | reverse complement strand
TTATGAGAAAGAATACCGTGCGCGCGGCATTGCCGCCGACTCGATCAATCACCCATCACTCAGGCAACGAGGAAACTCAACATGATCGGCTATGTGACCCTGGGGACCAACGATCTGGCGCGGGCAGCGCGCTTCTATGATGCCTTGCTGAGCGACCTCGGCGCGAAGCGCATCATGGAGAACGAGCAGTTCATCGCGTGGGGCAAGGATATGACCTCGCCCGGGCTCGGCATCACCTATCCCTTCGACAAGAAACCCGCGAGCGTGGGTAATGGGGTCATGGTCGCGCTCGCCGTCGACTCGACGGAGAAGGTCAATGCGCTCCATCGCAAGGCCATCGAGCTCGGGGGCCGGGACGAGGGCGCGCCCGGGCCCCGCGGCGAGGGCTTCTACGCCGGCTACTTCCGTGACCTCGATGGCAACAAGCTCAATGTCTTCGTCTTCGGTTAGCACGCCATCGGCGCGCCGCCGCCGCTCGGGCGCGGCGCTTTTCACGCTCGTGGGTCTTCTGGCGCTGCCGGTGCTCGAGGGGCATTCGGCATCGGAGGCCTCCTCGGCGCGAGCGCTGCTCGGCTACAGCGTGCCGGCGAGCGAGCAGCAACGCGCGTGGGAGCGGCGCTTCAGGGAGGGAATCAATCCGGCAAACCTGCGTGAGAACCTGCGCCGGCTGAGTGCCCACCCGCATCATGTGGGCTCGCCCTACGACAAGGACAATGCGGAATGGATATTGGCGCGCTACAAGGAGTGGGGGTTCGATGCGCACATCGAGTCTTTCGACGTTCTGTTCCCCACCCCCAAAGTGCGCCTGCTCGAGATGCGCGAGCCGACCGTCTATCGGGCGACCCTGGCCGAACCTCCCATCCCCGAAGACCCGACCTCCGACCAGAGCGCCGAGCAGCTGCCCACCTATAATGCCTATTCGGCGGATGGCGATGTCACCGGACGGCTGGTGTACGTGAACTACGGCAACCGCGACGATTACGAGGAGCTCGATCGTCGCGGGATCTCCGTGAAGGGGGCCATCGTCATTGCGCGCTACGGTCATGGCTGGCGGGGAGTGAAGCCCAAGGTGGCCGCCGAGCACGGCGCGATCGGCTGCATCATCTACAGCGATCCGCAGCAGGACGGCTTCACGCAGGGTGATGCGTATCCCAAGGGCGGCTGGCGTCCGCGCGAGGGCGTGCAGCGGGGCAGCGTCATGGACACCGACTATCCCGGTGATCCGCTGACCCCGGGGGTGGGCGCGACCGCTCACGCAAAGCGCCTTGCACTCAAGGACGCCCCGACGATCCAGAAGATCCCGGTGTTGCCCGTCTCCTACGGGGATGCGCTGCCGCTGCTCTCTGCACTCGGCGGGCCGGACGTGCCTGAGGCCTGGCGCGGGGGCCTCAACATCACTTATCACATCGGCCCGGGGCCCGCGGTGGTGCACCTGGTGATGCAATCGAACTGGGACCTCAAGCCCGTCTACGACGTGATCGCAACCCTCAAGGGCGCGACTCATGCCGATCAATGGGTGCTGCGGGGCAATCACCACGATGCCTGGGTGAACGGCGCCGAGGACCCTCTCGCCGGACAGGTCGCGCTGCTCGAGGAAGCGCGCATGCTGGGCATGCTGCACAAGGCGGGCTGGATGCCGGCTCGCACCATCATTTATTGCTCCTGGGACGGTGAGGAGCCGGGGCTTCTGGGCTCGGTCGAATGGGTGGAGACACATCGTGCGGATCTCCAGCGGCACGCGGTGGCGTACATCAATTCCGACACCAACGAGCGGGGCTTTCTGTTGCCGGGCGGCACGCAGGATCTCGAGACCCTGATCAGCGAAGTGGCGCGCGACATCGAGGATCCCGAGACACATCTGTCGGTGTTCGAGCGCTCCCACCTCTACAGCATCGGCACTGCCAAGGATGCGGACGAGCGCGCCGAGGTGCGCAAGCGCTCAGATCTCGAGGTGACGGCGCTCGGCGATGGCTCGGATTTCACGGCCTTCCAGGACTACGCGGGCATACCGACGCTCGACCTCGAATTTGGCGAGGAAAACGATGGCGATCAGTATCACTCGATCTACGACGACTTCTACTGGTACACCCACTTCGTGGATACGGATTTCCTCTACGGTCGGGCGCTCGCGCAGACCGCGGGTACCGCCATCATGCGGCTCGCCGATGCCGAGATCATTCCACTCGACTATGCACCGCAGGCCGATGCCATTGCCAAATACGAGGCCGAGCTCGAGAAGCTTCTGAAGGACAAGCAGGACGAGTACACCGAGCGCAACCTCGAGATCGATGAGGGGGTCTACAAGGCGTTGCTCGATCCGCGGCGACCGGTCGGTCCGCCTCCGGTGAAGGCCATGCCGCCCTTCATGAACTTCGCGCCGATGAAAAATGCGATTGCGACGTTGAAGAAAAGCGCCGATCACTATTCAAGCGCTCTCGCGCACCTGGCAGCCCACGACTCCGAGGCGCTGCCCCTCGCCGCCCGCGAGCGGGTGAATGCGGCGCTGCTGCGCGTGTCGCGACTTTTCCTGAACGAGCAGGGCCTTCCCGAGCGATCCTGGTTCAAAAATCAGATCTATGCGCCCGGGGCTTATACGGGGTATGACGCGCGGCCCATTGCCGCGGTTCGGGAGTACATGGATCAGGAGAAGTGGCGCGAGGCCGACGCGCAGGTGCCGGGGGTGGCCGAGGTGATCGTGCGCGTGGCCTCGGGGATCGAGGCCGCCGCGCATGAGCTCGACCGGACGCTGTCGGGCGGATCCTGAGCCGGCGGCGGTCCGTCGGCCCCCCTCGGGAAGGCGGGGCGCCCTATTGGACGGGGCGTCGCAATTTCACGAACTTAGGCCACATATCGTCCGCCAAGTGTGAACCGGCCTTCAGTTTTCCGAGCGATACGCCGATATCCTCGGGCGAATGAATGCCCCAGCCGCCGGTAGGGATACCACATGCCGCGCGATCTTTGCGGTCGCCCTTGCCGGGCGCGCCCGCCGCGGCGGCGTTTGCATGGAATCACCTCATGGCTAGGTCGACGATGCTCGTGCATCGCATCCTGCTGGTCGACGACAACGTCGCGATCCACGGTGACTTTCGCAAGGTCTTGGGCTACGACGAAGCCGGGGAGAGCCAGGCGGCGCTCGCGCTGCTCGAAGCGGACTTGTTCGGTGACGCCAAGAGCAATGCCTCGCGTCCGAACTTCGACATCGATTCCGCCTATCAGGGACAGGAGGCGGTCGCCATGGTGCGCCAGGCGCTCCTGGATCGGCGTCCTTATGCGATGGCGTTCGTCGACATGCGCATGCCGCCCGGTTGGGACGGACTCGAGACCATCGAGCACCTCTGGGCGGTGGATCCTGACGTGCAGATCGTCATCTGCTCGGCGCATACCGACTACGACTGGTCGGAGGTGGTGGATCGGCTCAAGCACCCCGACAAGCTTCTGGTGTTGCGCAAGCCCGCCGAGCCCATCGAAGTCTTGCAATGCGCGACGGCGCTGACGCGCAAGTGGCAGAACGAGCGCCTGGTGCGCGAGCAGATGGATCGCCTCGAGCAGGTCATCACGCAGCGCACGCGGGGCCTCGAGGCGGCCAATCGACAGCTGCGTCATCTCGCGACACACGATGCGCTCACCGGCCTGCCCAATCGGGTCTTGCTCGAGGACCGGCTCACGCAAGTCGTCGCGCACGCCGATGGCGATGGGCGCTCCTTCGCGCTCATGGTCTGCGATCTCGATCGCTTCAAGACCGTCAACGATTCACTCGGTCACCATGCGGGCGATGAGTTGCTGCAGGAGGTGGCGCGCCGTCTGACCGCGCTCATGCGTCCGGTCGACACGGTGGCGCGTCTCGGGGGCGATGAGTTCGTGCTGCTCGTGACCTCGATCCACGACGTCGAGGACGCCAAGCGGATCGCCGCCAAGGCCATCGAGGCGCTGCAGGCGCCGGTGCGCATCGCGGGGCTCGACGTGCACACCTCGCCGAGCATCGGCATCGCATTCTATCCGACCGATGGTACGACCATCGAGACTCTGACCGCGCACGCCGATGCGGCCATGTACTGCGCCAAGCAGCGTGGTCGCGGCAATGTGCAGTGCTTCGCGCGCGGGATGGACGCCGGGTCCGAGGAGCGTGTGCAACTCGAGAGCGATTTGCACCAGGCCATTGCGCAGAAGCAGTTCGAGCTCTATTACCAGCCGAAGGTGAACACCTCGAGCGGGGCGGTGCGCAGCGCCGAGGCACTCATTCGGTGGCGTCATCCGAGCCGCGGGCTCATCCCCCCCGATGGGTTCATTCCGCTGGCCGAGGAATGCGGGCTGATCGGTGCGATCGGCGAGTGGGTGGTGCGCGAAGCGTGTCGACAGGCGCGGGCGTGGCAGGATGCGAAGCTGCCGCCCATGCGCATCTCGGTCAATCTCTCGCCCTCGCAGTTCCGCGGCGGTGGACTTACCGATACCATCCGGCGGGCGCTCGATGACATGGGCCTCGAGGCTCAGTATCTCGAGATCGAGCTCACGGAGAGCGCAGTCATGAGCGATCCCGAGGAGTCGATCGCGATTCTCGAGGAGCTCTCGCAGATGGGCGTGCTCGTCTCGGTGGACGACTTCGGAACGGGCTACTCGAGTATGAGCTACCTCAGGCGACTGCCCATCGATAAGCTCAAGATTGACCGGGTCTTCATCAATGAGATCGTGAGCCGTCCGGAGGACGCCTCGATCGTGCGCGCGATCGTCTCGCTCGCCCACAGCTTGCGCCTCAAGGTGGTCGCCGAGGGCGTGGAGACGCCCGCTCAGCTCGACTTCCTCAGGGCCGTCGGCTGTGATGAGTATCAGGGCTACCACTTCAGCCGTCCGGTGCCGGCGTCCGAGTTCGAGCGGTTGGTGCGCGCCGCCGCCGTGCCCAACGCGACGCTCACGCAGGACGAGGCGATGCGCACCCACAGCAAGCTCGCCGCCTACCGGCGCTCCTGAAGCGCCGCAGCCGCTGGCGGCGGCGTGCCGCTGTGCCTACAATCGTGCTCGCCGCCCCATCGCGCCGCCTCGAGGAGTGAACATGGCCCCGGAACTGCGCACGCTCGGCTGGGCGACGATCCTGGGACTTGCCTATGTCCTCACGGCCGCTGCCTTTGCCACGCAGCAGCGCGGTTTGCGCTGGAATGCCGGCAATCGCGACGGCGAGGTGAAACCGCTCTCCGGAGCCGCCGCTCGGGCCGCGCGGGCCAACCACAATTTTCTCGAGACCTTCCCGTTCTTCGCCGCAGCGACGCTTGCGGTCGTGCTTGCCCAGAGGAGCAGCGCCCACACCGCCTTTGCCGCGCAGCTCTACTTGTGGGCGCGCGCCGCCTATCTGCCGATCTACCTCATCGGGATCCCTTACGTGAGGACGCTCGTTTGGGCGGCCGCGTTCTGGGCGGTTCTACAAATGCTCGGGGCTCTTCTCTAGGAGCCGAGTCCAGCCCCTCGAGCACGGCGCCCTGCTCGAGCAACAGCGCGCGCAGAATCGAGCGATGGCAGCGGCCCTCATCGGCGCAGTAGCAGCCCACGGACAGATCGACGCTTCGCGAAAGCGCAGCGATGAGCGCGAGAACCTCGCGCGGACCAGGCTGCGCCATCTCACGCCGGTAGCGGCGGGTGAATCTTCGCCAGTCGCCCTCGGAGCGGGCCTTCAGAGCCAACGCGACGGCGTCCGCGCTCGGAGCCAGAATCGGCAGCCAGACATCGAAAAAATTCCGTTCGGCATACTGGCTTTTGGGCACCCCACGCGGCGGGCGCCGCACGGTGCCGAGTCTCAGTCCCTCGTGCGACGCGCGCGGGGAGCCGAGACGTACAACGCGGAGCGCCATGCGCCTATTATGACGGATGCGGAGGAAGGGATGTCATTGTGCTGGCTCGATGCGGGAACGATTCGCCGCGTGCTCGACATGCGGGGCTGTATCGAGGTCATCGAGCGGGTGATGCGCGCTCTCGCGCGCGGCGAGGCGCGCGTTCCCCTGCGCCAGATCCTGCCCGTGCAGCCCGGACTGCTCTTCGGCTGCATGCCCGGGGTGCTGAATGAGCCGGCGGTGTTCGGCGCCAAGCTGCTCGCGGTGCAGGCCGGCATGCAGCCCTCGCATCGGGGAATCGTCGTGCTGTTCGACACGCACTCGGGAGAGCCGGTGGCATTGCTCGATGCCACCGAGCTCACCGCGCTGCGTACCGCGGCTGCGAGTGCGGTGGCGACGCGCGTCCTCGCAGGCGAAGAAGCAGGCACGCTCGCAATCCTCGGTACCGGCGAGCAGGCGCGCCGCCACATCGAGGCACTCGCGATCGTGCGCGGGATCAGGGAAGTGCGACTCTGGGGCCGGCATCCCGCACGGGTCGCGGCACTCGCGGCCGAGCAATCGAGCCGCCTGGCTCTCAAGGTGATCGCCGTCCACAGCGCCCGTGAGGCGGTGCGCGGCGCCGATCTCGTCTGCACGACGACCGCCGCGCCGCTGCCCATTCTCGAGGGGGCCTGGCTCGAGCCGGGCACCCACGTGAACCTCGTCGGCGCGAGCACGGCGGCGGCCCGCGAGGCCGATGACGAGGTGGTGCGGCGCGCGCGCTTCTTTGTCGATGAGCGCTCGAGCGCTCTGCCTCAAGCCGGCGAGCTGCAGCACGCCATTGCCAGCGGTGCGGTCACGACCGATTGCATCCTGGGCGAGATCGGGGCGGTGCTCGAGGGGCTCGTCGCCGGCCGGACCCGGGCAAGCGACATTACCGTCTACAAGTCACTTGGTCTTGCGGCCCAGGATCTGGCCGCGGGCGCGGCCGCACATGCGCGAGCGCTCGCTCTCGGGGTGGGTGAGATGCTGCGCTGATCGGTCGGTGGCGGCGGCTAAACGTCGGTGGCCCGGCGTCCCGCACGTGTGCGCCGATTGCGCTCGCTGCGTGCGGTCACAGCCGCAGCGGCATCGTCCTGGCGACGCGGCGGTCCCCGCCGATCGTCATAATGCCGGTAACGGCAGCCGCAGCTGGCGGCATCACAGCCCTCGAGCGGCAGCCGCGGCGCCTCCGAGGCCAGGAAGCGCTTGTTCCGGCACGCCTGCGAGGCGGCGCAGCCCTCGCCTCGGGGCACGACCATGACGGCGTGCCATCGGCGACGCGCCCGCGTCTTTTGCTTGAGAGCTTTTGAGTCGGCATCCGCCGTGCTGTCGATCAACATGCGGGTCCTTTGCATGTGGCAGGGTCGAGGGACACCCTAGCTCGAACCCGCTGGGCAGCGGCGATGAATTTACATAACGAGACCACAAGCTTGCATAATTGCAGCGGAGCTCACAGGGATGGGCTCAGAACCGTACCCCGACCGTGATCGGGATGAACTTCAAAGGGGGCTGGCCATTACCCTGCAACACCCGCGTGAAGCGCCCCTCGATGAAGAATTTCGGGCCCCAGGGAGCGAGCGGCATCTCGATGCCCGCGCCCGCGTTCCATCCGAATTTGGTGATGCTGGAGTGATCGCGTGTCTCGCTCGCGTAGCCACAAAATCCGCTGTACGGATCGCAGAAGCCGCCGGAAGGGTAGGTGATGCTCTTGAAGTAGAAGTCCGTGTTGTAGGCACCGCCGCCGCCGAACAGGTACGGATTCACCCGGCCGCGGGCGCCCAGATTGAATTGCAGATCGAGCGTCGCATCCCACAGGTACAGATCACCGCGGGCGTAAGTCGCGCTGCTCGGCACGTTCTGCGCGAGGAAGGACTGCGTGACGTGATTTTCCGTGTAGTTGAAGTCGAAGCGAAGATCGAGCGGACTGGCCGGTGCGACGCTCACCAACAGGCCGCCGCCGACGGTGTAGCCCCCCTGCAGGATGTTCTGCGTGTTGTCGATCGGGTCGCTGTAGCCCACATCGATGAAGCCGTGCACCCGCGGCTCGGTCGGCGGCGGGGGACTGACGAGAATGTACTGCTGTCCCGGGTAGGGCTGCGGCGGCGATGCCGGATAGGATTGCGGGGGCTGCGCGGCCGCCGGCCGCACGCTTGCGAGGATTCCCACGGCCGCCAGTGCCGCGGCATGGGCCGTTAAGCGCACTCGAATGAACATGCTGTTTCCTCCTCGCTGCGTCTCTCCGGACCCGGTAACGCAGCGCCCGTTCCCCGGGTTGACGTCGCATGCTCTTGACGGTCCTCGTCGGTGAATTCCCACATTCCCCTCGTGCTCGACCCACCCCCCCGAGAGATCTGCATCATTCGCCTCTCGGCGATCGGCGACACGTGCCACGCGGTGCCGCTGGTTCATGCGCTGCAGCGTCGCTGGCCCGATGCACGCATCAGCTGGATCATCGGCAAGGCCGAATCGCGTCTCATCTCGCTACTCCCCGGCATCGAGCTGCTCGCGGTCGATAAGCGGCACTTCGGCGCCGAGCTTCGCCGGCTGCGCTCCGAGCTGGCCGATCGCAGCTTCGATGTGTTGCTGCATATGCACGTGAGCCTGCGCGCAAGCCTGCTGAGCACCCTGGTGCGCGCGCCCATCAAGCTCGGGTTCGATCGGCCGCGGGCGCGGGATTTTCAATGGTTGTTCACCAATCGAAAGATTGCGCCCCGCCCACGTGAGCATGTGCTCGACAGCTTCTGGGGCTTTGCCGAGGCACTCGGCATCCACGAGCGGCGACTCGAGTGGGGATTTGCGCTCCCTGCGGCTGCTCTCGAGTACGCGCGAGGCCTCATCCCGGATGCTCGGCCGACGCTGCTGATGAGCCCTTGCTCGAGCCATCCACTGCGCAACTGGCGAGCAGAGTATTACGCCCGGGTGTGTGAGCACGCGGCCCGCGTGTGGGGGATGCGCATTGTGCTGTGCGGTGGTCCCAGCAGCGCCGAGCGTGAGATGGGGGAGCGCATCGTCGCGCAGACGAGCGTGCCGCTCATCAATCAGATCGGCCGCGACACGTTGCCGCAGATGCTTGCGCTGCTCGGTGCGGCAACCTTGTTGATATCACCCGATTCGGGGCCGACGCACATGGCGACCGCCATGGGCACACCGGTCATCGGGCTGTACGCGCCGACCAACCCGGAGCGCAGCGGCCCCTACTTGAGCAGGCGCTGGTGCGTCGACCGCTTTGCCGAGGCAGCACAACGGTTCATGGGGCGGTCGCCCGAGGAGCTGCCGTGGTGGGTCAAGATCGAGAAGCCGGGCGTGATGGACCTGATCGAGGTGCCCGATGTCACCTCCCGCCTCGATGAGCTCATGCGCTCGAAGGCAACGCCTCCGTGAGCGGCTTGACGTCATCGAAATGGCGGTAGTCGATCGAGAGGGTGCCGTCCTCGCGTTCCTCGAGAATGTCGGCGAAGGAGTGATTCCACTTGATCGCGCTGCTCGAATAGTCGGCACGTGATTTCAGCACCTGTCCCGTCGTCTCGTCGGTGCCGGTCAGCGAGAGGATGAACGAGGTGGCGGCGGCGTTGAGTGACTGCTCGGTCTCCCCGTGCAGCGGACTCGAGGCGTCGATGACATGCATGAGCGTCCAAGTGAGCGCAAACACCGGATGCTGAGAGCGCACGAGCGTCAGATCGGTGATCTTGCGTAACTGGTAGCCTTCGCGGGTCACCTCATCGCGCAGCATGCGCAGCTGCGCCGAGGCATCCTGCACGACGTTCTGGCGGGCGTTCGCCGTGCGAAACACCAGAGTCGGGCGACCTTCGATCGGGCGGATGACCCCGACACGCGAGAACAGAAAGCGCGCCCGCGGGCGCGAGAAACGCGCGAACATGAGGCCCGTGATGAGCGCGAGCATCATGACTCCGACGAAGATCTCGATCATCGCGATGACATGACCGTAGGGCGTCTGGGGGTGCATGTCCCCGTAGCCGACGGTCGCGAGCGTCTCGACGCTGAAAAAGAAGGCGCCCCAGAAGCCCGGCGGATTCAGGTTCGCGATGCAGCCGGGCACCCGGTAGTACAGCCAGCCGAACAGGGTGTCGAAGATGAGAAAGAAGCCAATCAGGGTCGCGAACACCACAGGCCAGGTCACGGTCATGAAGAAATGGTAGAGATCCTGGAGCACGAGTCGCGTGAGTCCGCGGGTGATGAACTCGCGCTCGCCGAGCCGAATGCGCCGCACGCCCCGGTCAGGCGAGCGGCGCGAGGGTCGTGATGCGTGTGAGGCTGGGTGCTGGCTCATGCGGGCAGGCGCACAGTGTATACCGCGAGCCCGCAGCCTCGCCGCCCCTCATCCCTCGACGTCGACCTCCGGTCGGTCGTCGTCCGC
>Ga0070734_10006151_pt1 | contig 10209 bp, 7 predicted proteins | sample Coa_R1_8_FD_66444 | JGI IMG/M metagenome (GOLD analysis project Ga0070734, IMG submission 66444) | Surface soil microbial communities from Centralia Pennsylvania, which are recovering from an underground coalmine fire - Coalmine... | ecosystem: Environmental > Terrestrial > Soil > Unclassified ... | reverse complement strand
GAAGGTAGTAGTTTTTCCGGCGCCATTGGGACCGAGCAGGCCTACTACTTCGCCCTGCTCTATGTTGAGACAAACCCCATTGACGACGCGCCGGCCGCGATAGGACTTGCAGACTTCCTCGGTGGAGAGGGTATGCATTTACTTCGCCACTCGTGACTGTTGGATGGGAGGAGAAGCGGCGCTTTCCACGAAGACCGTATCATCGCGATTGTAGAAAGTCAACGAATCGCCCTGCACGGTGCCGCGTTCGGCATCGAAAATGCTAGGCGATCCGCCGGTCAGAACGTACTTGCCCTCCGCTGCCGTGTAGACCAGATGCTCGCCTTGACCGTGGCGCGTGGGCTGGGTCATGACCACGTGGCCGTCCGCCACAATGCGGTCCAACTGGCTGGCGCCGGGCTCGTTGGCCGGCGCCTTCCGGGCAGGCGTTGTCTGTCGCGGCAGCAGAAAGATCGTGGCGCGATCAGATGTCAACGTACCGTCAGCTGTTTTGGCCATCACCCCGCCCACGAAGTTCGCCTGCCTAATCTGGTCGCGATACGTAAGCTGATCGGAGGTCACGTTAACGGGAGTAACCCGCCCATTGACGTCGGTCTGAACAAACAGTGTGGCCACGCGATGGTCTGAATCACCTTGCGCCTGGACCGTGCGCTGGTTGCGATTAAAGGTGATGGTGGGCGCCTGTACCACGTTGCCATCCTGCCAAAGGCGCGCGGCACCCACATAAACGGCGATCCCGGTGTTGCGATTGGCGCTCATGGTAGCCGAGGTCACGTGAATGGGATCGGAGCCGGCCAGCATGGCGCCGGAGGGATCCGGCTTCAGATCGCTGTAGGTGGACTTGACGTGGCCTTGGGCGAAAGCTTGACCCGTGGGCCGGACCATGCGAATGCTATCGGCCGTCGTCGTGGTACCGCCGTCCACCACCCGGGGTGAGCCGGTAAGCAGCAGGTTGCCGTCGCCCGGATCATAAAACGCGTTCTGGGCCCAGCCCGCGCGCTTGGCCTCCGTGTACTGCACGTCTCCGGTCTGCACAATATTGCTGACTTGCCCGTCGGGAGCGAAAGCGACATCCAGAATGTGGCTGGTGCTTACGCGCTGCGGCAAGCCGGGCGTAAGGGAAACGATGCGCGCGTCGGGAGCGCCGTGCAGCGTCTTCATGCGGTTCTGCTCGGTGAAGGTGGCGTGGAAAGTTCGCGCCGTCACCGTGGTGTGGACCGGCCCGGCGGGTTTCGCCCGGGCCGTGCGGGTATGGGAGCCGGGCTGGCTCTGCGGGTTGTTGGCAGAAAGAATCACGATCCGCGCTCGGCCGGCGGTATCGGCATGATCCAGAGTGTTGCCCGGTTTAAGCACGAAATCGACGGCGTCAGCGTCCAGCGCCGTCTGCTGCGGCTGGCCGTCCGGCGAAGGGGCGCGATGCTGCACCATCTGCACCCGTCCGGCGGCGTGAATGAAGGTGAGAACGTTCTTGGGGCCAAAGCGCAGGTAGGCGCGGCGGGAGCGGGCTTCCGCCGGCTGTTGCCCCGTAGCCTGCACGTAGACTCCGCCCGAGAGCACTCCCGATTGCACCTGGTTGTGCGGCGCGATCTGAAAGTCGCCCTGGGCGGCCTGCAGGTGGGTGGGAGCGTCGCCGGTGGTATTGGCGCGCACATTGCCCACGGCCAGGAGGCGATCAGCGGTGTTGTCGTCACGCAAAAAGATAGTGCCCTGGTCCGCGGTAAAGTTTTCATCGCTGCGATTGACCTGCGGCTGGGCCAGCACGATCTGCCGCGGGATTTTGGTCATCACCGCGTGCGTGGCCACGATGTGCATGGCATCGTCGCCGCTGGTAGTAAGGTCGAATTGCGAACTCAGCGTCAAAGAATTGCTTTTGGCATCATAGGTGGCGCCTACGGCGGAGCCGCTGGCCTGCGGCATGGTGAAGCGCACCAAGGCCGGGGTAGCGGCGTTCCCCGTCTTCTGGTTGAAAGTCAGATTGCTGGTGTCCACGTGGACGGGATTCTTCACCACCAGCGGCGCAGCCTGATCAGGACCCGAGGGCCCCTGGGCGTTGCTCTCCAGGTCCATGTGGACTTCGCCGATGCCGATCACATTGCCTGACTTGGGATCATATTCAAACTGTTTGCCGTAGATCTGGTCGAAGCGGTTGGATTGCTTGCCATAGACCACGATCGTCACATCGTGCAGCAGGGCTCGGCCCCCGGCCTTGAACTGCACGGCGCGGGAAGCGCGCACCGTGAACAGGGTTCGCCCGCCTTCCGACTTGGAGAGCGAAAACCCTTGCGTGGTCTGCTGGATGGTGATGCCCAGGGGCTTGGGCTTTACCTGCACTACCTGGCTCGACTGCCAGCGCGCATAGAGGTAGAAGCAGGCAACCACCGCAACCAGGAAGATGGCGGCACCGGCGAACCAATAGCGCAACCGGACAATAGAGACGGGCATAATCAGCTAGATAGCCGGCTGGCCGGCGGGCTGTCTAGCTCCTTGGCTGGTCACCCCGGCTGGCAAGCCGGCATAAAGGCTGAACTTTTAACCTGTTAGATGCCAGTGTAGCAGGGGTGGGCGACGGCATTCAGGGACGGCCTACTTCAACGAGGCGAGGCCCGGACCCAAATCACGGACGAAAATAAGATTCGAGGTCGCCATGTGTTGGGGCGGGATATCGAACTCCAACCGGACTGAATTGTTCACTATTACGATGGCCCGGCCCGCTATCACATCTTGGTTGGGCTTCATCGGGCGGAAGGCGATTTGGATGTAATCCGCATTTCTCAGGATGCTGATTGGCTTTCCAATTACATCGCTAGTCGCATCCAGTTGGAATACACCATGGTATTTCACTCGGCCGTTACCTTGCTGTTTTGCAAAGCAATCCATCGAGGCAGTCACCATCACCGCGGCTTGGCCCTTTACAAATGCCAAGTACCCACCGCTATCCGCAAAATGGGTATCCAGAGCGTCAGAGGAGGCAATAGTGACTTCAACCGTTGCGGTCGCCGTCGCGATGTTCTGATTCAACGGATCAAGCGCATTCAGCTTTGCCTCATCCTTGGTCAACCGGGCTGTAACGGAATCTAGTTTCTGGAGCACATCCTGTGTGGTGGCACTTACATCAACTGCGCCGGAACTGTTTTCCTGTGGCTTGACGGTTTTCAAGTCCTTCAGTTCGCTCTGCGGAGCCTTGCCCGTTGCGTAGCGGAAAAGCAGGCCGATATCAGAATCCCCGTCGTTGAAAGCGCCGACAGCACGAAAATAGTCAGCTCCCGTCATCTCGGGCGTGGTTTTGTAGACCTCGCAGAACTCGCGCCGTCTTTGGCCCAGGGCAATGGTCGCCTCAGTCAGATTAGCCAACACCTGCTGAGTCATGCCCGCCGAGGCGTCCACTTTGTTGCCCAATTTCAATTGGGCGTCAAGCTTGAGCTTTGTTTGCTGGTAGATGCCTGCGCAATCCATGCTCTTGCGTTCGGTCAAGATCATCTTTCGGACCTGCGGATTCGTAAGGTCCAACTGAGTCTGCGAGGACAGCGCCGCCAACGGCACCCAACTCGCAACTAAGATGAATATTAGCCACCCAGCTACACGCATAAACTCCCCGGCCAGTCTTCACTTCCGTATCGGTTGTTATTGTTTTGTCTATTTTGATGCAGGAACTCAGGATTGTGTAGCGGAAAATTTCGCCCGCTCCGCGGGCTGGAGCGGGCAGATGCCTCAATGGGGGGGCGGCTTTGGGTCTGTGATTTGGCACGAGCCGGCACATAGACTTGTGGCCCCGGCGGGACGACGCCGTTCTCTTTTGCCGTCTCAATATTTCAAGGCTGACTGCTGAGGCTGACTGCTACGCAGCTCCGCCGCGGCCGGCAGCGCTGCCCGCGCCCACCGCCGCGCTGCCCACGCGCGCCACGTCGCACAGGCGTAACTCCAGGCCTCCGAATTCGGGATGGTCGTTATGTTCGAGCGTGAACACGACGTCCAGAGCGTCGCCCGCTAAAACCTGCTCCTGGCGAAAACGTTCGGCCATGCTCCAGCCGACAGCAGGAATTCCGGCGGCAAACTTGCGGCCGTCGTGCTCGACGGCAAGCTTCAACTTGATGTGTTTGTCTTTGAGAACGCGGGGCGGAAGCAGAACGCGCACGTTGCGCGCCACAAATTTCGGCTCCGGATTTCCCAGCCCGAAGGGCTCCAGACGACACAGGGCGTCAAACAGTTCGGCCGTGACCTGCGACAAGGGAAGCTCGGCGTCCACATTGAGAATCGGCTCGAAATCGGCGAGCGTCAGCTGCGTGCGGGAATAAGCGTCCATGGCGGAACGCAGCTGGCTTACGCGTTCGGAGGGAAGCGCGAAACCCACCGCATGGGCGTGCCCGCCGTAACGGCTGAAGAGTTCCTGGCAGGATTCGAGAGCGTTAAGCAGATGAAATGCCGGGATGGAGCGCCCGGAGCCGTGGGCTTCATCGCCCTCGCGGGAGATGACCAGCGCCGGCCGGCAGTAGCGTTCCACCACGCGGGTGGCGGCGATGCCGATCACGCCGCGGTGCCAGCCCTCGCCATCCACCACAATGCAGTAGGCCTCGCGCTGCTCCGGAGCGCCATCCAGGTTGCGGCAGATTTCTTCGATGATGCGGGCCTCTTCCGCCTGACGCTCCCCGTTCAGCTGATTGAGACGTTCGGCTATGTCGCGTGCCCGGCCGGGGTCCCTGACCGTGAACAGCTCGATGACGTCGCGAGCCACGTCCATGCGTCCGGCGGCATTCAGCCGCGGCGCCAGGCGAAAAGCCACATCGCCGCTGTTGAGCGAGCGCGAGCCGTTAAGTTGCGCCACCTCGAGCAAAGCTTTCAGTCCCGGATTGACGGGCGAGCGCAGGCCGGCCAGCCCCAGGCTGGCGAAAACTCGATTTTCTTCTACCAGCGGCACGGCATCGGCGATGGTGGCGATCGCCAGGGGCTTCAGAAACGACTCCAGCAGGGGCTGCAGTTTGCGGCTATCGGGCAGCGCTTTTTCCATCAGCGCATGGGCCAGCTTAAAAGCTACACCGGCGCCGCACAGCTCTTTGCAGGGATACTCGCAGCCGGGCTGGTTGGGGTTGAGCACCACCAGGGCTTGGGGAACGCCACTTTCATGGGGCAGGTGATGGTCGGTGACGATCAGATCCACGCCTACGCGGCGGGCGGTCTGGGCGGCCTCGAAGGCGCGAATGCCGGTATCTACGCTGACGATGAGGCGAACCCCCTGGGCGGCGGCGCGCTCAATCACGTCATCCTTCATGCCATAGCCCTCGCGGATGCGATGAGGCACATGGAAGTCGGCTTCGCCGCCGCAAAGGCGGATGGCCGTCATAAGAATGACAATGGCGGTAGTGCCATCCACGTCATAATCGCCGTAGATGAGGATTTTCTCTTTGCGCTCTAGAGCCGCCCGCAGGCGATCGACCGCCGCGGCCATGCCGCTCATGGCATAGGGCGAGTGCAGATGCTGCAGCGAAGGCGCCAGAAAACGCTGGGCCGCCTCCGCGCTATCGATTCCGCGCAAAAGCAGCAGGCGGACAAGGGTAGGAGAAAGGCCGGCTTCAGCGGCCAGCCGCTGCACGTCCATTCCAGGGTCGGAACGGAGATTCCAGCGCACGGCTCAGTGCTCGTCTTCCTGATCGGACTCGTCGATGGTGATGCCGCCAAAATCATCCAGCAGCTCGACGATGTGCTGGTAACGGTCGTACCACTCGGTAGAGGCCTCGTACAGAAAAAGAGTGCCCTGGTAGGCCCAGCCCAGCTGGATGAAACCGGTTTTGGAAATGTAGGCGCGCAACCAGCGAACCTCTTCGATGTCCTCGTCGTTGGTGTAGTGAGCGTTGCGGACGCGCTCCAGCAGGTCATCCAACTCGTCGCGCTCCAGGACCCAGTCATCCATGGTGAGGAAAGTGGCGCCGGCAGCTTTGGCAAGCTCGACGAAGTCCTTCCAGCCGTCGGGATTGCCGGCATCTTTCCACATCACGGCCTGCACCTGGTCATAATCGACGTAAGCGGGCAGACGGCGCAATCCATGGCCTTCGATGAAGGCGGTCATGTCATCTTTCAGCACGCTTAGGTCATCGGACATAAAGTGGCTTTGGCAAGGTTGCCGCAAGTAAGCATTCTAGACCGAGACAGCTGACGGCTACTAGCTGCTAGCTTGCGACAGGCAATTCCGGAGCCCGTTCCAGCCAAGAACCAGTAGCTGGAAGCCGGCGGCTGCCCTTATGTTACACTCAAAAGTTGCGCTGAGCGCATCTCCCGCATCATGGTCCTATCGAAAGAATATGTGAGCTATTTGGCTCGCGAACTCACCAAAAAACTGATCTCCGGGCAATTTATCGAAACGGAAAAAGTTCCCGCCGTCACTGAAAAGGTGCATGCCGCGCTGCTGGAGGAGCTTGCTCTGGAGGACCGGATCAACGACGAGGTGCGGATCATCCTCGATACCTACGCCGACGAGATGCGCAAGACCGGCGCCAACTACCAGGAGATGTTCAAGAAAGTGAAGGGCGAACTGGTACGCAAATACAAGGCGGTACTGTGAGACTGAGCCGCGACAAAGTGAATAAGCTGGCGCACACGGTTACGGATGCGCTGGCCACCATGGATGAAGTGGAGTTTGTAGAGGATCGCAATACGATCCGCTTGGAAGCTCGGCGCATCCTGGAAGAACTGCTGGGGCAGGAAGCCAAAATTGACGCCGCCGCCCGGCAGAAGATCGAAAGCCAGAAGCGCACCATCCTGGAAGGTTCGCAGGAGTGGGACATTCTTTACCGCAAGTACTACAGCGAAGAAGTGAAAAAATTGGGCGTGTAGTACCCTGTGGTTTATTGCCAGTGGTCAGTGCCCGCTTCACCTTCCGGTTGAACCCTCAGCTTTTCTACTCTGATTTGTCATCCTGACATGCGCGGTCACTCCTGAACGTTGCCACACCCGCACTGCTCGTCTCCGTCAAACATTGGCGAGAACAGGGTTCCACGTTTCTAGAAATCTTGATCCAATTCTAGTGCAGAGCGTAATTTCAAATGTGTAAAGAACGCCGTGCCAGGCGATGCTCCCTACTCGCTGTTGGCCACGGGCATGCGCAGGACATCATTTTCGCCGATGCCCAGGGCCCGCAATTGCTTCAAAAATGGCTGTATGGTGTCCAGAATACCCACTCGAGCGCGAGTGCTGGCATCCTCCTGCTCGCTGTTATCGGGGCCAGAGGAAAGCACGGTTTGCAGCAGACTCTTTTTGCGGGGAAACAATTCGATCTTGACGTCCTGGGCCGGAGAAACCCCAATCGCCTTCTTCACCAGGGCGAGGGCTTCATCGAAGCCGCCCAATTCATCCACCAGCCCCAGGTTTTTGGCGTCGCTGCCTGACCAGATGCGGCCTTTAGCGATTTCCAGCAGCTTATCTTTGGGCATATGCCGTCCCTCGGCGGCCTTGGTAGTGAAATCGCCGTAGACGCGGTCCAGCCAGGCCTCAAAGCGCGCCCACTCTTCCGGGCTGTAATCCATGGTGCTGGTCCACATGGTGGCATTGGCGCCGTTGTGTACCTGGTCCCAACTCAGGCCTACCTTCTTCCAGAAGCCGGAGGTAAGAAATTTGCCTCCCAGAACACCAATGGAAGCGGTGATGGTGCCGGGCTGAGCCACGATTTTATCCGCGTCCATGGCCACGAAATAGCCGCCGGAGCCGGCCAGGTCGCCCATGCTGACTACGACCGGCTTGCCCGCCTTACGCGCCAGCGCCACTTCCCGCCAAATCGCATCGGAAGCCACGTACGATCCTCCCGGGCTGTCCACCCGAAACAGGATCGCCTTGACGTCTTTATCCTCGATGGCCGCGCGAAAGGCGGCGGTCACCGTGTCCGATCCCATGCTGCCGCCACCGGTCAGCGTGTCGAAACCGCTCCTACCGCGCTGCACCGAGCCCACGCCGTAAATGAGCGCCACCGTTTTTCCCTTCTGGTGAGGGCGCCCGGCTGCTTCCAGATACTTGGTCAGATAAAGCAATTCTGCGCCTTCGCCGGCCTTCTTTTTGATCTGGTCGTAAACTTCGTCGCGATAGGCCAAGCCGTCCACCAGCTTGGCATCCAGGCCTTCCTTACCCAGGTAGGGACCGTGGTCCACCAGGGATTGCCACTGGTCCTGGGTGATGTGCCGGGCATCACAGATGCCCTGCTGCATCTGCGCGAACCAGGAGTTGAGAATGGCGCTGTTTTCCTCGCGCTCGGCGGCGGTGTATTTCTTCTCCGTGAAGGTGTTGAGAGCGCTCTTGTATTCATAGCGGTGATCGCCATGGAAGGGCATGCCCAGTTTCTGCAGGGTGCCGCTGAGAAAAGGCGATTCCAGCATCAGGCCGGTCAGGCCGATGTCGCCGGAAGGTTGCAGATAAATCTGGTCGAAGGCGGTCGCCAGGTAATAGGACTTGTTCCCCGGCCCCACCTCGCCAAAAGTTTCGGCGAAAGCCACGGCGAATTTCTTCTTGGCGCGGAAGCGCTGCACCGCCTCTCGGATTTCCTGGACCTCGGCCATGCCCATCTGCTCGGAACCGACGCGGGCAATGAGTCCGACAACGCGACTATCGTCGCCGGCACGGTCGAGAGCATCCACCACGTCGCGCACAGCCAGCCGGTCCTTCATCATGACCTGCACAAAGGGATCGTTGGGCACGTACTCCAGCATCGGTCTTTCCAGATCCACTTCGAGGATCGTCTTGCCGGGCACGTGCGGCCTGCGCGCCACCAGAATTACAGCGATCACCACCACATACACGACGACCAGGGCACCAATCACGGCCAGCAGGCGCAGGATGAATTTCTTCATGGCGTTCTCCAGAGTCAGGTGGAACGGATGAGTGTAGCCCAGAACCGGTGGCCCATAGCTAGTACCAGTTCCAGCAACTTCGGGAGGACCAACGCGGCCTGGCTCTCCGTCGTGAATATGGTGATGTTCAGGCGGAAGAAGCAGAAGCTATGGGTACCACCGAAAGGACGACCGGTTCCTACTCTGAGCTCGACACCCGGCAACCCTTGGCCTTTTTGGCTCTCATGGCCATGAGCCGCTTATGCATATCCAGGGCAGCTTTGCGGGCCGAGGCTACCGCGGTGACTACCAGGTCGGCGCCGCGCACGTTGTCGCCGGCGGCGTACAAGTCTTCGCGGGAGGTGCGCCCGGTTTCCTCGTCCTCGACCAACACCGTACCCCATTTCGTCATCTTCAGGTCGGGTGTCGTTTCCGGAATCTCCGTTTCCGGGTTGTAGCCGATCGCCAGCACCACCGTGTTGCAAGGCAGGACAAAGTTGGATCCCTCTATGGGCACAGGAGAGCGGCGGCCTTTGGCGTCGGGAGCCCCCAGCTTCATGCGAATGCACTCGGCCGCGGTCACCTCGCCCTGCTCGTTGCCCAGCAGGCGCACCGGCGCGGTCAGCCATTCGAATTGCACGCCCTCTTCGACCGCGTTGACTCGCTCCTCATAGCGCCCGGGCATCTCCACCTCACTGCGGCGGTAAACGCAGTACACCTTGCTGTTCGGATTGAGGCGGCGGGCTGTGCGCACACAGTCCATGGCGGTGTCGCCGCCGCCAATTACCAGCGTGACCTCACCGGCGTAGGGCCGAGGATTTTCGGCGTCGCGCCAGTGCTCGGGCAGAAGTTCGGGCGGCAGATTGCCGCGCACCAGGTATTCCGTGGCCTGATAAACGTGCTTCAGCTGATCTTCGCCCTCGATTTTCATCACGCCGCCCTTGACGGCGCCGTAGCCGAGGAATACCAGATCGAAGCCGTGCTGCTGGAGAAAGCTGTCCACCGGGCGGTCCTTGCCTACACGGTAGTTGCACACGAACTTTACGCCCAGATCCTCCAGGTACTGAACCTTGGAAAAGACGACTTCTTTGTTGAGCTTGAAATTGGGGATGCCGTAAAGCAACAACCCGCCGGGAAAGGGCCACATATCGAAAACGGTCACACTATGACCGCGCACCGCCAGTTCTTCGGCAACCGCCAGTCCAGCCGGACCTGCGCCCACCACGGCGACCGACATATCGGTAGGTTGCGCCTTGGGACGCTGGGGGTAGCCGTGATTGCGGCGCACATAATCCACTACGAAGGCTTCCAGCTTGCCGATGCACGCCGGTGTCTTCTTGTAGCCGAGCACGCAGGCGCCCTCGCACTGTTTCTCCTGCGGGCAGATGCGGCCGCACACGTCGGGCAG
>Ga0070734_10006150_pt1 | contig 10210 bp, 9 predicted proteins | sample Coa_R1_8_FD_66444 | JGI IMG/M metagenome (GOLD analysis project Ga0070734, IMG submission 66444) | Surface soil microbial communities from Centralia Pennsylvania, which are recovering from an underground coalmine fire - Coalmine... | ecosystem: Environmental > Terrestrial > Soil > Unclassified ... | reverse complement strand
AGGCGCCCGGGCGTGGCGATCAGCACGTCGACGCCGCGGTCGAGTTTCTTCAGCTGCTCGGCGAAGGATTCGCCGCCGATGAGCAGCGCCATGGTCAGCTTGTTGTACTTGCCGTAGAGCTCGAAATTCTCGGCCACTTGTGTGGCAAGCTCGCGGGTCGGCTCCAGGATGAGGGAGCGCGGCATGCGCACCCGTGCCCGGCCGCTCGCCAGGATGTCGATCATCGGCAGAGTGAAGCCGGCTGTCTTGCCGGTGCCGGTCTGGGCCGAGCCCAGGATGTCTCGTCCCATCAGCACATAGGGGATGGCTTGGGCTTGGATCGGGGTCGGCGCGACGTAGCCAACGTCAGCAACCGCGCGCAAAACTTCGGGGCTGAGCCCCAGGTCGTTAAAACTCATGTGTCCTTTGCTGTTCCGCCGACCGAATGTTCGCAAATGGCAGAACGTCAGTCCGGAAAATTGCGGCGGATCATAGGAGTAGTTAGGATTTTGTCAACGCAGTGCAAGGCTTATCCCTTGCGGAGGAGGCGATCACGGCTCCATCTCGAGCAGCGCAGAAACAGCCCGGCGGCCCATCGATGGTGAGGCGGCCGGTGCTTGTCCTGCTGCCCGGCGCGCTCTGCGACGCTGGCTTGTGGCGCGATCAGATCGCCGATCTGGCCGACCTCGCGGAGGTGCGCTGCGGCGATCTGACGCGCGACGATTCCATCGCCGCCATGGCCGCGCGCGTGCTGGCCGATATGCCGGGCCGGTTCGCGCTCGCCGGTTTTTCCCTCGGCGGCCACGTCGCCTTGGAGATCATGCGCCGCGCGCCGGATCGGGTGAGCCGCCTGGCGCTCCTCGCCGCCACGCCGGGGCCCGAGGCGCTGGGCGAGGTCGCCATGCTGCAGCCGGCTTCGGGTTCCACGCCCATGATGAACCTGCTGATCCATCCGATGCGTCTCGGCGACCGGCGTCTGGCGAGTCTGGTGGGCGCCATGGCCGATCGGGTCGGGCGCAAGGCCTATCTGCGCCAGCAGCGGGCGATCCTCGCCCGGCCCGACAGCCGGCCGGGGCTCGCGGGCATCCGCTGCCCGATGCTGATCCTCGGCGGCCGCCAGGATCCGCTGGCCGCACCCGGTATGCTCAAGGAGATGGCAGCGGCGATTCCGGGCGCGCGTCTCGTGGTGATCGAGGATTGCGGTCATCTGGCGCCGTTGGAGCGGCCGGAGGCGGTGACGAAGGCGCTGCGCGAGTGGTTGGTACAAAAACAGTAGGACGGCGCCTCGATAGTGGTCGTGCCTTCTTCCTTGTCCGCGCCTATAGATCCAAGTCCCTCGCCTTGGGCGCGTTTTCCTGGATGAACGCGAAGCGCAGCTCCGGCTTGCGGCCCATCAGGCTCTCGACCAGCTGGGCAGTCTTGCGCGCATCGCCGCGGTCGCCCTCGCCATAGCGCTCCGGCACTTGGACGCGGAGCAGGATGCGCCGGCCCCGATCCATGGTCGTCTCCTTGAGCTGAATCGCCGGCATCTCGCCCAGGCCCTTGAAGCGGCTGATCTCCACCTTGCCGCGCCCGGACAGCGCGCCGGCCATCAGCTCCTCCTTGTGGCGGTCGTCGCGGGCATAGATGACGGTGCTGCCCTGGGTCAGGCGGTAGAGCGGCGGCTGGGCCAGGAACAGATGGCCCTTTTCGATCAGCTCCGGCATCTCGCGATAGAAGAAGGTCATGAGCAGCGAGGCGATATGGGCGCCGTCCACGTCGGCGTCGGTCATGATGATGACGCGCTCATAGCGCAGCCGGCTCTCGTCGTATTTGTCCCGCGTGCCGCAGCCCAGCGCCTGGATCAGGTCGATCAGCTCCTGGTTCTGGGCCAGCTTCTCGGTGGAGGCGCTGGCGACGTTGAGGATCTTGCCGCGCAGGGGCAGCACCGCCTGGGTCGCCCGGTCGCGCGCCTGCTTGGCGGAGCCGCCCGCGGAATCGCCCTCGACCAGGAAGATCTCGGTGCCGGCGGCGGCGTCGCGGGTGCAGTCGGCGAGCTTGCCCGGAAGCCGGAGCTTGCGGGTCGCGGTCTTGCGCACCAGCTCGCGATCCTGCTTGCGCCTGAGGCGCTCTTCGGCGACCTCGATCACCCGCTCGAGCAGATCTCCCGCCCGTGCGGTGTCGGCCGAGAGCCAATGGTCGAAATGGTCCTTGATGGTCGCCTCGACCAGCCGTCCCGCCTCGACGCTGGCGAGCTTCTCCTTGGTCTGGCCCTGGAACTGCGGATCGCGGATGAAGAGGGAGAGCATCATCACCGCCCCGCCGGAAACGTCCTCGGCCGTGATCTGCCCGGCCTTGCGGTTGCCCACCAGCTCGCCATAGGCCCGAAGCGAGCGCGAAAGGCCGGTGCGCAGGCCGGCCTCGTGAGTGCCGCCCTCGGGCGTGGGGATGGTGTTGCAATAGGAGTTGAGGAAGCCTTCGCCGTCCACCGGCCAGGCGATGGCCCATTCCAGGCGGCCCTGGTCCTCCGGCAGCTTCGCCTCGCCGACGAAGGGAGTCGAGGTCACCGTCTTGCGCTCTTCCAGGCTCGCCGTCAGGAAATCGACGAGGCCGCCGGGGAAATGCAGCACCGCGTCGGCCGGCGTCTGGTCGTCCTTGGCGAGCAGGGCGGGATCGCAATGCCAGCGGATCTCGACGCCGCGGAAGAGATAGGCCTTGGAACGCGCCATGCGATAGCAGCGCTCGGGCCGGAAGCGCGACTGGCCGAAGATCTCGGGATCGGGATGGCAGCGCACGGCGGTGCCGCGCCGGTTGACCGCGCCCGCCTGCTTCAGCTTGCCCTGGGGTTTGCCGCGGACATAGCTCTGGGTGAAGAGTTGCCGGTCCCGGGCGACCTCGACCTCCAGCTTGTCGGCCAGCGCGTTCACCACCGACAGGCCGACGCCGTGCAGGCCCCCCGAGGTCTGATAGACCTTGCCTCCGAACTTGCCGCCGGAATGGAGCGTGGTCAGGATCACCTCCAGGGCGGACTTGTCCTTGAATTTGGGATGAGGATCGACGGGGATGCCCCGGCCGTTGTCGCGGACGGTGACGAAGCCGTCCTTGTCCAGTTCGACCTCGATGCGGTTGGCCTGGCCCGCCACCGCCTCGTCCATGGCGTTGTCCAGCAGCTCGGCCACCAGGTGATGCATGGCCCGCTCGTCGGTGCCGCCGATATACATGCCGGGGCGCCGGCGGACGGGCTCCAGCCCCTCCAGGACCTCGATGTCCTTGGCCGAGTAGTCGCTGTTGCGTTTCGGGTTGCCGGAAAACAGGTCTGCCATGGGCGGGGGATTATGGGGATGGGGTGCCCCGGAAACAAGCTTGATGCGGTATGATTGGGCGTGACGCCCCACAATAGATTGGGTATCGGAGGCAGTTCATGACCGATCAGCACCCCAACGACCGGGAGCCGGCCATCCGTACGATTGCCATGCCGGCCGATGCCAATGCCAGCGGCGACATCTTCGGCGGCTGGATGATGTCCCAGATGGACATGGCGGGCGGGGTAGCGGCCGTGCGCCGGGCCAAGGGCAGGGTGGTTACGGTGGCGGTGGAGGCCATGACCTTCCATCGGCCGGTCCTGGTGGGAGACCTGGTCAGCTGCTACGCCGAGGTGACCCGCATCGGGCGTACCTCCCTAAGCGTGCGCATCGACGCCTGGGTCGAACGGCGCAGCGACGGCGCGACGGAGCAGGTGACCAGCGGCACGTTCACCTACGTCGCGGTCGACGAGGCGAGGAAGCCGAGGGTGGTGCCGGCGGCCTAGGTCCGATGCTCAGGACCCGAGGGCGGTCCGCCACTCGGTTTCAACATCGCCGGATGTTTCGCTGAGCCGGTGCCGCTCGGCCAGCTCCCTGAGGTCCGGCGGCCCGACCAACTGCGATACGGCCCAGATCGCGGCACCGCGCACGAGAGGGTCTTCGTCGCCGAGCAGCGCGATCGCGGCCTCGAGCAGAGTGGGCTCGCCGCTATTGCCGATGGCGATCAGCACATTGCGGACGAAACGCCCGCGTCCGATGCGCTTGACGGGCGAACCCGAGAAGCGCTTGCGGAAGCCAGCGTCGTCGAGGGCGGCGAGCTCGGCCAGCATCGGCGCCTTCAGGTCCTCGCGCGCCGCGAGCTCTGGCGAGCGCGCCACGCTCGCGAACTTGTTCCAGGGGCAGACGGCGAGGCATTCGTCGCAGCCATAGATGCGGTTGCGCATGAGCGGGCGTAGCTCGCGCGGGATCGGGCCCTTGTGCTCGATGGTGAGATAGGAAATGCAGCGCCGGGCATCGATCCGGTACGGCTCTGGGAAGGCCTTGGTCGGGCAGGCGTCGAGGCAGCGCCGGCATTCCCCGCAGTGGTCGCTCTCCGCCGGCCCTGCTTCCAGCTCGAGGTCGGTGAAGACCTCGCCCAGGAACAGCCAGGAGCCGAAGGCGCGGGAGACGAGGTTCGTGTGCTTGCCTTGCCAGCCGATGCCGGCCGCTTCGGCCAGCGGCTTTTCCATCACCGGCGCGGTATCGACGAAGACCTTGACCTGGGCGCCTTGCTGCTCGGCCATCCAGCGGGCGAGCGCCTTGAGGCGTTTCTTGATCACGTCGTGGTAGTCGCGGTTGCGGGCATAGACCGAGACGTCGGCCTTTTCGGCGGCGTCCTTGAGGGCGAAGGGATCCTCGGCCGGTCCGTAGTTGAGGCCGAGCACGACGACCGAGCGGGCCTCGGGCCAGAGTGTCTTCGGATCGGCCCGACGATCGGCCTTCGCCGCCATCCATCCCATGTCGCCGTGGTAGCCCTGGGCCAGAAACCCCGCGAGCTCCTCGCGCACCGCGGGCGAAAGCTCTGCCTTGGCGAACCCGACGGCATCGAAGCCCAGCGCCAGGGCCTTGTCTCTGATCGCCGCGCGAAGATCGCTGGGTTCAGATTTGGTTCGCGCCTCACCCCCACCCCCTCCCGCCCCCGTCAAGGGGGCGGGGGTCCTATGCGATTTCGACCCGTTATTTCTTCTCCCTCCCCCCTTGCGGGATCGATCCGCAACGCGGATCGATGGTGGGGAGGGGGGTGTCGAGCACGCCTTCGGTGTCAAATCAACCGCGCCCGCGATAGGGCGCCACCGCCTGGGGCGGGATCCACACGCCGGCCGGCGCCTCACCCGTCTGGTAGAAGACGTCGATGGGCATGCCGCCACGGGGATACCAGTAGCCGCCGATGCGCAGCCACCGGGGCTTCAGCCGGGCGACCAGCTTCTTGGCGATATCGAGGGTGCAGCCCTCGTGGAAGGCGCCGTGGTTGCGGAAGGCCGCGAAGTAGAGCTTCAGGGACTTGGATTCGACGATCCAGCGGTCCGGGATGTAATCGATGACGAGATGGGCGAAGTCCGGCTGGCCGGTGACCGGGCAGAGGGATGTGAATTCCGGCTGAATGAAGCGGATCACGTAATTCGAATCCGGATGAGGATTGGCGACCCTGTCCAGCACCGCCGCCTCGGGCGATCGGGGCGAGCGTCCCCGGTGGCCGAGCTGGGTCAGGCCCGCATAGCGCGTCTTGCTCTTCCGTTCGGCCATGCCGCTTCCGCCTCTCTCACGCTTCGCCGCGGGCGCGCTCTGCCTCGAAGGCAGCCCTGAAATCCCCGAACCGGCCCTCGGCGATCGCGGCGCGCAATCCGCCCATGAGCTGCTGATAGTAATGCAGGTTGTGCCAGGTCAACAGCATGGAGCCCAGGATCTCCTTCGACTTCACGAGATGATGCAGATAGCCCCGGGAATACTGCCGGCAGGCCGGGCAGGCGCATTCGGGGTCCATCGGTGCCAGATCCTCGGCGTGACGGGCGTTGCGCAGGTTCAACTCGCCGAAGCGGGTGAACGCCTGGCCGGTGCGCCCCGAGCGGGTCGGCATCACGCAGTCGAACATGTCGATGCCGCGGGCCACCGCGCCGACGATGTCCTCGGGCGTGCCCACGCCCATGAGATAGCGTGGCCGGTCCGCCGGCAGGAAATCGGGCGCGAAGTCCAGGATGCGGAACATCTCGCCCTGGCCTTCGCCGATGGCGAGGCCGCCGATGGCGTAGCCGTCGAAGCCGAGCGCGGCGAGGACGTCGGCAGACTCCTGCCGGAGCTGCTCGTAAATGCCGCCCTGCATGATGCCGAAGAGGAGATAGCCGGGCCGCCGGCGAAACGCATAGCGGCAACGCTCGGCCCAGCGCATGGAAAGCCGCATGGAGCCGGCGGCTTCGGCCTCGGTCGCCGGGAAGGGCGTGCATTCGTCCAGGCACATGCTGACGTCGGCGTCGAGCAGGTCCTGGATCTCGATGCTGCGCTCGGGCGTCAGCAGATGCCTGCTGCCATCGATATGGGAGCGGAACTCGACCCCGTCCTCGCCGATCTTGCGCAGCTCCGACAGGCTCATGACCTGGAAGCCTCCGGAATCCGTGAGGATGGGCTTCGGCCAGTTCATGAACCGGTGCAGCCCGCCCAGTGCCGCGACCCGCTCCGCCCCCGGCCGGAGCATCAGGTGATAGGTATTGCCCAGCAGGATCTCCGTGCCGGTCGCCGCCACTGATTCCGGCAGCATGGCCTTGACCGTGCCCGCCGTGCCCACGGGCATGAAGGCGGGGGTCTCGACGGTCCCGTGGGCGGTCGTGAGGCGCCCGCGCCGGGCCTTGCCGTCGTTCGCCAGAAGCGTGAAGCAGTTATCGCTCATGGCGCGCGCTCCAAAAGGCAGGCATCGCCATAGGAGAAGAACCGGTATCGCTCGGCGATGGCATGGGCGTAGGCCTGCCGCATGCTCTCGAGCCCGGCGAAGGCGGCGACCAGCATGAACAGGGTCGATTTCGGCAGATGGAAATTGGTCATCAGGAGATCCGCGGTCCGAAAACCATAGCCGGGCGTGATGAAGATGTCCGTTTCGCCCCTGAAGGGCCGGACCCGGCCGTCTTCGCCGGCGGCACTTTCCAGAAGGCGCAAGGTCGTGGTGCCGACGGCGATCAGCCTGCGGCCTTCTGCCTTCGCCCGGTTGATCGCCGTCGCAGCGCCGTCGCCGATCTCGCCCCATTCGACATGCATGCGATGCTCGGCGATGTGTTCGCTCTTGACCGGAAGGAAGGTGCCCGCGCCGACGTGGAGCGTCAGAGAGACGCGCCCGATGCCGCGAGCGTCGAGGGCGGCCAGGAGCGCCGGTGTGAAATGCAGGCCCGCCGTGGGCGCGGCGACCGCGCCGTCCTTGCTGGCGTAGACCGTCTGGTAGTCGACCGCATCGCGACTCTCGACGGGCCGGAGCTTGCGGATATAGGGCGGCAGCGGCATGGCGCCATGCAGGCGAAGCGCGTCGGCCAGCGCCGGGCCGGAGAGGCTGAAGGCGAGGGTGATCTCGCCACCGTCGGCCTTCGACAGCACCATGGCCGAAAAGCCGGGAGCGAAATCGATCCGGTCGCCGACCTTGAGACGCCGGCCGGGTCTGGCCAGCGCCCGCCAGTGACTGCCGGTTTCGTTCCGCCCGATTTCCTTCAACAGGGTCACCTCGACTGCGACGTCGCCGCGCCCGTCGCCGGCTGGCCGCACGCCAGCAAGCTGCGCGGGGATCACCTTCGTGTCGTTGAAGACCATGAGATCGCCGGGCCGGAGCATGGCCGGTAGGTCGCGCACCAGGCGGTCCTCGAGGCCGGCCGCGCTCACCCGCAGCAGCCGCGCGGCATCGCGCGGGCTCGCGGGATGCCGCGCAACGAGCTCCGCCGGCAGGTCGAAATCGAAATCCCCGAGGCGGAGGGTCAAGGCCGCGCGAGGCTCACGGCCATGTTGACAATCGGTCCGCCATGCCTCAGCAAGCTGCCGCTGTTGGCGCGAACCCTCATGTGAAGGCGATGACCGAACAAGCGAAGCGTCCCTCGTCCTATTTCGTGGTCGTGACGGCCTTGTTCGTCACCTGCCTGGTGGTCTCGAACATCATCGCCGTCAAGCTCAGCATGGTGGGCGGTCTCGTCCTGCCGGCGGGCATCGTGATCTTTCCCTTGAGTTACCTCTTAGCCGATGTGCTGACCGAAGTGTATGGCTATCGGGCCGCGCGCCGGGTCATCTGGCTGGGCTTCTTCTGCAATCTCATGGCCGTCATCGCCATCTGGCTGGGCGGGCTCCTGCCGGCCGCGCCCTTCTGGCCGAATCAGGCGGCCTATGACAGCATCCTCGGCGCCACGCCGCGCCTGCTCGGCGCCTCCTTCGTCGCGTACCTCATTGGCGAGTTCGCCAACACCATGGTCATGTCGCGCCTCAAGGTCGCCATGGAAGGCCGGCATCTGTGGCTGCGCGCCATCGGCTCGACCCTGGTGGGGCAGGGGCTCGATTCCGCCGTCTTCATCACGCTCGCCTTCTGGGGCCTGATGCCGGCCGGCATCCTCGCTGGTGCCGTGGTGACCCAGTGGCTGGTGAAGTCGGCCTACGAGGCGCTCGCCACACCGCTGACCTATGCCATGGTCGGATTCCTCAAGCGCCGCGAAGGCATCGACACCTACGACCGAGGGATCAGCTTCAATCCGTTCGCGTGGGGGGAGTAGGGGCTTAGCCCACTAGACAACCGACCATCGTGCCTGGGCCGTAACCATGCGCAAGGCAATGCGGCAGACGTAATTGCCTCACTTGCATGCCGAACTCTTAGGATAGGGCTTGATTCCATTTAGTTGAGCGACCGCAAACCACCAATGGCTCGAAGGCAAGGCGCAGCCATACAGGTCTTCAACGAATTTCTGGAGTCCTGGTTTCCAGTCTGGCCACCCCTCGAAGACCATCACCCGAGCTCCCGCAAAGTCTCCCGAATAGATACGTCCTATGACAGCCCTGACGTAGTCAGAATTGATCCATCCTTGTGCGGCATTCCAACCCTGGGTGTCTGATCGTATCTGCTCCGCGGACCGATCCAGCACGTCTCGCGCGAGGGGCGGCTTGCGCATCAGCTCGGGCATAAGGCGAAACTCTCTCGACGCTCGGTCATATCGTAAAAAAAGTAGGGGTTGCGGGGAGGTAGCAAAAGGAGTCCACCAATAGCTAAACGTGCCGTCGGCTGTTTCCAGGCCGTACGAGTTGTCTTGCGGTATTTTGAAGAGGCTGGCTCCGCTGCTTTGGGTGTCCAAAGGCGGTGAAGCGTCAAACGCATCTCCGAGTGACAGAATCTCGATGGTGAAACAGCAATGAGCTCCCCCCGAGAATGATTGCACGACAATATCTTCGGGATTTTGCGTTCCGACCGGCAGCGCTTCGGGCAAGTCGGCGTCCGGATCTTTGACAGTGGCGAATTTAATATGTGCGGCCGTTAGTGCGTAGATCAATGTCCCTGCTCGGCGCACAGTGAAAAGATCCTGTTCGAAAAATGAGTTTCCCTCAGTGCGCTCGACCTCTGCCGTGTAATCGCCGAGGTGAAATTTTCGCGCATCGGCGGCGGACTGCGTCGAATTTCCTAGCGTGCCAGCAATTGCAAGCGCGACTAAAAGCGCGGGAAGTCGAGTTCTGTACATGGTCGCAACCCTGGTCGAGGTTCTTTCATCAGTTCATCTTTTCGTTCACGGTAACCGCCGGGCATCTGCACATTATACAACTCTTACATTTGTAAGGGTCGTCCTCATCTCCTCTTTGTTCAAGGACATGGATGGCCGGGTCAAGCCCGGCCATGACGCGGGAGAAATGTCACTTCATCGCCTTCCCGCCAAAGAAAAGCCCCCGACCCGCCTTCGCGGATCAGGGGCGAGGCGCCTCACTCCGAGCGTCAGACGCTGTAGTACATCTGGAATTCCATCGGATGCGGCGTGTGCTCGTAGGCGTAGATCTCTTCCCACTTCAGCTCGAGGTAGGCGCCGAGCAGATCCTCGGTGAAGACGTCGCCCTTTTTCAGGAAGGCGTTGTCGGCCTGGAGCGACGTCACCGCCTCGCGCAGCGACCCGCAGACCGTGGGGATGTTCTTCAGCTCCTCGGGCGGCAGGTCATAGAGGTTCTTGTCCATCGGGTCGCCCGGATGGATCTTGTTCTGGATGCCGTCCAGGCCCGCCATCAGCAGGGCGGAATAGGCGAGATAGGGATTGGCGGCCGGATCGGGGAAGCGCACTTCGACGCGCTTGCCCTTCGGGCTCGCCACGTAGGGAATGCGGCATGAGGCCGACCGGTTGCGCGAGGAATAGGCCAGCAGCACCGGCGCCTCGAAGCCGGGGATGAGGCGCTTGTAGCTGTTGGTGGTCGGGTTGGTGAAGGCGTTGAGC
>Ga0070734_10006148_pt1 | contig 10210 bp, 9 predicted proteins | sample Coa_R1_8_FD_66444 | JGI IMG/M metagenome (GOLD analysis project Ga0070734, IMG submission 66444) | Surface soil microbial communities from Centralia Pennsylvania, which are recovering from an underground coalmine fire - Coalmine... | ecosystem: Environmental > Terrestrial > Soil > Unclassified ... | reverse complement strand
AATGGCCAGGAAGAAGACCACGGCCGGGGGCTTCTACTCCTACATCAGCCATGGGCTGGGCCGCGAGATCGGCATCGGCACCGGCTACGGCTCGGTCGTCGCCTACTCGGTGTTCGAGGCATCCCTAGCCGGCGGCTTCGCCTACTTCCTCAGCCTGAAGCTGAACGCGTACGGGGTGAACATCGCCTGGCCCTGGCTGGCCCTCGGCATGGTGGCGATCATCGCAGCCCTCACCTATTTCGACGTCCGGATCTCCAGCTGGGTCCTCGCGGTCGGGTTGATCAGCGAGATCGTGATCTTGCTGATCTTCGACGGCTACCTGTTCGCCAAGGGGCACGTGACCGGGGCCCCGCTGAACATCGTGAACGCGTTCAAGGGCTTCCCGGCGCAGGGCAAGCTGGCGGCGGGCGCGATCGGCATCGGCCTGTTCTTCGCCTTCTGGTCCTGGGTGGGCTTCGAGATGGCGCCGAACTACGGCGAGGAGTCGCGCGACCCCAAGCGGAACGTGCCCCGCGCGCTGTACATCTCGGTGATCGGGCTCGGCGTGTTCTACACGATCACGTCCTGGGCCTCGCTGGCCGGTTACCCCACCACGCGCGCCGCGATCGCCGCCTCGCAGTCCAACGCGGCCAACTACTTCCTCACCCCGGCCACGCAGTACGCCGGGCACTGGGTGTCCTCGGTGATGAGCTACCTGATCATCACCGGCTCGTTCGCGTGCGGTATGGCCTTCCACAACACGACCGCGCGGTACATGTACTCACTCGGACGCGAGGGCCTGGCCCCGCGCGCGCTCGGCCGGACGCACCCCAAGTGGAAGAGCCCGCACATCGCGTCGCTGACCCAGACGGTTATCGCCGCCATCATCATCGGCCTGTTCGCCATCTTCACCGGCAGCGACAACCCCAACTCCCAGGCCTACCTGCAGCTGTACGGCCTGATGGCGGTCATGGGCGTGATCATCATCCTGTCCGTCCAGGCCGTGGTCTCGCTCAGCGTGCTGGTCTACTACGAGCGCTATCACAAGGACGAGGTTCACTGGTGGCGGACCAGGCTGGCCCCGCTGCTCGCCTTCATCTCCCAGGCCTACGTGGTGTACCTGCTGTTTACCAACATCAGCTTCCTCGGTGGCGGCTACAACTACGCCAACTGGCTCGGCCCGATCGACGCCGTGGTCGTGGTCGTCGGCGTGGGCGTTGCCTTCTACTTCAAGAACCGCATGCCCAGCAAGTTCGAGCAAGCCGGTCGCCTCATCAACGAAGGCCTATAGCCTCCCCGCCTGCCGCCATCGCTCTCGGTTTTCGAGCAATGAAACCGCGGTTTCAGCACCTCCCGTTGTGCTGAAACCGCGGTTTCATTACGTATGGAGGGGATCCGGAGCAGGCCGGGAGCGGTTAGGGCCGGGGGATGGAATGTCGGAGGGGCGTGTCAAGCTCCGCATATGACGCGTTCTGCACGATCCGATTACGCTGCGCTGACGGCAATCCTGGGCCCGCAGTATCAGGTCATCACCAGGAACCAGGCCCTGGCGGGCGGCCTTACCGAGCGCGCGCTGCAGTACCGGCTCAGGGCCGCCGGGCCGTGGCAGCGACTGCTCCCTGGAGTGTTCCTGACCGTGACCGGGACGCCCACCGCTGAGCAGCGGGACGTCGCCGCCCAGCTCTACGCGGGGACAAGCGGTCTGATCACCGGGGCCGCGGCGCTGCGTCGGTGGGGTGTCCGCGCGCCGCACAGCAGTGTTATCGACGTGCTGATCCCGTCGGACAAGCGGCGCAAGACGACCGGCTTCGTCCGCATCCATGCAACCACGCGGATGCCGGAACAGGTGTACATCACCGGCCCGCTGAGGCTGGCACCGCTGGCTCGCGCGGTTGCCGATGCAGCACGGGAACTGAGCAGACTGTCGGACGTCCGTGCCCTGGTCGCCGGAGTAGTGCAGCAGGGTAGATGTACGTCCGGTGAGCTTGTGGCCGAGCTTGAGGACGGGCCGGTACAAGGCTCGGCGCTGCTGCGGACCGCAGTCAGTGACGTCCGCGACGGAACCAGGTCCAGTCCTGAGGCCGACCTCAAGTACCTGCTCAAACGAGCCAGGATTCCGATGCCGCTGTTCAATTCTCAGCTGTACGTCGGCGACATTTTCCTCGCCTGTCCCGACGCGTGGTGGCCGGAGCTGGGCGTCGCGGTGGAGGTCGATTCCCGTGAGTATCACCTGTCGCCAGAGGATCACGAGCGGACCCTGGCACGCCACGCACAGATGGCCGCGCACGGCATCACGGTGCTCCATTTCACACCACGTCAGATCCGCACCCAGCCCGCCGAGGTGGCTGCCACGATCAAGTCGACGCTGACCGCAGCCCGCGGCCGCCCCGCGCTCCCCATCCGCACCATCCCGCCGTCAGCCTGACCGGCCTTTAGCGCAATGAAACCGCGGTTTCATAACACCAGAAGGTGCTGAAACCGCGGTTTCATATCCCCAAAAGCTGGGGCGCTACGGGCGGCGACCGGGCCGGGCGGCTGCCGCGACGCGGCAGCGTCAGGCGGAGGCAGCTCCGCGGTCGCGGGTTAGGTCAGGCGGAGGCGGCGCCGCGGAGGCGGGCCAGGGCTTCGGCGAGGATCGCTTCGCCGTCGGAGTCGCTGCGGCGCTCCTTCACGTACGCGAGGTGCGTCTTGTAGGGCTCGACGCGCGGCGGGGCCGGGGGGCTCTGCTCGTTCTGGCCGGCCGGGTTGCCGCACCGGGGGCACTCCCAGGTCTCGGGTATGGCGGCGTCGGTGGCAAAACTCGGCCGGGTCTCGTGCTTGTTCGCGCACCAGAACGATACCCAGACACGCGGCGCGGACTCGCCGCGCTCGGCCTCTCCCATGGGTCCCGCGCCGACCCTGCTGCCGCGAATGGCGTTGCCACTACTCACAGATCACCCCTTGAAGGCCATAGAGCTGTAAAACCCAGAACTTCGGTGCGGGAAGACGGACGGGTTAGTGATTGACCAGCCAGCCGAGGACGATGATGTCCACGAACCACAGCACGCCAAAGAAGATGGTGATCCGGTCCAGGTTCCGCTCGACGACGGAGGAGGAGCCCAGGGTAGAGGACACCCCGCCGCCGAACAGGTCTGACAGGCCGCCACCTTTGCCTTTGTGCAGCAGGACGAGCAGGATCATCACGAGACTCGTGATGATCAGGATAACGGAAAGCCCGATAATCATCTCTGTTATCCAACTCCTGCCGAGGAAGACCTATGCTGCCAGCTCACGATACCGGCAGATCTGAGCGAACTGCCCGGCGTCGAGGCTAGCACCTCCGACGAGGGCACCGTCGATGTCCGGCTGTGCCATGATCGGCGCGACGTTGTCGGGCTTGACGGACCCGCCATACAGGATACGCACACTCGCGGCCGTCTCGGCGTCATGAATCTCCGAAATCCGGGATCTGACTGCCGAGATTATCTCCTGCGCGTCGGCCGGGCTGGCTACCTCACCGGTACCGATGGCCCAAACCGGCTCGTAGGCGATCACCATCGTCGCCACCGCCTCGGCCGGGATCTTGGCCAGCGACTCGTCGAGTTGCGCCCTGCAGTGCTCGATATGGCCGCCCGCGTTACGGACCGCGAGCGGCTCCCCCACGCACAAGATCGGCGTGAGCCCGGACCGCAGCGCCGCCTGGATCTTGGCGTTGACGATCTCGTTGGACTCGTGGTGGTACTGACGCCGTTCCGAATGCCCGGCCAGCACGTAGTCGCAGCCCAGCTTGGCCAGCATGGGCCCGGACACGTCGCCGGTGTAGGCGCCCGAGTCGTACGGGGACAGGTCCTGCGCGCCATAGGACAGGCGCAGCTTGTCCCCGTCGATCAGCGTCTGCACGCTGCGCAGCGCGGTGAACGGCGGGAGCACCGCCACCTCGACGAACTCGTAGTCCTTCGCGGTCAGCGTGAACGCCAGCTTCTGCACCAGCGCGATCGCCTCGAGGTGGTTCTCGTGCATCTTCCAGTTGCCCGCCATCAGCGGCAGCTTTCCAGCGGGCTTGGACTTGGCGGTCACGCCGGGCCCTTCGCGGGAGGGGTCGGGGGGGTCGTCCCTCCCGAGTCATCGAGCACCGTCAAGCCTGGCAGGGTCTTGCCCTCGAGGTACTCCAGGCTCGCGCCGCCGCCGGTGGAGATATGCCCGAACGCGCCCTCGTCGAGGCCGAGCGCGCGGATCGCCGCGGCCGAGTCGCCGCCGCCCACCACGGTCAGCCCATCCACGCGGGCGATCGCCTCGGCCACCGCGCGGGTCCCCCCGGCGAAGGCGGGAAACTCGAACACGCCGAGCGGCCCGTTCCAGAACACAGTCTTGGCGTCGGCCAGCTTGTCGGTGAACAGGGTCCGGGTCTGCGGGCCCGCGTCCACGCCCTCCCGGTCGGCCGGGAAGTCGGCCACCGAGACCACGGAGTGCTCGGCGTCGGGGGCGAAGTGCATGGCCGCGACCAGGTCGACGGGCAGCACGAGTTCCACACCGCGCCGTTTGGCCTCCTCCATCACCGCCTTGACCGCGGGGATCTGGTCGGCCTCCAGCACCGAGTTGCCCACCTCGTAGCCCTGCGCGGCGAGGAACGTGTACCCCATGCCGCCGCCGATCAGGATGCGGTCGGCCAGGCTCAGCAGGTTCCCGATCACGGCGAGCTTGTCCGACGGCTTCTTGCCGCCGAGCACCACCACGAACGGGCGCGCCGGGTCGGTGGTGAGCTGACGCAGCACCGACACCTCGTCCCGGACCAGGTCACCGGCGGCGTGCGGGAGCAGCGCGGGCAGGTCGTAGACCGAGGCGTGCTTGCGGTGCACGGCGCCGAACGCGTCGTCCACGTACAGCTCGCCGAACCGAGCCAGCTGCTGCGCGAACGCGCCCCGCTCGGCGTCGTCCTTGCTGGTCTCGGCCGGCTCGAAGCGCACGTTCTCCAGCACCGCGACGTCCTCGTCGCCCAGGCTGAACGCGGTCTTTGAAGCCGACTCGCCGGCCACGTCGGTGGCGAACGAGACCGGCCGTCCCAGCAGTTCGCCGAGCCGTTCGGCCACCGGCCGCAGGGACGGGCCGCCGGCCGCGCGCTCGGCGAACAAGTCGCCCTTCGGCCGGCCGAGGTGCGCGATGACGATGACCCGCGCGCCCCGGTCAGACAGCTTGCTGATCACCGGCAGGCTGGCCCGGATCCGGCCGTCGTCGGTGATCTCCCCGGTGCCGGTCAGGTCCAGGGGGACGTTCAGGTCGGACCGCAGCAGCACGCGGCGGCCCATGACCTCCAGGTCGTCGACGGACCGCATTACCGCAGCCGGGAGGCGACGAGCGCGGTCAGGTCGACGATCCGGTTGGAGTAACCCCACTCGTTGTCGTACCAGCCGAAGATCTTCACCTGGTTCCCGTACGCCATCGTGATCGACGCGTCGAACGTGCAGGACGCCGGCGAGCCGACGATGTCGGACGAGACGATGGGGTCCTCGGTGTAGTACAGGATGCCCTTGAGCGATCCCTCGGCGGCGGCCTTGAACGCGGCGTTGACCTCGTCCTTGGTGACGTCGCGGCCCAGCTCGACGACCAGGTCGGTGATCGAGCCGTCCGGGACGGGGACGCGCAGCGAGTAGCCGTCGAGCTTGCCCTTGAGCTCCGGGATCACCAGGCTCGTCGCTTTCGCGGCGCCGGTGGAGGTCGGCACGATGTTGAGCGCGGCGGCACGGGCGCGGCGCAGGTCCTTGTGCGGACCGTCCTGGAGGTTCTGGTCCTGGGTGTAGGCGTGCACCGTCGTCATCAGGCCCTTGACGATGCCGAAGTTGTCGAGCAGCACCTTGGCCATCGGCGCCACGCAGTTCGTGGTGCAGGAGGCGTTGGAGATGATCGTGTGGGCGTCGGAGTCGTACTTCTCGTCGTTGACGCCCATCACGATCGTGATGTCTTCTTCCTTGGCCGGCGCGGAGATGATGACCTTCTTCGCGCCTGCCTCGATGTGCGCCCGCGCCGCGGGGCCGGTGGTGAACAGGCCAGTAGACTCGATCACCACGTCCACGCCGAGGTCGCGCCACGGGAGCTTGGCCGGGTCGCGCTCGGCCAGGATCTTGATGGACCTGGCGCCGACCTGGATGGTGTCACCGGATACCGATACGTCGTACGGCAGCGTGCCGATGACGCTGTCGTACTTGAGCAGGTGCGCCATCGTAGCGACGTCGCCGAGGTCGTTCGCGGCGACGATCTCGATGCCGCGGTCGCCGTCAGCGGCGTTGACAGCCCGCCAGAAGTTACGGCCGATGCGGCCGAAACCATTGATTCCCACGCGAATGGTCACAGTACTAAATCTCCTCGTCGATCCCCGTGATCGCCAGCGCTCCGAGACTATCGGACGCCGCCCCCGGGGATTGACCCGGGAAGGCGGCCCCACCCACCTCCCCGGCCCCCTACATTGCGGGTGCGGGGCCTGTCTGGGCCCCTGTACCGGGCAGGCATGCACAGACTCCTGAGGTCTAGACCATATCAAAAGACAAGGTTCTTTCCCGAACGCAATCCGGCTTAACTTGATGTCCGCGGTCCACGCCACCGGACCGGAGGGAACCTCAGTCACGCTGGTACCGCCAGCACCACAGTCCTCGTGACCGGGACCGGCCGCAGTGTGGTGAATCCCGGGATTCAGCACACTAGAACGTACTGGAAGTCCGGTTTCATCTCGTTCAGCGGCGGGCTGAGCTTCATGATCGCCTCCGACGAGGGCGGCGGGCACGCACCGACAGAACATCGTCCGCGGAGGCGGCATCAAATCGATGATGTCGATCCGGGCCCCCCGCGTTCGTGTAGGGGATGAGACGCTGGACCGTCTGAAGGAGGAAACCATGAAGCAGTACTTGCTCAGCGTGTATTCAACCGAGGGCAGCATCCCTGAGCCCGAGGTCGTGGAGAAGATCTACGCGGACGTCGACGCGCTCAACGCCGAGATACAGCAGGCCGGCGTGTGGGTGTTCGCCGGAGGACTGCACCCGTCGAGCACCGCGACTGTGGTCCGGGTCGAGGGCGGCGACGTCCTCATCACCGACGGGCCGTTCGTCGAGGGCAAGGAGCATGTCGGTGGCTTCTGGGTGATCAAGGCGCCCGACCTGGACTCGGCCCTGGAATGGGGCCGCAAGGCCACCCGGGCCTGCACGGCCCCGGTCGAGGTGCGACCGTTCCAGGACGAGGCCCCGGAAGCGGGCGGGGACTGAGGGTGCCCCTTCCCGGGCGCACCGACATCGAGCGCGTCTTCCGCGAGGAATACGGGCGGTCGGTAGCCGTCCTGACCCGCGTGTTCGGCGACATCGACACCGCCGAGGACGCGGTCCAGGACGCGTTCGCCGAGGCGGTGCGGCGGTGGCCCGAGGCCGGGCTGCCGCCGAGCCCGGCCGGGTGGATCATCACCACCGCACGCAACCGGGCGATCGACCGGCTGCGCCGCGAGGCGGCCCGCGCGGACAAGCACGCCCAGGCCGCGCTGCTGCACGTTCAGGCCGAACCGCTGGAGGAGGGACCCGTGCGCGATGACCGGCTGCGGCTCATGTTCACCTGCTGCCACCCGGCGCTGGGCGCCGCCGCCCAGGTGGCGCTGACCCTGCGGCTGCTCGGCGGGCTCACCACCGCCGAGATCGCCCGCGCGTTCCTGGTGCCGGAACCGACCATGGCCCAGCGCCTGGTCCGCGCCAAGGGCAAGATCCGCGACGCGGGAATCCCCTACCGCGTTCCGGCCGAGGCGGATCTGCCCGGACGGCTGGCGGCGGTACTGGCCGTGGTCTACCTGATCTTCAACGAGGGGTACACGGCCAGTTCGGGCGACCGGCTGGCCCGCGGCGACCTGTGCGCCGAGGCCATCAGGCTCGGCCGGGTGCTCGTCGATCTCATGCCGGACGAGCCCGAGGTGCTGGGCCTGCTCGCGCTGATGCTGCTCACCGAGTCCCGGCGGGCCGCGCGGACCGGACCGGACGACACCATGATCCTGCTCGCCGACCAGGACCGGGAGCGCTGGGACCGGGCGCTGATCGCCGAGGGGCAGGACCTGGTCCGGCGCTGCCTGCGGCGTGGCCGGCCCGGTCCGTACCAGATCCAGGCGGCGATCAACGCCGTGCACAGCGACGCGCCGACTGCCGCGCTTACCGACTGGGGCCAGATCCTGCAGCTGTACGACCAGCTTATGGTGGTCGCGCCCGGCCCCGTGGTGGCCCTGAACCGTGCCGTCGCGGTGGCCGAAGTGCACGGCCCGGCCGCGGCGCTCGACCTGGTCGAGGAACTCGACCTGGGGCGCTACTACCTGTACCACTCGATCCGGGCCGACCTGCTGCGGCGGCTGATCCGGCCGGACCAGGCGGCGCAGGCCTACGAGCGGGCGCTGGCGCTGACCCAGAACGCGGCCGAGCGCGCCTACCTGGCCGCGCGCCTGGCTGACCAGCACTCCGGTACAAGCTAGGCGTCAAGAATCGCCGGGTCGACGAGTACCGGCTGCCAGGCCAGTTCCGCCGCGCCGATCAGGCTGCCGTTTTCCAGGGCACAGCCGAGCAGCGGGACACTGCTGCCCCGGCCCCACGGGCTGCGCTCGGCGACCGTGGCCCGCAGTCGCCCGGGGTCGGCGGCCAGCAGGTCCCCGAGCAGCCCGCCGAGCAGGATCCGGTCGGGATTGAGCACGTTGATCAAGTCGGCCAGGCCGAGGCCGAGACGCTCGATGAGGGCGGTGGCGGCGGCACGCACCGCCCGGTCTGAGGCGTACTGGCCGCGCAGCAGCGCGGTGGCCTGCGCGATGACGGGCGCCCCTGGGCGCGGCACCCGGCCCGCGGCATCCATGAAGCTCAGCGCGTCGGTCTCCACGTCGAGGCAGCCGCGGCTGCCGCACCGGCATGGCGGGCCCTGCGGGTCGACGCTGACGTGCCCGACCTCCATGCCCAGGCCGGTGCTGCCGGTGTACAAGGAGCCGTCCAGGACGAGCGCGCCGCCCACGCCGCGGTGGCCCGTCGCCACGACCAGCAGGTGCCTGGCGTCGCGGCCCGCGCCGTGCCGGTGCTCGGCCAGCGCGGCCAGGTTGATGTCGTTGGCCGCCGAGCACGCGCACGCCGTCCCGCCGGGTCCGGTGACCCCGGCCCGCCGGACCCGGTCGGCGAACAGGTCTCGCACCCGGGTACCGCCCGGCCAGCCCAGGTAGAGCGGGCTGACCGCGATGCCCTCCGGGGCGGACACGGCCGAGGGAACGGCCAGGCCGGCCCCTACACAGGGCCGTCCTGCCAGCCGCAGCAGCCGCGCACCGGCCTCCGCGACCCGGGTCAGGGCCTGCTCCGGGTCGTCGACGGCCAGGTTCGCGTCGGCGGCCGCGACCACCCGGCCGCCCAGTCCGATCAGCGCGATCTGGAACCCGTCGGGATGGATCTGCGCCGCGAGCGCCACCGGGCCGTCCGGGTCGATCGCGAGCCGGTGCGAGGGACGCCCGAGGGTCCCGCCGCCCGGCGCGGTGTCGACCCGGATGAGCCCCAGGGCCTGAAGCTCGGCGGCCACCGCCCCCGCGGTGGCGCGGGTGATCCCCAGCTCCGCGCCCAGCGCGGCGCGGGTCGGGCCCCGCCCGCCATGGATGAGCGTCAGCGCCGGGCCAAGCTGGGTCCGCCCGCGCGAGCCGCCCGGCGACCTTGCCGTCATCTCGGTCACGCGCATAATCTTATTTTGTGTCGCTGGTAAACAAAGTCCAGCGCCGGGGGTCCGCGGCGCGGCGCGCACCCGATGACCCGGCCCGGTTGTCCGCGGCCCAGTTGTCCGCGGCCCGGTTGTCCGCGGCCCGGGTCGCGCTGTGCGCGGTGTTCACGGCCCACGGGTTCATCTTCGCCAGCTGGGCGGTCCGGGTACCAGCGGTCAAGGAACAGACCGGGGCCTCGTCCGCGGCCCTGGGGCTCGCGCTGCTCGGCCTGTCAGTCGGCGCGGTGGCCACGATGCTGATCGCCGGGGCGCTGTGCCGCCGACTCGGCAGCCAGCGCGTCGCGGCGGGCTCGTGCGCGCTGCTCTCGGTGACCCTGGTGCTGCCCGCGCTGGCCAGGTCGGCGGTCACGCTGGGCCTGGCGCTGCTGGCCTTCGGTGCCGCCTACGGCTGTCTCAACGTGGCCATGAACAGCATCGCCGTGGACCTGGTGGCCGCGTTGCGGCGGCCGGTCATGCCGGGTTTCCACGCGGCGTGGAGCTTCGGCGGGCTGGCCGGGGCGGGCCTAGG
>Ga0070734_10006147_pt1 | contig 10213 bp, 7 predicted proteins | sample Coa_R1_8_FD_66444 | JGI IMG/M metagenome (GOLD analysis project Ga0070734, IMG submission 66444) | Surface soil microbial communities from Centralia Pennsylvania, which are recovering from an underground coalmine fire - Coalmine... | ecosystem: Environmental > Terrestrial > Soil > Unclassified ... | reverse complement strand
GCCGTCGAATTCGGAAAAGCCGAGACCGCTCTTGAACACCACGACCCGCGTGCCGCCATCCCTCATTTGCAAAAATATGTAGCTTCCCGTCCTAAGGACGCTGATGCCAGTCGATTGCTCCAATCGACTTTGCAGGAGGTCCACCGCTTGGACGAAGCCATCCCACAATTTGAACGCGCGCTCGCTCTTGACCCGAACAATGCATATATACAAGTCAATTTGGCAAAACTTTACGCCAGCCAGAACGACACTGGCAAAGCTCTGGAATTATTCAAAAAAGGCATGCCTCGCGCCGAGCCTGATGCTTTGGCTTCTTACTGGTATGCAAGCGCCCTCAAGGACTCAGGTGACCTACCCGAAGCAGAAACCAACGTTCGCCGGTCAATCGAACTCGATCCAAAAAATACTGACGCGCACGATTTGTTGGCGGAGATCCTGACCCTGGAAGGCAAAAGATGAAGCCGCCACCGGAGGCAACTCGATGCAGAAGCCAAAGCACGTTCCTTATCGAAATTATTCCAGCGCAGCAGTAATCGCGCCAAATACCTGATTTTGACTTCCTTGTTATCCTGTTATCGATGCCTAGCTGCCTGAAATGCGGTACCGCCCTGGCGGTGAATGAAGAAGGAGTCGCGCCTGTTCTGTGCGACCGCTGCGCCGGCGTGGCCACGGGCCGCGCGCGCAGAAGCATGGCCATGGGCGGCCTGGGGACTTATCCTGCGACGGCCCTGCTGATGGCCATCAACATCATCGCTTTTGTAGGTCAGCTTGTTTCCGGCCAGGCCCTCACCTTTTGGGGAACCAACATCGGCCCACTTACCTTGAGTGGGGAATACTGGCGGCTCTTTACGGCAGGTTTTTTGCATGGCGGCATTCTTCATATTGCCGTCAACATGTGGTGCCTCTGGAGCCTGGGCCGGCTTTCTGAGCGGCTATTTGGAAAATGGCAGACCTTCGCCATCTACATGGTTACCGGTGTCGGTGGGGCGCTGTTGAGCATTGCTTCCGACCCAAACCATGGTGAGCTTGGCGCCTCAGGTGCGGTCTTTGGCCTTGTTGGCGCGGTCATGGCGGGAGTGAAATTTGGCGACCTGAATATTTCCGCTGGGGAAAAGCGGGCTATCTTCAGCAGTGCAGTCAGTTTTGCCGTATTGAATTTTATCCTGGGTTTCTCAGGTTTCGGCAGCAGCGTCTTCGGCCGCGTTGACAACATGTGCCACCTCGGCGGCTTTATAAGCGGTTTGCTCGTCGGATTACCCTTGGGCGCATTTGCACGCCATCACAAATTGCTGCAGCTGGGGACTCTACTTGTTACTTCTATGATCCTGGTTGCAGGCGCCACTGAGCTCGTGCAGCGGGACGGACCGGAAGCACAGAAAACCGCGGCCTCAATTGCCTGGCACCAGAAAGACTATGCAAAAGCCATACATTTACTGGAAAAATACACAGTAGCAAGGCCTCAAGATGAGGACGGCCTTCTGTTCCTGGCTCAGGCTTATTGGAACAATAATGAACCGGACAAGGCCATCGGCGCGTTGGAACAGGCTCTTCGCGTAAATCCTAACTCTCAGGATGCGAAACAGGCCCTGGAAGAAATACGGAGCCGGCTGGCTCCCGGAGAAAAGAAATAATCGACTCAAGTAAGCGCTGACCGGGAACGCTTTTGTCTTACCTTATCGCGCATACTTCAATCCAGCTTTAAGCGTGTAAACGATGGCGCAAAAACTTTTCTCTTAGTCTTCCGGTTCGTCATCGTCTTCTTTAAATCCAAACTCATACCCTACGCCGCGCACCGTACGTATCAATTTTACTTTTTCGCCTTCGTCAATTTTTTTGCGCAGGTAATTTACGTAAACGTCAACCACATTGGTCATCGTATCGGGTGAAAGTTTCCAGACATGCTCAATGATCATGTTGCGGGTGATATGTTGGCCAGGATTGCGCATAAAGTATTCCAGCAGGCCAAATTCCTTGGGCGTCAATTCAATCACACGGCCCCCGCGATGTACCGTCCTCTGCATGTAATCCAATTCCAGGTCAGCCACTTTTAGATATGCCTGCCTCGGATGGTTCTTGCGCCGCAGCACCGCGCGTATTCGCGCAGAAAGCTCTGAGAATGAAAAAGGTTTCGTCAGGTAATCGTCGGCGCCGGCGTCCAGGCAAGCTACCCGTTCCGCCACCTCGTCGGTTGCCGTCAAAATCAGGATAGGAATATCCCGGTTTTCGCTTCGAACTTTGTGAAGCACTTCACTGCCGGAAATGACAGGAAGGTTTAAATCAAGAATGAGGAAATCGAATTCTTCGTTTTGCATGCGCTGCAGCGCATCATCGCCTGCAGGGGCGACCTCGGTTACATGGTCTTCAGACTTAAATGCCTGGGCGATGACCGTCGCGAGCGGAGCATCATCTTCTGCGATCAGGATGCGCATCCGGGGTTCTCCAACAATCTAAGGGGGCGACGATGTGCCTCATCACAGTGACGCCATTCTAAATCAGCTGTTAACAATTACAACTGTATAGTCAAGCAAAAACCATAAGAAATGTCTTATAGTAGGCTCCGCTGCGTCCTCCAATCCTTTTTGTGGGTGGCTGTAACCTTCATATATTCAGTTTTAGACGGACTAGCCCATGCTAGGTAAACAATAGAAACTTCTCTTGGAGCCCTAAAGAACATGCTCCTCTTTTGCGACTTAGGCCTTCAAAGAAAATCTCCGCCGGTTAAAATTGGGTTTCTCAACTGTTGAGGCTCACAGCGCGGGTATGGCGCGCGATCATCAAATCTTCGTCGGTTTGGACTACCCGTACGGCGCACTGGCTGTTTGGCGGGCTTATTACTTCTGCGTTTCTGGCGTTGGCTTGCGTATCCAGCGCGACCCCTAGATATTCTAGGCCTAAACAAATCTTTGCGCGAACTTCTGAAGCCCGCTCGCCAATACCGCCGGTAAACACCAGCGTGTCCAGTCCATTCAGCACGGCCGCATAAGCGCCAATGAACTTGCGCACTTGATAGGCAAACATTTGCACAGCTATTAGAGCGGCACTATCTGTCTGGCTCTTCTGCAATAGGGCCTTCATATCGCCGGTCTGACCGGATACGCCAAGCAATCCAGCCTCATGGTCCACTAGTGCTTCAAGCCGGTCAGCCGAGCATCCTTCTTTCAGCAGGTGTATAAGCACTCCGGGATCAAGATCGCCGCTACGCGTTCCCATCATGAATCCGCCGGAAGGTGTCATGCCCATGCTCGTATCCACGGGCAAGCCGTCTTTCAGCGCCACCATGCTGGCTCCGTTTCCCAGATGCGCAATAATGGCGCGCCGCCCCAGTTCCCGTCCTAGCTTGCCAACGACGTATTCATAAGATAGGCCGTGGAAACCATAGCGCCTGATTCCCTGCTCCCAGAGCTTTTGCGGCAACGCAAACCGCTGCGCCACTTCCGGCATTCCACTGTGAAATGCCGTATCAAAGCAGGCCACCTGCGGCAGATCAGGAAAATGCTCCTCCATTGCTTCGATCATCGCCACCTGGCTCGGCAGATGCAGCGGTGCAAAAGGAATCAAGTCCTTCAGCGCCTCTTTTAGCTGGACGTTAATCAGCCGCGGTGCGGTGAACTTGGGACCGCCATGCACAATCCGATGCCCTGCCGCCGCCACTTTCTCAACTCCGTGCTCGCGCAGCGCGGCAAACATTCTCTTCATGGCCGCTGTGTGATCAGGAAATTTACCGCTCTCTTCTTGCAGCGCTTTGTCTCCGCTGCGCAGCCACGCCTTGCCGCTCGGCTGTCCGATGGCTTCAACAGCGCCGGAAAAGATTCTCTCTTCCGTCGCATCGCCCAGCCGATACACCGCAAACTTCAGCGACGAAGAGCCGCCGTTCAGGCAGAGAAAGGTTTGTTCCATCGATTAACTTCCCGGTTACAGCAAAATTGGCAGATCATTCAGAAAATTGCTCTGATCGCCGAATTGCCATTTGTGCAATTAAAAACTGGCCTCCTCACGCGAAGATGTGAGTTTCAATTTCGGCGATTTTTGGCAATATTGGCAGTTTTGGCAATGATCTCAGCTCCAGCGCCAGTTCTGCACTTCAGGCATGTCTTCGCCGTGCGACGCAACATATTTTTTGTGCTCCGCCAGTTTGCTTTGGAAGAATGCAACCGCCTCATCGGCTTTAAGTCCCGGCATTCGGTGAATGGTATCAATGGCAAGCTGGAACCGGTCCATATTGTTGCGCACCACCATGTCAAACGGAGTAGTCGTGGTTCCCTCTTCTTTATAGCCGCGCACATGCATGTTGTCATGGTTTCGCCGCCGGTAGCACAGCCGGTGAATCAGCCACGGATAGCCGTGATACGCAAAGATCACCGGCTTGTTCGTGGTAAACAGCGCGTCAAACGCCTCATCGCTCAAACTATGCGGATGCTCGCCCGCCGCCTGCAACGTCATCAGGTCCACCACGTTCACTACCCTTATCTTCAGCATAGGAACATGTTTCCGCAGCAGTGAAACCGCGGCCAGTATCTCCAAAGTCGGAACATCGCCCGCGCACGCCAGTACCGCGTCCGGCTCGCCGCCATCATCGTTGCTCGCCCATTTCCACTTTCCGATTCCCGCCGTGCAATGCTTGATCGCCGCGTCCATATCCAGCCACTGCAATTCAGGCTGCTTGCCCGCAACAATAATGTTCACGTAATTTCTGCTGCGCAGGCAATGGTCTGTGACGGAGAGCAGCGTGTTCGCGTCCGGCGGAAAGTAAGCGCGCACAACTTCCGGCTTCTTGTTGACCGCGTTATCCAGAAATCCCGGGTCTTGATGGCTAAAGCCGTTATGGTCCTGCCGCCACACGTGCGACGTCAGCAGATAGTTGAGTGACGCGATCGGTTTGCGCCATGGAATATGCCGCACCGCTTCCAGCCACTTTGAGTGCTGGTTGTACATCGACGTCACAATATGTATGAAAGCTTCATAGCACGAGAAAAATCCATGCCGGCCCGTGAGCAGGTAACCTTCCAGCCATCCCTGGCACATGTGCTCGCTCAGCACTTCCATCACTCGTCCATCGCGGCCCACATGCACGTCGTTAGGAAGAATCCCAGCCATCGAAACTCGGTCCGTAACTTCAAAAATTGCCGACAGCCGATTCGAATCCGTTTCATCCGGCCCCATCACGCGGAAATTCGCGCTGTCCAGATTCAGCTTCATTACGTCGCGCAGGAACTTTCCGAGTATCCGTGTCGACTCGTCGAAACCACTTCCCGGCTGCGTTACTTTCACAGCATATTGCCGGAAGTCAGGCATCTTCAGGTCTTTGAGCAGCAAACCGCCATTCGCATGCGGGTTCGCTCCCATGCGCCGATTTCCGCTCGGCGCCAGCGCCGCCAGTTCCGGTATCAACTTCCCATTTTTATCGAACAGCTCTTCCGGCTTGTAGCTCTGCATCCATTGCTCAAGGATTTTGAGATGCCCTGGCTTGTTCAGGTCTGTCACCGGAACTTGGTGCGAGCGAAACGTTCCTTCAATCTGTACCCCATCGACAGTCTTCGGCCCAGTCCAGCCTTTTGGGCTGCGCAGAATAATCATCGGCCACTGCGGGCGCGGCGCATCAGGATTTTTCCGCGCATCGCCTTGAATGTCTTTGATCTCGGCAATCACTTTGTCCAGCGTCGACGCCATCAACTGGTGCATCAGCGGCGGATCGTCGCCTTCCACAAAATACGGCTTGTACCCATATCCAACAAACAGATCAATCAATTCTTCTTTCGGTATGCGCGCCAGCACCGTTGGCCCGGCAATCTTGTATCCGTTCAGGTGCAGCACCGGCAGCACAGCGCCATCGCGTGCCGGATTTAAAAATTTGTTCGAGTGCCAGCTTGTCGCCAGCGCGCCGGTTTCTGCTTCCCCATCGCCCACCACGCAGCACACCAGCAGGTCAGGATTATCAAATGCCGCTCCATACGCATGCAGCAATGAATATCCCAGCTCGCCGCCTTCGTTGATCGAGCCCGGCGTGTCCGGCGACGCATGGCTTGGTATCCCTCCGGGCCATGAGAATTGCTGGAACAGCTTCTGCATGCCCGCCGCATCCTGCGTGATCTTCGGATAAAGCTCCGTGTAAGTCCCTTCCAGATAAGTATTGGCCACAATGCCCGGCCCGCCGTGTCCCGGCCCTGTCACATAAATCGCGTTGAGGTCATTCTTCCGGATCACCTGATTCATGTGCGCATAAATAAAGTTGAGCCCCGGCGTGGTGCCAAAATGCCCCAGCAAGCGGGGCTTCGTGTGCTCCAACTTCAGGGGCTCACGTAGCAGCGCGTTATCGCGAAGATAAATCTGCCCTACCGATAGATAATTTGCTGCCCGCCAAAAACGATCAATCTTGCGCAATTCTTCCTGACTCAGGGGACCGGCGTTGGCTATTAAATCTTCGTGGGTAAGGGTCTTGGGCATTGCACAGCTCCATCCGTCGTTACAAAGTATCTATAAATTGTAGTCTTTTGCCGCAGCACTGGTTTCATCCTCCCAACCACAATCCTCTGTGCCTTCTGTGGCAGATGGAGTTGGGGATCCCCGTCTTTTCAGATCGCGAGCGTTTATCCATGTAAGGTTTCCTTTTTTCGAAAATCGATACCCGTGTGGCACCGCCGCCCTCAGCTGTGTTCCGACCTTGGCTGTTCTAGTCGTCTGCGTGGCCCTCTCGAAAATGCCGCGACCTGAGAGTTGCCATCCCGAGAGGTCCGCAAGTTTGGCTGCGCTTTCGGGCCCCATTCGCGCCCGCTTTTGGCGTGAATGGGCAGAGCAGCCAAAATAGGACCCGAGGGATCGGCTCCGCTGCCGCCGCGGGACCTAAAAATACATTTTTCAATGCTCGCTTCGGTGGTCGTGACGCCTCAGTAATGAAAAATCCGCGCGCCCATCCGTCCCCCCCTTTTTTCAACTTTTGTTGCAAACAAAGCACTTCCGCAATTCGACCCTTGGGCCTCCCTTGCGCCACGCTTGGGTGGCCCTTGGGTGGCCCAGGGGCCACCCAAACCCAAACCCAATCCCAATCCCAAGCAGGCAAGAGGGTCGCAAAACTGCCAGGAAAGCAAAAAGCAACGGAATCCTCCGTTGCGCTCCCTCGAAAATCAATCCAAAAAACGAAATTGCCATCCCGAGAGGTCCGTTCATTTGGCTGCGCTTTCGGGCCCCATTCGCGCCCGCTTTTGGCGTGAATGGGCAGGGCAGCCAAATAGGACCCGAGGGATCTGCTCCGCTGCCGCTTGGGGACTAGATTTGCAGCCCTCTGCCTGACGCTTCAGCCGTGCCCCTCCCCCTACCCCCTATGTACACCCAATTTCACCCAAGGTCACCCATTCCACCCAAGAATCGGCAGAGGGTCGCAAACTGCCCAAAACACAAAACGCAACGGAAAATCCTCCGTTGCGCCACGATTCTGATGGTGCCAAATACTAAATACCAACTACTAAGTACAGCTCTTCTTTTTCTTCGCTATTTTAGCGCCGAATTACTGTAGAAATCAAGAAGAATCGCAAGGAGTGTAGGTCATCTTTTAGGGATAAGCGACCCGTAGGGCGACTGTCATCAAGCGCAGCCTAGAAAACCATCCGGAGGAAATAGAGCCTGCATGTCTGATGCATGGCATATTATCGGCCGGCTACGAGGATCAGCTATCTCTTCAGCCATGACCTGAGCGGAAACTAAATGCCTTTGGTTGGACAGCGTTTCGCAAGAGACTGGTTAGTTGACAGAATGTTTCTACAAGGTGTACAAACCACTCTTCCGCCACTCATTTCGAGTCGTTCGCCAACCATGCAAGCCACTGGCAAAACTCGGGAGGGCCGGAGCCTGCCGTTACTAAACAGCGCGCTCTTGTTGCTTAACGTAACCTTTGCTCTCATTTGGTACCACAGAGTCAGGAGCATGACTTCCTCGCCTCCAGACTATATTCAAATGGTAGTGGCTTGGCTGGTTTCGATAACCGGCCTCATCACCTGGCTTTCTGGAATTGCTTGGGGAATACAGTACGTCGTCAATCGACTTCGGCAGCGGCCTCAACCGAAGAAGCTCACACGTGAGCAAATGATGCAGAAATATCTCCCGTTTGCTGTGGACAAGGTTTTTCGTCCGTTATTGCATTCGATTGCGGCTGTTATCACCCTCGTCGTTTTTGCTGGGGTGCTCGGTTACCTTGCGTTCTATGTTGGTCCGGCGTTTTTACCTCCGGGTGGCCGCATCATTGTTACACCTACTGCACCGGCGGTGCCATATACGCGGCATCAGAAGTACGTTTACGTCGCAGTCAAGGGGACAAAGGATCAAGCGGGTGGAATCGCTGTCTTTGATGAACGCGCCCTTGAGGTTAAGGGAAGGTTCATTACGCTTGGCAGTAGATTCAACGACGCGGCGCCAACGTGTATTGCGGTCGCACCAAGTAAAAGAAAGCTGTTCGTGACAGACAATGCTGCCGGGCTACTGTACGTAGTCGATGAGATGTGGGATCTCCATACTGTGGCTGTCGGATTGTCCCCTGTCTGCGTGGCGGTCAGCCCAGATGAGCGCAAAGCATACGTTACTAACGAGCAGCCCGCCCCATATGGAACCATCAGTGTGATTGATATCGACAAAGAGGTCGTCTCCCATACGATTTCGGGCGTCAATTGCCCAAAAGATCTTGCATTGTCCCGGGACGGCAAAAGGATTTACGTGACCACCGAATGCGGAGGCGGCCATGATCCACTCTTAGTAGTTGAAACTGATACTGACAGAGTGATCGCAACCATTCCAGATGTCGAAATTGGCCGCGCGCCCGCCGTGAGCCCAGATGGCAAACGTCTGTTCGTCGCGCGTCTCAGCCAAGATCGATCAGCTCCTAAGAGATTCTTGCTCACTGTATTCTCGACTGTTGATCACAAGATACTCAACGAAACATCATTCGATGAGGAGATCGAAGCGATTGCTGTATCACCAGACGGCAAATATCTGTTCGTTGGCACTGGTCCCAGCGTAAGAATTCTCAGCACAGAAAACGTACAAATACAGAAGAGTGAAATTCAGACGTGCGCGGTGGCAGTAAGACAGACAGCTACTGATTGCTGGCCTGGGGCCATTGCTATGTCGGATAATGGAGCCCTGTACGTCCTCAGGCGAAATGGAGAATTGCAATTCTCGGGTTTGCAAGGTCTCAGCAATCCTTAGCTAATTTTCAGTCGATGGGGCTGTGAGAATAAAAACTCCAACTCTTCGGGCCCCGGGTTAAGTGCCGCGCTACCCGGAAACAATCCATTTGCCGAACGCCAGGTTTCGGGAGCCGACCTACTGCAAAATATTTTGAATGGAGGAAAGAATTTCTTCTCTTCCGTACTGCGGCACACCTTTGTCGCCGACCATGGGCTTAAAGCGGTCTCGGATCGCCTTTTACCCCGCGCTATGCCCGGTACACTTCAGCACGCCCAGATACGCGCTCCACGGCCCTACCTCATCACGATACTGGTATGCCATCACCCGCGAGAGTTGATGCAGATGCGTGAGGTCGTGGACGGCCCATGTCGCCAGAAGTTCCGACAAGGTAACCACTCCTAGCGCCGGATGCTTTCCTCGCCGCGCCAGGTCTGCCGGTTGCAGATTCAGTGCCTGCAGCGCAGCCAGACTCTCGCTTCGCACGCGCGCAAAAGCGTCCAGAAGCTGCTCCAGGGTTTTGCCCTCGCTCTCTTTCTTTTGTGCAAAGCGGTCAAACGGATCAAATGGCCTCGCCTCGCCATGCTCCAGGATCGTCCGTACCCGCGGCATCCAGTCAGTGCGGTCGCCAACAATCAGGTGGCCCACAATATCGAAAGCGCTCCACGTATCTTTCCCTTCGTTGCTATGCGCCCAGATGTCGGGCAGTCCGCGCAAAAGCGCGTTCAGTGTTGCTGGAGTTCGGGTGAGAAGCGCAATCGCTTCCGCCATGCTGAATTTGTTTGAGGTCGGCATGTGCAAATAGATGCATGCCCGGCGTTTTGGATTCAAGCAGCAGAGCGGGCGCACCATCAGTCGCAACCATTACTCTTGTACCGTTTTTGAAAAAATCAAACAGTAGGATTTTCAGCAACGCTCTATATAGTGTTACTCTCCCTGGTTATTCAACCGTGCAACCAGAGGGAATCCGCCCTTTGGCTGCCGTTTCATCTGGTTACGATTCACAACAGGGACCAATCTTGTTCGTATTGGTCTGCAAGGAGCG
>Ga0070734_10006146_pt1 | contig 10213 bp, 8 predicted proteins | sample Coa_R1_8_FD_66444 | JGI IMG/M metagenome (GOLD analysis project Ga0070734, IMG submission 66444) | Surface soil microbial communities from Centralia Pennsylvania, which are recovering from an underground coalmine fire - Coalmine... | ecosystem: Environmental > Terrestrial > Soil > Unclassified ... | reverse complement strand
ATCGGCGACGTCCGTGCCGAGCTGGTGCAGCAGATGGTCGTGCAAGCTTGGGCCGCCCGCCGGAATCTCGCCGTCCCCGGTACCGCCCGCTTCCCGAGGCCGCCGCTCGAAATTGCGCCAGATGCTCCCGAGCCCGCCCGGCAGCGGTCGCGCCCGACGCGGCCGGGATGGGGCGCGCGACCGGCGCGCCGCGGCAGCCGACTGTTCGGGCAGGTCCGATGCCGCTTCCAACAGGGGATTTTCCGACAGCGCCTCGGCGAGGAGCTGCGAAAGCTCGAGATTGGACAGCGCCAGCAGCTTCATGGATTGGCGCATGGCCGGGGTCAGCGCCAAGCCCCTGCGCAACGCGACGCTTTGGCCGAGATTAAGGCGGGCGGTGGTCATCGCGCCGGCACCCGCTCGTCAGAGGGTGAAGCGCTCGCCCAGATAGACGCGGCGGACGTTCCCGTCGAGAACGATCTCCTCCGGCAGGCCTTCGCGCAGCACCTGGCCCTCGTAAAGAATATAGGCCCGATCGACGATCTCGAGGGTCTCGCGGACATTGTGGTCGGTGATGAGCACGCCGATGCCGCGGTCCTTCAGGTGGGAGACGAGGCTGCGAATCTCGCCCACCGCGATGGGATCGATGCCGGCCAGCGGCTCGTCCAGCAGCATGAAGGCCGGATTGGCGGCAAGCGCGCGGGAAATCTCGCAGCGCCGGCGTTCGCCGCCCGAAAGGGCCAGCGCCGGGGCGTGGCGCAGATGCTCGATGGAGAACTCGGCAAGCAGCTCGTCGAGCCGCGCCTCGCGCCGGGCCCGGTCGGGCTCCACCACCTCGAGCACGGCGCGGATGTTCTGCTCGACCGTGAGGCCGCGGAATATCGAGGCTTCCTGAGGCAGATAGCCGATGCCCATGCGAGCGCGCCGGTACATGGGCAGCCTGGTGACGTCGTAGCCGTCCAGCTCGACGGTGCCAGAGTCGGGATGGATGAGGCCCGTGATGATGTAAAAGCAAGTCGTCTTGCCGGCGCCGTTGGGCCCGAGCAGTCCAACCGCCTCGCCGCGGCGCAGCGAGAGCGAGACGCCGCGCAGTACCGGGCGCTTCTTGAACCGTTTGCTGAGGTTGCGCACCGCCAGCCCTTCATGGCCAGGCACCGGCTCCGGCGCTTGATGCTCCCGGCGCACCATCGGCTCGGCCGGTCTCGCAGGCATGTGCAAGGGCTTTCTTGCCTGCACGATCTTGGCGGCAGGGACCACGGAAATCTTGGCCGGCTTGCCGCTGCGATCGCTCATGGAACGAGGCCGCCCGCCGGAGCAAGGCCGCCGCCGGGCGAAAGGCCCGCGCCAGGTTCGCTACCCGGGACCAACAGGGTCTTCACCCGGCCGCCGCCGCCGGTGATCTTCGCCTGGCCCGTCTTAAGGTTGTAGACCGCGCGTTGTCCGTTCAGCTGGTTCTTGCCGCGGGTAATCTTCACATCTCCCTCCAGCACGGCGACGTCGGTGTCGAGATTATAGACCAGCTTGCGCGCGCGGGCGACATTGCCCTGGCTCAGCAGCCGGACATTGCCGGTGGCTTCGACCTGGTACATTTTTTTGACGCCATTCGGCTCGACGCGGAAATAGCCGGTCAGCAGATCGGCGTGGATTTCCCGGTCCGCCTGGCCGGCCACGGCATTGCCGCGGGCGACCACCGCGCCTTGAGTGTTCCAGTATTCCAGGCTGTCCCTTGCGGTGACGAACTGCTCCTTGGAGCTGGCCCTGATGGCGCTGCCGGTCACGACCGCCGCACCCTTTTCCAGGTCATAGACGGCGCGGTCGCCGACGATCTCAGCGTCCTTGGTCTTCAGGACCACATGGCCGTCGGCTTCCATCATGTAGATCTGGGTCTTGCCGCCGCCATTGTCGCGGTAATGGGCGATCAGGCTGTCGGCATCGACAGAAATGTCGCCTCGCGCGGCATGGGCGTTGCCGCGCGCAATGTAGACGTTCTCGTCGCGGCGCCACTCGATGCCGTCATCAGCCTCGATATCGATGGGAGCGCCGGAGGCCCCGGTATCCATATTGCCGAAGTTGGGCATCAGACCCCCAGCACCCGTGCCCGAATCCTGTGAGGACTGCTGCGCGGCCACCGCGCCGGCCAGTCCGCCGGCCGCCAGAAGGCCCAGCAGCACGCCGAGCGCGAGCGGGCGCTTCACGGCTTGGGCGCCTCGGTCAGCTGATCGCCGCCATAGATCGTGAGATGGGCATGACCCAGGAGAATGATCCGCTTGCCCCCGTTCAGGACGTCGAGTCCGTCGGCGGTCATGTTCCCCGACGGGCCCTGGCCCTGCACCGGCTGGCTGGAGTGGGCCGAGCTGGCCCCGAGATCGACCTGCACGTCGCGGGTATGCAGCTCGAAGCCCTGGTCGTGGAACAGGCTGACGGCGCCGTCCAGGTCCAGCTTCTGGGCGATGCGCATGAAGCGGCCGCTGTCGGCATTGATCGCCAACCAGGCCCCGTTGTCCACGGTGACGTCGGCCTCGGGCGCTTCGAGGTCCATGACGTCGCCCGCCTTGTCCATCTGGATCGCCTTTTGAGCCATGACGCTGAACGGCCGCTGCTGCTGATCCACGCCCTCGAAATGCGGGTTGCTCATGGTGAGCGCGCTGAATTCCTCGCGATGGCTCGGGTTGAAGGTCATGCGGAACAGGCCGCTGTCGCCGCCGAACTGGGTCCAGACGGCGAGGCTGGCGAGCAGAAGTGCTGCCAGCGCCGGCAGCGCCAGGCGCATGGTGACGACCATGCGTGTATGGCGCCGGACATGAGGATGAAGCGGCCGGCGTGGGCCGGCCGGTTGCGGCACCGCCATCATACGGCCCCCGCGCGCAGGCAATCATGCATGTGCAGCAGGCCGACGGGCCGGTCGCCCTCGACCACGAACAGGCTGGTGATCGGCCGCTCCGGGGTCGTCATCATGCCGATGGCCTCGGCCAAGGTCGCCTGGGGCCGGATCTTGCGCGGCCTTTGGGTCATCACCGATTCGACGCGCCGGTCGAGCAAATCCGGCGCCATGTTCCGGCGGAGATCCCCGTCGGTGATCATGCCGGCGAGATGTCCGCTGGCGTCCACGACGCCGACGCAGCCCAGGCGCTTGGCGGTCATTACCAGGATCGCCTCGTTCATGGTCGAGCCGACGGCGACAAGCGGCAGCGCCTCGCCCCGATGCATCAGCTCGGCCACGCGCCGCAGTTGGCGGCCAAGTTGCCCGCCCGGATGGAGCGCGTGAAAATCCGTGGCACTGAAGCCCCGGCGCTCGAGCAGCGCCACGGCCAGCGCATCGCCCAGCGCCAGCATCATGGTGGTCGACGTGGTCGGCGCCAAGCCGTGCGGGCATGCTTCGCCGACGCGCGGGAGGACCAGGGCCGCGTCGGCCGCCTCGGCGAGCGCGCTGTCGGCCCGGCCGGTCACGGCGATGAGGGGGATGCGGAAGCGCTTGGCGTAGCCGACGATATGGGCAAGTTCGGCCGTGTTGCCGGAATAGGAAAGCGCGATGACCGCGTCGCCTTCGGCGATCATCCCGAGATCGCCGTGGCTGGCTTCGCTCGGATGGACGAAGAGAGCCGGCCGGCCGGTGGAAGCGAGCGTCGCCGCGATCTTGCGGGCGATATGTCCGCTCTTGCCCATGCCGGTGACGACGACCCGTCCTTCGACCGCGGCCAGGATGTCGAGGGCCTGGAAAAAACATGCGTCGAGCCCGGCCGCAATCGCAAGCAGCCCCTCGGACGCCAGCCGCAGCACACGCTCCGCCACGGCACGATCGGCGTTCTGATCACGAATCGAGGCGACCGCCGTCATGGCACGTCCTTCGCCGGATCACATCGCATTCTAGCAGCCTGCATCAAAAGCCCAATGGGCTAATGCGCAAATATATCGGGCTCGGCCCAGCCGCCCAGGTCGAGAGTCCCACGAACCGGCAGAAAGGAAAAGCAGGCTTCCGCCAGGGCACGACGCCCCTCGCGTTCCAGCATTTCGTCCAGCTTCGCCTTCAGGGCGTGGAGGTGCAGGACGTCGCCGGCGGCGTAACGAAGCTGCTCGGGGCTCAACTCCTCGGCACCCCAGTCAGAGGATTGCTGCTGCTTGGAAACATCGACGCCCAGCAGGTCCTTGCACAGGTCCTTGAGGCCATGCCGGTCGGTAAAGGTGCGCACAAGGCGCGACGCGATCTTGGTGCAATAGAGGGGCCGGCAATCGATGGCGAGCCAATGCTTCAGCATGCCGATGTCGAAGCGGGCGAAGTGGAAGAGCTTCAGAACCTTGGGATCCTCCAGCAGGCGCTTCAGGTTGGGGGCAGCCGGCGACCTGGCCGAATCCGGGGCGGGCGCCGCTATCTTGACCAGCTCGCAATTGCCGTCGCCGCCCGAGAGCTGCACCAGGCAGAGTCGGTCGCGGAACGGATTGAGGCCCATGGTCTCCGTGTCCACCGCCACAACCGGGCCAAGGTTCAGATCCGCGGGGAGATCGCCGCGATGCAGCCTGATGTTCATCGCGCTCCGCTGCCTTGAAGGCGGACGTCGACCGGTGGTGCCCAGGAGAAGACTCGAACTTCCACGACCTTGCGGCCACAGGTACCTGAAACCTGCGCGTCTACCAATTCCGCCACCTGGGCTCGGGTGGGCGATTTTCGTCAGCCTTGGGGCAAAGTCAACGAACAAATCCTCTTGTTGCCAGAAGGCCTTGCCTCGCTGTATCCCATTGCGTCCGGGGTGCGGGCGCGGATTGCGGGGTGGGCGATGGCAAGACGGCTTGCGACTGTGTTCGGCGGCTCCGGCTTCATCGGGCGCTATATCGTGCAGCGTCTGGCCCGGCGGGGATGGCTGGTACGCGTCGCCATCAGGCGCCCGGACGAGGCCCTGTTCCTGAAGCCCATGGGCGATGTAGGCCAGATCACGCCCGTCGCCACCAATATCCGGCACGAGCGCTCGGTCAGCGCCGCGTTGGAGGGTGCCGACGCGGCGATCAATCTGGTGGGCATTCTTTACGAACACGGCGCACAGCGCTTCGATGCCGTCCATGCCGAGGGTCCCCGGCGCCTCGCGCGCGCGGCCAAGATCGCCGGCGTGGAGCGGTTCCTCCATGTCTCGGCCATCGGCGCCGATCCGGCCTCCCCCTCGGCCTATGCTCGCTCGAAGGCCGCCGGGGAGATCCAGGTGCTCGACCAGTTTCCGACCGCGACCATCCTCAGGCCCAGCATCGTATTCGGCCCCGAGGACGATTTTTTCAATCGCTTCGCCAAGATGGCCCAGATCTTTCCGGCGCTGCCCCTCATCGGCGGAGGGCAGACCCGCTTCCAGCCCGTCTATGTCGGCGATGTGGCCGACGCGGCCATGGCGGCGATCGAGAATCCCGAGGCCCAGGGCCGAATCTATGAGCTGGCCGGCCCCAAGGCCTATTCGTTCAGGGAGCTGATGGAAATCCTGTTGGCCCAGATCGGCCGCCGGCGCCTGCTTCTGCCCATACCCATGTCAGTTGCCCGGTTCCAGGCCTCGATCCTGCAGCTGCTGCCGCAACCGCCTCTGACCACTGACCAGCTCCGCCAGCTGGAGCGCGACAATGTGCCGAGCGGCCAGTTCGCCGGCCTGAAGGACCTCGGCATCGAGCCCGAGGGCCTGGAAGCGATCCTGCCCAGCTACCTCGACCGGTTCAGGCCAGGCGGACGATTCGCCAGGGCCTGAGGCTTCGGCCTCTCAATAATTCCCTATCCGTTTTACTTCAGAACGTGAAGTAGTACTTCTCACGCTGCGCGGAAATAAAGCAAATATAACAGCGCTCCTCCGACCAACAGGCGGTAGGCGACGAAGATTCCGTATTTGCCGGTTTCGAGCCATCGCATCAGGAAAGTAACGGAGAGGAAACCGGCGACGGCCGCGATGCCGCCGGCCCAGAGAAGATCGACGGTCGAGGTCACGCTGGGCGCGTCGGCGAGACCGAGACCTTCCAGGATCGAGGCGCAGGCCAGCACCGGGACCGAGAGCAGGAGGGCCATGCGCGCAGCCTCCTGGCGTTCGCAGGCAAACAGGCGCGCAGCGAGGATGACGGCGCCGATCCGCCCGATGCCGGGCGCCAGCCCCAGAAGCTGGGCGAGGCCGATGAAGAAGGCCTGGCCGAGGCTGAAATGCTCGATGCGCCGGACGGTGAGGGCAAAGCGATCGGCGACAAGGAAGATCAGGGCGAAGCCGATGCTCGTCCACGCGACCATGGCCGCGCCGCCGAAGTCGACGGGCGCGAAGCGCTGGATCGCCCATCCGAGAACGAGCGCCGGCAAGGCCGCGACGAGCAGCGGCGGCACTTGCCGGGCCATCACCTCGTCCTTGCCCCGGACCAGATGGACGAAGCCTTCCACGAGGTGCAGGAGGTCTCGCCAGAGATAGGCGAGCAGGGCCGCCAGCAGCCCCAGGTGGACGGCGAGGTCGAGGGCCAGGCCCTGCTCCGGCCAGCCGGAGACGGCCGAAAACAGCACGGAATGGGCCGAAGAGCCGACCGGAAGCAGTTCGGCGATGCCCTCGGTCAGGGCCATGACGACGAGATGGAAGGGCGGCAAGGAAACTCTCCGGCGGCGGGCCGCTGCTTATAACATCCGGTCCATGGCAGCCGAAGGAGTCAATTAGTCCTGAAGCGGAACTAATTATGTTTCAAATTTTCCCTCTTCGATCAAAATCCGCCAGGCAGACTCGACATAGAGAAAAATCAGGTCAATAATCGTGCCATAATTCGATTCTGCAGCGGTGGGGAAACGAGAATGGCGTCGAAGATGCTGGGCTTCGTCCATCTCGGACGGGAGATGCCGGTGAAGCGCCCGGCCGCCGGGCGCCGGCGCGACTTCCGGGAGATCTATCCCCGCTACGATGTCGACCAGGCCGGCAAGCAGGCCGGGCGCTGCTCCCAATGCGGCGTGCCCTTCTGCCAGGTCCATTGCCCGGTCCACAACAATATCCCCGACTGGCTGAAGCTGGCTGCCGAAGGACGCCTGGAGGAGGCCTATGAGGTCTCCTCCGCCACCAACAATTTCCCCGAGATCTGCGGGCGTATCTGCCCGCAGGATCGCCTTTGCGAAGGCAACTGCGTCATCGAGCAGGCCGGCCACGGCACGGTCACCATCGGCGCCATCGAGCGGTTCATTACCGACACTGCCTGGGAAAAGGGCTGGGTGAAGCCCGCCAAGCCGCGCCGGGAGCTGGACCGGTCCGTCGGAATCATCGGCGCCGGACCCGCGGGATTGTCGGCGGCCGAGGAACTGCGCCGGCGCGGCTACCGCGTCACCGTCTATGACCGCCATGACCGGGTCGGCGGCCTCATGATCTACGGCATCCCAAATTTCAAGCTGGAGAAGGAAGTGGTGCTGCGTCGCGCCGCTCTTCTCGCCGAGGCCGGCGTCCGGTTCCAGCTCAAGACCGAGATCGGCCGCGATCTCTCCTTCGCCGAATTGCGCCGCAACCACGATGCCCTCCTCATCGCCTGCGGGGTCTACAAGGCGCGGGAGATGCAGGCACCTGGCTCCGGCCTGCCGGGGATTCTGCCGGCCCTCGATTACCTCACCGCCAGCAACCGCTCGAGCCTGGGCGACGAGGTGCCAGGCCTGCGCAACGGCAGCCTCAGCGCCAAGGGGAAGCATGTGGTGGTGATCGGCGGCGGCGACACGGCCATGGACTGCGTGCGCACCGCCGTGCGCCAGGGCGCCAGGTCGGTCAAATGCCTCTATCGGCGCGACCGCGCCAACATGCCCGGCTCCCAGCGCGAGGTGACCTATGCCGAGGAGGAAGGCGTGGAGTTCGTCTTCCTCGCCCAGCCCGAGGCTTTCCTGGGCGAGGGCCGCGTGTCCGGCCTGCTCGCCCAGCGCATCCACTTGGGCCTTGCGGACGCGACGGGGCGCCAGGCACCCCAGCCCATCGAGGCGAGCCGCTTCCGCCTCGAGGCGGACCTCGCCATCAAGGCGCTGGGGTTCGATCCCGAGGATCTGCCTCAGCGCTTTGCCAGCCCCGATCTCGGGGTCACAGGATGGGGCACGGTCAGGATCGACCACGCCACCTCCATGACCAGCCTGCCGGGCGTGTTTGCCGCCGGCGACATCGTGCGGGGTGCGGCCCTCGTCGTCTGGGCGATCCGGGACGGGCGCGACGCCGCCGAGCGCATCCATGCCTATCTCACCGGTCAAGCCGCATCCGTCGGCATCGCAGCGGAGTAGAACCATGGCCGAGGAATTCGCCGCCGCCTATCGCCGCAATGCCGCGCATCTGGCGGAGCGCGGCCTCTATGACCCGCGCGAGGAACATGACGCCTGCGGCGTCGGCCTCATCGCCGCGCTGGACGGCCAGCCCCGGCGCGCGGTTGTGGAAGCGGCCATCACCGCCTTGAAATCCGTCTGGCACCGGGGCGCGGTGGACGCCGATGGCAAAACCGGCGACGGCGCCGGGATCCATGTCCAGATTCCCCAGGATTTCTTCCAGGATCACATCCGCCGCGCGGGCTCGGTACTCGGCCCCGGCAAGCTCGGCGTCGGCATGACCTTCCTTCCGCGCACCGACCTCGGTGCCCAAGAGCGCGCGCGGGTCGTGGTGGAGCGGGAGATCCTCGGCTCCGGCCACACGATCTACGGCTGGCGCCAGGTGCCGGTAAACGTCGACGTGATCGGCGAAAAGGCCAACGCCACGAGGCCCGAAATCGAGCAGATCATGATCTGCAACAGCCGGGGCGTGGACGAGGAGCAGTTCGAGGTCGATCTCTACGTCATCCGCCGGCGGATCGAGAAGGCGATCATCGAGGAGAGCATCAAGGATTTCTACATCTGCTCCCTCTCCTGCCGCTCGGTCATCTACAAGGGCATGTTCCTGGCCGAACAGCTGACGGCGTTCTATCCCGACCTGCGCGACGAGCGTTTCGTCTCGAATTTCGCCGTCTATCACCAGCGCTATTCCACCAACACCTTCCCGACCTGGCATCTGGCCCAGCCCTTCCGGGTCATCGCCCACAACGGCGAGATCAACACCCTCAAGGGCAATCTCAACTGGATGAAGGCCCATGAGACGCGCATGGCGACGCCGATCTATGGCGAGCACATGGATGCCCTCAAGCCCGTGATCCAGCCCGGCGGCTCGGACTCTGCCGCCCTCGACAATGTCTTCGAGGCCATGGTGGGCGTCGGGCGCAATCTGCCCATGGTCAAGGCCCTCCTGATCCCGGACGCCTGGGCGGGACGCGAAACCATGCCGCGCGCCCATCGCGACTTCTACAGCTACTGCAACTCCGTCATGGAGCCCTGGGACGGGCCGGCGGCGATCTGCGCCTTCGCCGGCAACTGGGCCATCGCCGGCATGGACCGCAATGGGCTCAGACCCCTTCGCTACACGATCACCGGCGACGGCCTGCTTCTGGCCGGGTCGGAAGCGGGCATGGTGCGGGTCGACGAAGCCAAGATCGTCGAGAAGGGCCGGGTCGGGCCCGGCCAGACGATCGCCGTCGACCTCGCCGCCGGGCGGCTCTACCGCAATGGCGAGCTGATGGATCTCCTGGCTGGCCAGGCGGCCTTCAGCGACTGGGTCAAGAACATCACCGTGATCGACAGCCTGGTGCGCAGCGCCGGGGCCGAACCGGCGATCTTCGAACCCGAGGCCCTGCGCCGCCGCCAGCTCGCCGCCGGCTTCTCGCTGGAGGATCTGGAATTGATCCTCCATCCCATGGTCGAGGATTCGAAGGACGCCGTCGGCTCCATGGGCGACGACACCCCGCTGGCTGTGCTGGCCGACCAGTACCGCGGCCTGCACCGGTTCTTCCGCCAGAACTTCAGCCAGGTCACCAACCCGCCCATCGATTCCCTGCGGGAAAGCCGGGTGATGACCCTGAAGACCCGGCTCGGCAACCTCGGCAACGTGCTCGACCAGGAGGAGAGCCAGTGCCGTCTGCTGCAGCTCGAATCCCCCGTGCTGCTGACCTCCGAATTCCAGGCCATGCGGGCCTATATGGGCGACAGCGCCGCCGTGGTCGATTGCACGTTCGAGGTTGCCGGCGGCGACAACGCGCTGCGCGATGCCGTGCAGGCCGTGCGCCGGCAGGCCGAGGACGCGGTGCGCGGCGGAGCCGTCCACATCATCCTCTCGGATGAAAATGCCGGTCCCGACCGTGCCGCCATTCCCATGATTCTCGCCACCGGCGCGGTGCACACCCATCTGCTGCGCCAGCAGCTGCGCACCTTCACCTCGCTCAA
>Ga0070734_10006145_pt1 | contig 10214 bp, 7 predicted proteins | sample Coa_R1_8_FD_66444 | JGI IMG/M metagenome (GOLD analysis project Ga0070734, IMG submission 66444) | Surface soil microbial communities from Centralia Pennsylvania, which are recovering from an underground coalmine fire - Coalmine... | ecosystem: Environmental > Terrestrial > Soil > Unclassified ... | reverse complement strand
TTGCGTCCAGGAACTCAAGAGGGAAGGGCAGGTCTTTAGGTCGGGCATCGAGGTGGGGGCCATGATCGAAATCCCCTCGGCCGCGGTGATGGCGGACCTCCTGATCCAGGAATTGGACTTCCTTTCCATCGGCACCAACGACCTCATCCAGTACACGCTGGCAGTGGACCGGGTGAACGAGGCGGTGGCCTACCTCTACGACCCGCTCCATCCCGCCATCCTACGCCTGATCAAGATGACGGTGGACGCCTGCCATAAGGCGGGCAAATGGGTGGGAATGTGCGGGGAAATGGCCGGCGACCCCCAGTTCGTGCCCCTGCTTTTGGGCATGGAATTGGACGAGTTTTCGGTGAGCGTCTCGGTCATCCCCGAAATCAAGAAGGTCATCCGCATGATGCCCTTTGAAAAATCCAAAGAAATCGCCCAGGCCGCCCTCCAAATGAAGACCTCCGAGGAAGTCCTCAAGCTTATCCGTGACAATGTCCCGCCGGAGCTCAAAGCCATTTTGTTTTAATGGAAGGTTTGGCCGATAATAGCACCGGACAAAAACTCAAATTTTAAAGCCGCAGTTTTTATTGAGCCGGTTTGAATGGTTGGTAAATGATGAAAACCCCCATCCGCCTTTTCACCGCGGTCCTTCTCTGCGGCCTGTCCGAGGTTTCCTGCCGGAACAGCCTTGAGACCCCTTTTATACCCCCCGCGCCCATCCAGGCAACCGCTTTGCCCAGTCCCGTTTTTTTCACCCCCACTTCCACCTGGACCGCCACCCGTACGCCCACGGGGCCGATTCCAACCCCGACCCCAACCAACACGCCGACGGTGACCCCGACGGGAACCTTGACCGCCACGTCCACACCCACCCCCTTCTGCGTTTCATGGGTGAATGAAAGCAGCCTGCCGAAAGGCCGCCTCAAGCCGGGGATGGCCCAGGCCAACGGGACCCTCTATGTCGGCGGGGGATACGGCCCCCAAACGGACGGGACGACGGACATGGCCCTGGCTTACCTGGAATCCTACGACCCGCTGGCGAATTCGTGGACCGACCTTCCTTCCATGAATCCGGCGGTGGAGAATCCGGCCTGCGCCGCCTTCGGGAACATCGTTTATTTCTTCGGCGGGGACGACGGGGTGAATGTTTCCGGCGGCGTCCAAGGTTACGTGACGACATCGACCAGTTGGGGAACCGGCAACTATGTGGGGTTCACCCCCAGGACGAGGGCCAGGGCGGCCGTTTTGAACAACCTGATTTACGTCGTAGGCGGTTACAACACCGGGATCAGCACCTTGAACGGCGGATATTTGGGCGTGATGGAAGCCTACGACCCCATGGCCGACAGCTGGACGGGAAAAGCGGGCTTGGGAGTGGCCGTGGCCGACGTGGGGTTGGCTTCCCTGAATGGGATCCTTTACGCCTTCGGGGGTGTCACCCACAACGGCCCCGCCAGTTTCATGGCCGCCTATGACCCGGGTTCCAATAGCTGGAGCTACAAGTCCTCCTTGCCCTTCAGCGGCGGAGGGGATGGTTTTGTCGAAAACGGCGTCCTTTACGCCTTCAGCCATGCGACGGATACGGTTCCGACCCTCCCGCCCACGGTTTATTCCTACGATCCATCCACCGATTCATGGACGTCCCATTGCTCCCTGCCGAATCCCCGGGCGGGGTTTGGCGCGGTGGCCGTCGGCAATTCGGTTTTTGCCATCGGGGGCTCCAACAGCCCTTCCAACACCGGCTTGAACCAAGCGGGGGCTTTTTAAGGTTCGATTTGAAGGGGCTGAGGCCGCCCCGCCTTGCCGATTTTAGAATTTGAATCGGATTTTCCGTCCAGCGGATAAAATATCCTCCCTATGGAATCAGCCTTCTTACGGCGCCTTGAAACCTACAGCCTTCCCTTTATTTTCCTCCTGGCCTTCGCTTTTTTCCTCACAGGGCTCAACCCAACTTTTTACGTGGATGACAGCCCCGAGACCATTACGGCCTGCGTATTGTTAGGCATCCCCCATCCGCCGGGTTATCCGCTTCACACCCTCTTGGGCCACTTTTTCTCCTGGCTTCCCCTGGCCCAATACCCCTTCCGCATCAACCTTTTTTCCGCCCTTCTGGCGGCCTTGGTTTGCGTTGCCTTATACGGATTCCTCAAGAACCAATTGAAGTTATCGGCCCGGCTGGCGGTTCCTTTTGCCCTGCTGTGGATGGTGGGCGGAACGACCTACCCGGCGGCCCTTAGTGCGAAGACAGGGATCTACCAATTGACGGCGCTTTTCCTGCTGGCGATCCTTTGGGCTCTTTTCGAAAAAAGACTGCCCCTGGCGGCCTTTCTGTTGGGGCTTTCCCTGGCCAACCATTGGATGTCCATGCTGACCTTTTTACCGGGTTTCGGGATCCTGGCCTGTTTCCAATGGAAAGAAGAGGGAATTGAGAAGCCCCGGATTTACCAGGCGATTTGCTTCCTTCTACTCGGCCTTTCGGTTTATTTGTTCCTTCCATTGAGGGCGTTCCAGAACCCATGGCTCAACTGGGGCAACCCTTCGACCCTGCATAATTTTATTTCCGATTTCCTGCGGAACCAGTACAGCAACATGGGTGGAGGCGCGGGGCTTGCCGGACGCTTCCAACAAGCCTGGGTTTTTCTGAAATCCAGTTTTCTTGAATTCGGGGGACTTTTGGCGGTGGCCCTTTGGGGCTGGTGGAAGGTTTATCAAAAGAACAAACCCTGGGCCCTGGCTTTGGGGGTGCTTTGGCTGGGGCTGGTGGGGGTTGTGGTCTTTGTTTTGGGGATGCCCGAGGACCAGTATTACCTCATCCAAAACTACGTCATTCCCGTCCAGCTTTTCACAATCCTCTTTTCGGCTTGGGGGCTACAAAACGTCCTTGCTGAAAAGGAAGAAGCGAGCAGGCAAAAGACCGAAAAAATCCTGGTGGGGGCCATTGTCCTTTTGCTGGCCGGCTTGGGCGGCTGGCGGCTCTCCCAAGAACGGCAGACCGGCTATACCTATGATTACGACTACGTCCTCAACGGCCTCAAATCCCTTCCCAAAAACACCCTCTATTTTTGCAAGGGGGATTCGGTAGTCTTCCCCTGTTGGTACTTCCAATGGATCGAAAACAAAAGGCCGGACCTGGGTATTTTCGGCTTGAACGGCCTGCCGATGGAATGGATCCGGCAGAACACCGCCCTCTACCATTCGGGGCTGAAGGTTCCCAAGACTTCCCACCCGGTCGGTTTGGAATCCATCCCAACCATGGCCAAGTGGATCGTGGACCAAAACCCCTTCCGGGAAGTCTACCTGAGCTACAACGACCCGAATGACACGACCTTTCCCGGAATGAAGATGATTCCTTATGGATTGGGGGGCAAAGGTTTTTGGGGCGGGCAGGAGCCCGTTTTGGACGAGGCAAAAGCCAACTTCATATGGGATGGGCTTCGTTTGCGGCACTTGCGGGACAAGGAGTTTCCCGTGGACGGCCGTACCCAAAGCCTGATCGTGCGGGACTATGCCGTCTTCCGCAACAGCCTGGGGGTCTATTACGAGGACCTGGGCGATAGGGACAAGGCCGCCATTAACCCGCACTCCAAGGCGGCAGACCTTTTGCAGATGGACCGGTATTACGACAAGTGCCTTGAGGAATTCAAATGGGCGGCCGAATGGGCCCCCCAGGACGCCCAGTTCCATTTCAACCTGGGGAATGCCTATGTCCACTTGGGGCGTTTGCAGGATGCCATGGTTTGTTATGAAAAGGCGACCGGGCTGAACCCCCGGTATACCAACGCCTATTTCAATTGGGCGGTCATCACCCTCCAATCGGGCGACCGTCCCAAGGCGAAGGAATTGTTCGGTAAAGTGCTTGAGACCGACCCCGCTAACGCCCAGGCCAAGCGGGGATTGGATATGCTCCGTCAAATGGGGAACTAAAGCACGACCATTTAGCCACAGATGCATGGGATTCAGGGGATAGGCGACGGCCAACAAAAAACGTCATACTTCTGAGTGACAAGGGAATCGGTGTTTCTTTTTGGAATCCCGGGTTATCCCATCCATCCCATGCATCTGTGGCTAAAAAGATGGTTTTTCGTTTTGTCTTTTTTCACTAAATCACAGAAGATGTTTCCGTTTCCCTAACTCCGCGGTGAAAAGGATGTCCCGTTGAGAGAAAGTTATTTCCCGACCGGCAACGAATATGTCGCCCTGCCCACCCTGAGGGCCAGGGACGGCTCGGTGGAACAGGTCAACGTGCTCCACATGGGGGTCAACGGCCTCCTGGCCTTCTCCGGGGGTTCCCAACCCTTCCTGACCCCCCGGATCATGGTCAATGACAATGAAATCCTGCTGGAAGGCCGCCTCAGTTGGGAAAGACAGGCCGACTGGCTTCCCAAGTTCCAGCTCAAGGAAGAGCCGCTGGAACTGGAAGGCACCTATTTCTGCCCGCCGGGGGAACGGGGCTTCGTGCTTTCGATGAAGGCCACCAATGTTTCCTTGGAGACCCTCTATTGCGGCCTGGCGGTGGACCTTTCCTGGGCCCAGCTTCTCCACAGCATCAACGTCACCAAACCACTCAAAGGAGACCGGTTTTTGGTCTCTAAGACCTGGGAGGACATGCCGGCCCTGGAATTCCGCACGCCGGCCCCCTTGCTCTCCATTGCTCCTTATCCGCCGGACAAGAGCAGCCGGTTCTTCTTCCGCAAGGGCCTGCAGGGGCTCAACCCCACGGGGCGCGAAACCCTGGTGGATTCCCCGGACAACCTGTTGTTGCACTGGCTGCAATCCAAGGACCTCAAACCCGGCGAAACCTGGCAGACCTATTTTTACTTCGGCCTGGGGTTGGACGAGATCGGCGCCTTCGCGGCGGCGCGGGAGCTTCAAAGGGCCGGGGGCCGGACCCTGCGGCAGGAAACGGTGAAATGGCTGGAAGGGAAGCGGCGGGTGACGAAAACCAAGGACCCCCAACTGGATTCCCTGATGAACACCAACGCCTTCTTCAACCGCTTTTACGCCACCGGCGTGACGATGGACACGGAAGAAACGGTCTGCCTCACTTCCCGAAGCCCCCGCTATTACGTCAGCGGCGCCTATTGGGACCGGGACACCCTGCTTTGGTCCTTCCCCTCGATTTTGGCCTTGGACACTGGATGGGCGAAGAAGGTGCTGGGTTACGCTTTCGGGCGGCAGGCGGCCAATTTCGGGGTGCACAGCCGTTACCTTTCGGGTGCGGTATTGGAACCCGGCTTTGAATTGGACGAATTCTGCGCACCTATCATGGCCCTGCGCTCCTATTTGGAAATGACCAAAGATATGGCCTTTTTGAACCAGCCGGGCGTGCGGGACAGTTTGGAACGGTTTGAGAAGGGATTGGTCGAGAAAAAGCACCCCAAGAAAGACCTTTACCAAACATGGCTTCTACCGTCGGACGATCCCTGGCCCCAACGCTATGTCACCTACGATAACGTGCTGGTATGGCGGGCTTTGATGGACTTGGCCCAGATTTATCGTATGGAGAAGAACAAACTGCTTTCTTCCAAGATCAGCCGACTACTGCGACAAGCCAACCTGGTAAAGGCAGCTATCATCCGTTATTGCGTGGTGAAGGGCCCCAATGGCCGGCAATTCGCCTGGTCGGTGGATTTGGACCAAAAGGGTGAACACAAACTTTACGACGAGCCGCCGGGAAGCCTATTGCTCCTGCCCCATTACGGTTTCTGCAAGCCGACCTACCCCATCTGGAAAAGAACCCGCAACTGGATTTACTCGGCGGATTATCCCCACTCCTTCCTGGGCAAGCCCTTTGAAGAAGTGGGCTGCGGCCACGCGCCCCACCCCTGGGTTTTAGCTTCGGTGAACAGCTTGCTGGCGGGACAGAAAGACCGGGCCCTGAAGTTCCTCAAGAGCGCCCCAATGGACAACGGCCTTGCCTGTGAGTCGGTGGATGAGAACACGGGTGCAGTCGCTACCGGCGCGGCCTTCGCCACCTGCGCGGGCTTCCTGGCCTACGGGTTATGGCATGTACTTGGAAAGAAACCGAAAATCAAAAAACGCTGAGGTCGGTTCGAGTCCAACCCGGGGAGACATCGATGAAAAAACTGTTCATTTGTTCCTTTCTTGTTTTCGTGGGGACTTTACAGGTTTGTGCTTCTTCTTTGAATTCACCGGGGAATGTTTTTATCCGCCAAAAGGCCGGTGATCTTAAATCTTTCCAACAAGCATTTCTTGGACAAAAGGACAGGCTCAAAGCTAACGGTTTTTCAGCCTATAGCCTTCACCAGGACTTAAATGATCCAAAAATCTTTATCCTAACCCTGAAATGCTCCGATTTAGATAGGGGTGTCAGCTTTGTGAGGTCGCCGGAGTTCATGTCAGCTATGGACAAGGCGGGAGCGCGGATTCCGATGGTTTGGTACGGGTTGGATACGGATGAACGGAAATATACCAACCAGCCCAAGATGAGCGGGGGAATCGTCATTGCCATCAACCAAGTGCGTGATTACGACTTTTGGTTAAAGTGTTTCAAGTCCGAGAGTCACAAACACCCCAATCGAAAATACGAAAACAGCAACTACAGCATTCATCATCTTCCGGGAAGTCCGGCGGTGGCCATTGTGGTTCACGAGGCTTCGGATGTTTCCAAAGCCCCCTCTTTCATGATTTCGGACCCCATGAACGGCGAAATGGAAGCCACGGGTGTGGTAGGCTTGGAAATCTGGTATGGGACGAATATCGAGGAAGGCACCTTCTAAAAAGCGTTGAACCACAGAGGACACAGAGTATGGCAATGACCGAAGACCAGATCCGAAATCCCGAAAAAACATTGGTGGAACCCACTTATTCCAAGTGGGACAAAGATCGGCTAATGCAGTTCACGCCGAATGAATTCATGCAAAAGCTCTACCACCGGGCCAAGAACATCGGGGACGACCTCTACGACGACCGGGGATACGAGTTCATCACCCTGGAACCCGAAGCCTACAAATCGGCTCTGATCCTCTACATGCGCCGCAGGGCCTGGAGTGAGTGGTATTTCGGCACTGTGGCTCAGGCCCGGGAAATCACCCTTTTACCCGAAAGCCAAGTGAACTTGAAGTTGCGGCTGGCCCGACAGATCCAGGACGAAATGCGGCATTACGATGTCTTCGCCCAGCAACTGCGCCGCTACGGGGCCGAGCCGCGGATTTCCGAATTCGAGCTGCCGCCGATCCTCATCCAAATGCAAAAGGTGCAGGTGGAAGCCCAAACGGCTTCGGAAATAGCCGCCGCCAACCAATTCGCGGGGGAGATCGTACTTTCCTCCATGACCGACCTGGAGACCAGCATTTTCAAGCGGTTGTTCGATAAGGAACTGATGGACGCCATCTACGATATTGAGAAAGACGAGCCGCCCCATATCGCCAATGGAAGGGATTTAATTCTCTTGGAATGTGAAACCTTCGAGGATCGGCGCCGGTTGGCTGAGGCACAAGAGAAGTACCTGGGCTACATGATGCAACTGCACGTCACTGAAATCGTCAAACTGGGTTGCAAACGCATCAAGCCAGTTCCAATCTTTGAGTAAAACCGAACAGCGAAACAATTTAGCCACTGATGCACACGGATAAACACGGATGGCAAACCAAAATCTTAAATCTGTTATTTTTTAAATTATATCTGTGTGAATCTGTGTGCATCTGTGGCAAAAGTTGCTTCTTGTGTGAGATGTTCCGTTAGCTTGTCGAAGTAGGTTCCCCAGACCGATAACCCGAATTTAAAGCCCTCTACCACTTCCTCAAAACCACCGTTTTGCCGTTGGATGATGGCCGTGATTTCCTCCACGTGCTCGGTTTCCAAAGCCAAATGCTTGGTGAAATACTCCTGGTCCGCTCCTGGATAATGGTTTTTCAGGATGGGATAGATGCGACCCAAAGCCGGCTGGGCCAGGAATTCCCCGGCGGCCAAGGCGCCCACCACGGCGCCGGTGGGAGCGCTTTGAAGATATTCCGCCAGGCGGTTACGCCACTCAACCGCGAAACTGTTATCGGTGACGATGGAAAGGTCGATTCCGGAGGTGGCGAGAAACTTCCGGTAAATGGAGTGGTGGGTGCGGTTCACATCCCCCTCTCCCGATTCCTGGAACAAATTAACGGCGAGGACGACGCGGCTTTCCTCGTCCTCCATGCGGGCAACCCCCAGGGCGATCAGGGCGGGGAAGCTTTTGACCAGGGCATCGAAAGAAACCAGGAACCTTTTGGAAACTTCCGGCGCGACATTTTCCGGTTTCCAATACAGGAAAAAGGACGACCGGCGGATGAAGTCCCCGATCAATTGGCTCAGGGTCTCTTGGATTCGGGCGATGGGGGTCACGGTGAAAGTGTACAATAACCCGAACTTGGTTCAAAAGAGGTAACGTGAAATCTTTCGGCCGCCGGACCCGGGCTGCTTCCCGATCCGAATTCGGTATGGTTTTAATACTTGTCCTTCTCGTTGTGGCCTGTCCCGCTTTTCCCGAAGGGAAGGGGCCTTCGCCCAGCCATCCTTTCCTGGCCCAATGGGGTGGTTCGGGCCCGGGTAAAGGCCAACTCTGGAACCCTTATGGCATCGCCGTGGACGCCCATGAAAAAGTCTACGTCGCCGATTGCGCCAATGACCGCATCGAGGTTTTCGATAGCGACGGAAGCTATGTTACCCAATGGGGAACCAAGGGCGGCGGCCGGGAACAGCTTCACCATGCCCTTGGCGTGGCGGTGGATTCGCAGGGGTCCGTCTATGTGGCGGATACCTTGAACAGCCGCATCAAGAAATATGACCCGACTGGAAATGTCGAGGCCCTTTGGGGCGGGCAGGGAAGCGGCAAGGGGGAGCTTTTCAATCCCGTGCTCCTGGCTTTGGATCCCCAGGGAGCATTGGTGGTGGCGGATTGCAGCAACAACCGCATCGAGAAATTTAAGGCCGATGGAAGTTTTGCAGGCCTGGCAGGGGAAGAATCGGGACGGCTCTCCAGCCCCATTGGGGTGGCGGTGGATGCGAAGGGGAACATCTATGTTGCCGATACGAACCACAACCGCATCGAAAAATTCAGCCCCTCCGGTGGCTTCCTTGCCCAATGGGGCAAGCCCGGCGTGGGGAAGGGGGAGTTTGATACCCCGGAAGGCTTGGCGGTGGACGGACGGGGTTTGGTTTATGTGGTGGACTCGGGCAACAACCGCATCCAGGTTTTCACCCCGGCCGGGGGCTACCTGGACCAATGGGGCCGGCTGGGCAAAGGGGAGGGACAGTTCAACGAACCCGCGGGCATCGCGCTGGATGGGCGGGGGACGGCCTTTGTGACGGATTGGGGGAACGACCGGGTTGAAAAATTCGGGCCCTAGCCCTTTCTTACCTGGACAAGGGCGCTCCGGCAATTTTTTTCACCTGGAAACTCCGCAAAGAATCTTTTGCTGATAAACTATGCACGCTTCCCAAGCAAGACAGCCCCAAGGGAGGGTCCGTTGAAACCGACACCGAAAAGCCGCGAGGAATTCTTCCGGCACTACCTCGAAAAGACCCCCATCGCCATGGCTTTTTGGCGGTCAATGGAATGCCACCGGTTTTCCATGGAAAAACTGGACCACCCGGTTTTGGACGTGGGCTGCGGCGACGGATTCCTGGCCCGGGTGGCCTTCGGCCAAAAACTGGAAGCGGGCATCGACTTGGACGAGGGGGAAGTGGGGCGGGCGATCGCCAGCAACAGCTATAAAAAAGCCCTTTGCGCCAGCGCCACGGCCCTGCCCTTCGCCGACAAGTCCTTCAAGACGGTGGTCAGCAACTGCGTGCTGGAGCACATCCCGGACATCGATAAGGCCCTTTCGGAGATCCGCCGGGTCCTGAAACCCAAGGGGCGCCTCCTGATCACGGTCCCCAGCGAATGCTACAACAACGATTCCTTTTTCCGCGGTCTCCTAACGGCCGTGGGGCTTCCCGGTCTGGGCAAGCTTTATATCGACAAGCTCAACCAGGTCTTCAAGCATTTCCACGTGGACGACGCCAAAACCTGGGAGAGGCGCCTGAAAAAGGCCGGCCTGAAGATGGAAAAGGCCGATTACATCATTCCCGTGAAGACCTTCCATGTTTATGAAAGGTGGATGATGCTGGCCTTCCCCTCCAAGATCCTCAAGAAACTGCTGGGTCGCTGGGTGGTGGGGCCCCGGTGGCCGGTGATCGCTTTCGCCACGAACTGGTTCCGCAAGCCCCTGAACGCCGACGGCGGCCCGGGC
>Ga0070734_10006144_pt1 | contig 10220 bp, 2 predicted proteins | sample Coa_R1_8_FD_66444 | JGI IMG/M metagenome (GOLD analysis project Ga0070734, IMG submission 66444) | Surface soil microbial communities from Centralia Pennsylvania, which are recovering from an underground coalmine fire - Coalmine... | ecosystem: Environmental > Terrestrial > Soil > Unclassified ... | reverse complement strand
GACTAATTGGTAGGCCGCATCATAGGAATAGGTAACCCGCGTGCCATCCAATTCCACAACGGTTGTTCGATCTCCTACGTTGTTATACGTCGCCGTATAGACCGCCAGTCCCAGCCCGGCGGAGGTCCGGTTTTCCAGCAGAATCTCTCGGCCAGCAGTATCGAAAGTGTGGCTGATCGCCATCCCATTTGCCAGAATCCGATGCTGCTCACGATCCAACGCATCCCATTGGATGGTCGTCAGTTCCGCATATGGGTTGGAAATGCCCACCAACCGATTCTGCGCATCCCAGGAGTAAGTCGTCAGGCCGTTGTTGACATCTACCAGCAGGGTGCGGTTGCCCACGGCATCGTATGAGTAGGTTAGCGGCGAGAATCCTAACCTCTGAACCGACGTCGGGCGAGTATCGGCATCGTAAGTATAGGATGTAATTCCAGATACATCTTGCATCATTGACAATTGGCCTGCGGCATCGAAGGTGTCGGTCACACGGGTTCCATCCACATAGAGTTGATCAACCGTGCGATTGAGAGCATCCACCGTGTAAGAAGTCGGCCACGATCTGGCATCGGTGCGCAGAATGGTACTGCCCACAGCAACGTACTGGAATGTTATCAAGGCGTTGAGTGCATCTTGCTCGGATATGACCTTTCCTCGGGCGTCGAACACGTTGCTCCATCTGCCGCCGTTGGCCTTCACAACAGCCAACCGCTGTCCGACGGCATCCAGAATGAAACTGGTGAGATAACCTCTGGCATCCTGGTCGGCAGCGAAGGTTCTGCACGACTGTCAAGGGGTAGGAAGGCGTAAAACGTATAAGATGACGAAAACACCCCTCCCCTAATGCGGTGGAGGGGCGGCGTATTCTGTAGCGTGCGAGGAGGGAGCTAGGATTGCATCAATACCGATAGGATCATCCCGAGCATAGACCAATCCACCTCCGAGCGCGCCAGCACATCTCGTAGCTTGACCACCTGCACATAGGTACGCTCCGTCTCCTCTGGGTTGCCATACGCCACATTGCCCTGTGCACGCAATAAAGCCAACTCATCTGCCGTGATCTCCACGGAGAACAGATGCGCCCTGTGTGCGGACAGCGGCGCAACCAATTGTCGCGGAGCATGAGGCCGAATCCGATGGGCGGCAATCGCCAGGCCGGTCTCCTCTTCACACTCCTTCGCCGCCAACTCCAAAGGATCGGCCTGCTCTTTGAAGCTGGAACCGCCCGGGATCTCTCGCACAAAGCCATCCGGCGTCACAGCAGAGGAGCGATATTCACGGATCAGCACCAGTTCGGAATCTTCCAGCGGGTCGCTGCGACGATACATCATCACCGTGGAAATATCCGGGCGGGCAAGGACGACCTCGTTACTCTTGTTCCGACCTTCACTCGCCACATAGACGTTCACATGGAGCGCCCAATACAGGAGAAAGCCGCCTTCCGGTCCCACCCGAAACGTCCATACGACCCGTGCGCCGTCCAGTCGGTTCCCTGCCTGCGTCTGCGCACGATACCACTGCTGAAAGGACGCCGTCTTCCAGATTCCGAAGGGGATCTCGCGTTCGCCTCCGCGCCTTAAGGCGCCCGGACCGATCATTTTCAGTGCGGCAGCTACGGAATCCACAAGGCTATCAGCCGTGGGCACATGGCATTTCGCCGCATAATACTTTAAGTAGGTGTTTTTGGGCGCTTCGTCCGGCGCGCCAAAGACTACCTTGCCCGAGGCGTGCCAGACGCCGAACTCTACGTTGGTCGTGAAAGCAGGCAGCGTCTGGAGATCACGCGGCACCCAGAAGAGAATGCAATCGGCCCTATGCAGGCAGGCTTCCTCCCAGGCGATCTGCTCCTCATAGTCGCCCTGCCAGATCCCATCACGCGGTTCCGGCACAAACACCACGCCATCGTAGCCGGAAGCCGCCAGAAGTTCCAGCGCCTCGGGCCGCCATGAGGCCACCTGGCTGGAGCGTGGGGTCGGCCCGGCGAGAAACAGGCTCTTGCTGTACGCTTCCGGCGGGGCTTCCTTTGCATAGACCACGTTCATCTCATCTCTCCGCGACTGCCGGCACCGTCGAAATCCTCCATTTAAAATACTTGAGCCATCCCGAAATTTGAGCGGTCCGGGTACAGAACGTACCCGTCTATAGAGCCTTCGGCTAAGCGTCCTCCGGACGCCTCCCAACATTGGCAGCGTTTCCGTCCGAAGGACGGTCGGCCGCAGGCCCGCCAGACGGGGATTTTCAATCCCCGGTCTCAAAAATCAGGATGGCTCATGTGGCAACAGGAGAAACTCAGGGGACTTACTCCCCTTCTTCGTCCAGTTCCAGGTCTTCGGCTCCCAGGTCGCCCAGGTTCGCGAGAATGTCCTGCATGGAGAGCCCCAGGTCATCCTCTTCGGATGCGCCATCCGCGCCTTCAATGGACATCTCCTCCACCTCGTGGAAGCCATCCATCGGCAGCGGGTCCGGTCGGCCCTGCGTGCGACCCAACAGCGGGATCTCATCATCCTCTTCATCCAGCAGCGGTTCGCGCGGAATATCCTCCCGCCTCTGCGGCTCGACGATCAGCGGAGCGCCGTCCGGCGTCGCCAGCTCCAGGCTCCGGTAGGAGGGCAGCCCCGTTCCCGCCGGGATCAAGCGACCGATGATGACGTTCTCCTTCAGACCGAGGAGGTCGTCCTTCTTGCCGCGCACCGCCGCCTCCGTCAGGACGCGGGTCGTCTTCTGGAACGAGGCCGCCGACAGGAAGGATTCCGTGGCGAGGCTCGCCTCGGTGATCCCCAGCAGCACCCAGTCCGCCGTCGCCTCCTGGCCCGGAGGCGTCAGGTTGCGCACACGGGTGTTCTCGTCCTCGAAGACGAACTTATCCACGATCTGGCCCGGCAGGAACCGGCTGTCGCCCGGATGCCGCACCTTGCGCTTGCGGAGCATCTGCCGGACGATGACCTCGATGTGCTTGTCATTGATGTCCTGCCCGACGCTCTTATAGACGCTCTGCACTTCCCGAACCAGATAGTCCTGGACGCCGAGCGTGCCTTTGAGCTCCAGCACCTTCTGCGGATCGAGCGGACCTTCCGTCAGGCGGTCGCCGGGATGGACCTCCTGGCCCTCCTCCACCTCCAGGTCGCCGCGATAAGGCACCATGTGGACCTTGCGCAGCATGACCGTCTTGATGCCCATCAGGACGATCTTCCGCAGGGCCTTGTCGGTGATCTGCTCTCCAGACTTGACAATGGTCTCACCACCCTCGTCCAGAATGTCCTCGGCGGAGATCGCGTCCGTGCCCAGGCCCTGGTGCGCCAGCGCCTCATTCAACTCCTGCGGCGTATGGATCACCACGTTACGCAGGCCCTTGCTCTCGATATTGGCCACCGTGCCCGAAAGCTCGGTCACGATCGCCTGGCCCTTGGGCTTGCGCGCCTCGAACAGCTCCACAACGCGGAGCAGACCGCCGACCTGGTCCTCCAACACCTTCAGGACCGCCTGCACCGAGCGCACCTTCTCGCGCTCCGAACCCTCCGCCTCGCCAAAGTCTACGATGCCTTTGCGGATGTCTTCGTGCAGTTCCTTGAGGTTGTTCTGACGCTTCTGCTTCACGTTGGCGACGCCGGTCAGGTACTTACCCGCAACGCCTCCCGTGTGGAAGGTACGCATCGTCAACTGGGTTCCCGGCTCGCCGATGGACTGCGCGGCGATGATGCCCGTCGCCACCCCGATGTCCACCAGACGTCCCGTCGCCAGGTCGCGTCCATAACACTTGGCGCAGACGCCCTGACGCAGTTCGCAGGTGAGCACCGAGCGCACTTCGATCTTCATCGATGTGGTGAAGTCGTAGATGGTGTCGGCCTTCTTCGCCTTCAGCGAACTGGCACGCCAGACATTCCGAGCGACCAGGGCTTCGGCATCCTTCACCGTCAGCGCCTCGCCCCGCTTCTTAACGACCTGGCCGGTTGAAACCCACTTTCCGGGTTCCATCTCCTTGACCAGTACGATGTCGTCCACCGCGATCCGGAAGTTGTCCAACATCCGGGCCTCTACGTCCCCGATGTCCGTGTTCGCTTCGACGATCCTCTCGCCCGTAATGGGATCGAGGATATCCTGGGTCGGGTATCGGCCTTTCACACGGTCGCTCATCCGCTCCAGGGGCTCTCCGCTCTCCAGGATCTCCACCACGGTGATGCCCTGGGTTGTACCGCAGTCCAGATCACGGACGATCACATCCTGGGCAACGTCCACCAGGCGCCGGGTCAGGTAGCCCGCGTCCGCCGTTCGGAGCGCGGTGTCCGCCATTCCCTTGCGTGCGCCGTGGGTGGAGACGAAGAACTCCAGAACGTTCAGGCCCTCGTGGAAGTTCGACTTGATCGGCAGGTCCTCGATCAGACCGCCGAACGGGTTCGTCATCAATCCGCGCATTCCGGACAACTGCGTCACCTGCTTCTTCGAGCCGCGCGCGCCGGAGTCCGTGATGATGGAGATCGGATTGTACTGGCTCATCCCGTTCATGATCGCGTCCGCAACCCGGTCGGAAGCCTTCAACCAGAACTCCAACACTTTCTGCTTACGTTCCGCCTGCGTCATATTGCCACGGTTGTACTGGATGTTGGTGCGCCGGACCTGCTCTTCGGTCTCATGGATGATCTCGTTGCGCTTACCCGGAATATCCATGTCCGTCATCGAGATGGTCACCCCGGCCTTCATGGCGTACTTGAAGCCGATGGCCTTCAGCTCATCCAGGAAGTTGATGGTCCACTCTTTGCCGTGGGTCTCATACACGTCGGTGATGACGTCGCCCACGCCCTTCTTCTTCATCGTGTAGTAGAGATACTTGTCGGTGTACTTCAGCCGCTCCGGCAGGATCTGGTTGAAAATCAACCGTCCGACCGTCGTATACTTCGATATGTCTACCGTCACGCCGTCCCGCAGCATGGGCAGCCCATTGCTCCCATTCTTGACGCCGATGATCTCATTGCGCGTCTCCGCATCCGCCTCCATGCTCAACCGGTGCGCCAGCCGAACGCTGATCGGCTCATGCAGGTCCAGTTCGCCGGTATCGTAGGCCAGCATCGCCTCCTCCGGGCTGGAGAAGACATAGTCGCGCGGGCGCTCCTCCGGCGCCAACTCCCGGATCATGGTGAGGTAGTACGAGCCGAGAACGATATCCTGCACAGGCGCGACGATAGGCCCTCCATGCGCAGGGCTGAACAGGTTGTGCGAGGAGAGCATCAGGATGCGGGCCTCCGCCTGAGCGTAAGCCGACAGCGGCACATGGACGGCCATCTGGTCTCCATCGAAGTCCGCGTTGAACGCGTGGCACACCAGCGGGTGTACCTGGATCGCCTTCCCCTCCACCAGCACCGGCTCGAATGCCTGGATACCCAGGCGGTGGAGCGTCGGAGCGCGGTTCAGCAGCACGGGATGCTCGCGGATGACCTCTTCCAGCGCGTCCCACACTTCCGGGCGCATCTTATCGATCATGCGCTTCGCCGTCTTGATGTTGCCGGTATAGCCACGCTCTACCAGCGTCTTCATGACGAAGGGCTTGAAGAGTTCGAGCGCCATCTCCTTGGGCAATCCGCACTGATGCAGTTTCAGGTGCGGCCCGACGACGATTACCGAGCGGCCTGAGTAGTCGACGCGCTTACCCAGGAGGTTCTTGCGGAAGCGCCCCTCCTTGCCCTTCAGCATATCCGAGAGCGACTTCAATGCGCGGTTGTTGCTTCCGACCACAGGTCGGGTGCGCCGTCCGTTGTCGATCAGCGCATCCACCGCCTCCTGCAGCAGCCGCTTCTCATGGTTGACAATGGATTCGGGCGCGCGGATCTCCGTGATCTTCTTCAGGCGGTTGTTCCGGTTGATGATGCGCCGGTACAGATCGTTCAAGTCGGATGTCGCAAACCGGCCACCGTCCAACTGCACCATCGGGCGCAGTTCGGGCGAAATGACCGGGACCGCATCCAGGATCATCCACTCCGGCCGGGCGCGGGAGGCCAGGAACGCCTCGGCGACCTCCAGCCGCTTAATCGCGCGGATACGCTTCGGCCCCTGGGTGTTGGCGACCTCGTTCTTCAGCTCGCGGCTCAGCTTCTCCAGATCGATCTCCTGGAGCAGCTCTTTGACCGCCAGGCCGCCCAGACCCGCTTTTACCACCTCTTCCCAGTTTCCGCCCAGGCGCGTGTTCATCACATCCACCAGACGCTCGAGAGCGCGATACTGGTCTTCCGTGATGAGCTGCCGCTTCTCGACCTTCTCCAGCAGCGTCAGCGACGCCGCCAGCTCATCGATGCGCTCCTGGTAGTCCTTCTCCTCCTGCCGGATGCGCTCGATGAGGTACACCTGTTTCTGGGCGAGCGTCTCCTCATCCCACAATTCGTTGTCTTCGCCCTCTTCTCCGGGCTCCTCCGACTCCTGCGCCTCCAGAGCCGCCGCCTGATGCTCCTTGACCTCTTTATTGAACTCCCGGGTCAGGCGGTCCTCGACCTCGCTCTTCTCGACCATCAGGTCGTTGGTCTCTTCATTGACGGCAGAGCGGATGTCGGTAAGGTTGGCATTGATCTTCGCCCGGTCGACACTGGTGACGATGTAGGAGGCGAAGTAGAGCACCTTCTCCAGGGGCCGCGGGCTAATATCCAGGATCAGCGCCAGCGGACTGGGCACGCCTTTCAGATACCAGATATGGCAGACCGGCGCGGCCAATTCGATATGCCCCATGCGCTCACGGCGCACCTTGCTTCGGGTCACCTCCACGCCGCACCGTTCGCAGATGATGCCCTTGAATTTCACCTTCTTATAGCGACCGCAATGGCACTCCCAGTCCTTCACCGGCCCGAAAATGCGCTCACAGAACAGGCCATCGCGCTCCGGCTTGAAAGTTCGGTAGTTGATAGTCTCCGGCTTCTTCACTTCGCCATAGGACCAGGAGCGGATTTCGTCGGGGGAGGCGATCCCAATGCGGATTTTGGAAAACGTACTGGCGTCAGCCATTGTTTCTGTTTCCTCCGAAATCCCGGCAATCACCGCCGGGCAGCAAAAAACAGTCAGGAATCGTCATCATTTAGATGATTTTGTCGTCGTCCGGTTCGAGGCGCAGCGCCTTCTGGCGGCGGCGCGCCGCCGCCTTCACCGGGTCTTCATTGGGGTCTATGTCGTCGTCACGATCGCGCAGGTCAATCTCTTTGTCCTGCTCATCGAGAACGGTCACCTTGAGGCCGAGGCTCTGCAGTTCGTTGACCAGGATCTTGAACGATTCCGGCACACCTGGCTCCAGGATGTTATCGCCTTTCACGATACTCTCGTAGGTCTTCACGCGGCCCAGCACATCGTCGGACTTGATGGTGAGGATCTCCTGAAGCATATACGCAGCGCCATACGCTTCCAGTGCCCAGACCTCCATCTCACCGAAGCGCTGCCCGCCGAATTGGGCCTTGCCTCCCAGCGGCTGCTGGGTCACCAGCGAGTAGGGTCCTGTGGAGCGGGCATGGATCTTATCGTCCACCAGGTGGGCTAGTTTCAGCATATAGATGATGCCGACCGTGACGGGCATATTGAATGTATCACCGGTCAGGCCATCGCGGATCGTGGTCTTGCCCGTGTGCGGGTCGTACCCCACCCGCTCCCAGGCGTTGGCCTGGATGCGCTCCAGAATCGCGGTAATGGCCTCCTCGCCGACCGTGAAATCCTCCGGAAGGGCCACCTCTGCCGACGGGGCTTCTTCCGCCAGCATCGCTGTGCCGTCGCCATTGCCCGCCATCAGTTCCCGTACCACCGGTGAGATTACCGAAGGCGCGGCGACAATGCGGCTAATCTCCTCCAGGCGCTCGGGATCCAGGCCCTGGAGCTGCTTCCGGACCGTGGCGATCATCGCCTCGGGCGTATCGCCATCCCGGAACTGCATGCCCAGTTTCAGTTCGCTGTTGGTGTAGTTCTCCAGCACCCGGCGGCGGAAGTAAACTGCCAGACGCTCCATCTCGCTAAGGATCTCGGCTTCCGTCGAGCCCTCGAACGCCGGATTGATGAAGGTGCAGCCCAGATGCTTGCCCACATATCCCAGGTGCGTCTCCAGGATCTGCCCGATATTCATACGGGAGGGGACCCCCAGCGGGTTCAACACGATGTCCACCGGGGTTCCATCCGGCAGGAAGGGCATATCCTCCTGCGGCAGGATCTTTGAGATGACGCCCTTATTGCCATGCCGACCCGCCATCTTATCGCCCTCCATGATCTTGCGTTTCTGGGCGATGTAGACGCGCACAAGCATATTGACGCCCGCGTTCAGCTCGTCGGCGGGCAAGCGCAGCAGTTCGCCGTCCTCCATGTCGCGGGCATTGGATTCGGGCCGTTTGCAGAAGTTATAGATCCGCTTATCGCGCGATCCCTGGAATTTGAAGCGGCTGAAGACCTTGACATCCACCACGCGCCCGCCGTTCCCGTGGGGCACGCGCAGCGACACATCGCGGGTCTCCTCCGCCTTCTTGCCGAAGATGGCGATGATGAGGCGCTCTTCCGCCGTCAGTTCGCCCTGGCCCTTCGGCGCTACTTTCCCGACCAGGATATCCTCCGGGCGCACCTCGGCCCCGATACGGATGATCCCCTCCTCATCCAGATCTTTGAGCATATCCTCGCCGATGTTCGGGATGTCGCGGGTGATCTCTTCCGGGCCGAGCTTGGTGTCGCGGGCCTCGATGTCGAACTCCTCGATATGGATTGAGGTGAAGACGTCGTCCTTCACCAATCGCTCACTGAGCAGGATCGCATCCTCGTAGTTGTATCCGCCCCAGGGCATAAAGGCCACCAGGACGTTCTGGCCGAGCGCCAGTTCGCCCTGATCCGTGCAGGGTCCGTCGGTCAGCACCTGGCCCTGGCGCACCCGCTGCCCCTTGTTGACGATGGGCCGCTGGGTGATGCAGGTCGAGTTGTTGGAGCGCAGCAGGTTGATAAGCCGGTAGCTGTCGATGCGCCCGTCTTCGGTCGTCACGTCCACCTGCTCGGCGGTCACCCGGCTCACTACGCCGCTGCGCCGCGCCAGAATGACTGCGCCGGAGTCGCGCGCCGTGCGCCGCTCCATGCCGGTCTTGACGACCGGCGCATCCGGGCGCAGGGTCGGCACGGACTGCCGCTGCATGTTGGCGCCCATGAGGGCGCGCGTTGCCTCGTCGTTCTCGATGAACGGGATCATCGCCGTGGCGATGGAGATCAACTGCACCGGAGCCACATCCATGTACTGGACGCGCGTGGGCTTGACCACGGGATAGGCTCCCTCATGCCGCACCTGGACTTCCGGATCGATGAACTTGTTATGCTCATCTATCTTGATATTGGCCGGGGCGATATAGTACTTGTGGTCGATGTCCGCCGTCATCCACTCGATCTCGTTGCTGACGACGCCGTTGTGGACCTTGCGGTAGGGCGTCTTCAGGAAGCCGTACTCATCGATCCGGGCGTGGACGGCCATCGAGCCGATCAGACCGATGTTCGGGCCTTCCGGCGTCTCGATAGGGCATATGCGTCCGTAGTGGCTCTCGTGAACGTCGCGGACTTCCAGCTTCGCGCTCTGGCGGGAGAGACCGCCCGGCCCCAGCGCGGAGAGGCGGCGCTTGGCCGTCAGTTCCGCCAGCGGGTTGGTCTGGTCCATAAACTGGCTGAGCTGCGACGAGCCGAAGAAGCTCTTGATGCTGGCGCTGATGGGCTTGACCGATAGGATGACCTGCGGGATGATGTTGTCGTTGTCCAGCGAGGTCATGCGCTCCTTGGCGACCTTCTCCATGCGGAGGAAGCCCATGCGCAACTGGGAGGTGAGCAGTTCGCCCACGCTCCGGACGCGCTTATTCTCCAGGTGGTCGATGTCATCGGTGGAGACCAGGTTGACGATCTTGCCCTCCTGGTCCTTGCCCTCACCCGCGTTCAGGTTGATGATATAGCGCAGGATGCTGACCAGGTCTTCGCGGGTCAGCGTGCGCGCGGAGAGCGGCAGATGCGCGCCCAGCTTCTTGTTCATCTTATAGCGCCCGACCTTCGCCATGTCGTAGCGGCGCGGATCGTAGAAGATGGACTGCAGCAGGTTCTTGGCGGATTCGGGCGTAGCCGGATCGCCGGGGCGGATCTGCTTGTAGATGTTCATCAGAGCCGAGGCGGTATCCGTCGAGGCATCGTGCTCGATGGTGGCCTCCACGTACTTGTTGACATCCAGCACTTCTATGGACGGCAGCTTCAGCTTGACGATGGCGTTG
>Ga0070734_10006142_pt1 | contig 10221 bp, 8 predicted proteins | sample Coa_R1_8_FD_66444 | JGI IMG/M metagenome (GOLD analysis project Ga0070734, IMG submission 66444) | Surface soil microbial communities from Centralia Pennsylvania, which are recovering from an underground coalmine fire - Coalmine... | ecosystem: Environmental > Terrestrial > Soil > Unclassified ... | reverse complement strand
TGGCTCGGGATGACAGAACCCTACAAGAAGGCTTTTGGAAGATTAATCTGGCAACTGGCGAGTATCGGAAACTGTGGGAACAACCCGTGAGTCTTGACCTGTCGCGAGGTGATGCCAGCGATGCCTTCAAGGTGTCGGAAGATGATCATACTATCGTCTATCTGCGTGAGGACGCTCAGCACCCCGAAGACGTTTGGGCTGCCGGTGCGGATCTATACAGTCCACGCAGGGTGACCAATCTGAACCCGGAGATCGATCAATACCTACTTGGAGAGAGCCGCTTAATCAGCTGGAGGAGTCTGGATGGAGCAACGCTAAAAGGGGCGCTGCTTCTTCCGGCAGGGTACGAACGGGACAAACGCTACCCGCTTGTCGTCTATACCTACGGAGGCAGCTCGCTCTCGACGAAGTTGAACCAATGGGGCGGCGGTCCTATTCTATTGAATCTGCAGATTCTAGCTACACGTGGCTATGCTGTGTTGCTGCCGGACACACCGCTGAGAGTGGGGACGCCAATGCAGGATCTTGCCAAGACCGTGCTCCCCGGTGTGGAGAAGGTGGTCGAATTGGGAATTGCTGATCCTGAACGCGTCGGGGTCATTGGCCAGAGCTATGGTGGTTACAGCACCCTTGCCCTCATCGAACAGTCCTCTCAGTTCAAGGCAGCAGTAGATTTCGCTGGTCTGACCAGCCTGGTCAGTTGTTATGCCAACGACGGACTGGGTGGCGCCGGCGACGAAATTGGCTGGGTCGAGGAAGGTTGGGGACGGATGGGGGGCCCATTGTGGCAGTTTCGAGATCGGTTTATCGAGAACTCTCCATTGTTCTACCTAGACCGAATACAAACTCCCGTGCTGATCATTCACGGCGACACTGACACATCTGTTCCGGTTCGGGAGGGTCATCTGGCCTTTCAATCGCTGCGCCGACTTGGAAAGCGGGCTGTCTATGCCGAATACAAGGGTGAGGGACATATCCCACAGTATTGGACGTTTGGAAACCAGATGGATCTCGACCGCCGCATTGTGGCTTGGTTCGACAAACTTCTAAAACAGTAGGTTTGCAAGCCGCTCGCACGGCTGGAAGTACATTCGCATACGCTATTGCGAAGGTCCAAAAGGTGCTCTCCCGGCGCGCAGGCCGGGAGAGCTGAGGCTGGCTAGTCACTGGCGAAGGGACCCGGGTCGACTAGGTTGGGTTCTTTGTGGAACGTAACAAGGCCCTGGATCAACTGGGCGCCATCGCCAAGAAGGGCGATTTCTGGTTTGCTATAGGTCATTTTTGTCCACCTCCTTTTACTGTTCGTTGCAACGACTTGCTGGGACAGCTGGAGGACTGTTCGCGTACGATCGTGCTCCTTCTGATCCTCCGATGGCCGTCCCAGCAATGCTTGTAACGGCGGCCTGATGGAGCGCGACGAATGTCGCCATTCAGTCGGCAGCAAAAGGCCCGGGGTCAACCATGTTCGGTTCCTTGTGCGGCGTCGGAATGCCCTGAATCAGTTCGGCACCGTCACCGACAAGCACGATTTCCGGCTTGCTGTAGTTCATGCCGATTCACCTCCTTTCCCGATCGGAGTTGGCCGATCGAAATTCCCGCTTGCACGGGCTGAACATCTTTTGAAGATGGTCGAAATAAACCTGGGGAGACGTCGGCGCGCTCAGGGATGTTGGACCCTCTAGTTTTGGGTCTGCAATAACGCCTCGTGCGATCACGTCACGTAACCAGATCTCTAGAGAAAGCGCCCTCAATAGCTGGACTACAAAGGCAGGCTCACGGCCGGTTTTCATGGCGAGCAATGCATCACGAAAAGAAACGCTGTCAACATAACCAAGACGTGCGACCAGCGGAGAACATAACAGGGTTTCCACTTCCCCCCAATGCTTCTGCAGCGTGACTGCAGCACAGCGACCGGTCCCGGATTTAGACCGCCTGAGTCGAATGTCGTCGGGAAGGAGACCGGTCAGTGATCGCCGCATCAAGGATCGATCCTGGCCGCCTCGTGCCAGTTGTTCACTTGGAACCGAGAGAAGGAACTCGACCAGGGTTTGATCGAGATATGGATATCTTTTCTCTTCGATTACAGGAGCGAAGGCCGTCAATTGACCTGAGAGCTCGGAAAGCATTTGGAAGGACCTCCGGATGCTGGGAAGGCAGCCCCATGAGCAGGTTCCGCCGCTCAGTAGTCGTTCGCGGATTCGATGGCGCTGAGCGAATTGTGAGTTGAGCCATGGTTCGGCTCTGGCGACCGGTTGCAATCGCACTCGCAGCCGGCCAGGAAGGAGGGTAATCACTGCCTTTGCAAGGAGGCGGATCCACGGCTGACGTGTGGCCAGGCTCCAGGACACCAGCTCCCGGAAGAGCGCTATGGGGCGAAGCCGCACAATAAGATCGGCGAGAAAGACCTCCGGATCCGGAACCTGGCCCAGGAACTGGTCTCCACCAAGGCCTGACAGAACTACCCTATAGTTTCCTTTTCTTATTACGTTGCCAAGCGCCGCCCTCAGCTCCTGCCTGGAGCTGAAGCCCGGCGTGGGCGCGAAAGTCTCAGATCGCAACAAGAATGTGTCGCCTCGGGCGTTGAGCCTGGCGTGGTGTCCGACCCGACCCCTCTTTTCTTCGACTTTAGGAAAGTAAAGAAAGTCCTCTTCGTCCGGCTCTTCGAGATCACAGAACGAGAATGTATCCACGTGGGGAGCTTCGGCGCCTTCGTTGGCCAATATGTCGTCCGCCATGCATACAATCGAGGAAGAGTCGAGCCCGCCACTTAAATCAGCAAGGACAGGTGAGTCCGTGCGAAGCCGGCGCCGGACGGCTTGACGGAAGAGATGCCGGAAATGGTCCTCATATTCAGCATCTGATCTGCAACTCGGTTTATAAGGCCTGAAACTCCAGTACCGCCGGCTTGTTGCCAAGGCATTCTGCACACTCACGAAACACCCAGGTGGCACCGACGAAATCTCGCGGTAAGGTGTAAGGTGCGCGTCAGGCCAGTAGCCGAAGTAGCCGGCTAGGTATTCGTCGCAAACATGCAATGTCTCACCACAGAGGGCCAACGGAGCCAGGTGGCTGCACCAGCAGATTTGTGTCGGTGTGCAACGATAAAAAAGTTGCTTGGTCCCGATGTAGTCTCTGGCAAGGACTAGTTTCTTTTCAGCGGGATCCCAAATGGTGAGCGCCCAATCTCCGACAAGTTTGCTAAGGCAATCGAGACCCCAACGATCAAAAGAAGCAGCAATGATGGCAACGTCCGTATGTTCATCCCTGAGCGTGTGCGAAAGCTGCGAGATCAGTTCGTCTCGATTGTCGAGCCTCCCATCCCAGATCACGACTTGCCCGTTGCCGGAGAAGTGCGGTTGTCGTTCGATGCGTGAGCCGGAAGTTGTGTGGTAAGCGCGGTATAGAAATCCGATCTGTCCGTCAAAGAAAGTCATCTCAGAATCAGGTCCGTATTGTGCGAGCTCGTGGCTAATTCGGATCAGAGACTGTCGATCGACCGGTTTGCCGTCAAAGTTCCAGGTGCCTGTCTGCACACCCATGGCCTGCTCTCCTAACAGCGCTCCAACACTTGATAAATCCGTTGCACATCTCTCCGTTCGTTGATTGCCCGACCATCAACCTCGGTCCAAGCATGTGCCCTAAACGGCAGTTGTTGTATGCCGATCACCATCTTGGCCGGCACTCCGCAGCTGCGGAGCAAGCAGGTTGTTACTACTGAACGTTGCAGGCATTGCACTCGCTTGGGATACCAGATACATGCGTAATTGACTGCCCTGCAAACGCGGTTGACGGGATTTGCGAAGCGTAGTTGACGAGCGAGTGTCCATCCGCCGACAATTCGGTGTAGCTTGGCGAAGTTGTGCCCTAGCCGCAAAACGTCAAAACCCAGCAGCCCGCCAAACGCGAGCCCCACAAGTGAAGGCACGACCTTGTGATCTTCCTGTCCGTCCACACCGTTAAGAGTGTCTGTTGTGAGATCTGTGTGGAAAGAGGAACCGGTTCTATCCTCAGGCATAGCTGTACAGATTTCGGTCCATAGGTCCGGGCAGGAGCCCCGATTGCGAATGTAGTGGGCCGATAATAAAGGGATTCTATTCATTGCTCCCGTTCCCTAAGGGTTTGTTGACCTGAATCGCAACGGATGAGCTCTAGCTGCTCGAGAGATCGCAGAAACTCAATAACATCCTTCTGAACGGTTGTTGCGCAGACGTTGAAGTCGCGGCTGATCTCTTCGACAATCTCTGATTGAGCCCGCCCCCTTTCGAGGCGCTCGAATATCATGGACCCAACGGAATTTAGTCGCAGCATTCGGCCCGTTCGGAGGTCGAACAGGACTGCACCATCTTGGCCATGTGCGCTGCGTACGGCATCAGAAATCTTGTACATCGGTTGCCCCAGCCCGCCGGGTTTGTGGCGAGTCGTAGATATGCTTGGCAGTGTGCATTCTTGTTTCGTGCTCCGCCAGTGAAAGCGACAGCTGTTCTCAAACAAATCGGACCTGTGCGGATTACATTGCTCGTCAATGAGATCTCTTCAGTCGATCGGCACACAGGAATGCGTGGGGTGTGCGAGTTCTGACCGTGCCCCGGACGGATAACGGCAATCGCTCCCGCGAAAGGCGAGCTTTTGATGGTTTCAAGTCGCGGTAGCGGGCGTTGTGGCGAAAGAGATCGAGAATCAAAGCAGTGAAACTGAGACTTTGGACGGATGAATTGTGGCTCCACCCTCATTGCCCACACTACCCTCCGGACAACAAGTTCGGCCATCATCCTGCACGATGCTCCCTGCCGAGAGCACAATGACCCTGTTGAAGATGGACAATGTGGATACGCGATGAGATATGACGATAATTGTTGACTTGTTCAGATGCGAGCAAACATTTCGGAGCACCAAAGTCTCGGACGACGGATCGAGGCATGATGTTGCCTCGTCCAGGATGAGAATCTGAGGGTGCTGGAGCAATGCTCTGGCCAAGGCGACTCGCTGTCGCTCACCGCCAGAAACCTGACAGGCCCTCGGCCCCAAGTTTTGATGTAAGCCGTTAGGCAAGCTGGAAACAAACTCCACGAGCCCAGTCTGCCGAATGACGTTCCACAATTCCTGATCCGAAACGGTTGGGGCTACGAAGCGGAGATTGAATGCCAAACTGCCATCGAACAAGATCGGGTCGCGTGGTAGATAGCATACGTGTCGGCGAAGATGATCGAGGCGGAGATGTCGTACGTCCTCGTCGCCGATGCGGACCGAGCCCCGATCTACGTCGTATACGCGTGCAATGAGTTTGACAAGTGTACTTTTTCCAGCGCCATTCTCGCCCGCTATTGCCAGCCTTTCGCCAGGCGGTACACGTAAAGAAGGAATGCGGAGCATAGCCTTTTTTCGTTCATATCCAAACTCGACTCCGACAAACTCAACTTGTGTGGGGCTATCCGGCACCTGTCGAGTAAGGCCAGGGGTGTCCATGACACTCGGGCGAAGTGCAAGGACAGCCTGAACTTGGCGGATGCTGGCGAAAACTTTTTGGGTTCGGGAATAAAGCTCTGCGGCCCCATTCAAGGGCTCGAAAAGCTGGGCGACGAAGGTGTAGAACGCAACCAGACTTCCCACGCTCAGAGTTCCCGCGAGCACGCCCCATCCTCCATACGCAACGACTGCCGACACCGCTAAAACACTGGTGAGAGAAGTGGTGACCGTGAACCAGACCCCCGTCCGGAATAGCTGCTGCTGCGAGCGGAGAATGCCACCTAAGAGTCGAAATGCTTTTCTCTCCTGCTGCCGTTGTCGCCCAAGTAGTTGTATGGGAATTGCGGCCGCGAGGTGCTCCTCGAGAAAGTCGTTCCACGCGACCCGACCGCTCTGCACAAGGTCCGAATCCATCGTGAGCTTTTTTCGGAAGTGCTGCCTGGTGAAGAGAAACGCCGGAATGAACGGGACGATGATCAACGTGAGGACGGGGCTCAGGGCGGACATCGCTGCGAGGGTGAAGGCGGTCGTTAGTAGGGTCCGCACAATGGCGGGAAGGAGGTCCGATCCGAAAAAGGCGATTTCTTCGATTGGCTCCCTCAACGGATAAGTGACGGCACCCAACGCTGTTCGCTCATAGTAATCTGCGGAAAGAGAATTCAAGTGTCGCAATAGAGTCATCCGCAAACTGAGGGACATTCGTTGTGCTGCGGTAAGCATCAGGTAGCTTCCGAAGTTCGTGGCGGCCGTCCTGCCTTCGGAGCTCAGTAGTATGAGAACTACTGCTACGACCAGGAGCATGCCTTCCCGGGCCGGGATAATTTGATCAATTATCCACTTGAGCACCAGCGGAGTCAGGATCCCGAACAGGGTCCCAGCGCCGATGCATACCAAACTGGCAATATGTAACGGGAGGAGCGCCCGAAGGTGGCTGGAAAGAAGCCGGAGCTCATTAGGCACCCTGGGAAATCTGCCGTCGTTGCTCATCGGACAGAGCCAACAAATGGGACCTCCCTGACAGCCTTAACAGGCTCGTCAAAATCTGTCTACAGGATGTCGAAACCTGTCCAGGTTTCAATCAATTCAGGCACGGTTGTCCCTAAAAGAGCGGAGCTTTCTGGGAACAATGACGATATGGCCATGTGCTGAGTTTGTTCGAAATTATTCCAAAGTAGCGTGTTAACGCAGAGTACGTTAATTTTATGGCGTTAGTTTGTCCTTTTTGGAATTGATCCGTATGCTCGCCCTTTCAATTTTGTATAAGTTATAGGAGACGTCTTGCGATAGCGGTGACCTGTCCGACGACTTCGGCGTCACGGCGATTGCGAAACTGCTCTCGGAACTCGACATGCGCTGCATCCGGATGCATGACGAGATCGCTGTTCTCTAGTCCGCAAGGGCCGCAAACGTAGCTGCCATCGCGCTTGAGCACAACATAGAGGAGCTGTTGCCATGGGGCGCGTGAGCGGGAATCGATCGGCCTCTGCCGGTGCCGATTGATACTGACGAGCAGTCCGTTGGCCAAGTAGGGATGAAGAGGGCTGCGAATTCCGCCGATCCAGAAGAAACTGCGCAGAGAGGGCGAAGTCAGTCTGCAAATATCTGCAATTACGCCTCGAAGAAAGACAGGTACTTCTTCAGATCGATGGAGCAACTCGCCGAGAAACCCTCGCTCGTAACTCTCCTTCGGCTCGATGTTGGTAGACGGTACCGGCGACCGTGTTGAGGGCATGAAGCGTTCGGGTATGGATTCCCGTCCAGCCGAGGAAGCCGGGATGCCCGCTGTATTCAGCAATGCGTGAAAAGGTATGGCGTAGATCACGCAGAGGCTGATGACTTTCTGAATGTGATGCGGGAGCGTGTCGCTTGCCTCATAGGCCGAAAGCGAGCTGGCAGACATGAAACAACGATTATCCCTGAGCATGGTTGCGACTTGCCGGGTTAAAGCAGATGCATCCCGCAAGGACAAGCCGGCTTTGGTGCGCGCGGTCTCTAGGAGCCGGCTGAGAGAGATGTTGCCAGGGATTAGCCGTTTGGGCTTCCAGCGGTTTGCCAGGTTTTTCGGAACGCGAGGCGGCTCGAAGTCGCCTAACGGACGGATTTCGAGGTCCGCCACGCCAAGAATTTGAGCTTCTCTATCAAGCTCGAACTCGATCTGGGCATAGGGGAGGTGGGTACTAACGGTGAATATTCTGTTGCCGGCCGCCGCAACCAATCGGCAACAAGCCAACCCTCTCCCATGGTCAACGAGGTACAGACGTTGTGATCCTATTCCAATGGGGTCCGTAACTGTGCCATGGCGTTTTGAGTCGATGCGGACGATACTTCCGGGAAGCAGATCTGGGAAAGCAAGCGCATCCTCCGAACCGATCCTGGCATATAGAAATCTTTGCCCATGCATGCCAGTTAGAGAACGCAGTTTTACAGGCGGACCGACCGCCAGCAACTGGCTCAGAGGGGCGACTGGCGGGATAACCGTACTATGTACCCTGTCACGAAACCATGGAACCCAGGAATCTGGATTTCCAACGGAAGAATCCAAAAGGACCGTGCGCTTATTCGGGATGAGGACCTGCAGACGGGGAATCTCCTCAAGATCAAAGCCAAGAAGACGCAACCAGTCTTCCAGCCGATAACCCGATATCCTGCTAAGTGCAAAGAGCTGATATAGGTTTGGACTGAAGGTACCCAGCCTGAGGCGATAGTAGAGATTATGAGGCAGGCGGTACGGCGACCGATGTCCGTAGGCAGCTTCGCACAATTGGGAAACCTGGTAAAGAACCAGGTGGCGGGTTTCCAGAATGGACTTGATCCGTTCGGCAATGTCGGTACCCGTTTCTGCCCTCGGCTGCTGGAAGCGCACCGCTCGCTCTCTCGTTCTGCCTCCGCAGATATGGTGCGATCGTTCGCGGTATCCCATCATTCGCTTTTTCACCACAAGCTTGCCTATTTACCGCGACAGCTTAGTCTGGGCGAGAAAAACTGGCAGGCTGGTCAGCATTCGAACCGCGGATGTCGAATGTGTAGACAAAAATTGGCTTCGCTTAATGATTGCAAGGACAGCTTGAAGCAGCTGAGGCGGTTCGAATACTAACCGCCTCACAAATTTGTCAACTGATAGGCACAGGAGGTGCTTATTCTACCCCGCATGATTTTGTTCCGTTTACCTGAAAATCCGAGTATGCCGGTGGACGGTGTGCCGCTTTCGGCGTACCATGCGGCTCACCTAACGGCCATTCGATGTTGGCCTCACATCCACACCCCGAAGCTGGACAGCAGCTAAAAGCCGCCCGTCTTCGCGCTCATTTGTCAACCCGCGATGTAGAACGCCTGAGTCGCGCGATTGCCGCAGAGGTGAACAACCAGGATTGCTGCATCTCTCATGCCTGGATTACCCACGTAGAGAATGGCGAGTTTCGGCCAGGTATCTACAAGTTGTATACGCTGGCTCGCATTTACAAACTCAAGCCAGACGAGGTGCTCTCCTTTTTTGGTCTTAGCCTTCACGATGTCGAGCGAGGGTACATGTCGCTGAATCTCCCCCGGACGCATTTGGTGGGACCGGTACATGAACAGCCAGGACAAACAATCATGGCTCCACTCGCACTGCGCAGCACATTCCGATTGGAGCAGACGAACTTGATTTCCAGGATGTTCGACAATTGGGGAGAGATTCCGTTGGACTGCTGCAGCAGGTCGATTTACGCAATTCCGTTTTTGGGTACATCGGCCTGGAAGACCGCACAATGTATCCGTGGATTCGGCCGGGGTCCCTGGTTCAAATCGACTCGCGTCAGAAAGCCATAAAGGCAGGCGGCTGGCGTCATGAATCAGAGCGCCCCATCTACTTTGTTGAGCTACGTGAGAAATCCGTTTGCAGCTGGTGCGACCTAGAAGGAAATCGCCTGTTCCTTATACCTAGTTCACTCTCGGGGCAGCAGGTGAGAAGTGTTCGATACCCAACGGACGCCGAAGTTGTTGGGCGTGTCACAGCCATCATCATGCGGATGACTGAAAGTCAGGGGGGATGAAACATGCAAGCCGGGACCCTTGGCCTCTTAATCAGGAGCACCAGCGATGAACAAGGAGAACAACTGCCACTGTGTTGTATGCACAGTCGAGGCGGCACTGCTCGACTCGTTAAGCACACAAACAGCCCGAAACCACTTTATGGCGCTTGCCAATAACTATCCCGTTTTCAGGCACTTCCACTCTCCGCTGGATGCACTTGCCACCTTGCATGAACAGGCTGGTGCAGCTGACCACGACCCAGGAAATCAGATCCTCCACGCGGTGGTGAATGCGGTTTGGGACAAAGGCTTTGAAGACCTTGGTCAGCAATTGCTGCTCGTTGCGTTCACTCCTGCTATTCACAAAATCTATCGCGAAGCCTGCCAACGTTTTCCATCGTTTCCGCCGGAAGACGTGGCACAGCAAGTGTGGGTGGCGTTCCTCGAGACTGCCAAGTCTCCCGCACTGCTACGACAAAATGGACAACTTGCCGTAGCTCTGGTCATGAATTGCCGCAAGGCCATGCTGCGCTGGTCTATGAAAGAGGGACGCGGTGCGTCCATCGTACAAAACAGCTTCCCCGAATACTTGGAACCCATGGCAGAGGGCAACCTTGAGGAACTCATTCTGCTGGAGGACTTTCTGCGGCAGGCTCGGCGTACTGGTATCTTGTCAGCCGCTGAATACAGACTCCTTCTGAAATTCAAATGTGAGGGGTTTCGGTGGAGAGAGTTGAGCGAAGGGGCC
>Ga0070734_10006141_pt1 | contig 10221 bp, 5 predicted proteins | sample Coa_R1_8_FD_66444 | JGI IMG/M metagenome (GOLD analysis project Ga0070734, IMG submission 66444) | Surface soil microbial communities from Centralia Pennsylvania, which are recovering from an underground coalmine fire - Coalmine... | ecosystem: Environmental > Terrestrial > Soil > Unclassified ... | reverse complement strand
CGCTCTTGCCGTTGACGACGTACATCGTCCGGCCGTCCTTGCTGAAGGTGATGTCGTGGGGCTCGTAGGCGGTCGGGATCAGGCCGGCCACGTGGAAGGCCCCGTCGCCCTTGAGCGGAATCACGGCGATCGCGTTGGCGCCCGCGTTGACGGCGTACAGCGTCTGCCCGTCGGGCGACAGCGTCACGGCGAAGGTGGCCGCGCCCGTGAGGTGCGGGCCGTGACGATCGTCGGCGTCGTGGTCACCGTCGCCGTGGCCCGAGCCGGGCAGCAGGCCGGCCGGGGCGCGGGCGTCGATCTTGGCGACCACGGTGTTGGTCGTCGTGTCGATGACCGCCACCTGGTCGGCGTTGTCCTCGGCCACGAACAGGTGCTTGCCCGAGACGTCCAGCGTCATCCCCAGCCCGTTGCCGTCGAGGTGGATGCGCCCGATCAGGTGCCCGGCCGTCGCCGAGCTGATGTCGATGGCCACCACCTCGCGGTCGCGGTCGGACGAGACGTAGGCGACCTTGTTCCCCTTCACCACCACGCCGAACGGGAAGGTCCCGCCCACGCCGCCGGCCAGGCCCTCGTTGTTGGCGAAGAACGGGCGCAGGTCGTGCTCGTAGCGAACGGTGCCGTTCGTCGTGTCGATGACGCTGATCGAGTCGTTGTAGTTGTTGGCCACGACCAGGGTCTTGCCGTCCTTCGAGACGGCCAGGCCCGAGGCGTTCGGGCTGACGCCCAGGCCGATCCCCGCGTTGCCGTGCCCGAGGCCCAGGACCGCGCCCAGCGACCAGGTCCCGCTCATGTTGACGTAGGAGTAGACGGCGTCATCGCGCCCGCCGGTCGCGTACAGCGTGTTGCCGTCGGGCGAGAAGGCCAGGCCGACGTGGGCGTTCGTCTGTTGAATGACCTGCTTGAGGACGGGCGCCTGCCGGTGCGATCCGCGCACGTCGTAGATGAACAGGAACTGCGTCGAGGCGGCGGTGTCGGTCGTGCCGTCGGCCTTGTCGAGCGAGTTCATGCCGGCGCACAGCACCGCCAGCGTGCCGCCGTCGGGGCTGAGCTGCGACTTCACCGCCTCGCCGGCGATGAAGTTGGGATAGGCGCTCAGGCCCGGGTTGAGGAACTGCTGCACGGCGCCGCGCAGGGCCGTGGGCGTCACGAACTGGCCGGTCGCGGTCTGCTGCGCCGCCGTGTCGGCACGCGCCGGCAGCGAAAGGGCCAGGAATGTTGCGGTGATTGCATATGCGATCGGGATGAAATTGCGGGTCTTCATCGCGCTCTCCTTCGTTGCGGTCGGGTTGGTCGTGCGGTCAATCGGTCAGAAGCTGGAAGCGAGGCCGCCCATGGCGATCAGGCCGTTCGAGGTGACCGTGGTGCGGACGGAAGAAAAGCCGGCCTCCGCCATGACCGCCCACGAGCCGTAGCTGAGGGAGGCGGTCGGCGCGGCCATGATTTCGGAGACCGGGCGGTCGAGGGAGGCGCCCCTCGGATCGCTGGACCAGAGGTCGTGGCGGTACCGGCCGTCGAGGCCCACGCGCAGCCCGCGCGCCGTCTCGACCATCGCCGCCAGCCGCGCCTCGCCGTCGCGGTCGTCGCCTTCGCCGTCCTGGCCGTAGAGCACGTTGCCGACGACGAGCAGGCGGCCCTGTTGCCGCTCGAACGCGAAGGCCGCCTGGATGAAGCCCCCTTCGTCGGTGAAGAGGTCCTGCCGGTACATCACCGCCGCCGACCCGTCGATGCCGTGCTTGGCCTGATCGAGCAGCTGGGCGCGCAGCCCGACCTGCGGCCGGAAGGTCGGCGCGCCGGGGAGGTCGGCCGTGTAGCCGGCCCCCGCCATGAGCACCACGCGGCCGACGATCCGGGCCTCCATCATGGCGGTGATCAGCGGCGAGCGCTTGGGGCCGTCGTACCCGGCCCAGCTGGTCACCGTGGCGTGGTCGTCCGTCACGCGCGCCCCCACCGCGTCGGGGAGAAAGTTCACCGGCCCGTTGTGCGGTTGACGCGGGGCCGTCAGATCCGGTTGCAGAACGTCGGCGTCGCCGTTGGCGTTCAGCTGTGCGGCGGCCGACCGGCTCATTGCCATCAGCGCAACCAACGTCAACAGCGTCGCCCATCCTCGACCCAGCTTCGCTTTGCCGGAAAACCACAGCTTCGATTGCATGACGCCTCCTTCGAGAGCCGACGCGAACGAACGCCAATCGTCTGGCGCGTTCCATCTGTAGCTCCGCCGGTCGCGCGCCGGTCGAAACAACTGAATGAACTTCCCGTGAAGGAAGCGTCGCCGCCCGCCCGCGCTCTCTCCGATCCGGAGACCTGCGCGGCCGGTGAGCTGGATTTCGAATGCCTGGGGTGGCTCGGCCAGCCGCGGGCGGCCGGCCGGCGCTACTCGACCGGCGTCGGTTCAGCCGGGTAGCGCCGCAGGCCCGCGCCACCCTGGAGCACGATCCCGAGTCGGTTCCAGATCTTCTTACGGTCGCCGTCCTGGTCGTAGTCGTGCCAGCGTTCCAGGAACTGGTCGCGCGCCAGGTAGGCGTATCCGGTGCGCACCGAGGGATCCATCACGTAGACGCGATCGCCGGTGACGCCGACGACGACGACGTAGTGTCCGTCTTCCCAGTCCGACCGCCAGTCGGTCACCTGCTTGCCGGCCCAGGCCTGCAGCGCGACGATCACCACCGCGCCGTCGCGGAGCTCGCCCGCGAGATCGTCGAGCGACAGCTCGGTCCGCGCCGCCGCCCGCAGGCCGAAGCGGCGCGCGACGGCGACGATGTTACGGACGCGCGTCCCGTCCCGCGGCGTGGCCGCCAGCTCGGCGTCGAGCCGGGACTGGGGATCGTCGAAGACGCCGAAGTAGACCAGCGCCGCCATCAGCGCGGCCGAGCCGCAGGTCCAGGACGACGATTGAGAGATGAGCGGCACCGGGAGCAGGTGAGGCGCACCCCCTCCCGCCTGGGCGTTCGCCAGGTCACCCGAGATCGACGCCAGCAGCGCCACCGCCGGGAGGGCCCGCGCTGCCATCCAACCCATCCGGCCCATTCGCACCAAGCTGGGGCCCCGGACCGACCGGTTCCATCGGGAAGTCCCCCGGATGTGGGAGGGCAGCAGCGGTCAGCCCTGCGCCGCGCTCTCGGGGATGAGCTCGTCCGTCTCGGTCTCGGTCTCGGCCTCTTTGGGCGCGCTGTCGGTCAGGCGGCGCGGGCGCTGGCGGAAGATCGCCTGTTCATAGATCCGGAGGTAGTCGTCGGCCATGCGCGCGACGGTGAAGTGGCCGTCGAAGTAGGTCCGGCAGCCCTCCCGCGGCAGCTCGAGGGCCCTCTGTACGGCTCCCACCGCCTCGTCGACCGTCTCGACCACGAACCCCGAGACGCCGTCACGCATGACCTCGCGCACGGAGCCGCGCGCGAACGCGACCACCGGTGTGCCGCAGGCCATCGCCTCGATCATCACCAGCCCGAAGGGCTCGGGCCAGTCGACCGGGAACAGCACCACCGCCGCCTCGCCCAGGAAGCGGTCCTTCTGGACCTCGTCGATCTCGCCGATGAACTCGATGAGGGGGTCGTTCAGCAGCGGCTCGATGCGGGTGGCGAAGTACTGCTCGTCGACCTTGTCGACCTTGGCCGCGATCTTGAGCGGCATCCCGACCCGCCGCGCGATCTCGATGGCCCGATCGGGCCCCTTCTCGGGCGAGATGCGCCCCAGGAAGGCCAGATACCGCCCGGGGCCGGGGTGAAACGCGTAGAGGTCGGGCGGCAGTCCGTGGTGCACGGTCCCCTGCCAGCCGATCGACGGCAGCGGGATCCGCTGCGCGTCGGAGATCGAGACCAGCGGCTCGTCGGGGAAGGTCCGGTGGATCTTCTGCAGCTCGGGGACGTCCAGCCGCCCGTGCACGGTGGTGATGCGCGGGATGCCCAGGCGCCGCATCAGGGGGAAGTGCAGGTATCCATCATGGAAGTGGACCAGGTCGAAGTCGTCGGCCCGCCGCGCCACCTCCTCCATCATCACCAGGTGGTGGGCGACCGGATCGAGGCAGGTGCCCTCGAGCCGCAAGGCGCGCGGCACGCAGGCCACCAGCTTGGCGCGGGTCACCGAGTCGCCGCTCGCGAACAGCGTCACGTCGTGCCCCGCCTCCACCAGCTGATCGGTCAGGAACGCGACCACGCGCTCGGTTCCCCCATACATCTGGGGCGGGACGCTTTCACTCAGGGGACAGACTTGACCGATCTTCAAGGGCGCACTGTCACCGTCGGCGATATGCCGTCGGTGTCGCCCGTGAACGTAGGGACTCTCTGCGCATTGTGAACCGGGCACCGGTTTTTTCCGCGCCGGCGATCACTTGCTGCCTCGCCGGCTTGCCGAACGGCGGTCCAGCTTTAGGAGTTACTCTCGATGACGGCAGGGCGGCGCGCGGCTCCCGCGTTTCGGCTGCTGGTGACGCGCGACTTCGGGCTGCTCTGGCTGGGCGAGACCATCTCCCAGATCGGCGACAGCCTGAACCGCGTGGCGCTGCTCTGGTTCGCCTACGAGACCAGCCGCTCGACGCTGCGGATGTCGCTGGTCGGCGTGATGCAGACGCTGCCGGCGCTGCTGCTCGGTCCGCTCATCGGGGTCTACCTCGATAGGCTGCGCAAGAAGCCGGCGCTCGTCGCGGTCAGCCTGGTGCGCGCGATCGTGGTGTCCGCCGTCCCCGTGCTGCACGCCGCCCACCTGCTGTCCCTGAACCTGCTCTACCTGCTGGTGCTGGTCCTGTCGGTGGTCGGGTCCGTGGCGGGCCCGGCGCTGGCCACGGCGGTCCCGCTGCTGGTGACGCCGGCCGAGCTGACCGGCGCCAACGGGCTGATCGCGGCGACCGCCACCATCGGCGTCCTGCTCGGTCCCGGGGTGGCGGGGGTGGGGATAGCCTGGCTCGGCATCTCGCGCGTGCTCTACGTCGACGCGGCCAGCTTCGTCGTCTTCGCGGTGTGCGTCGCCTTCATCAGACTGCCGGAGCGCGCGCCGGCCGAGCCGGTGCCGCTCCATCCCCGGGCGCTGGCCGGCGACCTGCGCGCCGGGCTGGTCTTCCTGGCCCGGCAGCAGGTGGGGATCCTGCTGCTCACGCTGGTGGCCGGGCTCCAGAACATCGGCGCCAGCGCGTTCGTGTTCATGCTGCCGGCGTTCGTGCGCCGGGAGGTCGAGGGGGGCTCCGTGTGGCTGGGGCTGCTCTGGTCGGCGTTCGGTCTCGGGATGCTGCTCGCCTCGACCTCGCTGGCGATGGTCCGGCGCGCCAGCGTTTCCAGGTTGTTGTGGATCGCGCTCGCCTCGCTGGTGGTGGGCGGCGTGGCCATCCCTGCGCTCAGCCTGGTCAAGGTCAAGCTCGCCGCGGCGATCCTGATGGTCGTGATCGGCTGGAGCGCCGCCGCCTTCAGCCCGGTGGTGATCTCGCTGGTCCAGGGCTGCACGCCGGTGGACCTGCGGGCCCGCGTGCTGACCGCCTTCAACAGCGCCAACATGGCGGCCGTGACGGTGGGGATGCTGGCCTTCGGGTGGGCCGCCGATCGGCTGGGGGAAGACCTGGCCCTGCGCGGGATCGGCGGCGTGCTCCTGCTGACCGCGCTGGCCCTGGGCGCGCTGATGCGGGTGCAGGTCACGCGGCGAATGGTCGAGAACCTGGCCGTCGAGCCGTGACGGTCGAGCCCGCTTGACGGCGGGGTCCCCGGCAACGTATCCTAGTATCGTAATTGGCGGATACGATGACACTGGGCCGGTACACCGACGCGCTCGCCCTGCTGGCGGACGAGAACCGCCTGCGGCTGTGCGCCCTCCTGCGCGAGCAGGAGCTGTGCGTCACCGACCTGGTGCGGGTGACCGGCATCGCGCAGTCGCGGGTCTCGACCCACCTGGGACGCCTGCGGGAGGCGGGCTTCGTCCGCGATCGGCGGCACGGGCCGCAGGCGTTCTACGCGCTCGAGACGCAGGTCCTGCCGCCCGCGGTGCGGGCCTGCCTCGACGAGGCGGCGGGGTCGGGCGACCCGACGCTCGAAGGGGACAAGCAGCGCCTCAAGGATCTGGCGGCCGACCGGCGCGGGCCGGGGGCCGAGGCCCTCACCGATGATCTCGGGCGGGACTATTCGCCCGGGCGGACCTGGCAGTCGCTGGTGGCCGGCACGGCCGCTCTGCTGAGGCTGGGCGACGTGCTCGACGTCGGCTCGGGCGATGGCGCGGCGGCGGCGGCGATCGCCCCCTACTGTCGATCCCTGACCTGCGTCGACACCAACGCCCGCCTGATCGAGGCGGCGCAGGCGCGGCTGCGCGGGCAGGGAAACGTCCGCGCCCAGGTGGCGGACGCGCACGCGCTCCCCTTCCAGGACGCCTCGTTCGACGACGTGCTGATCTTTCACACGCTGACCTACGCCGAGCGCCCCGCGCGCGTGCTGGCCGAGTGCGCGCGCGTGCTGCGGCCGGGCGGCCGCATGGTGGTGCTCTGTCTCGACGAGCACCGGCAGTCCGAGGTGACGGCCCGCTACGGCGAGCGCCACCCCGGTTTCTCGCCGCGCGCGCTGCGGGGCATGCTGTCGCGGGCGGGGCTGGGCGTCGTCTCGACGAAGGTCGCCGCCCGGGAGACCAAGAAGCCGCACCTGCAGGTGGTCCTGGGGATCGCCGACAAACCCGCCACCGCGCAATAGAACAGAGACAACGAGAGATAACGAGCGTCATGAGCCACGAACACCACGATCATCCCCTGGCCCAGCTGCTGCGGCGCCGCATCGCCATCATCGACGGCGCGATGGGGACGACCATCCGCACCTACGGCCTGAAGGAGGCGGACGTCCGCGGCGACCGCTTCAAGGACGCGCCCAAGGACCTGCTCAACAACAGCGACATCTTCTCGGTGACGCAGCCCAAGATGATCGGCGACATCCACCGCCGATTTCTCGAGGCCGGGGCCGACATCATCGAGACCAACACCTTCGGCGCGACCACCATCGCGCAGAGCGAGTTCTTCGTCGACGATCCGCGCGAGCACGGCGGCCGCAAGGATCCGGACTTCTATCAGAAGGTCATCGAGGACCCCTTCTTGAAGGGGCTGGCCTGGGAGATCAACGAGCGGTCGGCGCGGCAGTGCCGCGAGTGGGCCGATCGGGTGGCCAACGCCGACGGCAAGCAGCGGTTCGTGGCCGGCGCCATCGGCCCGCTGACGGTGTCGCTGACGAACTCGCCCGACGCCGACGACCCCGGGTTCCGGGTGGTCACCTTCGATCAGGTCAAGACCGCCTACGCCGAGGAGGTCCGGGCGCTGATCGCCGGCGGCGTCGACGTGCTGCTGGTGGAGACCATCTTCGACTCGCTGAACGCCAAGGCGGCCCTGGTCGCCATCCAGGAGGTGTTCGAGCAGGACGGAAAGTCGCTCCCCATCATGATCTCGGCGGCCGTGGGGCGCGGCGGCGAGACGATGATCTCGGCGCAGACGGTGGAGGCGCTGTGGAACGCCGTCGAGCACGTCAAGCCGCTCAGCATCGGGCTCAACTGCTCGCTGGGTCCCGACCTCATGTACCCGTTCCTCACGGAGCTGGCGCAGAAGTCGTCGACGGCGATCTCCGCCTACCCGAACGCGGGGCTGCCGAACCCGCTGTCGCCGACGGGGTTCGATCTCCACCCGGCCGACATGGGGCGCTTCCTGCGGCAGTTCGCCGAGGCGGGGCTGATCAACATCGCGGGCGGTTGCTGCGGCAACACGCCCGAGCACATCGCCGGCATCGCGCGCGCGCTGGAGAACCTGCCGCCGCGGCACTCGGTCGAGCCGCCCGCGCCGCCCGCCCCGCCGGCCAAGGAGGCGCCGCGGCCGCTGCGCCTGTCTGGCTCGCAGCCGTTCACGCAGCAGCTGGGGTCGTTCCTGATGATCGGCGAGCGGACCAACGTGGCCGGCTCGCCGAAGTTCGCCAAGCTGATCAAGGAGGGGAAGTACGAGGAGGCGGTGGCCATCGCGCGCCAGCAGGTGGAGAACGGCGCCAACGTGATCGACATCTGCATGGACGAGGGGATGATCGACGGCGTGGCGGCGATGACGCGCTTCGTGGCGCTGCTGGCCAGCGAGCCCGAGGTGGCCAAGGTTCCATTCATGGTGGATTCCTCGAAGTGGGAGGTGATCGAGGCGGGGCTGCGGGGCCTGCAGGGCAAGGGGATCGTCAACTCGATCTCCCTCAAGGAGGGGGAGGAGAAGTTCCGCCAGAACGCGCGCACGGTCCTCCGGTTCGGGGCCGCCGTGGTGGTCATGGCCTTCGACGAGCAGGGGCAGGCGGCCACGCTGGCCGACAAGATCCGCATCTGCGAGCGCGCCTACCGCATCCTGGTCGACGAGGTCGGCTTTCCGGCCGAGGACATCATCTTCGACCCCAACGTCCTCACGGTCGCCACCGGCATCGAGGAGCACAACAACTACGCGCTCGACTTCATCGAGGCGACGCGCTGGATCAAGGCCAACCTGCCGCACGCCAAGGTGTCGGGGGGGATCTCCAACGTTTCCTTCAGTTTTCGCGGGAACAACCGCGTGCGCGAGGCGATGCACGCCGCCTTCCTCTACCACGCCATCCGCGCCGGGCTGGACATGGGGATCGTCAACGCCGGCATGCTGGAGGTCTACGAGGAGATCGAGCCGACGCTGCTGGGCCTCATCGAGGACGTGCTGCTCAACCGGCGGCCGGACGCCACCGAGCGGCTGGTCGAGCTCGGCGAGAAGCTGAAGGCCGAGGCCGCGGGGCCGGCGGCCGCCAAGCAGGAGGACGAGTGGCGGCGCGGCTCCGTCGAGGAGCGGCTGTCGCACGCGCTGGTGAAGGGGATCGACGCCTTCATCGAAGGGGACACCGAGGAGGCGCGCCAGAAGCTGCAGCGCCCGCTGTCGGTCATCGAGGGGCCGCTCATGGCCGGGATGGGCGTGGTCGGCGATCTGTTCGGCGCCGGCAAGATGTTCCTTCCGCAGGTGGTGAAGTCGGCGCGCGTGATGAAGAAGGCCGTCGCCTACCTGCTGCCGTACATGGAGGCAGAGAAGGCGGCGCGCGCGGCGGCCGGCGAGGAGGTGCGCTCGCACGGCAAGATCGTGCTGGCCACCGTCAAGGGCGACGTGCACGACATCGGCAAGAACATCGTCGGGGTGGTGCTGGCCTGCAACAACTACGAGGTCATCGACATGGGCGTCATGGTCCCGTGCGAGAAGATCCTCGAGCGGGCGCGGGCAGAGAAGGCCGACCTCATCGGCCTGTCGGGGCTCATCACGCCCTCGCTGGACGAGATGACCCACGTGGCGCGCGAGATGCAGCGGCAGGGCTTCAAGCTGCCGCTGCTCATCGGCGGCGCGACCACCAGCAAGGCGCACACGGCGGTCAAGATCGCGCCCGCCTACGGCGAGCCGGTGGTGCACGTGCTGGACGCCAGCCGCGCCGTCCCGGTCACGACCAGCCTGCTGAGCGTCGAGAACAAGCCGGCCTTCGTGGCCCAGCACCGCGCCGAGTACGAGGAGCTGCGCCGCATCCACGGCGGCCACCGCACCAAGCTGCTGCCGCTGGAGACGGCGCGCGCCCACCGCACGCCGATCGAGTGGCGCGCCGAGGATCTCCAGGCGCCGGCGTTCCTGGGCGCGCGCGTGCTGGAGGACGTCCCGCTGGAGACGCTGCGCCCCTACATCGACTGGACGCCCTTCTTCCACACCTGGGAGCTCAAGGGCGTCTTCCCGCGCATCCTCGAGCACGAGAAGTACGGCGAGCAGGCGCGGACGATCTTCGCCGAAGGGAACGCGCTGCTCGATCGCATCATCAAGGAGCGGTCGCTCCGCGCGCGCGGCGTGTACGGCTTCTTCCGCGCCAACGCGGTGGGGGACGACGTCGAGCTCACCGGCCCGGGCGGCGAGGCGCTGACCCGCTTCCACTTCCTGCGCCAGCAGGCCGCCAAGGACGACGGCGAGCCGTCCCGCTGCCTGGCCGACTTCGTGGCGCCCAAGGGGACCGGCCTCGTCGATCACCTGGGCGGCTTCGCGGTCACGGCCGGCATCGGGCTCAAGGAGCTGGTCGAGCGGTTCAAGGCCGCGCACGACGACTACAACGCGATCATGGCCGAGGCGCTGGCCGATCGGCTGGCCGAGGCGTTCGCCGAGTACCTGCACAAGCGCGCGCGGGAGGAGTGGGGGTACGGCCGCCGCGAGGACCTGACGAACGAGCAGCTGATCCGCGAGGAGTACCGCGGGATCCGCCCGGCGGCCGGCTACCCGGC
>Ga0070734_10006140_pt1 | contig 10221 bp, 11 predicted proteins | sample Coa_R1_8_FD_66444 | JGI IMG/M metagenome (GOLD analysis project Ga0070734, IMG submission 66444) | Surface soil microbial communities from Centralia Pennsylvania, which are recovering from an underground coalmine fire - Coalmine... | ecosystem: Environmental > Terrestrial > Soil > Unclassified ... | reverse complement strand
GTGAAAAACATTTTCCGGAGCATCGTGGTGCGTGCAGTCGAACTCGTCTTCGCGTGCGCCGAAGCGCTGCGGGCCATTCACGAGTACGAGCCTCCGGCTGCACCACGAGTTGAGGCGCCCAACCGGATAGGTGTGGGCCAGGCGATCACGGAGGCGCCCCGCGGCATTCTCTATCATCGCTACGCCCTGGATGAAAACGGGCTGATCGTCACCGCCAAGATCGTGCCGCCAACCTCGCAAAACCAGAAACGGATTGAGGACGATCTTCGCGAGTATGCGGCGCAGCTGGCGGCGTGGCCCCTCGAGGAAGCAACGTGGAAGTGCGAGCAGGCAGTGCGGAGCTATGACCCATGTATTTCTTGCGCAACGCACTTCTTGAAAGTTGTGGTGGAACGCGAGGATGAGCAGGTGGGAACGGAGACATGCTGATCATCGGCTGTGGCAACCGAAACCGCGGTGATGATGCTGCCGGGGTGCTGGTCGCGGAAGGCCTGCTGAAATTGGGGATTGATGTTGAGATCCGTCGCGGGGAAGCTGCGGAATTGGTTGAGTGCTGGGGTGGTGTTGATGACGTACTCGTGGTGGACGCCGTAATAACCGGCGCGCCGGCGGGCTCGGTCATGCTTTGGGACGGCGCGCATCCGCCGGCCTACTCCCGGGTAACGCCTTCCACGCATGGAGTGGGCCTGGCGGAGGCGATCGAGTTATCTCGCGTTTTGGGCTGCCTGCCGCGCAAGCTACGTGTGTACGGAATCGAAGGGCAGCATTTCGAGATGGGAGCAGAAGTCTCAGATAAGGTCAAGCAAGCCGTGGAGACAGTGGTGCGAAGCATCAACGCCGAAGTGACAGCCGGCTCCCTGGACGAAGTGTCCTAAACGCAATGACGCAGGTACGATGTGCTCCCGAGCGCTCGGCGCGGTGTCGCCCCTGCGCCGCGAAGCTGGAGAATGGCAGCAGTATCCCGTCCCTACGCAGCCGCCGCTCTGTTTGCCTGGTTTTGACCTTCTGATCTGATGGGCTTCTTCCCCATGATCTCCGCCTCTGCCTGGAGCCAGTCGTCAAGATCGTGCCCGTGCTCGAAGCCGTCCTTCTCGAACAATTGATAAGCTCGCTTACGAATAATTTCCTCGGTCAATTCGAGGGAGCCCAAATTCGACACCTGTGAGACTTCGTTTCTCTGGTTTGACATCACGAACCTCCATACCGGCAATCTCCCGTTAACGCTGGCAGCGAGGTGAAATCCGAGGCGCTCGCGCGGGCGCTGAATTCGTATTCCAGGCCCATGCGAAGAGGGTAAGGTCCACCCGCCCCCATTACCGCCACCCAAACATTTAACGCAGGCGCCGAAGGCTTGTCAGTGATATCTGCGCCGATGGCCATACGGTCCCAGCAACCGACGCAGTAGTTTTCTCCCTTTTTCGCGTGTTCCCCGGACGCCAAGCGCGCTTTCGCCTCATCACGTTTCACCGTGAACTCCGTCACCGACATTTTGGCTTGCTTAGACTGACTATGTTGATGTCGAGTGGTGTGCTCGCGCACGGTGGTGCAGCGATGCAGACGCCAGATTGGATGGCATGCCGGGAGGAGCGAGAGCGTCAACTGGACAACCCGAAGGCACCGGAAAGGAGCCGTTTATGCGACATCTCGTTAGCTTATTCATCGTAGTGATTGTTTTTGTTGTGGCCATGTCCTGGCTCTCTTCCGCTGCTGCGCTGCAGCAGGGCACGGGGTTGGCGGAGTCGATGAGCATCGCCGATCTGGAGAAGGCCGGAGACATGGCGCGCGCGGAAAGGGATTACGCGCAGGCTGCGAACTATTTCGAGGAGGCGATTCGCCGGGAGCCGAAGAACGCCAAGTTGTACAACAAGCTCGGGCTGGCCGAGCTGGCCATGGGCGACTACGATGCGGCACGCGGGGCGTTCGCCAAGGCCACCAAGTACGACCGCAACTATCCCGAGGCGTGGAATGACCTGGGCGTGGTGTCGTTCATCCAGAAGAAGTATGGGACGGCGGTGAAGTACTTCCAGAAGGCCATCGCTCTCAATGAGACACGAGCCAACTTTCACGTCAACCTGGGACTGACGTATTTCACCATGGACCAGACGGACCGGGCGATGGTGCAGTACACCCGCGCGCTGGAACTGGATCCGGAGGCGTTAAGCCGCAGCTCGAACAGCGGACTATCGGCGCAGCTTGCCACACGCGAGGAGCAAGCTAAGCTCGACTTCACCATGGCCAAGGTGTACGCGAACATGGGCGACCTGGAGAGCTGCCTGAGGTTGCTGCGCAAGGCCAAAGAGAACGGCTACTCCAGCATGATGGCCGTCTACAAGGACGAGTGCTTCTCCGAGGTGCGCAAGGATCCACGCCTGGCGGAGATTGTGCCACCACCGCCGCCGAAGTGACGCGCGGAAGGGCCCAGGTCAAGAATTCCGGCGGCAGATACGCCGATCGTGCGGGACTCGGGATGCGAGAGATCAGGTGAGGGAGGTTAAGACGAGGGTGGTGTGAGGGTTTCCGCAGAATCCCCCACCATGAAACAAAGCCTCATGCGAGGGCGGATAGTGAAATGAAAGAAGTTACTGGAGCCGACGATCGGACTTGAACCGATGACCTGTCGATTACGAATCGACTGCTCTACCAACTGAGCTACGTCGGCTTGCTTTCGATTCTAACCGCCGCATAAGGGTGACGTAAAGGGTACGTCCGGCTTCGTTTTCCACTGAATTCCGCCTTTTCCACTTGCCCCATAACTCTTGGCACGCCATAATGATGGCAGTCGGAACACCCCTTTCGCTGCAGGCGAAAAGGGGGCGAAAGCTCAGCTGACTTCGGGCTTACATGAATCAGTACGGTCGAGCCGACGTCCTTCGCATCCTGCGCATCAGCGCCAAGCAGCTCTTGGGATGGCAGCGCGCAGGACTTGCACGCTCCGCCGAGGCCTTCACCTTCTTCGATCTCGTGCAGCTCAGGACCATTCGCGATCTGCGCGCCAAGCGCGTGCGGCCAGCGGTAATCCGCCAATCCCTGATGGCCATGCAGAAGCAAGTCGCAGGCATGGAGAACCCGCTAATCGAGGCCAGCGCCTTCAGCATGGGCTCGCACGTGGCTTACCGGCACGAGGGACACTCGTTCGATCCCGTCACTGGCCAATTGGTGCTCGACTTCGAGCCGGTCGGTGCGGTGCTCTCGGCCAAGCCGAAAAGCGAAAAAGTGAAGCCAATCGCCACCTTTGAAACCGTGGCAGAGCTGTTCGCGCGCGGCGTTGCCATGGAAGAGCATCCCAGCACGCACGACGAGGCCATCCGCAATTACCTGCAGGTACTGGAGCTTGAACCGCGGCACGCAGCGGCGCACATCAATCTGGGCACGCTCTACTACAACCGGCGCGACTTCGCTTCCGCCGAGAAGCACTATCGCCTGGCCGTAGAAGCCGATCACCGCTACGCGCTCGCCTACTTCGATCTGGGCAACGTGCTCGACGAAACAGGGAGGGTCGAAGAGGCAGCGGAGGCATACCGCACCGCGCTGCAGTTGGCTCCCACCTACGCCGACTCGCACTACAACCTGGCGCTCGCCTACGAACGGCTGGGCCAACCGCGCCGTGCCCTGCATCACTGGAGGGCATACCTCAAACTGGATGGCGCCGGCGCATGGGCGCGGCACGCCCGATCGCAGATCACCAAAATCCTGGCAGTCGACCCGCTGAAAGTCGTCTATCGGCGCCGCGCTTAACGGGACATTCCAGCCAACTTATCTGGCAAACTTATCTTCAGAGCCCAAGAGCACGAGCATGACGTCTGCCGCAGGCTGAACAGTTTGCTGAAAAACCCGGAAAGGCAGCTTCCTCGCGAGCTAAAGCTCGCTCGGAAGCACGAAAATTTAACGGCCTTGACGCTGGCCTGAAGGCCAGCTCTACCCGAACGGCTCGTGGCAACGAGTTTTTCAGCAAGCTGTGAAGGCGGCTGGGAAATTCAGAAACAAGGGACTTAGACGACGGGCGTGAAGGCCGGCACTGCCTGAACGCCCCGTCGCACCTAGCTTTTCAGCAAGGTCAAATCGTTCGCCATGAAGAACACCGCCGTCCTGCTACTCAGCACACCATGTCCTATGGCCCGCAAGGGTGCGGTGGCCGCCATCACACAATTCCTGGTAACGCATAACGGTAGCCTTTTGCATGCCGATGATCACGTCGATGAAAGCCGCGACATTTTCCTCTCCCGGCTGGAATGGGACCTGGAAGGCTTTGACATTCCCATCAGCGACTTCGAACGGCACTTCAAGCCGGTGGCCGAGCAGTATCACATCCGCTACCACCTGGCGCGCGGGGGATATCGGCCCAAGGTCGTCATCCTGGTTTCGTCCTATGACCATTGTCTGGCTGATCTTCTGTACCGGTACCGAAGCGGGGAGATGGATTGCGACCTGATCATGATTATCAGCAACCATGACAAAGCCAAGCCTCTTGCCGACTTTTACCGCGTGCCGTTTCACCGGCTGAAGAACCCGCAGGACAAACGCGCATCCGAGAAAGAAATGCTGGAGCTCATCGGGCTGGACGTTGACCTGGTGGTGCTGGCCCGCTACATGCAAATTCTGGGACCGGAATTCGTCGGCTATTATCTGCTGCGCATGATCAACGTTCACCATTCATTTCTGCCGGCATTCGTCGGGGCGAAGCCTTACCATCAGGCGTTCGAGCGCGGCGTCAAATTGATCGGGGCCACCAGCCACTACGTGACGGCAACGCTCGACGAAGGACCGATCATCGAACAGGACGTGGTGCGGGTGTCGCACCGCGACACTGTCGACGACATGCTGCGCAAGGGCCGCGACCTGGAAAGAGTCGTGCTGGCGCGCGCCGTCCGCTGGCACCTGGAGCATCGCATCCTCGTGTACCAGGGCAAGACGGTCGTATTCAGCTAGCGCCCGTGGCGCCGCCGCGTCGGCAAGCCCGGATTATGGCAAGCGCTTCTCGTAATCCGCGTTCAGCGCCGTGAATGTCGTCCAGAACGCCTGCGGCTCGCGACCATTCAAGCGATCTGCCAGCACCTGCAAGTGAGAGTGCCAACCGGCTGCCACGCCCAGCCTCGTCTTGCGATTGACCAGCCGGCGATGTGTGAGCACCAGCAGGACTTTGTCCTGCTGCGGCGTCAACTCGAAGGTCACCTCGGAAGGCTCATCGGGCGAACCCCAACTCAGGCCGAGTCTGCGCGGAGGAGCCCAGAGCGTCACCTGATGTGGTGAGTCGCACGAGTTCTGGCATCCTTGGGGCGGAGGCGCTTTCTCTTTCGACAGCAAATCCTGTTCGAAGTGCAGAGTCAGCGAACTGCCGGGCCGTGGCTCCATCTCGCCGGAGGCAAGCCACTGGGCGCGCTTATCTGACTCTGTCAGATAAGCCCACACGCGCTCGATGGGTCCCGGCAATATCCGTTCGAAGCGAATCGTATCGGGAGCGATCAGCTCGCCATAAGCATGCAGCGACTGGTCGAGCGAGTCGAGAATCATTCCCCAGCCCTGCTGCGTCTGCTCCGCCCATTCCGGCAAAACGTTTTCGTGCGTGAGGGTAAGCTCGCAGCCTTTGCCGGAGGGCACGATGTCAAGCGTGACGCGAGTCTCCTGCGGCGAATAGCGCGGTACGCTGAAGGTGAACACCAACCGCCTGGGCCGATCGATTTCCAGGTACTCGCCGACGTGGTCGACGTCGCCGACGGCACGCGTATCGACGATCAGGAACTTTCCGCCGACCCGCGCGTCAATTTCGCAGCGCGTGATTTTTCCCTGAGGATCGGTAAACAGCCATCGCGAGGCGGTCTGCGGATCGAGCCAGGCGTCAAACACGCGTTCGGGCGAGGCGTCAAAGCGGCGTGTAATGCGAAGCACAGGTGAGGAAGCGGAGTTCATTTAGCAGTTCCTTTCGAATCTTCGGATTTCAGCAGCGCCTCCAGCGCATCGAGCCGGGTATTCCAGAAGCGTTCATAGAAGCGCAACCAGCGCTCGGCAGCCGCCAGAGGCGAGGCCTCAATGCGGCACATATGGCGCCGTCCTTCTCTGCGGCGCCGCACCAGGCCGGCATCCTCCAGCACGCGCACATGCTTCGAGGCGGCGGCAAACGACATACGAAACGGCGCCGCCAGATCTCCAATGTGCCGATCGCCGGAGGCCAGCGTGCGCAGCATCGACCGCCGGGTGGGATCGGCCAAGGCGCGAAAGACGCGATCCAGAGAGGCTGAGCGTCGTACAACCATATGGTTTAATATTTGCATATGGGCCCCGAGATTGTCAACCATTCGGTTGAATGAATCGACAGAATCGTTTCCGGGACGGACGCACATTTCCGCTGGGCAGACAGGGTTCCCGAATCGGTACTGTCTGAAATCTGCGTTGATACGCCGAAGCGGTGGGCGGCCATGACGCGCTGGGCTTCCGGGCGAACGCTTGGCGAAGGCGATTTTTATTGCACAATAGATGGTGCACATGCTATCGTCCGCACCTCTCTTAGCATCGAGGTGCGGACGATGCGTAACCAGCTATATTGCGGCGATAATCTTGACGTTTTGCAGCACTGCATTCCAGACCAAAGCGTTGACTTGGTCTACCTGGACCCACCGTTCAAGAAATGCGACATCTACAATCTGCTATTCCGGAACAAGGACGGGTCAAAGTCGGAATCGCAAAAAACGGCCTTTGAGAAGGCGTGGGAGTGGAGCCTAGAGGCAGAGCGCAGCTTCGGGTTAGCTGTGAGCAAGGGCGGCCAGCTAGCGCAAGTGATGGAGCAGTTCCGAACTCTTTTCCCTGATAGCGACATGCTCGCATATCTGTCGATGATGGCTCCCCGACTTGTGGAGCTGCGGCGTGTTCTAAAGCCAAGCGGCGCGATTTACCTGCATTGCGACCCGGCGGCAAGTCACTACCTCAAAGTACTAATGGATGCGATTTTTGAGCCAACTAACTTCCGCAATGAGATCGTGTGGAAGCGCAGCCACGCTCACAACAGCGCCAACCGTTTCGGGTGGAACCACGACATTATCCTGTTTTACGGGAATGGCGAGAAGTCCACGTGGAATCGAGTGTTTCAAGAATACGACCCAGCCTACCTCGCCAAGCACTACCGGCACGTTGAGTGCGACGGCAGGCGCTATAAGCACGAGAATCCCACCGGGGCGGGAGCGTCCAACGGGCTTACAGGGAAACCGTGGCGCGGCATTGACCCAACCGCAAAGGGCAGGCATTGGGCGCGAACTCCGGAAGAGATGGAGAAATTAGACGCTGCGGGACTGTTGCACTGGCCCGCAAAAAAGGGGGCGTGGCCGTACATAAAGCTCTATCTTGACGAGAGGGTCGGCGGAACTCCCGCACAAGACACTTGGACAGACATTGACCCGATCAACATGATGGCAAAAGAGCGGGTTCACTATCCAACCCAGAAACCATTGGAACTACTGGAACGCATCATCTCGGCGAGCAGTAACCCTGGCGACATAGTGCTAGACCCGTTCTGCGGCTGTGGGACGGCAATCGAGGCAGCCGAGAAGTTGCGGCGTAAATGGATTGGGATCGACATCACCGTTGAGGCAATGCGGGTGACTCGCAACGATAGGCTGGCGAAACTGAGTAGCGGCGTCGATTATGACCCGATTTACAGACCGTGCGACATGGCTGGCGCAGTCGAGTTTGCCAATGAACAACCGTTTCAGTTTCAGGATTGGGCAGTCGAGAAACTCGACGGCATATCCAATCGTCCACGGTCGGGAGATCGCGGTGTAGATGGCCGCCTCTACTTCAGAGAGTCCGAAGATGGACCGCTCCGGCAGGTCATTGCCTCAGTGAAGGGCGGCAAACTCAAATCAACGTTTGTTATGGAGTTGCAAGGCGTGGTCGCGCGAGAACGCGCTCCCATGGGCATTCTGATTACTCTTAATGAGCCATCGAAGCAGATGCGTCGCAATGCCGATAGCTCTGGATTTTTCATTTCCCCGCTCGGCACTTTCCCCAAAATCCAGATCATCACCGTGCAGCAGATTCTAAGTGGCAACGGCTTTACGCTGCCGCCGATACAAAAGATGGAGGGTATGAGAAAGCGCGCTCTCTCGGTGGCGGCTCCGGCGTCGCAGATTCCGTTGCCCGGCATTCGCGGTTAGCGCAGCAACTCAGCCAATGTCCACACATGATCGCTAATGCCCGCTTCCATCGCGGGGGTTACGCGCAGGCTGGAATGGACGCGGCAAAAGTTGTAGTAGGCAAAGTGCAGCGCGACAGCGGCCTTGAGATTCGCCAACTTCTTACTGAAGGCGTTCGTGAGCCGCGTCAGTCTGCGAAGCTGCATTCTCATCGTGAGGTTCTGCCGCTCTACGTGCGACGTGCAGATGTGATCGGGGTCCGGCCGTCCGTCGCGAATCTTGGATATAACCTCCGAGATTCTTGGTGGGGAGTACCTCGCATCGGCGGTATCGAATTGGCCGAAGTCGCCAAACAATTTGACGAGTTGCGCGAAGTCAACCGTTCCGCCGAATACGTCCTCGACTCCGCGTTCGTAGAAGTGAAACCCGTCGGTAGTGAGCTGGAACCTGGCATCGACCAGCCGCTTCTTCAAATCTTGCAGAAACGCATACGTGGTTTCTCGCGTGCGCTTCCCGATAACAAATGAGGGCACTAGCTTTGTCTTTTCGTCCATCGCTACGAAGATCCACTGATTGCCAAATTCGTCGGGGTCATCAACGCGGACATGCTTGTCTTTCTTCGCGACAAAGCTCCAGATTTCATCCGCCTGAACATACTGAGCATGGACATTGCGCATACGTGAATCGAGAAGCGTTTCGCAGCGCTGCCCGGCAAGAAGCAAAAGCCGCATGATCGTGTTGCGGTCTAGCTCCGTGATTCTTTCGGTGCTCCGAATCGAATTGCCTTCGAGCAACAGCCGTAAAGCCATCACGATGCGATCATCGGGGATATATGTGTTATCGAGAATTCGATGGTGCGGCTCAGTGTACGTGCGCTTGCATTGCGGGCAGCGGAACCGACGCAGGCCGTTACGGTGCTTGCCGAAGCGCTGGCAGGGCTTGCCGCATGAACCGCAATCCATCACGAAACCGTCTTTTGCTTCGCTAACCATACACGCATATTACAGCGAGCGCTCGCTGTTTGTCAAGGGGAAAAGACAAGGCCAGAACAGCAGGAAGCCCGCTCGCAGGGAGAAGGCTTCCTGTGCCATTAAGTTGTCGAAATTGGTGGCGGTCGTGCTAATATATGCACGAAGCTACGCAGCCGCAGCGCTGCCATCGCGTACCCCGCTGATGTGCTTCTGGGCCGTTACAGTTCGCACCTGTGGCGGCCCGACGTTTGTTAAACCAATTGTGAAATCAGCTTGTGCGCCATCTCTTCGGCCTTCGCGAACCCTGTTACCGTCAGCCGATACTTGCCGCCCTTGCCGCTTCCAGTCTTGAGCAGATAACCGGCCTTGAGGTATGGCGCGACAGCGCGGTCAATGCGCGGAACTCTCAGGCCAGCTATTTCCAGCGAGCGCTTCAACGTCGTTACCGGAACCTCTGACACTCCGTTGCCATCAGCACCGGCCTTGCGGTAGCCATACATCACCAGCAGAATGGCGTCGGCATCGCGAGTATCGCCCGCCGGAGGATGGACGCGCAGAACCATAAGATCGCCGTCGCTCTCATCCATGTTGAAGATGTCCCAGGGAGCCGCGTACCCATCGCGAGTCTTGACTTCTGTAACCATGCTCGCAGGAATCGCGCTGCCGTTCGGTTTGGGGGCCGCAGCAGGCGTGCTCTGCGGCGCAGTGGCAATCATTTCTTTCCAGATTTGGTATTGGGCGGTGATGTGCTCTGCCGGGCCTTCGGCCTCGAACTCATGCACACCCACTTTGACGCGGAGCTTGGAAGTGTCCATCACGTACCCCTTTGACCAGCAACGCGAGTTGCTGATTCGCACGCCACTACTTTGCCACAAACGGGATGTTTGTGCAAGTTTTATGTCAACGGGGTACTCAGGAGGGAACTACTTTGATTCTGCGGGCGGTCTTCCGCCGCGATGGTGCTTGCGCCGCTCTGCGAGCTTGCGGAAATAATCGCTGCCCTTTTTCGCTGTGACGCTGCCACCCTTTTGGCCTAAGATCGCGGCTGCGGGCAGCTTCTCTTGAGCGAGAAGATCGTCAGTTAAAGCGAGAGCCGCCGTGAGCAATTCGCGGCTAGCGCCGGTCCGGTT
>Ga0070734_10006138_pt1 | contig 10227 bp, 13 predicted proteins | sample Coa_R1_8_FD_66444 | JGI IMG/M metagenome (GOLD analysis project Ga0070734, IMG submission 66444) | Surface soil microbial communities from Centralia Pennsylvania, which are recovering from an underground coalmine fire - Coalmine... | ecosystem: Environmental > Terrestrial > Soil > Unclassified ... | reverse complement strand
GAGCAACCTGGCCCTCTTTATTCGCGTGTGCGTGGTGGTGGTGTTTGCGGGGGCGATCGTGCTGGCGACCCGGCAGACGGGGATTACAGCGGTGAGCCGGCAGGCTTGGCTTTTCCTGACTCTGTCTGCGGTTGCGACGGGCGCCTCGTGGATGTGCTACTTCCGTGCGCTTGCGACGGGTCCGGTTTCCAAGGTGGCCCCGATCGACAAGTTGAGCTTCGTGATCGCGGTGATTTTGGGTCTCGTGTTCCTGCGCGAATCGCCCTCGTGGAAGACGCTGGTTGGGGCAGGGGTAATCGTGGCGGGTGTGGTCATCACGCTGGCCTAGGTCATGACGCTTGCCCGTTTGGCCGGCGCATCTACGGGAGGACTAAGAGCGATTCCTCCGAACTCGTCGCGAAGGCCCGCACCCGCTCCAGACTCTCGCGTAGGAGCGCAGCGACGGCCCAAGTTGAGCAGTTCCCGAGCGTGATCCGGATGGCCTTGCCTGGGGGCCCCACGAGAAGAGCAAGCGTCTCGAAATCGGAGTCCTTGGAAACGATTATGAGATTTGACTCGAGCGCGTGCTTCCAGACGGCGAAATCAGGGGTTCTTAGGCTGAGCGCCTCAATGTGTTCGCTTCCCGGATACTCCAAGCCTAGCTCCCCGACCAGACGCGGAGATAGATTCGCATCGAAAAGCAGCGCCACTTCTGCCATTAGTTGATGCGCGCATTCAGTTTTCGTTCACGGTCGGCGGCAAACGCCAGGCAGGCGCGGATGTCCTCTTCCGTGACGTATGGATACTCCTCGATCACCTGCTCGTGGCTGAGCCCATTCGCCAGATGATCCAAGACATCGGACACGGTAACACGCATCCCCCGGATACACGGCTTTCCGCTTCGCACGTTCGGATCCTGAGAGATTAGATCCGCATAGTTCATGCCTAGATTATGGGGCATGGAGCGTGCCTCGGCTACACATCTACCACGAGCGTTACTGGGCCGTCGTTGACCAAGCAAACCTCCATGTGCTCGCCGAAGCGGCCGGTTTCGACGGTGAGGTCGCGGGCGCGGAGTTCCGCCACGAAATGGTCGAACAGCAGGCGGCCCACCTCGAACGGCGCCGACTCCACAAAGCTGGGGCGCCGGCTCTTGGAGACGTCGCCGTACACGGTGAACTGGGAGATCGCAAGGATTCGCGGCAGGTCGGAGGATGGGAGGTCGGCGAAGGCGAGATTCATCTTCCCTTCTGCGTCGTTGAAGATCCGAAGCGTCGCGATCTTCTCCGCCAGCTTCACGGCGTTGGCTTCAGTGTCGTTCCCGTGGACGCCGACGAGGAGGAGGTAGCCGGGGCCGCAGCGACCGACTACCTCGCCGTCAACCGAGACGGAGGCTTGAGAGACGCGTTGGACGATGGCGCGCATAAGTCACTCACCTACTCGCCGAACGGCCGAACAGCCGCAAGATCGAAATCACGTCGGAGAAGTTCGAGATCTTGGTCATGATCGCCGCCAAATGCGCGGTATCGGTCACGTCGATCGAAACCTCGATCTCGGCGGTGTGGTTGGGCAACGTCTTCACCCGGGCCGCCGAAATGTTCGTCTTCGATTCGCCGAAGATCGTGCTCACGTCCATCAGCAGCCCCTGGCGGTTCACCGAGATGATCTTTAGATCCACCTGGTAGAGGTTGCCGTCCGGCGGCCACTCGTAGGGAATCAGGCGCTCGGGTTCGTGGGTTTGGTAGCTCAAAGCATTGGGGCACACCTTGCGGTGGATCATGATGCCGCGGCCGCGGGTCACGTAGCCCACCACCTCGTCGCCCGGGATCGGGTTGCAGCACTTGGCCCGGTTGACCATGATGTCCTGCTCCCCAGAGATGGTGAGGGTGAGCTTGCCCTCCTTGGTGCGCGAGACCTTGATCGCGTCGGGCGCTTCGGGCTGGGCGGCTTTGCCCCGAAGCTTCTGAACCACGCTCTGCACGGATAGGAGGCCGGCGCCCACTTTGGCGAGCACGTCTGGGGCGCTCTCGGCGCCGTCGATCGCCTTGGCGATCTGCTCGAGCTTCTCCTCGCCGAGGAAGGCTCGCGGGTCCAGGTCCATCGACTGGAGCTCCTTGGTGAGGAGCTCGCGCCCGCGCTGGGCGTCGTCGTCCTTGGTGAGCTTGCGGAAGTGGCTTCGCAGCTTGCTGCGGGTGTGGGCGGACTTCACGAACTCGAGCCAGTCAAGGCTGGGGGTGGCGTTGTTGCGGGTGACCAGCTCGACAACATCGCCGTTCTGGAGCTTGGTGGGCAAAGGCACGAGCTGCCCGTTCACCTTGGCCCCGACGAGGGTCAGACCGATTTGGCTGTGGACGCGGAAGGCGAAGTCGACCGGAGTCGAGTCCTTGGGCAGATCGATGACGTCGCCCTTGGGCGTAAAAACGAAGACCTGTTCGCTGAACAGGTCGGTGGAGAGGGAGCGGAGGAAGTCGGAGCTGCTGCGGGCATCGGTCGACCAGTCGAAGAGCCGCTCGCGAAGTTGCGATAGCCGGGCGGTCTCGTCGAGCTGGGCGCTTCCCTCCTTATACGTCCAGTGGGCGGCAACGCCGTACTCGGCGATCTGGTGCATCTCGCGCGTCCTGATCTGAACCTCGAGGGGTTGCCCGTTGGGGCCGACGACCTTGGTGTGGAGCGATTGGTAGCCGTTGGGCTTGGGGCGGGCAATGTAGTCGTAAAAGAGGCCGGGGATCGGCACCCAAAGCTCGTGCACGGCGCCGAGGGCCAGGTAGCAGTTTCCCAAGTCCTCGACGATGATGCGCAGAGCGAGCAGGTCGTAGATCTCCTCGAACGGGATGCCCTGCTTGACCATCTTGTTGAAGATGGAGTAGAGGTGCTTGGGCCGGCCGGTGACGTCAACCGCCTTGATCCCCTTTTGGGCGAAGCGCTCCTTGATCTGGACCACGGCTCGGGCGAGGTCCGCCTCGCGGTCGCCGCGCGACTTGGCGACGAGCTCCTTGACCCGCTTGTACTCGTCCGGGTGAAGCACTTCGAAAGCGAGGTCCTCCAGCTTCCACTTGACCTGCCAGATACCGAGGCGGGCGGCCAGAGGCGCGTAGACGTCGAGGGTCTCGTTGGCGATGCGGAGTTGCTTCTCCTTGGAGAGCGCCGTCAGGGTCTGCATGTTGTGCAGCCGGTCGGCGAGCTTGATGACCATGACCCGGAAGTCCCGGGCCATCGCCAGAAGCATCTTACGGAGGGTTTCGGCGGTGCGGGCGGTCTCGGCGGCGGCGCGCTGGCGCGCCGTGAGCTCCAGGTGCTCGTCGAAGTCGAGCTTGGTCACGCCTTCTACGAGGTCGAGCACGGTCTGGCCGAAGGTGTCGCGCAGCTTCTCGCGGGTGAGGGCCTCGGTGTCCTCGAGCACGTCATGCAGGAGGGCGGCGACGATGGTGTCGTCGTCCAGGTGAAGGTCGACGAGGATTCGCGCGACCGCCAGCGGGTGCTGAATATACGCCTCGCCGGAGGAGCGGGTTTGACCGCTGTGAGCCTCCTCCGCCAGGAAGTAGGCGTAGCGGATGCGCTTGACGTTAGCTTCCGGCCGCTGCTCGCGAATGGCTTGCAGCAGGTCGTGGAGGCCGTCCGGTTCCTCCCACTCGTGGCTGATGTCGAAAAGCGCGCTCAAGTTTAAGGTAGTTGGAGTTTAGCGGACAACAGTCGCCGAACCTCATCCGCCTGCTCGGGCGTATCCACCGCGGTCGCGGCGGGAATCCCCTCCGCCATCCTGATCCGAACCCCGTACTCCAAGAAGCGGAGCTGCTCCAAACTCTCGATCGCTTCCAGCGGCGAGACGGGCCAAGTCGTGAACTCCTTCAGCACCCGCGCGGTGTAGCCATACAGGCCAAGGTGCTTCTTCACGGCCTGCGTCGGCGCGTTGCGGGGATACGGGATGAGCGAACGGCTGAAGTAGAGGGCATAACCCTCCATGTCGGTGACCACTTTCACCACCGCCGGGTTCCCCTCCTCCTCCGGGGCGGCGGGCACGTACAGGCTCGCCATTTCTACCGCCGGGTCGTTCATGAGGTCCGCGCAGCGGCGGATGTTCTCCGGGTCCAGCAGCGGCTCGTCCCCCTGAACGTTGATGTACGCGCGCGCGGGCACGGCATCCGCGACCTCGGCCAGGCGGTCGGTGCCGCTCGGGTGGTCGGCGCGGGTGAGCATGGACTCCGCTCCAAACCCGGCCGCCGCATCGAGGATTTCGCGGTCGGGGGTCGCGACGATGATCCGAGCTTCGAGGCCGGCCCGCACGCACGCTTCGTAGACCCACCGCACCATTGGCTTGCCGCCGAGATCGACGAGCGGCTTGCCGGGAAAACGCGTGCTGGCCATCCGCGCGGGAATCACGACGGCCAGCTTCTCCATGGCGGTGACTCTACCCGTGCCAACCGCGCTGCACGCGCCGTCCAATTTGGGACTTTTGGTTAAGAAAACCCAGTAATCACACCAGAATCGGCGCCAGGAGCAGACATTCTCCGCAAAGTGCTTGTAGACTCACTTTGGCGTTTTTTGCGAGCGCGCGGAGCTTTATGGAGAGGTGTCCGCGGGCGAGAGGCGCCCGGCCGAAAGGCCGCTCGGGCGAGATTTGCATTAGGTGGTAGCTTTTTTATGAAGTCAGTGCTATTCAATTCGGCCTCTGGCCGGCGCGTTTCGAAAGGTCGTTCTTTCCGCTTCTTGACTCTGGCAGCCGTCGCGGGTGCGATGGCGATCGCGGGAACGGCCCACGCGGGGTTCGTGATAAACCCAATCTGGGACAGCTCGATCACATCGCGATCTGACGCGGCGCAGACCGAAGCGACGATCCAGATGGCGATCAACAACTTCGAGTCGATCTACAACAACAACATGACCATCAGCATCACGTTCCACGCGAACACTTCGCTTGGTGGTGGTGGTCAGAGTTCGACTCCCTACTACATCATCAACACGTCGGACTACTTGAACGACCTGCACGCCACGGCGAGCGGCGACGCAATCGACACCGCGGCGTGGAGCGAGCTCCAGTCGAACCCGACCAACGGCAATTCGAACAAGCAGATGTACCTGACGTTCGCGAACGCGAAGGCAATCGGCTACTTCGACTCGGGAACCGGCAGCTACGGCGATGTCTACATCGACCCGTCCAATAGCTTCTTCAACCACACCAGCCCGCAGAGCGGCAAGACCGACCTCTACGCGGTCGTCTCCCACGAGATCGACGAAGTGCTCGGCACCTCCTCCGGCGTTGGCAACGGCGGCGCCTGGTTCACGGCTACGGACTTCTTCCGATTCGGCAGCACGAATCACGTGCGCAGCTTCACCACTGACACCACCCAGCACGCGTACTTCTCGGTCGATGGCGTCAACCACATCGATGAGTACAACCAGATCGGCCGAACGGGTGGCGACTGGGGTGACTGGATCGACCACGGCTCCGCCAATAAGCAGGTTCAGGACTGGGTTGTGTACAGCAACCTCCTGATCAACTACGGCGTGGGCGAGACCAGCCTGCTCGACGCGGTCGGCTACAACGTTTCGCCGGCTCCGGAGCCCGCTTCGATCGCGCTTCTCGGCCTCGGCGCCGTCGCGCTCCTTCGACGGCGTGCGCTGAAGAAGTAGCCTTTCGAGCTACCGACAAAGTTACGGCCCGCGCCTAAGGCGCGGGCCGTTTTTGTTTTCGAACTATCCAGGGAGGGTGGGTTCATTACGAACCCGCCGGTCAAACGGGTTGCGGGCTAGCTAAAACCCACAACCTCCCTGGTGCGTACGAGGATTTATCATTCCGATGCACCACCTCCTTGTGTTAAGGGTAATTAACTATACGATCCTCAGGACCGGGACGATGCACCCTTAGCGCCGGTGTCTGTTCCAACTTTCCGCCCGTCGATTTGGGCGTGGATCGGGTCGGCGCGCAGATATTCCATGACCGGCTTGTAGCCCAGCGCCAGCGTGAGCTGCACCGAGTCCTTCTTGCCCGGCGACTCCAGGATCATGAGGAGGGTTTGGCCGTCCTCCCAGAACGTGTAGGTGTTGTCGCCCAGATCGTATTTGTGCGGCGTCACGCTCGACACCTTCCGCGTGTAGCCCGTGACGATCGCGTCGGCCTCGTCGCGATCCTTAACGCTTTCGCGAACGATCGCGGCAACCACCCTCTGGCCGCTCGAAATGAGTCCGAAGCCTGCGGTGGTGTCGCCCACCTCCCAGCCGTTGGCGGCGTAATCGTCCGGCGAGAGCCCCTGCGGAAGGGTGGTCGGCACGGTGTGGTTCTTCGGCTTGAGCTCCTGGAACATCTCCTCGACCGAAGACACCTTCACGCCGAGCGAGAGCTTCTCGTCTCCGTCCAAGCTGGGATAGAGCGCGAGAGCGCTCGAAGCGATCTCTTTGGGCGGAGCGGGCGAAGGCGCGCTCGAATCGAGAATGGAAGACGTTCCGCCCGGCTTGCCGGCGCCGTCGCAGCCGTACAGGCACATCAGAGTCGTGATCGCCACGATGGTAGCTAGTGGCTTGTGACTTGTGGCTCGTGATCCGGCTGCTTGGCGCGCGCGCATGACACTTAGGTTACCGACAGGACCCGGTAGCGTAGGATGCCGCCGGGCGCTTCGATTTCGACTTCGTCCCCGATCTCCTTGCCCAACAGCGCCTCGCCCATCGGCGAGACGATCGAGATGAGGTCGGCGGCCGGATCGGCCTCGAACGATCCGACGAGCTCGACCGTCAGCTCGTCGCCGAACTCGATGTCGAGGAGCTTGACCTTCGAGCCCAGGGCCGCCGTGTCCCCCGCGTCGGATGGCCGTTCAACGATCTTTGCGATCTGCAGCGCCTTTTCGAGGTCGGCGATTCGGCTTTCGAGCCGGGTCTGGTTGAGCTTGGCCTCGTGGTAAGCGGCATTCTCCTTGAGGTCGCCGTGGGCCTTGGCCTCACGGATCGCCTCGGCAATGCGCATGCGGACCGGTCCCTTGAGCTCCTCCAGCTCAGCCTCCAGCTTGGCGTGGCCGGCAGGCGTTAACAGAATCTCATGAGGCATGGGAGGCCTTATTATACGTAGGGTTCTAGGGTGCCAGGGTGCTAAGGCTCTAGGTTCTAGGTTTCAGGTTCTGGGTTCTGGGTACTGGGTTACGGGAGCTCGGGCACTTCCCCGCCGGCGGCAGCGACGTATGCCGCGAGCACCGACTCCGGATCGCCGGTCTGGGTAATGAGCCCGTCCTTAAGCCAAACGCACCGGTCGGCCACGCGGCGGATGCTCTCCAAGTGGTGGCTCACGAACAGAATCGTCGCGCCCGCGGCGCGCAGCTCGTCTATCTTCGTGTAGCACTTGCGCTCGAACTCGAGGTCCCCCACAGCCAGCACTTCGTCGACGAGCAGGATATCGGCGCCGATGTTCACCGCGATCGAGAAGCCGAGTCGGGCGAGCATCCCGCTCGAGTAGGTTCGCACCGGCGTATCGATGTGCGAGCGTAGCTCGCTGAAGTCGATGATCGTCTCGAGCCGCTCCTGAATCTCCGAACGCGTGAGCCCCAGGATCACCCCGTTGAAGAAGATGTTCTCAACCCCGGTCAGGTCCGGGTGGAATCCGGCCCCAAGTTCGAGCAGCGGCGCAACCCGCCCGTGGACGGTCACGGTCCCGCTGGTCGGCTTGTAAACCCGGGCCAAGAGCGACAAGAGCGTGCTCTTCCCCGCCCCGTTGCGGCCGACGACGGCCACGCATTCGCCGGACTGAACGTCGAGCGAAATGCCCTTGAGGACCTCCAACCGCTCGACCTTCCGCTTACGCCACCAGGTGAGCATCGTTTTCAGCGAGTTGATGCCGCTGTGGCTGAGCATGAATTCCTTCCGGAGCTCCCTGATTTCGATGGCAGCGGTCGCGTTCATGGCCGCTCCACGAACTTCCACTTGAGCCGATTGAAGAGGTGGTAGCCGAAGAGGAGGATGGCAAAGCTCATCGCGGCGGTGATGCCGAACATGGTCCAATCCATCGGCAAGGGGTCCCACGATTCGCCGCGCATCGTCACCTTCTGGGAGGCGAGCAGGAGCTTACGGTAGGAAGTCGAGAGGGTTGCGACCGGGTTCAAGTGGTAGAGGGTGTAAACCCAAGGGTGGCTGGCGGCGGCCGGGGAGTGGTACACGCTCTCGCTGAAGTACATGATCGGCGAGAGGAAGAAGAGCAGATACAGCAGCACGCTGACGATGTACTTGACATCCTCATAGAACGTATTCAGCGCCGAGATGATGAGTCCGAGCCCGGTCACGAGGGCGACGTTGACGACGAGCAATACCGGCAACCACAGGGTCGTTACCTGGAACGGGGGGACCTGCGGGTTCAAGATGTACACGCCGAGCAGGTAGACGAAGAAGACCGCCAGCGCGAGCACAAAGTGAATGAGGTTGCTGACGATCATCGTCAACGGCAGAATTTCGCGCGGAAAGTAGATCTTCTTGGCAAGGTCCAGGCCGTTGAGCACCGATTGGGCCGAATCCAGGAGGCAAAGCTGGAAGAACATGTACGGCAGATATGCCGCTAGGACGTAGGCGCCAAGGTTGGGGGTGCTGTTGCTTTGGAAGTATTTGAACACCACCGTCATCACGGCGACGGTGATGAGGGGGTTCAGGAGCGACCAGAAGAACCCGACGACGGAGTTCTTGTAGCGGATCTTCATCTCCCGCTGAACCATCGTGACGAGCATTTCGCGGAACTTCCAGAGTTCCTTAAGCTCGCCAAGCATGGGGAGGATGATACCGGGGGACGGGGATTGGGAATCGAAACCCGCAACTCACACGTTTCTGATCTAAGACGCTTATGAAACTCGCGCACGCCTTCCTCCTTCTCGCCGTCCTCGCGTTCGGCTCGGGCTGCAAGAGCGGACACTCGATGGTCGGAAAGTGGTCGACGACGATCGCCAATCAGCCGTTCACCTTCGAGTTCACGAGCGACGGCAAGGTGACGTCCTCCCTGCAGCAAAACGTCGGCCCGGTGGGGATGGTGGATGCAAGCATCAGCGGCACCTACACCTACGAGGGCGACGATCTCGCCACCAGCATCGCCGAGGTTTCGGCCAAGGCGCGGGACGCCTCTCAACAGGCACTGGTGGATCAGTACATTGCGTCGACCAAAGATCGGCAGCTCGAGACCTTGCGCAAGCTGTTGAGCGGCAAGACCGTGTGGAAAAGCGAGGACGAAATCGAAGTCACGGAAGCCGATGGCAAGAAGCAGACGTTTACCCGCGTCAAGGGTTGAAGCGCCTAGTTATAATATTGAAATGAAGTCCTCGCTGCTTCTGATTCTTCTCGTCGTCGTTATGTCCTTCGCCATGGGCTGCAAGTCGCCTGATCAGAACCGGCAGGATGCCACGAGCAGAATGGAGAAGAAGGCCGGCGGCGCCGACGAGTAGGTAGCCGGCCCAGGGAGGCTTACGACGTCGAGTCCGATCGGTGGCTCGGCGCCAGTTGCTCGAAGCGTCCGGTGACCATAAACGAGACCCGCTCGGCGATGTTCACCGCGTGGTCGGCTATGCGCTCCACGTGGTGAATAGCTAGCAGCAGCCAAGAGTCGACCACGACGTTGTCGGGGTCGGACCGCATCGAATCGAATAGCTGGCCGCGCAGCGACCGGTAAAGGTCGTCGACCTCGTCGTCGTTGGCGCAAATGGAGCGAACGAGGTCCAAGTCGCGCTTGACGTAGGCCTCCAGCGCCTCCCGAATCATGCGCTGGGCGACCTTGGCCATGCGCGGGATGTCGATGATGTCCGAGCGGCCAAGCTCCTTCTCGATTTTCATCGCGATCTTGGCGATCTCGACCGCGAGGTCGCCGATCCGCTCGATGTCGGTGATCATTTTCATCGCGGTGCTGATCACCCGCAGTTCGGTGGCGATGGGATGCTGGAGCGCCAGCAGTCGAATACATCGATCCTCGATCTCGAGATCGCGCTGGTCTATGTCGTCGTCCCGAAGGCAAACGGCTTTAGCGAGGGCGACGTCGACCGTGCAGAGCGCGGTTACCGCGAGCCCGACCATTTCCTCGGCACGGCTGCCCATCTCGAGCAGGTCGTGCTCGAGCCGCTCCATCTCGCTTGAGAAGGCGTGGCGGGCGTAGCCGGGGGTTTCCATGTAGATTGTTAAGACGTTGTGAAGGCCGCCTCAACGTCGGCCTTCAACGAAAAATGACATCGAAATCGGCGCTCGCGTTCGACGGTCGGCTCCGGATCGGTGGATTCGCACAGGGGTTGGCACCGGAAGCAGCGGGGA
>Ga0070734_10006136_pt1 | contig 10231 bp, 7 predicted proteins | sample Coa_R1_8_FD_66444 | JGI IMG/M metagenome (GOLD analysis project Ga0070734, IMG submission 66444) | Surface soil microbial communities from Centralia Pennsylvania, which are recovering from an underground coalmine fire - Coalmine... | ecosystem: Environmental > Terrestrial > Soil > Unclassified ... | reverse complement strand
CAGGGGCAGGGCACGGAGAGGGATTTAGTGGCTGCCTATTGCTGGTTTGTCGTAGCACAGGAGAGCGCAAAACAAATCATTCAAGTCAGTGCCGCCTATCAGAAATCGCTCGCTGCCCGCATGAGTCGCGAGCAGGTAGCTGAGGCAGAAAGATCGGCCTGCGAGTGGCTCAAGCAGCATGAGTTGCGCGCGGGAATGCCGCTCAGTGGAAACAAATCCGGGAAAGCTACGCCGTCTCATCCTCTCAACCATCGGCCCGCTTTAAGCGCCTGAGACCATTCATCAGTTTGGCATGCTGAAGCCGCAAGCTTCAAAGCAAGTCAGCTCTCCGCAATCAAAACTGTTGAATAAGCGGGAGCTCGCACCAATTCTCAGTTTACAAGAACACCACTATTCGGATGGTTGTGCCTTCTTGTAATCAGCCAACCGGCTGACTCCATTGGGCTGAAGTTCGCGTTTCCAAACATACGGCTGCCGGTAGAGACTTTGTAAGTCTTGTGTTGAGCGTAACCTCCGACTTAGTGTTTGTCCGTGAAACGGAACGAAATGGCTGCTGACGCTCCATCCGAGCCCACGCCCACAGCTCCTCTGCAGCCGCGCAGGGCGCTTCGATTCCAAATGCGAGTGCCTGTCATTTTCTGTTGGAGCGATGAGCAAGGGCAGGCTAAACAGGGAGGCGGTTTCACTCGTGACATCAGCACCGCCGGTGTTTTTGTATACTCCGCCGCTCCGCCTCCCGTGGGCACGTCGGTGGAAATTGATGTACTGCTCCCAATACGGGCGGGAGGTGGGCCAGGTGCTCGCTTGCATTCCCCGGGAAGAGTCGTGCGCGTCGAAAGCCGGGGAGAGCACGGTGGATTCGCCGCGGCCAGTGATTTCGGCATGGACAACCCAGTTATTTAGTGAGATGCAAATCACGTCAGATGGTGAAAATCGGCATGGTACGAATTCTCATAGCGGCAGTTCTTGTTGTGGTTTCCCCGATGTTTCCCCGGTCAATGGTTGCGCAGACGCCGCGTCTTCCCAATTCCTCGCCGCAGGTTGCTCCGCGTGAGGCCCGCTACCGTATCTGCAAGAGCGACGTGTTGAACGTCGAATTTCTGTTTTCTCCCGAATTCAACCAGACCGTTACGGTGCAGCCGGACGGGTACATCAGCCTGAGGGGTGGACAAGAAGTTGCCGCAGAAAATAAGACGCTGGGCGAACTCACCGCAGTCGTCCAAGCTGCGTATCGCGGCATTCTCCGCGATCCTGTGGTCTCCATTATCCTGAAGGATTTTGACAAGCCATTTTTCTTGGCCTTCGGGCAAGTAGGGAAGCCAGGCAAATACGAACTGCGCGGGGACACGACCCTGACGCAGGCTTTGGCGGTGGCCGGCGGATTATCAGACTCAGCCAAACATTCGCAGGTGGTGCTGTTTCGGCGCATATCGGACACAACCATGGAGGCTCATGTCTTCAACGTCAAGCGCATGTTGAATTCACGAGACCTGCAAGAGGACCCACACCTGGCGCCGGGTGATCTGCTCTACGTCCCGCAAAGCAAGTGGTCCAAGGTAAGAAGATATTTGCCCACTTCAAGCATGGGCGTTTACGCGAACCCTAGCCCTTTCTGATTGCCAGGGCGTTAGAACTATGAAAGATGCGATTGAAATCGTCGAATATCGGCAGCCAACGACATACACCTGGCGCGATCTTGCGGCGGTGCTTTTTCGCCATCCCCGTTTACTGTTGATCTCCTTCTTCGGCGTGTTGCTGGGCGCGATTGCGTCAGGTGCGCTTGCACCCTCTTACAAGGGCGAAATGAAGTTTCTGGTGCGCCGCGAACGAATTGACCCGGTGGTCACCTCGCGGCCGGACGCAACCCCACCAGTGGTCCAGGAAGAGATCAGCCAGTCGGAGCTCAATTCTGAGGTCGAACTGCTGAACAGCAACGACCTGCTGCGTCAGGTAGTGATTGCTACCGGCCTGGACAAGAAAGAAACGAGGAGTCGATTTTCACTTTCCAAGCCCAGTGAGGAACTAGCCGTAGAAAAAGCAATTCGCCGCCTCGCCAAGAGCCTGAAAGCGCAGCCTCTGCCCAAAACCAATGTGATTTCGGTCAGCTATGCTGCCGGCAATCCTGAACTGGCTGACCGCGTGCTTAATGAGGTGGCAAGACTCTACCTGCAGAAACATTTGCAAGCTCATCGCCCTTCCGGAGAATTTGCTTTTTTTGATCAGGAAACAGCGCACCTGCGTGATGACCTGGGAAAAGCGGAGGCCCGGCTGGCGGATTTCACCCGCAAGAAGGGAGTCGTATCCGCTCCCCTGGAACGAGACTTAACCCTGCAAAGAGCCAGCGACTTGGAAGCATCGCTTACCCAGACAATGGCGGCCATGGCGAATACCGAGCAGCGCATCCGCACGCTCGAGGAACAACTTACCGCCCTTCCCACGCGCGTCGTTACGCAGGTGCGGCACGCCGATAACCCGCAGCTGATGCAGCAGCTGAAATCGACATTGCTCACCCTGGAACTGAAGCGGACGGAACTGCTGGCGAAGTACGACGCGCATTACCGTCCCGTCGTCGAGGTCGAAAAACAAATTCGGGAAACACACGCCGCTATCGAGGCGGAAGCTAAATCACCCATTCGCGACGAGACGACGGATCGGGATACCACTTACGAGTGGGTGCAATCGGAACTGGTCAAGGCCCGCACCGAGCTGAGCGGGTTGCAGGCCCAGGCTTCCGCCGGCCGGACCGCGCTGGCGCGATTCCAGCAAACTTCCCGTAACCTGCAACAGGCTTCATTGATGCAGCAGGATTTGTTGCGGACCGCCAAGACGCAAGAAGAAAACTATCTTCTCTATCAACGCAAGCAGGAGGAAGCGCGCATCAACGATGCCCTGGACCGGCGAGGAATTCTGAACGTCGCGCTTGCGGAAGCGCCCGCCGTGCCTGTCCTCCCTGCCCGCTCCGCCTGGTTCTATGGCATTTTGAGCGTACTGCTGGCTGGTACTGCCAGTGTTGGCGCGGTGTTTACAGCGGATTTTCTTGATTGCACGTTTCGAACGCCCGATGAGGTAACAACCTATCTGGAGTCGCCGGTGTTGGCGTTTCTTCCAGAAAATCGCGAGTAGCGCATGTTTCTGAAGTACTACAACCTGATGGAGCAGCCGTTTGGCGTGACGCCCGACCCCCGCTTTCTTTATCTCAACCACATGTACCGCGAGGCGCTGGCCTCGTTGTGGTACGGGGTGAAAGAACGCCGCGGTTTCATGCTGCTGGTTGCGCCACCGGGAATGGGAAAGACTACGCTGCTCTTTCAGCTTTTGCAGCGCCTGCGAAGCCAGAGGGCGCGGACTGCTTTTTTATTTCAGACCTGCTGCGCTTCCCGCGACCTGATCCAGTATCTGCTGCACGAGTTGGGCATTCTCCCCCTGCCCGATCTGGCGTCCATGCATCAGCAGCTCAACGATGTTCTGGTGCGGGAAGCTCGCCTCGGCAATCAGTTCGTCTTCGTAATCGATGAGGCGCAGAACCTCAGCCCCGCAGTGCTGGAATCAGTGCGCTTGTTGTCGGATTTCGAGATCCCCCAAGGCAAGCTTCTGCAGATCATTCTTGCCGGTCAGTCGCCGCTGCTCGCTACTCTCCGCCGTCCGGAAATGGTCCAGCTAAGTCAACGAATTGCTATAACCACCTGCCTTGACCCTCTCAGCCCGGGAGAGGCGCGGCAATACATTGCCCATCGCTTGGGACTGGCGGGACATGAAGGTACGTCTCTCTTTACGTCAGGAGCGATGGAACTGATCGCGCGCGAAAGCGGAGGAATTCCCCGCAACATCAATAACCTGTGTTTCAACGCGCTGTCAGCCGGGTTCGCTTTGCGGCGCCAGCAGATCGATGCGGCGATCGTGCAAGAAGTGTTGGCTGACCAGGACTTGGACCAGATCGAAAGGCGGGTAGCTCTTCCTCCCTCTAACGAGCAGCGCGCGCTTTATCCGGATAGTAAGCCTCGCAAGGTTCCGGCTGCTGGACGAGTACAGCAAATTCTCGGCCCATGGGGCCGCCAGGCATGCCGGGCCTTGTATGTGGCGATCATGGTGGCGGCCCTGACGCTCACCACTGGGGAGTCGCTGCGCAGCGTCGCCGCGGATCCCCTGGTAATCGATTCATACATTTCTTCCGGCACGAGGGCAGAAAATTCCCCCGCAAAAATTCAAGCAGCTTCTGCGCCCAGGGCCAAACATGGAATGGTTAGGGTTGAAACAGGAGATACCCTTCGCCAAATCAGCCTGCGCTACCTGGGCCGCTATAGCAATACCATCGCGCAGAAGATCCAGGCGGCTAACCCCCAGCTGCTGGATCCCGATCACATCGAAGTTGGGCAGTTGATTCGGCTGCCAAATGAGAGCGTCTCGAACCCAACTCCATCCGGAAATGATGGATTCGGCAGTTACAGAAGCGCGGAAGTGAAACAACCATGAGCAGGAATCTGGAGCTTCTGGAGCAGTTGCAGCAGGACCAAGAGCTTTTTAGTGTCGCACCCATGGGCCAAGCGCCTCGGAGCGGCAGGAAGCGGTCCTCCAGAAGTTTGGAGGGGTGCAGCTTACCGACCAGACGCGCAGGATTGCTGAGCTTGGCGCAACGGCTTTTCTGGACAAATGTGGCAAAAGATCGCAAGCGCACACGGCGGGTAGTCTTTTGCGGAATAGAGGTAGGGGATGCCACGAGCGAATTGTGCGTGGAACTGGCGCGTGTGCTGGCGTCACAGGCGGAGTCGCTCGTCTGCGTAGCAGAGGGCAACGTGCACGCCCCGCAGCTAAGCCGCTTATTTGGTCTGGCGCCATCGGATGTAGCCACCCATGGATCGCAAGTCCTGCGGCCGGTGACTGACAACCTTTGGCTGATATCCGGGTACACAGAAGTGCCTCCCTCGGACCCGACGGAATCGCTTCGTCAACTCCGATCGCAAATCAGAGGGATGCCCCCGGAGTTTGATCACGTCATTATCAATGCGCCTCCCGCCGGAATTTATCCGGAGGCCGCGCTGCTGGGGCAGGGAACTGATGGAGTAGTGCTGGTGTTGGAGGCCAACCGCACTCGAAAGCTGACCGCCCGCAAAGCTAAGCAAGATCTTGTCGCGACGGGCGTACAGGTGCTGGGCGCGGTCCTGAACAATCGCACCTTTCCGACTCCAGAACGGATATACCACTGTCTTTAGTAGATAACCGACATGTCCATTCAGCCATAGGTCGTTGTCCCGGCAAGACGAAGCACTGCATGATTCTGTGGAAAAAGGCAAATGTGACTCGGTCGGCGGAGCTATGTCACCAGAACAGCTAAGCTGCCCGAGTAGCGGCACCGCGCTTGGTTCCCCGGGCTCGTCCACCGATGTGGTCTGCTGGTACGCTGTCCAGATGCGTGGCCGCTTTGAAAAGAAAGTGACCGCGGAGTTGGAGGCCAAAGGCATTGAGGCCTATCTGCCGGCGGTTAAACAGGTACATCGTTGGAGCGACCGCCGTCAGGTCGTCGTCGTGCCTCTTTTTCCTGGATACGGCTTTGTGCACGTATGCCTCACTCCTAAGGCGCGGTTGACGGTAATACAAAGTGCCGGTGTCATTGGCTTTGTTCGCTTTCAGGGAGAGCCGGTACCGGTTCCTGACAAGCAAGTCGAAGATATCAAGAGGATTCTTAGCCAGGACCTGCCCTGTGCCATGTTTCCATTCCTGCGCGTCGGCCAAAAGGTGCGCATTCGCGGCGGGTGCTTGGATGGCATCGAAGGCATGTTGGCCGAGCGCAGCTCAGATAAGACACTGCTGATCGCAATAACAGCAATTCAGCGGACAATTGCCATCGAAATCAGCAATTACGATATAGAAATCCTATAAGTCTGGTTCGCACCGTCGCTGGACAACCGCCGCAAGTTTCCATGAGTTCCATATCCTATCCTCGCAGAGATGTCATCTCTGAGCCTTTGCCAGACCGCCAGCGATTTCAAGTTCCCCAGCTGCGCGGCCCGCAATTGGTCACCCAGGAAGCAGAGACGGACACTCGAGTTGCGAGTGGCTTTCCTCGCGGCTTGGCTCGGTCCCGAAGCCCCTTGGCGAGCTCCGGTACAGATGGAAAATCCGTCCAGGTGTTGTATGTGATCGCCGACATCACCGCCGTGATGCTAACTATGCTGATAATTCAACAGATTGCTCTTCCAGAGCGGGCGACTAAGCTGCTCTGGCAACGTCCGTCTGTGGACCACAACCTGGGAATCGCGTTGATTTACGGCTCCTTGATCATGCTATTGAGCCACACTCAAGGGCTATACCAGAAGAACGCTGAACGCACACGTTGGGAAGAAGGCGTGGCTGTAATGACCGCCGTGTTGGCGGCGACCTTACTGCTGGCAGGAGTGGTTGCCGTATATGGTGCGCCCATCGCCGGCCGGTTGCTTGCCTTCAGCGCGATGTTGATCACAGCTTCGATGTGCGCTTGGCGATGGTGCCAGCACGCCGTTCTGGACCGACGCATGGCCGCAGGCATCGGGGTCCGGAATGTGATTATTGTGGGAGCGGGCAAGGTCGGGCAAGAAATTGCCGAATATCTGGACAAAAACAAACACTTGGGTTTGGTGGTCAAAGGCTTCCTTGACCAGAATCACCGCAATGACCCGAGAGTTTTGGGAACTGTCCGAGATCTTGCGCGCGTGGCACGAGCGCTCTTCGTCGATGAGGTGATTATCACAATTCCCTTTATGCGACATCTGGTTCGGGAAGCGATCGCCCAAGCTCGGCTCAATAATCTGGATATCAAGGTCGTGCCCGATCTCTATAGCGGCTGCGCTCGTGGCGCCTTGCTGGAGCAAATAGGGAACGTGCCGGTGATGTCATTCAGTCGCGAGCCGATTCCCGTCCTGGGGCGCGCAGTGAAGAGAATTATGGACCTGATCGTCTCGAGCGTGGCGATGCTCGTCCTTGCCCCGGCGGCAACAATCATTGCTCTGGCAATAAAGCTCGACTCGCCTGGCCCAGTCCTGTATCGGGCTCCGAGAGTGGGAAAGAAGGGGCATTGGTTCGTTTGCTATAAATTTCGCACCATGGCCGCGGATGCCGACCAGTCAAAGGAGTTGCTCCGGCCATTGAACGAGCGCGATGGCGTGACGTTCAAGCTGGCTGAGGACCCGCGTGTCACCCGGGTGGGCCACTACCTTCGGATGCTGAGCCTGGATGAGCTTCCGCAACTGTGGAATGTGCTCCGTGGGGAGATGAGTCTGGTCGGTCCTCGTCCGCATCCCGTGGATGACTTCCAAAGATACGACCTGGAGCACTTCGGCCGTTTGGACGTGACACCGGGCATTACCGGTCTCTGGCAGGTAACCGCTCGCCGTGATCCGGCGTTTGAAACCAACGTTCGCCTCGATGCGCAGTACATTGAGTCCTGGAGTATTTGGCTCGATATCCGCATTCTGCTGCGTACGATTGTGGAGGTACTGCGGGCCCAGGGAATATAGCTGTTACGTCCTCCGTGAGCGTCCGCCTAAAAGCAATTTCTGCTGCCGTGCAACCTGCCAGTGCAGGTTCCGATTTCTCCACCGAAATCCGCAGCATGGTATTTACTTACGTTTGCTTTGGGCTTCTGCTGCTTTCATGCTGTCCCGCGGATAGTCTCAGCACGGCGGCTAAGTGCCTGTGGCTTCTTTGTACCCTCATACTTAGCTTTGTGAGCCCAGCGTCTGCTTTAGGCACCTACATTGCCGCTGTGGCGATCTATGGGGCGCGTCATTTTCAGGGCTGGGGATCTCCCTTTGAACGACCTGATAATTTCGCCTTGCCTCTCGTATTAGGGGGGCTAGCGTGGGCGGGAGTTTCGCGGCCTCATCCGCGAAAGTTCCTTCGTCTGCTTGCGGCGAGTGGCGCGCTTGTGGGCTACGGGCTGCTCCAGATGGCGGCGACAGGCACGGCAAGCAGAGCCCAGTTTGCCTGGTTCATGCAGATGTTTGGTATTCCCATGATATTGCTGGCCGCACTTTTATGGGCGCAACTGCCCTTAAATGAAGTGCGCGGATTTACCCGCGCCATCGGGCTGCTTGCCGCTTACCTCGGGGTTACTTGTCTGCTGGAGGCATGGGGACACTACGACTGGCTGATTCCAGCCTGGATCGCAGATCCAACCCTGAATGTCACCATCGGAACCGGCCGCGTCGGCGGACCGCTGCTGCAATCGGAGTGGAATGGATTAGCGCTTGGCCTTATCTATTGTGTCCTGTTGGGAACGGCTGGATTAACTGCGACACCGACCCAGAGGGCCACCAAATACCTGCTAGGGGCGCTTTGTGCAGCGAGCGTTTACTTCACTTACACGCGCGCGGCGTGGATCGGAGTGGCAGCCGCATCGGTCGCGTTTATATACCGTAAGCGGGACAGCAAGCGCACAGTGCTGGCGTTGTTGGCATTGATTGTTGTGTTAGGAATTGCCGTCTTCTCAGGGCGGCAGGCCAGCGCGCGCTTAGAAGACAGCGAGACAGCCTACTTTCGCGTCAATATCTGGGCGGAAGGCTTGCACCTGGCAGCCGAGAAGCCTTTCTTCGGTCACGGTTTCGGCACTTTTGGAAACCTGATTGCCGGATACCAGGGCGGACTCAACTCGCTCCCGGAGACGAAGGTGAGCTCGGAGGGAACTGTCGCCCATAACACGCTGATCAGCATTGTGGTCGAAGAAGGCCTGCTGGGCTTAGCCCTATATTGCATGGTTGTCGTGCTCATCGTGGGCCAGGCGGCCAAACAAACACGCGAAATGTGGCCGGCAGCTAGCACGTTGGTTCTAGCTATCTCACTCACGTATTTCCTCAATGTGATGTTTGTCGTGGCCTACGAACCGACTACAAATTTTCTCTATTACAGTGTCATAGGTTTAGTGGCAGGTCTCCCGACTGTTCCCCTCGCCAGCCGTGTCACAAAGCTGTATCGGGAAGCAGATCCATTATGTGTGGAATCGCCGGCATAGCTGATTGGAGTGACCGTCCGATTGTGGAGGCGGCCGTCACTCGCATGTGCGATAGGCTCGCCCATCGTGGTCCCGACGACGCTGGAATCTATACCGACCACAGGGTCGTTCTGGGGCAACGCAGGTTAAGCATTATCGACCTCTCCCATGGTCACCAGCCGCTCTGCAACGAAGATGGCAGCCTTTGGCTGGTGATGAACGGAGAAATTTACAACTATAAGGAATTACGCCGCGATCTCCTGGCAAGAGGCCATCGCTTTAACACCAGCACAGACACCGAAGTCATTGTTCACCTCTACGAAGTGGAAGGTATCGAGTTGCTTCGGCGGCTGAACGGTATGTTTGCTTTCGCTCTTTGGGATAGTAACCGGAGGGTATTGTTTCTTGTCCGCGACCGAATTGGTATCAAACCTCTGTACTACAGCATCGTGAATGGGAAGCTGTCATTCGCCTCTGAAATGAAGGCACTTCTCGATGGCGCTCGCACGCTCGACCGCGAAGCGATTGCGGACTATCTCACCCTCGGGTACATACCTGAACCCGATACCCCGTTTACGGAAATACGCAAGCTGGGGCGAGGCTCCTATCTGGAGTGTTCGAAACGTGGCTTTCAAGAAAAGCGTTATTGGGAAGTCCCGATCTGTACTACGGAGACGCGGCCCTCGCTGGGTGATCTGTGCGAAGAAATTCGCTTTCTTATTCAAGATTCCACTCGCTTGCAATTGCAGGCCGATGTTCCGGTGGGACTGTTTGCCAGCGGAGGAATCGATTCCACTGCGATCATGTGGGCCGCGGCCAAACAGGGATTGTCCTTGAAGGCGTTTCTAGCGGAGTTTGACAGCCTCGCGGAAGATACGCCCTACGCGAGGGTCGCCGCCGCGGAGACGGGAATGGAAGTGCACGAGCGCCGCATCTCGAGCGGCGCCGCCTGGTATTTATTACCTAAGCTCGTCTGGCATCTCGACGAGCCTTTGGCCGATCCCGCGATTATTCCTTGCTTTGCGGTAGCACGGAGCGCCGCTGAAGGCGTCAAGGTCATCCTGAACGGTACGGGTGGAGACGAGCTATTCGGTGGCTACCCTCGCTATCGCGTGCGCAGCGCTCTTCCCGACAGGTGGTTCACAACCGCGAGTTTCCTTACGGGCCTGTGTGAACACGCTGCTGCGGATCGGGCCAGCGCCTGGCTGAATTATCGCGCACGATATCTGCGGCACATTGACGTGATCCGGGAAAGGGAAGTCCGGCTAGCCC
>Ga0070734_10006135_pt1 | contig 10232 bp, 4 predicted proteins | sample Coa_R1_8_FD_66444 | JGI IMG/M metagenome (GOLD analysis project Ga0070734, IMG submission 66444) | Surface soil microbial communities from Centralia Pennsylvania, which are recovering from an underground coalmine fire - Coalmine... | ecosystem: Environmental > Terrestrial > Soil > Unclassified ... | reverse complement strand
CGGAGCGCCCATTACGGTCAGCGAATCGCCGCTGATCCTGACGGCGGTACCGGAGGGCGGCAAGCTGATTCCCAATCTGGAGAACCAGGTATTTGTGCTGGCGTCCTACTCGGATGGCGCGCCGGCGGTCGCGCAGCTGCAGGTCCATGCCGCGGGCAATGCGGACCAAAACGTCTCGACCGATGCCGGCGGCGTGGCGGTGATTAAGCTGAACGCGGGCACAGGGACTGAATCGCTGCGCATCGATGCCTCGGATTCGCAGGGCAGCCGGGCATCCGCGACGGTTCCGCTCGAGTCCCGCGGCGGTGTCGATCAGATTCTGCTGCGGACGGAGCGCGCAGTGTACCGGGCAGGAGATCGCATGCGCTTGCACGTGTTCTCGACCAAGACTTCCGGCTCGGCCTACGTGGACGTGGTGAAAGACGGACAGACTATCCTCACGCGAGACGTAGACCTAGTCAACGGGGTGGCGGAACTGGCGCTCGCTGTCACGCCGGAACTGGCGGGCACGCTCGATGTGAATGCCTATCTTTTTGGCCAGGACGCCCGCCCGGTAGCGGACCACCGGTTGTTATTTGTGCAACCGGCAGATGAACTCAAAATCGAGGCGACCGCCGATGCCGCGGCCTACAAACCCGGAGACGATGCGCGCATCCAGTTTCACGTGACTAATGCGCGCGGCGAAGGAGTGCAGGCCGCCCTGGGAGTACAGGTGGTGGATGAAGCCGTGTTCGCTCTGGCCGAGAAGCAGCCCGGGTTTGCCAAAGTCTTCTTCTACCTCGAACAGGAAGCGATGAAGCCGCGCTACGAGATCCATTCCATCGGCATGCCGGAAATTATCGAGCCTGTCGACCGCGCTCGAATGGAGCAGCGCGACCGCGCCGCACGCGCCCTGTTTTCTGCAACCGAGATGGTGAACCCGAATCGTTTTGAAACCGAGACGGGCCGCGGCGTGCCGCAGGCGAAGTTTTTCGCGTTCACGGAGCGTTACCAGGCGCGCTTCGTGGATGGCGCACGGGAAGCGCTGAGCCGGGCGTATCGGCAGGATCGCGATCTTACAAAGGCGCAGGTCCAGGACCCATGGGCCATGCCGGTTCGCATTGAGCGGGGCTCGTGGAATCCGCAGCAATCTTACGTCATTCACAGCGCTGGGCCGGACAAGCGATTCGGAACGCCCGACGATCTGCAAGCCCTCGCGCAAGTTCAGAAAGGGCGTGTTCTGGACAATGCGGGAGTGGGGACGATCGGGCTCGCGATGGAACACGATCGCGGGGCGTTCAACGGCCTGGCCGAGATCGCCGGATCGATTGTGGATGCGGCCGGAGCCGGAATCGAAGCCGGTGTATCGGTTCGTGAGATCGCAACCGGAAAAACGCGCGGCGCGCGCTCCATCGCGGACGGCCAATTCACAGTAGCCGGAGTGCCGCCCGGAATCTATGTAGTCCAGGTATCGGCGCCCGGATTCCAAACTCTGACGCGCAAGATCGAGCTGGCGGCTCGCGATCGCGCCGTGTTAGCAGTAACGCTTCCGGTGGGCAGCGTCGCCGAGGCGGTGGCCGTCACCGGAATGGGTGCGGGCCGTCGCGCTGCTGGAAACGTAATGTTCATGCAGGGACAAATGGGACAACGAGGTGGCTTCGCGGGTGGAGTGTTGGGCGGTGTGGTGCGCGAACTGAACGTGGCGCGACTGGCGGCGCCGCCGCTTCCCGCCGCGGCCCTGACGTTGAAGGCGGCTGGTGTGAAAGACCAGGAAACCGAGGCAGCCCCGCGCGTGCGTTCATATTTTCCGGAGGCGCTCTATATCAATCCGGAAGTGCTTACCGACGGCAATGGCCGCGCGACCATTTCAATCCCTCTGGCAGATTCGATTACTACCTGGCGCATGGCGCTCACGGCATCGACGGCTCGCGGTGCCCTGGGCAGCGGCAACTCGAGCATCAAAGTGTTCCAGGATTTCTTCGTCGACCTCGATCTGCCGGTCACGTTGACGCAAGGAGACCGAGTTTCGATCCCGGTGGCCGGATATAACTATTCGGGCGCACGCGGCAACATCAATCTAAAACTGCAACCCGCAGATTGGTTCTCGCTGGTGAATGACGCCGCGGAAAAGAATGTGACGGTGGATTCCGGCCGCGTCGGCGGCGCCGATTTCACCCTGGAAGCCCGGCGCATCGGTAAATTCAAGTTGACGCTCTCGGCTCACATGGCCGGCGCGGCGAACCGCGCCGATATCGTGGTGCGGGAAATTGAAGTCGTCCCCAACGGCCGCGAGCAGAACCAGGTGTTCAATGGCCGCCTGGAAAGCTCCGCGCAGCAAACCGTGAATTTCCCGCCGGCCGCCATTCCCGACGCCCGCACCGTGCTGGTCCGCCTGTATCCGGGGCCGCTGAGCCAATTGGTCGAAGGCATGGACAGCCTTCTGCGAATGCCCTTCGGCTGTTTCGAGCAGACGTCGTCGGCGACGTATCCGAACGTGCTGGCGCTCGACTACATGAAGCGCACCAGGAAACTCACGCCGGAAATCCACGCGAAAGCGGAGGGATTTATCGCGAACGGCTACCAACGCCTCCTGACGTTTGAGGTTCCCGGCGGCGGCTTCTCCTGGTTCGGACAGGCGCCCGCGAACAAGATTCTTACCTCGTACGGGTTGATGGAGTTTTCCGATATGGCGAAGGTTCACGACGTGGATTCGCGACTGATCCAGCGGACGCAGCAGTGGCTCGCCGCGCAGCAGCAGGCCGACGGCAGTTGGAAACCGGACGCGTCATTCATCAACGAAGGCGCGACGAACCGGTACAATTCCGACCTTCTGCGGATCACGGCATATATCGGATGGGCTCTCGGGAACACGGGTTATCAAGGCCCGGCGGTAGAGAAGGCGCGGCAGTTCGTGAGCAACCGGCTGGGCAATGCCGGCGAACTCGACGCGTACACGCTCGCGGTGGTGGCCAATTTCGCCGTGGATGCCGGAAAGGATCGCGAATTCACGCATCGCGCCGTCGAACGGCTGCTCGGGGCGCGCACGGAGAAGGACGAGCAGGCGTGGTGGACCCCGCAAGAGACCGGCGTATACGCCACCGGCGCCAGCGCGAGTATCGAGACCACGGGCTTGGCCGTACAGGCGCTCCTGAAGGCGGGAGAAGCCTCGGCGGTCGCCGCGAAGGCGCTGCGGTATCTCGCTTCGAAGAAGGATGCATCCGGCACCTGGGGGACCACGCAGGCGACCATTATGGCGCTGCGGGCGCTGCTGCTCTCGGCTGAGAAGGGTTCGGCGGACGTGCAAGGGACCGTCGAAATCACGCTGAACGGACAACCGGTGAAGACACTGAATCTGACGGCGGACAATAACGACCTCTACCACCAGTTCGTTTTCCCGCGGGCCGACCGCAACTCCACGGTGGGTCTGCGCTTCGCAGGCAAGGGAGGGTTGGCGTACCAAGTCGTGGGACGCTATTTCCTTCCTTGGAGCGAGAAGCCGGAGAACGAGCCGCTTACGATCACCCTGAATTACGATCGCACCCGCCTCGCACAAGATGACATTGCCACCGCCACCGCGATCGTCAAAAACAACCTGCCGAAGGCGGCGAACATGGTGATGGTCGATCTGGGAATTCCGCCGGGCTTCGATCTGCTGAGCGAGGATCTCCAGAGCTATCAGGAGAAGAGCGCCGCCTCCAAGAGCGGCCGGCTCCAGAAGTTCAGCCTGACCGCGACACAGGCGATCCTCTATTTCGATTCGTTCGCTCCGGGCGACACGGCGACCATCAAGTATCGTCTGCGTGCCAAGTATCCGATCCGGGCGAAAACGTTCCAATCCCGTGTGTACGAGTATTATGATCCGGAGATCAGCTCGGCGGCCAAGCCCATCCAGATGGAGGTGACGAAGCGGTAAACGGCTAGCGCGTGGCGGCGCAGTCGCAAGCGGGGCAGCCGTTGTCGAGCACGATCTTCCACTGTCCCTTTGCTTCGCGGCGCCAGACGGAGTTGAAGGTGCCGATGCGCTTGCCGGATGGATCGCGGACCGGGCCGGACGTCATCGCCAGAGTACCCGAGTCGAGAACCTGTACCTGTTCGGGCTCCCACGAGAACGGCGCCTGCCGGCCTTCGAAGTAGGACTTCCAACGCTCCATCACCTCGCGGGGGCCGCGCAAGGCGCGGTTGTTCGACATGAAGATGGTTTCTTGCGAGAGAAAGGAAATGAACACAGCGGTATTGCGATCGGCCAGCGACTTCGCAAACGACATCTCCGTCTGGCGCACCTGCTCTTTCAATTCCGCATTGGTTTCGGCGCGGCCGCTGAATACCACCGTCATTAGCAACGCGCCACAAATTCGCAGCTTCATGTCCGTTGACCTCGTGGTTATGAAACTTTCCGGGCGAGCCAGTCGCGAATCACGCCGAAGACTTCGTGGTTGTTCTTCTCGAGCAGCATCAGGTTGCCGTTGCCTGTGATCCCGTAATCGCGAAGGCGCAGCATCTCCACCTGGCAGCCGGCCTGTTTGAGAAACGCCACCTGGGCCACCGGCGAACCGCCCGCCCCGAATTCGCTGGTCAGCCACCCGATCGGGATGTGCTGCAGGTTTTTCCATTTATGCGCGGGCTCGGCCTGCAGCTTGTACGTGGGCACAATCGGGCGCGGCGAATCGGGCGGCTCCGTGTGATCGGCGAGCCGGAATTGGGAAACATCGGCGACCGGCGGATCGTAGGTAATCGGCGCCGCGGTCAATCCCCAGCGCAGCTGCGCGGCAAACGGGTTGCCGTTGATCTCCATGCACAAAATGGCTTTGACCAGATCCGGACGCCGGTCCGCCACGCCCCATCCGAAAAAGCCGCCGAAGGCGTGTGTGAGCAGGATCGAAGGGCCGATCCGGTCAAGCAGCTCCACGCCACCGCGCCACGCCAGTTCGCTGTGAAACGCTTCATCGGTCACATTGCCGGATTCGCAGGCCATAAATTGATCCATCACCGGATCGTTCATGCCGCCCGGTCCCGGCCATTGCGCCGTATTGAAGACACCCGTGCTTTGAATCAGGCCTTCGATGGGAGGCACGTTGGGGAGATGGCTCGGGCCGAGCGCATCGGGATGGTAGGGCGAGCGGCCATAGCTGGGGCGGTCGACCCAATAGACGCTGTACCCTGCCTGCACGAAATAATGCACCCAGCCCGGGCGGCCGCCGATTCCCATCATGTGAGTGCCCTGCCCCCCGCCACCGTGCACCATCACGACCGGATAGGGATGCCGCATTTCCGCGGGGATCATGTACTGCACGAACATCTGGCCGAGCGCGATGGTGCCGTACGGCATCGGCTTGCGCTGGATGCCGACAAAAAAGCCGCCGTGGTCGGCCAATTTCAGCGCCATCGATTCTTTGTTGGGATGCGGGTCGGCGGGCGCGGAGACGGCCGCGCCTCTTTCCACGCTCGTGGCAATCCAGTTGATAATCGGGTCCAGTGTTTCCCGATTTTCGAAAACAATGGAAGGAACGCCGCCCGCTGCCGCCGGCGCGGGAGCGGGCGGTTGAATCGCTACGATGCCCTTGACGAGAGCCGGCCGCTCTTGCAGCGCGAGCTGCGCGAATGCCATGCCATCGCCATGCGTAATCACAATCGCCGGTCCGATGTCTTCCAACAGCAACGCGCCCCGCGTGCGCCACACTTCCTGCGTCAGAGCATTGTTCGCCATCGGCTGACCCAACGCGGCGACGTACTGAACCACCGCCGGGTCGTTCACGTCCCGCTGCAAAGCCGCGGCCCCGCGCTCGAAAGTGGGCGCCTCGCGGTCAAAAGCCCCGTGCACGTATGGATGATACGGGCCGCGGCCCTGGCCCGGGCGGTCGATCATATACACCTGGAACCCTTGCTCCAGCAGCAGCGTGGCCCATCCGCGGCGGCCCTCGGGCGTACTCAGCCACTCCGATCCCTGCCCGTATCCGCCGTGAACCAGCACCACCGGATACGGATGCCGAACTTTGCTGGGAATCCAGTGCTCGACATACATCTGCATGCCGTTGCACACCGTGCCGCGCGCCAGCTTCGCGTGCTCGACGCCATACCAGCGGTAGCCCCATTCCGCGATATCGAGCAGAGGACCTCCTGGCCCCGGTGCGCGTGCGGCCGTCTGCGCGACCGCCTGCGGCACAGCCAGCGTGCCCATCGCCACGGCAGCCAGGTCGCGGCGCGTCAATCCGGGCTTGTGCTCATGGTCGGACATCCCGCTATCTTATCCCTTTCCACCGGGGCCAGACCTCGATATCATATAATCATGCTTAACAGGTCTGTTAGTCTGTTTTTGTTAGTATTTGCCTCCACGTTCGCCCAGCCTACCGATCATGGGATCGTCGCCGGAACCGTCACCGATCCTTCCGGCGCCGCAATCGAGGGAGCGACGGTTCGGCTCGCGCACGCACAGAACACTGATTCGCAAACCACCACGACCGATTCAGCCGGCGCTTTCCGCTTCATCCAGATTCCCGAGAACAGTTATGAATTGACGATCATCGCTGCCGGATTCGCCGCGGCAAGCCGGTCAGTCGCGGTGCATGGGAGTCAAACCGTCACTGCGGATGTCGCCTTGCAACTGCAAGCGGAAGCGACTTCCGTCGAGGTGCAGGCGTCGGCCGCGCTGGTGGAAGCCAATCCATCGGCTCACGCGGATGTGGATCGCAGCAGCTTTTTGAAGCTGCCTACATTTGACCCCGGGGGCCAGCTTAGCCAGGCGGTGACCTACAGTACCGGCGGCGTCGCCGCCGACGCCAACGGCTTCTTTCACCCGCTCGGCGATCACGCGCAGACTACCTTCGTCATCGACGGCCAGCCGATCAGCGACCAGCAGAGCAAAGCGTTCTCCACGCAGATTCCGGCCAACGCGCTGGAAGCCATGGAGCTGATTACGGGCTCGGCCGACGCTCAATATGGCGATAAATCGAGCCTGATCGTGAATGCCACCACGCGGTCGGCTCTCGGAGCGCCGCACACGTTCGGCACCGTTACCTCGGATTGGGGCTCGTTTGGAACCTGGGGCGGCAGCGCCTCGTTTGGCTTCGGCGGTCCGAAATACGGCAATTTCCTCGTCCTCAACGGCGTGCGCTCCGGACACTTCCTGGACACTCCGGAAGCTCTTCCGATCCACGATCGCGGCAATCATGAGGACATCTTCGACCGGCTCGATTGGCAGCCCGCCGTCAAAGATGCATTCCACCTCGATCTATTCACCGCGCGCAACTGGTTTCAGGCGCCCAACAGCTACGATCAATTGTCCCAGGATCAGCGGCAGCGGGTCCTCACCTGGAACATCGCGCCGGGGTACCAGCGCATTATCGATCCGCAAACCTTGCTCACCGCCAACCTTTTTGTCCGGCGTGATGAGGTGGGTTATTTTCCGAGCCGCGACCCGTTCGCCGATACGCCGGTCACCGCCGGGCAGCACCGTTTCCTGACCAACTACGGCGGCAAGGCCAACCTTTCCCGAACCCGCGGCCGCCATTCGTTCAAATTCGGACTGCAATTGCAGCAGACGCGATTGCTCGAGAATTTTCACTTCGGCATCACGGATCCCGCCTATCAGATGTTTGCGGGGCTAGCGCCCTATAACCTGGCCTTGGGCGGGTCACTCTTCCAATTTCATGGCCAACACAATATTGATCAGTATGCATTCTATGCGACCGATGAAATCCGGCTTGGTAATTTCACGGTGAACGCCGGGTTACGCGAAGACCAATACAATGGCTTGATCGCGGCGAATGGACTGCAGCCGCGGTTGGGAATCGCCTACCTGTTTCCGCACTCCAATACCGTCCTGCGGCTGGCCTACGCGCGCACCTTCGAAACACCGTTCAACGAGAACCTGGTTCTCTCGAGCGGCACTGGCAGCGGCGGCCTCGCGGAGAATGTTTTCGGGAGGTATTCTTCGCCGATCCGCCCCGGCGTGCGCAACCAGTTCAACGCCGGATTCCAGCAGAGCATCGGCCGCTGGCTGCTGCTCGATGCGGATTACTTCTGGAAGTACACACATAACGCGTATGACTTCGACGTCCTGTTCAACACGCCGATCACGTTCCCCATCGCGTGGCACAATTCGAAGTTGGACGGTGTCACCGCGCGCGCCAGCACGATCAACCTGCACGGCTTTCAGGCTTACCTGACCATCGGCCACACGCGCGCGCGCTATTTCCCGCCGGAGAACGGAGGGCTGATTCCGCTGGGCGGCTATGCAGGCGGCGTTTTCCGCATCGACCACGACCAGGCGCTCCAACAGACCGCGGTCGTGCGATACCAGCGGCCCAAAGCGGCCGAATGGATCGATTTCACGTGGCGCTACGATAGCGGCCTGGTGGTCACCGGGATCCGGGACGCGACGGCTGCGCTCGCCCTCACAGCCGCGCAGCAAACGGCCATCGGGTTGGCTTGCGACGGTGTGCCCGCCGGATACGGCGCTCCGCTGCCCGGTTGCGCCGGCGTCGTGACGTCAACCCTGCTCACGCTGCCCGCCCCGGGAACCGAGAACGATGATCATAATCCCGACCGGGTGAAGCCGCGCAGCCTGTTCAACGCGGCAATCGGAACCGACAACCTGTTCCACACCGAAGCCCGCCGCCGGACAACCCTACGCCTCTCGGTGGAGAATCTGACGAACAAAAAAGCGCTCTACAATTTTCTCTCCACGTTCAGCGGCACGCACTTCGTGCCGCCGCGGACGTACCAGGCTTCGGTGGGATACTCTTTCTGAAAGCTACAGCTTCGGCCGACTTTTGTGCCATTCCGTCGCCTGCTCATACGCATGCGCCAGAGCGAGCACCGTGGATTCGGCCCACGGAGCTCCCGCGATCTGCATGCCGATCGGCAGCCCGTCTCTGGTGAAGCCGCACGGAATCGAGATCGTCGGGATCCCAAACGCATCGAACGGCGAAGTGTTGCGTGCGCTCACGTTCCGGTTCACGCCCTCTTCGATCCGGAACGGCGGATCGGCCATGGTCGGCAGCACCAGCAGATCCATCGCCTTCGCGACATCCGGATGCAGATTGTCGAAAAACGGTTTGCGCGGCACGCCCAGCCGGAGCTTCGCCGTTGGCGTGCGCAGCGCGCGCATGTAATCGGGGACCGGCGCGTCTACCGTCGTCGGGTCTTGCTGATCGTATCCCGCAATCACGTTCAGCATCAACGCGGCATCTTCCACGGTCTTGCACATCGGTCCGACGTGATCCAGCGACCAGGAAAGGGGGATGATGCCGCGGATGCTAGAGCGGCCGTAAGTCGGCTTGAATCCGGCGATGCTGCAGTACGACGCCGGAATCCGAATCGATCCCGCGGTATCGGTGCCGAGCGAGCCGAAGCACAAATCGGCGGCAACGGCCGCGCCGGGCCCGCCGGAAGAGCCGCCGGGCGTGAGCGCAGGATTCCACGGATTGTGCACGGGCCCAAAGTAGGTGACCGCCGAAGTGCCGCCGTAGGCGAACTCGTGGAGATTCAGCTTGCCCAGGAAAATCGCGCCGGCATTCTTGAGCCGGCGCACCACCTCGGCGTCCTCTGTGGGTACGCGATCTTTAAAAACGCCGCTGGCCGCCGTGGTGCGGACTCCGGCCGTGTCGATGTTGTCCTTCAACGCGATGGGAATGCCGTGCAGCGGGCTCCGCGGCTTGCCGTGCTGTAATTCGGCCTCTTTGCGCCGCGCATCGGCAAGTGCTCCGTCGCCGGTCACCGTGATGAACGCGTTGAGCACCGGCTGGTATTTCTCGATGCGCGCCAGGCAGGCGCGCGTCAGGTCCACCGGCGATACCGACTTGCCGCGCAGCAGGTCCGACGCTTGCCGGATCGTCAGGCCGGCCAGATCGGAAGATTCGCCGAATGCGACACGGGCCGCGGCGCCTATCCCAGCGGCCAGAAAGCCCCTGCGGTTCACGAGCATCCTTCGACGCTACCACAGACAAACGTGCCTCGCGCCGGCAAGGGCACGCCGGCATTGACCCCGGCCGCTTCAATCATTAGACTTGCCAGAGCATCGAGTGCCAAGGAGTTCCCCCATGCTCAAAACAGCCGCGACCGTGCTTCTCGCCCTGCTTGTCTTTTCCACTGCTGCGCAGACACCGCCGCGCGCGGCAACGGATATCTCGCACAACGATATTCAGGCATTTATCGACGCGCTGCCGCCGAACGTCGTCAGCGACAAGCCCATTCGCATCCTCGACGTGGGCGGCTATCATGTCGGCGTCTACGGGGTACTCCGGCCGCAAACCATC
>Ga0070734_10006134_pt1 | contig 10233 bp, 12 predicted proteins | sample Coa_R1_8_FD_66444 | JGI IMG/M metagenome (GOLD analysis project Ga0070734, IMG submission 66444) | Surface soil microbial communities from Centralia Pennsylvania, which are recovering from an underground coalmine fire - Coalmine... | ecosystem: Environmental > Terrestrial > Soil > Unclassified ... | reverse complement strand
GTTTTTTGTATCGCTCGTGATCGAGCGACAGGATGACGGCGTTGGCGAGGTTGCGCACGTCCCAAAACACCAGCTCCCCGTGATAGTAGAAGGTTCCGGCGGCGAAGAGGCCGGGCAGCTCGGTGCCGGCGACCTTCAGTCCGCGCCACCAGCGCCCGACCTGCTCGTGGTTCACTTCGGCGTCGACGATGTGCGCGAGAGGGATTTCGAGGCGGCTGCGCAGCGCCCAGAGCTTGTCGAAGCCCTGGACTTCGAAGACGGCCCGGTCGGCCGCGATCGAGACATCGACCATGGGAGGATAATAGCCTCACCCGCGGGCCGGGGTGGCGGAACTGGCAGACGCACAGGACTTAAAATCCTGGGCCGCGCAAGCGGCGTGTGGGTTCGATTCCCACCCTCGGCACCAATGAAATCAAGTGTATTTCGAGATTTAGTCGTTCACGCTCGACCGACGATTTGACTTCGGGCTAACGCTGGGCTAACGTTGAGCGAGTGCCGAGGGTGAATCTCACCGATCGCTTCGTCGCGAGTGCTCGATCGGCGTCGCGCGTCGTCTACTTCGATACAAAGACACGTGGGCTCGCGTTGCGAGTCACGCCCGCTGGCGCCAAGACGTGGTCGTTCGTTTACCGCGTCGACCGTCGACCGAAGTGGCTCACGCTCGGTTCGTATCCAGCCATTCCGCTGGCCACCGCACGAACGCTCGCGCTCGACAAGCGGCATTTGATCGACGTCGATCACTGCGACCCCGCTGAAGTGGAGCGCGCCTCAAGAGGGATCCCCAGCGAGGAGTCCGAGGCGCCGCCCGTTTTCACGTTCGGGGATCTCGCCAAGGTCTACGAGACCTTCGCGAAGGGGCGAAAGAAGTCCTGGCGCGATGACCTTGGGAAAACCAAGAAGTACCTGCTTCCGCGCTGGGGCACGATGCCCCTTCGCGACATCACCCGTGCGCACGTTCATGAGCTCCTCGACGGGCTTGTCGGTGAAGGAATGACCGTCGGAGTGAACCGCGTTCAAGCCGTCATCTCAAGACTGTTCACGGTAGCCCTCGATCGGTCGCTGATTGACGCGCATCCCGCCGTTAGGATGATCAAACGGTTTAAGGAGCATCCATCCGACCGCGTGCTGACCGATGGCGAACTGCGTGAGTTGTGCGCCGGTCTTGATGCTCATCCGGGACATGCATCGGATGCGTTGCGTTTACGACTGCTGCTCGGCCAACGTGGAGCCGAGGTCATTGGGATGAGATGGGATGAGATCGATTTCGGCAACAAGACGTGGGAGCTTCCCGGAGCCCGAACGAAGAATGGTCGTCCACACATCGTGCCGCTCCCACCGACGGCGATGGCATTGCTGAAGCGGGTCAGAGCTGCGGTTGCCGACGACGAGCCGCGTGTCTTTCCTGGATTAACGCCGTGGACGGATGAACAACGAGCGCTGTCGAGCATTCACAAGGGTACGTACGAGTGGAAGGATCTTCGACGCACGGTCAGCACGCGGCTTGCGAGTCTCGGGTTCAGTGAAGATGTGATCGGCCGGACGCTGAATCACGCTCGGTACACCGTGACGTCGAGGCACTACATCAAGCACTCGTACCTGGCCGAAACGCGGAAGGCGCTCGAAACCTGGGACGCCGTACTCGCAGATATCATCGCTGGGCGCAAAGCCTCGCGTTCCCGGATCGTTCACTTTCGACGCTGATTCTGAGCACGGTTCGACAACCCACGTCTGCATCTGGCGTAGCGAACCGTTGCGAGCGCTGATATAGAGATCCACACGCGGCGAGGAGCCTCGCATCGGGGTCGCTCGGACGCAGCCGACGCGCGAGTGTGTCGCCGCGCAATCAGAACTCGCTCAGCTCGTGCTCCAGAAGTGGGCTTTGCGTCCACGAAGACGAGTCGGTTCCATTCGCTTTCGGTAGGTCCACCACCTCTCCCATTGTTCTACTGTGTCACGACGACCGAGGCGGTCTCGTTCGGGTGGATTGTGCAGTGATAGTTGAATGTACCCACAGTGTTGAACGCGACGCCGTCGCCATTGGTGCTGGCCGCGCTGGTCGGAAAGATGTTTCCGGTGTCGAACACACCGGGATCCGTGGCGGTGTGCTCGATGTTGTCCGAGTTCTTCCAGTTCACTGATTGACCGACTTTCACCATCACCGGATTTGGAGAGTACACCCCGCCTTTGATCGTGACGGTGAGGAGATTGGGTGGATTCACGCACTCTGGGTTTGTGGGGGTAGGCGTGCACGGTGTGGTCGGGCTCGTTGTGCTAGCGGGGCTTGATGATTTGCCACATCCGACAACGGAGAACGCGAGCAAAGCTGCCCCGACCGTTAGTCGAGTGACGCTGGAATGGCTGAGGATCATGCCGTCATGAAGAGCAACGCCTGTGCCTGTTGCGGTCAGCGTATCGCTGAGACTGGAGGCCGCGCCGCTGGAACAGATTCGCCGGAGAGCGCCGAGGTGGCTGTCGGTCGAGCCTCGTGTTAGCCCGACGTTAGCCGGCATCAGCCCGCACGTCATCCGGCACACGACGGCCACGCATCTGCTGCGCGCGGGCGTCGACATCAATGCGATTCGCGCGTGGCTGGGTCATGTCTCGATTGATACGACCAATGTGTACGCCGAAGTGGACTTGAAGACGAAGAAGATGCTAGCCGCGTGCGGATCGTTCACCTCCGGGAGGGCGCGCGCGGCGCTGGCGCGATCCGCCGCTGATACAGTTCCTCCGAAGCCTCTGAAGGCCGTTGGCTATGTTGCGCGGGCCGTGACTCGGATCAGCATTAGATCGGTAGCCTGATCGGTGTTTTCCTCGACGACGTGCTGGGCTCCATCGCGCACGGCCTACCAGCCGTCGCGTCCGACGCTATCTTGCGGAATCGCCGCTAGCCGTTTAAGTTCTGGCCTCCTGGCACGACTAATCATTGGTAAGGAGCCGAGGCTGACATTGGACGACGCGCAGAAGAATCAGCGTTTGACGTCAATCAAGATGGTGACGCATTCGAGGGCTTAATGGGAATTGGTCCAGTCGACAATGGCGCGAACCTCGGCCGGGGTCAGCCTCGCGTTGGGATGAAGCGGCGTGTAGTACCACAACGGCATGTCGCCGTGTGACACTTGCTCGCTGATGTCGCGAAGGTTCTTCTCGCGCGTAGCCGCCGGGTAGGACGGCCACGCAGAAAAGTTTAGATGTCGCCGGCCGCTCTGAATATCGTGGCGAACTAGCCAGGATCCCGGTGCGATGTAGTCGTACCAGGGCCAGCGCGTTTCGTTTGAATGGCAATCGTAACAGGCGCGGCGGAGCAGCGCCGCGACCGGCTGGGGCGCCGGCGGGTCCGCCCTCGCGGGCGGATTGGAGCGATCGATCGGCACGAGTTGAATCGCGCCGACCAGCGCCGCAGCGGAAAGGAGGACGGTGCGCATGGCGGGACGGCGCATCCACCGATTGTACGATCGGCGAATGTTGTCGGTCGCGCCCCTCAGGAAGCCGGGATCTATGCGGTGGCAACGTGCGGGCACCCGGAACTGGCGAGACGTTCGTTGTTCAGCTTCGGGTGCAGATCGCGACCCGACATGCAGTCTACAGGGGCGTAACGGCTGTCGAAGCCGTCGGCGTGAAGGTGCGCCTCCGGCTCTTCGATCCCGAGGAACGTGTGATGACGCTCGCCTTCCGCGACGAGTTGCTCGAGTTCGAGCGCCTTCAGCGTCAAGTAGAGCAGGTTGGCGGAACCGAGGCTCGCTTCGTGGATGCCGCGTCGGCCGCCGTCGATGTACGGACGCAACGCGCGCAACAGTCGATCCGGATCGGTGGGCGAAAAGCCAAGTGTCGTCTCGACGGCATGTGATTCGCCGACCATCTGTTCAAGCCGGGCGTTGATTCGACCGACGAGGGCCGTCACCTCGCCGTCGGCGGTCACGGTCGCCGTAGCCTCGGTGACGCCCTGCGCCAGTTCTTCCAGGTGTGCACGATCGATCTGCGAGGCGACGGTTTCGAGAAGCGGGCGAAGGGGCGAGCGGCGCCAGTTGGCGATGTCGCCCTCTGCGTCGCGCAGCGCCGGCATGATGTCGAGGGGAAGTCCACCGCGAACATCGCGACCGACTTCATTCTCGGGGCGATCACCGCCGTAGATAACGAACTCGTAGTCGGCGCCCCGCGTCGGGGCCGCGTCGAGCGTCGAGAGGGGCTGGAAGACGTACGTCAGCCGAGCAGTCATCGGCTCGGCCTCGATCAGATGGTCGGCAAGGAGGGCGGTCAGTTCGACGTTGCCGTCGAAGTCCGTCAGCTCAACGGCGATCGTGATCTTGTCCTCCAGCCGCAGCGGCCTCGCGAGACCGTCCCAGAAGTCCTCATCGCGCAACTCCCGCGCGGTGTCCGGTAACGACGGATCAAGTACCAGCCGCAGGGCGTACAGCAGGTTCGACTTCCGAAGAGTTGCGCCTGATGGTCGAAGATGTTGGCCACTTCGAGCGTCGAGCTTGTTTCGTCGAAGTAGTAGAGTTTTGACGTCCGACCGTGCGCGAGCATGCGCTCGTAGATGCTGGGATACTTCTGGTTCGAGTACCGCATCTCCATGCCGACGTGACCGAACGAGGTCCCGTAGTGGGCAAACGCACGATTGCAGAGCGTAGGACCTGGAATCGATGCGAACCAGGCATTGAAAACTGCAAACTGCTGCGCCAATGTCGTGATGACTGGCAGGTCGTCGGGATCGAAGTAGTACATGATTCGCCGCGACACTTTCACATCCTGTCGCTGGCCGTAATAGCTCTTGACGAACCCGTTCATCGTTGGAACACGTCCTGGCGCCGTATCGAAATCAAAAATCTGATGATCGACGTAAGGAAAGTGGTGCTCCGGATCGGGATTGAGTTGTCCCTGATACAGCGCCTTCGGTTGGACCAGCACCTGATTGCCGTTGGTGTCCAAATTAGATTCGTCGCCGGTCAGCCCCTCGATCGCCGGGTTGACCTTCTTCAGCCCCCCGAGCATGTGGTCGAAGGACCGGTTCTCCATCATCAGAACAACGAGGTGTTTGAGATTGTCGAGACCAGTTGGAGGCATCGTATAAATTACCTTGTAGGCTCGAATCGTCCGCACTGCGACCGAACGTTTCGCGTGGAAGCGTCCGATGGCACCTTCGGCTGAGATGCTCTAGAAAGAGCGGGCACAGATCTTTTATACCATTAAGTCTCGACTTTTTGGTCAAAAAGATTTACGCTGAGTCGTGGATCTCGGGAAAGTTCTAGGTGCCACTGGGGGCACATCCGCCCAATGCCTGACGCTGTACATCCCCAGCAAAGACCGAGACGGCAGAGACATTGCCGGCCAGAGAGGCTGGGTAATGCGAGGGGCAACACTTCTCGGAGAGATTGGCGGCGGCGTCACGATCATGCCCCCAGTCGAGGGAGGATGGGTGCGAGAGGACGGCGAGCTGATCTGGGAGAGTCCGGTGTTGGTCTACACGTTCATACGCCCTGATCAGTTCAAACAGCGACTCAAGGCGCTGCGAACGTTTTTGCACACGCTCGGTCGCGAAACGAATCAAGGAGAGGTCGTGCTTGAGTTCGATTCCTGGTTCTACCGGATCAACGAATTCGACGAAGATTGAGCAGTGATGGCAAACAGGCGGACGAGCACGACGCACACAAAGGTGCGCGACACGGGTCCGACCTTGGACCGGGTCTCGCCGAAGGAACTCGAGGAAGCGCTTGGCGCCTCTCGGATTGAAGACGCTCGCCTTTCGAGCGGCAGCCCGTATTCGATTGCCGCCATTCGCCGACAACTAGCGCAAGAACTGGCGTCTACCGGTGGGCGCCCGTCAAGAAAGGAAGCAGTGATTGCTCGTCGGATCACGCTCACCCAATCGGAGTGGGCGGCCCTGGATTCAGTCACGGAGGCGATACGCGAAGAGGGCACACGCGCCACGGCCGGGCAAGTTGCTGGCGTGCTCCTTCACCAAAGCCTCCTTGCCGTGGCGGAGGCCAACGAGCGCCTTCGCGCGGCTCGCAGCGTCGGGAACATATCTTCAAGCGATTTTGAACAGAAGGTAGAACGAATTCTTCAAGCAGCGGCGAACGCCGCCAAAGGCCTGGAGGAATTGAAACCAGTCGCCGAAGATCTCCTCACGCGAATGCGCGAGGGCCACGAGGAATAACTGGTGAACCTCGAGAAAGCGGCAGCTCACTTCGAGCGCCTCCGAGAGATCGCAGCCAAGGAAGGCGTGCAGATATACGTCCTGCCAAGCAGAGGCATCGATTGGAAAGGTCTTTATGTGTTCGATGCTGATCTCGGCGCAGGAATCGCACTGAACAAGGAGCTGCCGATTGGTTGTCTTGTGTGGACTCTGGCTCACGAGCTCGGGCACTATTTTGCGACCCAAAATCTTCAGCTCTTTTCACCTTTCAGCGTGGCCATTGCCGCCGCACTATCTCCACGAGGCGGAGGCGATGGCAAAAAGAAGAAGGATAAGGATGAACACTGGGCTGATCAGTGGGCTGCTCGGACTCTAATTCGTGAGGACGAGTTCATCGCATTAGAGAACGAATTCCCGCTAAACCTCCCCGAAATTGCAGGTCGCCTTGGATTGCCTGCCGAGGCGGCGTTCGCGTGGGAAATAGGCCGGCGCGATCTGACGAAGGACGCCGCACCGATCCGAATCAACGTCGATCGAAGAACGGTCGTGGCGCTGTGGGAGAAATCCCGGGGCGTTGGTGGCCACCAATCCCTCTTGAGACGCGCAGTTCCGAGGAAAACCGCTCGTCATCTGATCCTGTCCTTTAACGATTTCAGTCTTGCCAGAGTTCGACTCCTGACAGTACGCGGTGGGTGGCGAGAGCCGTACTCGCAAATACTTAAGGCGGCAGTTCCACACATTCGAGAGGCGGGCGGCGTAGCACAGTGTTTTCGAATTCCTCCGCTGCCCGCTGGCGCCGCCTTTCGCCCTTAGCTAGCAAGGGCGAATGATCGCTGGCGCTTATCTGGTTCCCAGCGCGCACATGCGAAGATGCAAGCCACCGCGACGCACAGTGAGGTAGCATCCCTTCCCGCCCTCGAGATCCCGGTCCCTCACCGGCCGAGGGAGACTGTTGCCTTCACGAGCCGCCACCGGCGTGTTAACGTGACGCCAATTCCGAAGGCACGACATGCGGATCAGCAGAATTCAGATCGATAACTTCAGGAATTTTCGCAGCATCGACGTGAGCTTTGCATCTCACGCAGTGCTCGTCGGCGAGAACAAGGTCGGGAACCATCGATCAGTTCTACGAGGACAGCGCCGCCGGAACGCTGCCGGACTACACGTTCGTCGAGCCAAACTACACGGACCATAAGGCGCCGAACGGCACGGCGGTGATCGCCAATGATCAGCATCCGGATCACCACGTGCTCGCGGGTGAGCGGTTCATCGCAAGTGTGTACAACGCCATACGCGGCAACGCGGCGCTCTGGCGGTCGACAGCGCTGCTCGTCGTGTACGACGAACACGGCGGCATTTACGACCATGTGCCGCCGCCGCCGTGCACGCCCGATGAATTCCAGGCGTCGGCCGACGACACCGGGACGAACATGCCGTTTGCGTTCGACCGACTCGGCGTGCGCGTCCCGGCCATCTTGATCTCGCCATGGATTCCGAAGGGGACCGTCGTCCCGTCGACACGTGTGTTTGAGCACGCATCAATTCCGGCGACAGTCACAGAGCATTTCATCGGCGCGTACGATGCGCGCTCGCCGCGCGAGAAAACGGCGCCGACGTTTCTCGACTTGTTGACCGCTCCGACAATGCGAAGCGACACACCGAGGTTTCAGCTGTAATGGCAAAGATGATTCGTGTGCCGAAGGTTCCGAGGAGCGCGTTCGATCCCACCCGTCCGGCGTCCTCCCTCCTGAAATCACACGTGCAGCAGTTGCAGGCGGCCGTCTTTGGGGCCATCGCGACGGAAGCACACGCCTCAGAAGCGATCCGGGCGCTCACAAAGCTGATGCAGGCATTGCGTCCGCTGACCGTCCCCCGGTCGCACGGCCACTCGTTGCACCGCCGCTCCCGCAAGGGGAGCCGCAAATCGCGCCGCCACACGACGAGGAGCCGGAAATGATCCGCTACGGTCTCGCGGTCGCAATGCTTGCCGCCCTGGCCGCGCCGGTCTTCGCGCAGAACGAATCGGCGATGCACGCGGACTGGGCCCAGGAGCGCGACGATCTCGGAAGCAGTTGCGGCAAGCTGAGCGCGATTGCCAGCTGCGTGCTCACGCTCTTCACCGACAACCCGGTTCACATCACGGCGGGCAGCATCGCGCCGCAGAACGGTGTCGCGTTCGGAGCCGCGCTTGTGGGGCATCCCACGCCAGGCAAGAACGCACGGATCACCTGGAGCACGGACGCGGTGTTCGCTCCGAACGGGTCGTGGCGCGCCGGCGGGTATCTCGAGATCGTGCGCGCCGCGGTCAAGAAGCCGACCGTGGTGTTCGGGGATCAGCCGCTCAAGCCGGCCGCTCCCGACACCTATCCCGTGTTTTCGATGTACACGCAGGCGATATCGCTCGAAACACTCCAGTTCTACGGCATTGGCCCGAGGCCGTCTGACGTTCCATCGCTATGGTCGATGCGTCAAGTCATGGCCGGTGTGAATGCGGCAGTTCCCGTGGGATCCGCGCCACTCGGTCTCGCGCTCGTCGGTGGCATCGGTGGTCGTTCCATTCGGACGACCTCTTTGACGCCGGAGCTGGCGACAAATGCAACCGGCTTCTTGCAAGTGACGGGCGGCGCGCGCATGACCCCCGCATTCGGCGCGCACGTGCGGCCGCAGTACGCGTTGGTCGTCGATCAATTCGTCGCCGGCCCCGCTGCGCACGCGACGTTCACGCGATGGACGATCGACGTCACGCACGAATTTCCGTTCTACCAGACGTACCGGCCGACTCCGCGTCCAGGCAACAGCCCGAATGACTGTTCGAACTCTCTCGATGATCATCGCTGCCCGGCGCCCTCCCGGGATCGGTACGGCGCCGTGTCGGCGCGCGTGCTGGCCATCGGATCGCACACCGGCAGCGACAACACCGTGCCGTTCTACCTACAGCCGACGCTTGGCGGCTCAGACATCAACGGCAACCGGCTGCTCGCGAGCTTCGACGACTATTTCTTCCGCGCCCCGAATGTCTTGGCGGTGCAGGGGAGCGTCGAGCATTCGTTGTTCACGATCCCGCTCGGCCACGGCCTCGCGCTGCCGCTTGGGGGGTTCGCTATGGCCGAAGGTGGCCGCGCTTCAACGACGTGGAGCGATCTCGGCGGCGGGCTTTCACAGAGTTATTCTGTTGGGCTAACGATTCGCGCCGGCGGTTTCCCCGAGGTGTTCTTGCTCTACGCGTGGGGCGGCGGACGTAATCACTCGATTGCGAGCATCAATCCTGCGCTGCTCGGCGGGGGCTCAAGGCCGTCCCTATTCTGAACCCCCGCAAAGGACCAGCGTTGTCCTCAAGCGACAGTAGAACTGGAACCGAATCGAAATAAGCGGCGGCCCTCTGACTCCTCTCGGCGGCCCCTTGACTCGAGAACAGGTGCGTCCGAGCGACCCCCTGACTGGCATTTCTGTGGTAACACCGGGGTAACAAAAACGTGGTGCAGGATGGGTTTTGTTGAACGCGCGCGAAACATGGAAACGCGAACAACTTCAACGTTGGTCGTGGTTTGCGCACGCCCTGACGTGGCCTGACAACGGCTGACAAACAGGCGTGTTCTGCCTGGGGGTCAGGAGGTCGCCGCCTCGATACAGTGGGCCAGACAACTGTGCGAGCTGCAGGACGTGATCGAGCAGGATGTCTGACTTCTATCGCGTCTGGCGTTTCATTGTTGTCATCGTTGCTCAGACGAAATTCGCGACGTCTGCATTGACGGGGGCCCCGGCTGGTGAGTTGTAAACGGATTGGCGTATCTCAGAAGCGATCTGAACGGACCTGACGTTCGCGTCCTCCTGCTTCCTGTAGCGCGTCCGCGCGCCGTCCGTGACCACGAACTGCGCGCACCGCGATCGGCTGCCTCGCTGTGCCGCGGCTCCTCATCACGCTGTCCGCGTTCCGGTGGGATCGCGGTCGATCGGCCGCCTCAAGGTTCGCGCGGCGAAGCCGCAGGATGGCGTCGCTCGCTGCGAAGCGCGAATTGACGAGCGGACGCGGTGCGACACCCAGTGCGACCAGCGTGACGACAACTGCCGCGAACGTCCATGCTTCGCGGCGCTTCAAC
>Ga0070734_10006133_pt1 | contig 10234 bp, 8 predicted proteins | sample Coa_R1_8_FD_66444 | JGI IMG/M metagenome (GOLD analysis project Ga0070734, IMG submission 66444) | Surface soil microbial communities from Centralia Pennsylvania, which are recovering from an underground coalmine fire - Coalmine... | ecosystem: Environmental > Terrestrial > Soil > Unclassified ... | reverse complement strand
CGACCCCAATGCCCTGCAGCGCGCGCAGCAGCGTCAGCGCCACCGCGCCCCAGATGCCGATCTTCTCGTAAGCGGGTACGAAGGCAATGAGAAACGTGGCGATTCCCATGCAGAGCAGCGTCGCGATGAGGGTCGCCTTGCGGCCGATGCGATCGCCGAAATGGCCGAAGATCGCCGCACCGATCGGCCGGGCGAGGAAGCCCACGAAATAGGTGCCGAAGGCGAGAAACGTGGCCGCGAGGGGATCCTGATTCGGGAAGAAGAGCTTGCCGAAGACCAGCCCGGCCGCGGTGCCATAGAGAAAAAAGTCGTACCACTCGATGGTCGTGCCGATCGTTGAGGCGATCACGGCTTTGCGCAGCTGCGCGCCGTGTTCAGCTTCTGCGAGCGGCGCAGTTGCCTCGATCATGGCCACGGGCACCTCCCTGGGTCGTTGCGGAGGAACAGGTCAGTTGCTGCGGAGGAACGTCGCGCCTGACGATGTCAGCAAATGTGCCAGAATGCAAAACATCGGCGGGATCAGGCCACGGCGAGGAGTGGCTCAGCATGCAGTACGTACGGTTCGGGCAGACCGGCCTCAAGGTGTCGCAGCTCTGTCTCGGCACGATGTCGATGGGCAGCTCCGCCTGGAAACGCTGGGTCCTCGACGAAGAGGCCTCGATCCCCCTCCTGCGGCATGCACTCGATCTCGGCATCACCTTCTTCGATATGGCGGACTGGTATTCCGCCGGGCGCAACGAGGAAGTCGTCGGGCGCAATCTGCTCAAGATGTGCGCGCGGGAGCGACTGGTGCTCGCGACCAAGGTCTACTACCCGATGAGCGATGACCCGAACGATCGGGGACTGTCGCGCAAGCACATCGCAACCTCGATCGATCGCTCGCTCGCGCGGATCGGCAGCGACTATGTCGATCTTTACGTGATCCACGCCTTCGATGCGGACACGCCCGTCGAGGAAACGATGGAGGCCCTGAACGACCTGGTGCGCTCAGGCAAGGTGCGCTACCTCGGCGCCTCCACCATGTATGCCTGGCAGTTCGCGAAGATGAACCACGTGGCCGCGATGAACGGCTGGATGCCCTTCGTCAACATGCAGTGTCAGTACAACGTGCTCTACCGCGAGGAAGAGCGTGAGATGCTGCCCTACTGCCGCGACCGCGGCATTGCCGTCACGAGCTTCAGCCCTCTGGCGCGCGGTTTCCTCGCCCGCGACGCCTCGACCGCGCGCACGGCGCACGATGTCTTCCAGGATTTCTATGGCGACGACATCGATCGCGAGATCGCCCGCCGGGTGCGCGAGCTCGCCGTGCGGCGCGGCGTGAGCGCGGCGCACGTGGCACTCGCCTGGGTGGCCGGCAGCCCCCACTCCACGATACCGATCGTGGGCGCGGCGAACAGCGCCCACCTCGACGTGGCCGTCCAGGCGCTCGAGCTGCGGCTCGACGCCGCCGAGCGCAGCTTCCTCGAGGCCCCCTACCGGCCGCGGGACGAGATCAACGATCAGAATCCCCTGCGGCGTCCCCGCGCGCTCCATCCAGGCTGAGACCAGGCGCCCCCACTGCTCGAGCCGGCGCAGGCTCTCCAGCCGCTCAGGGGCTCAACCACCGGCTGTCCTGGCGCACCTCGATCACGGTCGGACGATCCGCACGCAACGCCTCCTGCAGGGAGTGCGCCAGGTGCTCGGCGCTCGTGGCACGCGTCGCATGGCAACCGAGGCTCTGCGCCAGGCCCAGGAAGTCCGGGCTCTTCGGCTCGACGCCGATGCGCGGAATCTGCTGCTGATCCATCCGGTCGACGATCTCCTTCAGCGCCTCGTTGTTCCACACGATGACCGGCAGCGCGAGGCGCTCTTCCGCCGCCGTCGCCAGCTCATTGATCGTGAACATGATCCCACCATCGCCCGCGACCGCGAGGATCGGCCGATCGGGTGCGCCGATCTTGGCGCCGATGGCCATCGGCAACGCGACCCCCAGGGAGCAGTAAGTGCCCGAATAACACCAGCAGCGCTCCATCTCCATCGGCATCGCGAAGGTGCCGCTGTACACGATCTGCGAGGCATCGCCCATCACGAGGGTGTTTGCAGGAACGGCCGAGCGCACGATCCTCCAGACCCGGGCGTGCAGCTGCTCCAGAGGGGTCATGCTCGCGGCATTGCGCGCAAGGACGTCGCGCGCCCGCCGCTCGCCGTCCGGGCGCTGCGATCGCGGCGTGCGGCTGCGAAGCGCGGCGCTCAGCGCGCGCAGAGCGCCGCGCGCATCGGCCTGGATCGCGAGCGCCGCACCATACACCGCGGTGAGCTCCCGCGGATCGATGTCGATGCGGATGATCTCGCCCGCGATGTCGAGCTTCGGCAGGAAGTGATCACCCGCGCCGACCTGCGAGCCCACCAGGAGCACCACGTCCGATTCGCCGAGCGCCTGCTGACTCGCCTTCTGCAGGAGCGAGCAGCCCAGGGACAAGGGGTGGGATTCCGGCAGTATGCCCTTGCCCGCGCTCGTCGCCAGAACCGGCGCTCCGATCCGCTCCGCGATCTCAGTCAAGGCACTGCGCGTGCCGAGCGCGCCGCCGCCCACGAGGATCAGCGGGCGCTCGGCCCGCGCCAGATGATCCGCCGCCTCCTCGACCGCCCCCGCATCGGGCATCGGCAAGGACGGCGCGCGGCGCGTCTTCCAGTCCCCCTCCACCGCCTCCGGCAGGACGTCCCGCGGAAGCGACAGATGTACGGGGCGGGGCCGGCTGCTGCGAAACAACCCATAGGCTCGCGCAAGCAATTCCGGTATCTCCTCGGGATATCGCACCAGGGCACTGAAGCCGGTGAACCCCGCGGTCACCGCCGCCTGATCGTTGAGCTCGTGAATCGCGCCCCAGCCCTTGCCCTGCGTGCGCGTGGCGCACGCGCCGGAGAGCACGAGCATGGGCTGCGAATCGCAGTATGCCTGCGCGATGCCGGTCGCCGCGTTGGTGACGCCGGGTCCCGCGATGATCGTGCACACACCGGGCTTGCCGGTCGCGCGGGCATAGCCGTCGGCCATGAGGCTTGCGCCTTGCTCGTTGCGACACTGCACGTGCCGGATGCCGGCGCGGCCGATGCCGCGATACAGCTCGAGCGTCATGGTCCCCGCCATGCCAAACACCGTGTCGACCTCGTAGGCCGAGAGCAGCTTCATCACGGCCTCACCGCATGTCATGCCTGTTGTCCTCCCGTCGTGAATGGTGGGCCCGCTCGGACTCGAACCGAGGACCAAGGGATTCACTTTGACCCACCGTTTCCGGCGGGAGTGGACTATCTCTTCACCCCGGTGGGGTGCGGGACGCTCGTGCCTGTCATTAAGCGCACTCAAAAAGCGCTCAGGTAGTCTCTGCACCTTCCGGCGGTGCACCGCCGGCTTGGCTCAGGATTGCCATCGGTAAAGACCGGTGAGGTTTCCCTGAATTCATCCCGTCCACTTCACACCTTGCGATGTGAAGGCACCTTCGATCGATGAGTCCCCTGCTCTAACCAACTGAGCTACAGGCCCGTCGCGGGCATCCTATCACGTCGGCCCGCGGGCCTTCAGGTAAGGTAGCCGCCGTGTCCTTGTCCGCGCTGCAACCGCTGCCGATCGACGTCGCGCTGGCCGCGCTCGAGGCGGCGCTCGCACGGTCGAGCCGCGTGCTCCTCGAGGCGCCGCCCGGCGCCGGCAAGAGCACGCACGTGCCGCTCGCCCTGCTCGACGCGCCCTGGCTTCGAGGCCGGCGCATCCTCATGCTCGAGCCACGCCGGCTCGCCGCGCGTGCGGTGGCCGAGCGAATGGCGCATCTGCTCGGCGAGAGCGTCGGACGGCGCATCGGCCTGCGCACGCGGCTCGACACACGCGTGAGCGGCGCGACCCGCATCGAGGTGGTGACGGAGGGCGTGCTCACCCGCCTGCTGCAGTCGGATGCCGCGCTCGAGCCGTTCGGTGTCGTGATTTTCGATGAGTTCCACGAGCGAAGTCTGCAGGCCGATCTCGGGCTCGCGCTCAGCCTCGAGAGTCAGCAGACGCTGCGCGAGGACCTGAAGCTGCTGGTGATGTCCGCGACGCTCGATGTCGAGCCGCTGGCGCGGCTGCTCGAGCATGCGCCGGTGGTCAGCGCGACCGCGCCGAGCTTCGAGGTCGAGACGCATTACGTGGCTCGCCGCCCCGAGCTCGCACTCGAGAAGCAGATGGCGCAGCTCATCCGCGCCGCCCTTCGCGACCACACCGGAGATGTTCTTGTTTTCCTGCCCGGAGCGGCCGAGATCGGCCGGGTGCAGCGCGAGCTCGAGCGATCGCTCGAGCCGCCAAGCCACCTCGAGGTGCGGCCCCTGTACGGCGAGCTCCCGGCGGCCGCGCAGGATGCAGCGCTGGCCCCTGCGGGCGCCGGCCGCCGCAAGATCGTGCTTGCAACCAGCATCGCGGAGACGAGCCTCACGCTTCCCGGGGTGCGCGTGGTCGTCGACTCGGGGCTCAGGCGCTATGCCGAGTTCGATCCGGCCACGGGCATGAGCCGCCTCGTCACCGGCCGGGTGTCGCAGGCCGCGGCCGATCAGCGCCGCGGCCGCGCCGGACGCGTGAGTGCGGGCCACTGCTATCGCCTGTGGTCGGCGGGCGTTCAGGCGACGCTGCCGGCACATACGGCGCCCGAGATCCTGCATGCCGACCTGGCAGGCCTCGCACTCGAGCTCGCCTGCTGGGGCGCCCACGATGCCACGCGCCTCGGCTGGCTCGATCCACCGCCCGCGGCCGCGCTTGCCCAGGCCCGTGAGCTCCTCGGGCGGCTCGAGGCGCTCGATGCGGCCGGCCGGGTCACGCCGCTCGGCCGCTCGATGGCCGAGCTCGGCGCGCATCCGCGGCTCGCGCACATGCTGAAGCGCGCCGACGAGCTCGGCGCGACCCGTCTTGCCTGCGACATCGCCGCCTGTCTGAGCGAGCGCGACCTGCTGCGTCCCACAACGCCCGGCGCGCGCGATGCGGACCTGCGGCTGCGCCTGAGCGTGCTCGCGGGCGATGCTCCGCCGCTCAACGGCCTCGCGGTGGACGAGGGCGTGCGCGCCGCCGTGCGGCGCAGCTCGCAGAGCTGGCAGCGCGCGCTGCGGGCACCCCCGCACGAGCGCTGCGACCTGGACTCGCAGACCGGACCCTTGCTTGCGCTCGCCTATCCGGACCGCATTGGCCAGGCGCGCGGTCACGACGGCCGCTACCGGCTCGCCAACGGCCGCGGCGCGCACTTCGCCGAGCCGCAGGCGCTCGCCAAGGCGCAGTACCTGGTCGCCGCCGAGCTCGACAGCGCCGAGCGCGACGCGCGCATCTTCCTCGCCGCGCCCGTGCAGCGCTCGGACCTCGTAGCGCTCTTCGCGGCGCGCATCCGCGTCACGACGAGCATCGAGTGGGACGAGCGCGAAGGGGCCGTGCGCGCCCGCCGCGAGCAGCGCCTCGATGCGCTCGTTCTCGACTCCGAGGAGCTGCGAGATGCGGATCCGGCGCGGCTTGCGCAGGCGGCGCTCGCGGGCCTTCGGCGGCTCGGGCTCGTGGCGCTGCCCTGGACGCGCGAGCTCGAGCAATGGCGAGCCCGGGTGGCGCTGCTGCGCCGGCTCGAGGTGCACGCGCCTCAACCGTGGCCGGACTTGAGCGATGCGACGCTGCTCGCGACGCTCGAGGACTGGGCGGCGCCCTGGATGCACGGCCTGGTCCGGCGCGCGCACTTCGCCCATTTCGATCTCGCCGGCGCGCTGCACGGGCGCCTCAGCCACGCGCAGCGTACGATTCTCGAGCGCGAGGCACCGACGCATTTCGTCGTGCCGAGCGGCTCGCGCATCCCGATCGATTACCTCGACGGCGAGACCCCCACGCTCGCGGTGCGCCTGCAGGAGGTGTTTGGCCTGCAGGCCACTCCGAGCGTGGCGCAGGGTCGCTGCGCCCTGGTGTTGAAGCTCCTGTCACCGGCCGGCAGGCCCGTGCAGGTGACGCGCGATCTCGTGAGCTTCTGGAGCCGCGGCTATCATGAGGTCAAGCGTGACCTCAAGGGCCGCTATCCAAAGCACTACTGGCCCGAGGACCCCTACACGGCGGAGCCGACACGGCGCGTGCGGCCACGAGGCTCGGGATGAGCGTATCGGCCGACCTGCGTCGGCACTTGCATCCGATCGCCGCTGCCGCTCGAATAGCTTCGCTGGAAACCCCATGACCGCCCGAACCGCATTGCAGGCCTTGTTCACCGCCCTCCGGGTCACGATGCTCCTCTGCACGAGCTATGCGCGCGTGCGGCCCGAGGACCCCTGGAGCCCGCTGCTCGTGGCACGCAACCCATGAGCGCCTTCAGGAGATGGCTGCGACGGCGCTTCATCGAGCCGCTGCTCGTTTTGCTGCGCCAGGGCACCTCGCCGCGGCGACTCGCGCTGTGCGTCGCCATCGGGATCGTGGTCGGCAACATTCCGATTCTCGGCACCTCGACCGTGCTGTGCGCCGCGATCGCACTGGCGTTTCGCCTGAATCTGCCGGCGATGCAGCTGGCGCAGGCGGCCATGGCGCCCACGCAGCTGCTGCTCATCATTCCACAGGTGCGACTCGGCGAGTGGCTGCTCAACGCCCCGCCTGCGCCGCTCTCGATACCGGCGGGTCTCGCGGTCATCGGCTCCGGCGCCGGCCGCGCGGTGGTCGTGCTCTGGGACGCCATCGTGCACGCCGCCTTCGCCTTCGCGCTGATCGCGCCCCTGGCGATCACGCTGCTCTATCACCTCCTCACGCCCCTGTTCGTGCGCGCCGTGCCGGAAGCGGTTCGATGAGCTTCTCGACGACACCGGCTCAGGACGCCGCCGCCGCACGCGGCACGCTCGACGTCTCGCTCGCGCTTCTCGAGCGCAACCTGCTGCCCGATGTGCTGGTCCGGCACGGCATCCGCCGGCTGCTCGCAGCGCGACTCGCCGAGGAGCAGCGCGGCTCGGCCGAGGCCGAGCAACAGCACAAGATGCGGCTCATCGCCCGCCTGCGGCAAGGTCCGATCGCGATCAACACCGCGCAGGCCAACGAGCAGCACTACGAGCTCCCCTGCCGCTTCTTCGAGCTCGTGCTCGGACGCCATCTCAAGTACTCCTCGGGCTACTACGCGCGGCCAACGGACTCGCTCGACGAGGCCGAGGCGCACATGCTCGCGCTCACCGTGGAGCGTGCGCGCATCGCCGACGGCGAGCGTATTCTCGAGCTCGGCTGCGGCTGGGGCTCGCTCACGCTCTGGATGGCGGAGCGCTTGCCGGCTGCGCGCATCACCGCGGTATCCAACTCGCGCACGCAGAAGCGCTTCATCGAGGAGCGCGCCGCGGCCCAGGGGCTGCGCAACGTCGAGGTCGTCACCTGCGACATGAATCAGCTCGCGTTCCCGCCCGGCAGGCGCTTCGACCGCGCGGTCTCGGTGGAGATGTTCGAGCACTTGCGCAATCACGAGCGGCTGCTCGAGCGCATCGCCGGCTGGCTCGAGCCCTCGGGCACCCTGTTCGTCCACATCTTCACGCATCGCACCTTCACGTACCCCTTCGAGGTGCGCGATGCGAGCGACTGGATGGCGCGCTATTTCTTCACCGGCGGCATCATGCCGAGCGACGATCTGCTGCTGCACTTCCAGAAGGACCTGCTTCTCGCGGAGCACTGGCTCGTCGATGGCACCCACTATCAGCGCACCGCCGAGCACTGGCTCGCCAACATGGACAGCAACCGGCGGGAGATCGAGCCGCTGCTCGCCGCGACCTACGGCCCCGCCGAGGTGCGTCGCTGGTGGGTCTACTGGCGGGTCTTCTTCATGGCGTGCGCCGAGCTCTGGGGCTATCGGGGCGGGCGCGAATGGCAGGTCTCGCACTATCTTTTCGAGCGCCCGCCCGGGCGGGCGCCCACGGCCGCGCGGCGGACACCTTAGGAGCCGTGCGGCGCGGGCACGTCGAGCGCCCCGAAATCGGGCAACGTCTCCCGCGGCCAATCGCTCAGCAGCTCCTTCATGAGGCGCTCGTAACGCTGCGCCATCTGGTCCAGCGAGAAATGTCCGTCCACGTCGCGGTGCCCCGCCGCGACGCGCCGCTGCGCCTCCGGCGTATCGTTGAGGGCGCGCCACAGGACCTCCGCAGCCGCCGCGGGATCGCCGGCGCGAAACAGCCAGCCGTTGGCATTCGGACCGCTTCCCCGCACGATCTCGGTGATGCCGGGAATCTCGCTGGCGACCACGCTGCAGCCGGCGCTCATGGCCTCGGCGAGGACCAGGGGCAGGCCCTCGCGGCGGCTCGACAGCGCGACGACACGGCACGCCGCGAAGCGCGCGGGCAGATCCTCGACCGCACCCAGAAAACGCACCTGATCCCCAAGCTCGAGCTCGCGAACCCAGCGCTCGCAATTGCGCCGATGCAGCCGCTTTCCGCCCCCCGCCAGGAGCAGCTCGCCCCGCCAGCCACGCTCGCGCAGCAGGCTGACGGCGCGAATCAAGGTGGGCTGATCCTTGCTTTGCGCGAACCGCGCCGGCATGAGTATGTTGGCCGCGCGCAGGGCGAGGGGGATCTCGCAATGGAAGCGTTCGGTGTCGATGCCGTTGTGCAGCGTGACGGTCCGACGTGCGCCGATGCGCAACTCGCGCACGTGTCGCTCCACCGCCTCGGATACGCAAACGGTGGCGGAGGTGCTTGCCACCAGGCGGCGCGCGGCCCACACGCGCCAGGGAGCGTAGCGCTCGACGTTGTGCTCGACGTGAATGATCAGCGGCACCCGGGAGGCGGCGCGCCGCCCCCAGAGGTGCTCGCTGTAGCCGTGCGCGAAGAAGGCGACCGGCCGGATTTGCTCGCACAGACTCTCGATCTGGCGCACGACGCGGCTGCGCGGATGCAGATTGTGCACCCAGTGCAGCGGCAGCGCTGCATCCTGGATCCTTCGTCGGAGGTCCGCGGGCAGCGGGCGGCCCTTTTCTCGCAGGACCAGATGCGGCTGCGCCTCGGGATGCGCAGCCTGGCGGAGCGCAAGATCCAGCGCGACGCGCGTGGCGCCGCTCCCCCCGCCGCTCACGAAGTGGATGATGCGCAGTGACCCGTTCGCGCTCATCAGGGCGGAGTGCGATCAGACGCAGCCGTGATCGCAGCGGTCGCGCTCGATCTGCAGCGTCGCGTGATCGATGCGAAAGTGCCGTTTGAGACTCAGGCCGAGCTGCGCGAGCAGGGCGTCGCGGGCCGTCATGTCCGGCACGACGAGGTGCGCGGTGAGCGCGACGCTCGTGGTGCTGAGCGCCCAGATGTGCAGATCGTGCACGTCCTCGACGCCGCGCTGTCGCGTGAGGAATTCGAGGACCGCCGATGAATCGACGCTCGCCGGCACCGCGTCGAGCGACAGGTGCACCGAATCGCGCAACAGCCCCCAGGTGCTCACGAGAATGATGAGGACGATGAGCAGGCTCACCACCGGATCGAGCCAGCTCCAGCCGCTGAAGCTGATCAGAAGCCCCGACACCAGCACGCCGGCCGAGACGGCCGCATCGCCCAGCATGTGAATGAAGGCGCTGCGCCGGTTGAGGTCGTGCTCGCTGCCCCGATGCAGGAGCCAGGCGGACAATCCATTGAGGACGATACCGGCGGCGGCGACGGCCGCGACGACGGACCCCGAAACGCTGGGCGGCGCGGCGAGGCGCCCGAGCGCCTCCCAGGCGATGGCACCGCAGGCGAGAAGCAGCAACACCGCATTGGTGAGCGCCGCCAGCACCGAGGAGCGTCCCAGGCCGTACGTGAAGCGCCGGTCGCGCGGGCGGCGCGAGAGATGCATCGCCGCCCAGGCACAGATCAGGCCGAGCACATCGCCCAGGTTGTGGCCCGCATCGGCGATCAGGGCCACGGAGTTCGACAGGAAGCCGAAGACACTCTCGATCGCGACGAACAGCAAGTTGAGCGACACCGCGATCCCTACGCGCGCGGTCGAGCCCTCGGCGCCCACATCCTGCGCGTGCGAATGTCCGCCGGGCGCGTGAGAGTGCCCGTCATGCGCGTGATCGTGCTCGCGATCGGGGTCAAGGTCATGGTCGCGTTCCATCAAGCCGGAGAATCCTTCAGTGATTCGAATTCCTGCAACCGCCAGAGTCCGGGAAAAAAGCCCCGCGCCCACACGACGGCGACGAGCAGCGTCAGCGCGCCGCCGAGCACGATGGCGGGCACGAGACCGAGCCACGCGGCGGTGACGCCGGACTCGAACTCGCCGAGCTCGTTCGAAGCGCCGATGCCCACC
>Ga0070734_10006131_pt1 | contig 10237 bp, 7 predicted proteins | sample Coa_R1_8_FD_66444 | JGI IMG/M metagenome (GOLD analysis project Ga0070734, IMG submission 66444) | Surface soil microbial communities from Centralia Pennsylvania, which are recovering from an underground coalmine fire - Coalmine... | ecosystem: Environmental > Terrestrial > Soil > Unclassified ... | reverse complement strand
CCTCCAATCTCGTAGTTTACGCCGACCCTGCACGCGGCGTGTTCCGTTACGCGAGCTTCGTCAATGGCGGGCTCGACGCCTGTCTGTTCGTTGCGCGCGATCCCGCAAGCCTTCCGGATCGTGCGGCTGCGGTCACGATGTTTGCCGAAACGATGCCGGATCGAAACCGCGCGCGCGTGCTCGCGGGGGTCTCGCTGGCGGGCGTCGCATCGCCGGGACCCATGGTCTGCGCGTGTTTCGCAGTCGGCCGCAATGCCATCGCGGAGGCGATCACATCGGGAAAAGTCGCCAGTGTCGAGGAGATCGGCAAGACCCTGCGTGCCGGAACGAATTGCGGCTCCTGCCTTACCGAACTCGCGACAATTCTGCGCGACGCGATGACGACCGAATGCGCATCGGGTGTTCTGGAAGAAACAACACTCGCCGCTGAGTAGCGCTCCTACTGTGGAATCAATCCGGCGGCTCGGACGACATTGCCGGCGTGGACCCGATCTTCCTTAAGGTAGCGCGCGAACGCGTCGGGACTGTCGAAAACGGGCTCGAGGCCGACGTCGACGATGCGCTTGCGCCGAAATTCCGGGTCGCGACCAATCGTGGCGATCTGCTCGTAGAGATGTGCAATGACAGGACGCGGCGTCCCCGGCGGCGCGACCAGGCCGAAATAGGTCCGGGTCATGTCACCGTGGTATCCAAGTTCGCGAACGGTCGGCACGTCGGGCACCAGCGGCGACCGGCGGTCGCCGTCAACTGCGAGCGGGCGCACCGTGCCGGCCGCAATGTGTGGCAGCCAGTTGCCGATCCCCAGGAATGCCACCGGCGTTGCGCCCGACAACAGGCCGTTGGCGGCATCGCCACCGCCCTTGAACGGCACGCGCACCAGGTCGGCACCGCTCATGTTGCGCCACCAGTCCATGAACACTGCGAGCGGTTCGGAAGGCGCCGTGTAGCTCAAGGTGCCGGGCCTTGCCTTCGACAGCATCGCCAATTCGTCGAGCGATTTCACGCCCAGCGCGGTGCTCGCCACCAGGAGCTGAGTGTTGAAGAATGGATTGGTGATCGGCTCGAAGCGCTCCGGATCGTAGGGCAACCGGCGATAAAGGAACTGGTTGTATGTGAGGCTGGCGTTCGGCAGGTTGCAGATGGTTGAGCCATCATTGGGCGCCTCGGCGCAGGCGCGCCCGCCGATGTTCATGTTGCCGCCGGTGCGGTTCTCTACCACGAAGGGCCGGCCGAAGCGCTTATGATATTCCTCGCCGAGCACGCGCATGAAAACGTCTGCGGTGCCGCCCACGCCGGTCGCGACGATGACACGGAGGGGTTTGCCGGTGTCCTGGGCGGAGCCAAAAGACGGGAACATGATCGCCAGGATGGTGACGGCGAGGCGGTGCTTCATGGCGCGTCTCCGGTCACACCGCCTTCTCGTTCGCTACCGGCAGCTTGAGCAGGCGCGCCGCATTGCGCCAGAAAACCGCGTCCCGCTCGCGCTTTGGCAAATTGAGATTCTCGATCAGTTTGATGGCTCGCGGCTTGAGCGACGTGAGCGGGGGAGCATCGCTGCCGTAGAGCACATGGTCCGCGCCGACGGTGTCGAGCACGAGGCGCGCGGCCGGAGCGTGATAAGTCACGCTGTCGAAGTACATCATCCGCAAGTAGTGGCTCGGCGGGTGCTTGATTTTCATCGGCGCATAGGAGCCGAGGAAGAACGCCTCGTCCTGCAGTTCATAGGCGTAGTCGAGCCGTCCGATCACCTCGCAGATGCCGCCGCCGCCGTGTGAGCCCACGATCTTGACGCGCGGAAAATCCTCCAGGATGCCGCGCACGATCAATCGCGACAGAGCAAGGCAGAGGTCGGCCGGACGTCCGACACTTGAGGCGAGGCGATACTCCTTCATGCGTTCTTCGCCGAAGCCCACATGGGGCGGATGGATCATGACCGGGATATCCAGGTCCTGCACCAGTTCCCAGAATCCGCGCGCCTCGTCGTCGTCCGGATAGTGGCCCTTATGGCTCGAATTGATCAGCACGCCTTTGAGGCGCAGCTCCCGGATGGCGCGTTCCAATTCCTTCAGGTGGGCGGGTCCACCGCACGGTGTCGCCATCGCCAAGCAATAAAGCGTGCCGCGATGGGTGTCCTGGATTTCGGCCGCGTAATCGTCCCAGCGTGCAATCGCTTTCAGTTCATCGTTGGCGTCCTTGCCGCGCAGGTAATGCGCAGCATTGCTCACGACGCTCACTGCAAGGCCCGCCGCGTGATGGGCCGCGAGCACATTTTCGACCGTCATGGGACATCGTCCACGCCAGAACGGAGTGGCAGCAGCCTCCTCGGGCGGATAGACATGGGTGTGCCATTCGATGATCAACGCGCTCTCCTCCCTCAGCCCCATTCTTGAAGTTTAATGCTCAGTGTGGCCATCACTCAATGTCGTCGCCACGCAAATTGTCATCGCCTGCCGTAAGCGCGGCCCTTGTGGTCGCCCCTACATGACCTCGGCACCAGAGCGGAAATGATCGGGCGGACCTATGCGATTAAGGCCGGAATCCGAACGGCACGTGTTCAGCCGCTTCCGCTTCAGCGAGCCCCGGCGGAATTTCGGTCAACAGTTCGACGGAAACCAGCGTTTCGGGCGAATCGGGCGTCCGCTCAAACAGTTTGCGCCACTCCGCATTTGCGTTCTCGAAGGCGGTGCGCGCCCCATAGGCCGCCATGTCTTCGTATTCGATCATCAGGATGACGCCGTGATCCGGTCCCGGCACGGTGGAGCGGAACATGCGGATGGATTTCGACATGACCGGGCTGTTGAATTTCGGCTCGGCGGCTTGCGCGAGTTTCTTTAAGAAATCCGACAGGCGGCCCGGTTTGATGTCGTATTTGAAGATGGCGATTACGGACATGGGCTTTCTCAGGGTCGTGTGATTACTTCATTATGCCCGCGAAATGACGGAGTCGCCCCTCAGAAAGCCTTGGGCAACCCCACTTCTTTAAGAATCTTATTGGCAAAATGGCGTGAGGGCACCGCGTCGTCACCATCGACGCCGAGACCCGGAAGACCCCCGTTTACGCAGGTATCGAGATTGAGTTGGTCTGGCGCTTCGTTGCGCCACTCCGCAATCCACGAGATCGCCTCCTGTTCGTAGGGTTTCATCGCATGTTCGCCCGCCCCTCCCGTATCGCGCGCCACACCTTCTCGGCGGTTACCGGCATCTCGATGTGGCGGATGCCGTAGTCGGATAACGCGTCGATGATCGCGTTCGGGATCGATACCAGCGCGCCCGCGCAGCCGGCCTCGCCGCAGCCCTTGGTGCCGAGCGGGTTGGTGGTGGCGGGCACCGGGTGGTGCTCCGTGACGAAGCTCGGCACATCGGCGGCGCGCGGCATGGCGTAGTCCATGAACGAACCCGTGATGGGCTGGCCATCGGCGTTGTAGACCACGTTCTCCATCAGGACCTGGCCGATGCCCTGGACGAGGCCGCCATGCATCTGGCCTTCCACCAGCATCGGATTGATGACGGTGCCGAAGTCGTTTGCCGAGGAATACTTCACCACTTCAACCACGCCGGTTTCCGGATCGATCTCGACCTCGGCGACATGGCAGCCGTTCGGAAAGCAGGATGGCACCGGCTCACTGCTGGCCAGCTTGACGTCGAGCGTCTTTGGCGCATCGTCCGGCAGCTTGATACCCGCGCGCAGCTTGGCGGCGAGTTCCAGCAAGCCGACCGAGCGGTCGGTGCCCGCAATGGTGAATCGTCCGTTCGCGAATTCGATGTCCGCGACGGCGGCTTCGAGCACGTGGGAGGCGGCCTGCTTGCCCTGCTCGATCACTTTGCCGATCGCCTCCACCATCGCCATGCTGCTCGCCGTTATCGAACGCGATCCGCCGGTGCCGCCGCCGGCGATCAGCTCATCGCTGTCGCCCTGGAGCAGGCGGATGCGCTCGAACGGCACGCCGAGCCGGCTCGACAAGATCTGCGCGAACGGCGTCGCGTGGCCCTGGCCATAGTCGAGCGTGCCGGTGATGAAGGTCACGGTGCCGTCGCCCTCGAAACGGATGCCGCCCATTTCCTTGTTTGGCGGCGCGGTCACCTCTAGATAACTGCCGACCGCGATGCCGCGCAGCTTGCCGCGCTTCTTGCTCTCGCGCTTGCGCTGCGCGAAGCCCTTCCAATCGGCGAGATCGAGCGCATGCCGGAATACGGCGGGGAAATCGCCGGAGTCGTAGGTCTGATCGGAAGCCGCCGCGTAAGGGATTTCCTTGGGCTTGATGAAGTTGCGGCGGCGTAGTTCCAGCCGGTCGATGCCCATTTCCTGCGCCGCCGCATCGATGAGGCGTTCCATGAAGTAATTGCCCTCGGGACGCCCCGCGCCGCGATAAGCGCTGACGTAGGACGTGTTGGTGAAGGCGCACTGGGTCGACACTTCGATCAGCGGGGTGCGATAGACGCTGACCATGTTCTTGACGGCGTTTATGGTGGGCGGCAGCGGCGCGACCGCGCCGAGATAAGCGCCCATGTTGCCGGTGCCGGTGAGCCGGATCGCCAGGAAACGGCCTTCCGCGTCAAGTGCGAGCTCGGCGACTTTCTCATGGTCGCGGCCATGGCTGTCGGAGAGAAAGCTTGAGGAGCGCTCGTCAGTCCATTTCACCGGACGTCCAAGCAGCCGGGCGGCGTGCAGCAGGCAGACATATTCCGGATAGGCCTGCGCTTTCATGCCGAACGAGCCGCCCACGTTGCGGGTGAGCAGCCGCAGCTTCGCGGGTGGAATGTTGAGGATTTCGGCAAGCTGGGCGCGCAATCCGAACACGCCCTGGCAGCCCACATGGAACGTGAAGCGTTCGCTCGTCGCATCATAGGTGGCGACCGCCGCTCGCGGCTCCATGGCATTGACCACAAGACGGGTGTTGCGCAGCGCGAGCCGGGTCACGTGGGCGGCGCTCGCGAACGCCTCCTTGACCTTTTCGGCGTCGCCATAGTGATAGTCGAGCGCGATGTTGTTCGGCACGTCGTCGAACAGCAATGGCGCTCCAGGCTTGACGGCTTCGCTGGCGAGCGTGACGGCCGGGAGCGGTTCGACGTCAAGCTCGACGGCTTCGGCGGCCTCCTTGGCCTCGATCGCGCTCTGCGCCACCACGCAGGCGACTGGATCGCCGACGAAGCGCACCTTGTCCACCGCCAGTGCCGGCCGCGGCGGCTTCCTCATCGGCGTGCCGTCGCGGTTCTTCAATGGCGGAACGCATTTCAGCGAACCATAACCGGCGGCCTCAAGATCGGCGCCCGTGTAGACCGCGAGCACACCCGGCATCGCCAGCGCTGCCGCAGTATCGATGCCCTTAAGCACGCCGTGGGCATGGCGCGAGCGCACGATCGCGGCGTAAACCTGATCTGGAAGACTTACGTCATCCGCATAGGTGCCGCGGCCCTGCACCAGGACCGGATCCTCGGTGCGCAGCACCGGTTGGCCGACACCGAATTTCTGCACCGCCCAGGAATTGGGATCTTCTTGAACATTCATGACAATTCGCTGAAGTTGGAGAATAGGAGCCGTTGAAATAATGGAGCCCAGTGCGCCGCACAAGACGCGCCGGCGGAATAGCGCGAATGCAAGGGCGGTGAGCCGAAAGCGTAGCCTGCGCTTGCGGGGTGATGGTCTGCGCCAATCCGTGTCAGCTGTCACAGCCTGTTGACCAAGGTTGGTCAAACACTATATCCACCAGATTACCGTCATGGGCAGAATGATGACGCGGCGTAAGATGAAGCAGCTCAATGTGGCCGAAGCCAAGGCGAAGTTCTCCGAATTGGTGGACGCCGCCGCTCGCGGCGACGGAACTATCATTGCCAAGTCCGGTACACCGGTGGCCATGCTGGTGCCGCTGGCCGAAGAAAGACATCCGCCGATAAAGCTTGGCACTTTGAAGGGCAAAGTCTGGATCGCGGATAATTTCGACGACCCGCTGCCTGACGAGGTTCTCGAAGGATTTGAGAAAGGCGGCGGGCCGCTCTCGCTGAAACCGCGAAAGTGAGATTGCTGCTGGATACGCAGCTGGCGCTGTGGGCAACAATCGGCACTTTACCGGCCAAAGCGCGGCAGCTCATAAAGGAAGCTGACGCTGTCTTTGTCAGTGCGGTATCGTCTTGGGAAATCTCCATCAAGGCGTCTCACGGCAGGATCAGGATTGAACCTGCGGATTTGTTGAACGGCTTTCGCGAAGCAAGATTCATGGAGCTTCCGATCACATGGCAACATGCCGTGGCGTCGCGAAGTTTGGCGGTCAGGGATCACCGTGACCCATTCGATCGGATACTGGTTGCTCAGGCGATCATCGAACCCATGCGGCTCGTGACAACCGACAAGGCGCTGGCAAGGTACAGCGAGGTCGTGATCGTAGTCTGACGGGTCTTTCCCCCGCATGTGCTCCCGCGGGCCCATTGGCCAGCCAATGCGGATTCGGGCTTCGCACGCTCCACGGTTCCGCGGTGACCCCTCCATTTCCAGGTGAATTTACGGGCAGATCACGCGCGGTGCCGACCCCGGCGGCTCGAAGGTCTTGCAGCGCTTGTTCCCCACGTAGATCCAGGACTCGCCATTTCGATTGTTCGGCGAAATCGGCACGTTGGCGTATGACTGGGATCCGGATGGTCGCGGCGCAGGGTCGGCGCGGCCGGGTTCTCTTTGGGGCCGCACCGCCCGGTCGTGCTCACGCTCAGGTGGCCGCGAGGCGTGACGGGAGCGCTCCTGCGTCTTCGGCGGGACGGCAACACAGGTGTTGCCACGCAGCTCCGTTCCAGGTCCGCACGTCGTCGGGCACACCCGGTCCTTGTGGCTGCGCACCGCCTCCAGCGCTTCCGGCGTAGGTTGGTCGACCATCGTAAGCGAGCGCGTGCGCTCATTGAACGAGCGCAGTGCCTCGCGCGAGGCAGCGTTCCACGTGCCGTCGGCTTCAAGTCCGCCGACCCCACAGCCGACCCGTACCAGCTCCTTTTGGAGCTTGCGGCCGATATCCGTCACATCCGGCGGCACTACCGGCGCAACGACCGGTGTTGACGCGGGTGGTGTCGTTGGAGCGGCAACCGCAACATTCGTTGCTCCGCCGGTGGGCTGTGTGAGGACAGACGACGGCTGGGTGATTGGAGACGGGGGCGATGGCGCAGGCGCTGCGGGGGCAGCGCCGGGAATGAGCGCGGGTGCGACAGGCGCCGTCGGTGGCCGTTGCGGAGACGCGATCGCCACCTCGGTGCCCGCCTTGCAAAGCCGACGTTCGGAAATATGCGCAAGGTCCACGAACTTGCCGTTAGGAAAGCGACGGAGATAGGCGCGAATGGATTCGCATTCGTTGGCGGCGTCAGCGGATTGCCAGAAAGCCATTTCGACCGGATCGACAGCGTTGTTTGGTGCGGCCGGCGGCATCGCGGCGGGCGGCGCGGCTAGGACTGCCGGTGCGGCCTTTACGAAGTAAAACGTGTTGGACATGTCGCTCAGTTGCTGCGGCCGCTGCACGTTGCGGGTTTCCTGGCGCACATCAGCCGCGACCTCCTTGAGCATCACGGAAACCTCCAGGCCGGGCTTCGGTATGTGCCGCAGCAACGACGCTGTGAACGGGCTGTTGCGGCCATGGCCGTCGGCTGCCTCCTGGCCGGGCGCCGAGGAGAAAGCGACGAGCGTATCGCGGCCCACCGGTTCGACCCGGGCGAGACCGCGGCCGACCGTGGTCGAACGGCTTATCGCCGCCATATTGCGCTTGAGATTGTCGACCAGTGGATTGTTGCGGCAAGCGTCGAGAAAGACCAGGTTGGTGCTGGTCTTGGATTCCATCAGGCGAATGATCGCATCGAGTTCGATGGTTTCCGATGGCACCAGGAACGCGCTTTCGAGCTTGGCCTCGGTCGAGACCAGATAGTTTTTTTCGTTGATCTGCAGGCCGTGACCCGCATAGAAGAACAATCCGACGTCAGCGCCTTCGAGCGCGCGGGCAAAATCGTCGATGATACGGGCGAAACTGGTCTGGTTGAGGTCAAGGCCGACCGTCACTTCAAAGCCGACTTTTTTGAGCACGTCGGCAATGTCCTGAGCATCATTGCGTGGGTTGGGCAATGCCGGGGTGTGGGCGTACTGTGCGTTGCCGACTACGAGTGCCACACGGCGTTCTGCGAATGCCTGGGTCGCTGCCAGGCAGCCGATGATGGCAAGCGTGGCTACCAGATACCGTCGCATTGCACCCTCCCGACGAAACGCGAAAGCGGCAAGCGAGATGACCGCTGCGCCACGGTATACCGAGCGCCCGCGATTCGTCCCGATTGCGGCGATTGTTAGTATCCTGACAGGGCGAGAAGTTCAGGACCAGCCTGGTAGCGGACGCAATTTCGGTTTTTTTGCCGCACGGTCATATCCCGGCCCGTTTCCAGCCATTGGCGAGCCGCGCCCGGCGCACCTTCGCCTGCACTTTGGCAGGCCGCTGCGTTGCTCCTTCGCGGGTCCGGCTCTATTTTGCGAACGAAAAGACGAAATCTTCATGGGAGGGACCATTGACCCCGAAAGTCGTTCATCTGGCCTCGATTGTGGTCGCCTGCGCGCTCGCCAGCTTCGGCGCGGGACCGCCGACCGCCGCCGCGCAGACCGCGCTCTCCATCGAAGTCCTCTCCTCGCGCCCCGAACTCGTCACCGGTGGCGATGCGCTGGTGCGGATTTCGGCCGCGGAAGCACCGAAAGTGGCAGTCGGCGGCAACGATGTCTCGGCAGCCTTCCGACCCGATCAGAAAGGCGGCTGGGTGGGCCTCGTCGAGGGGCTTCAGGACGGCCGCAACCAGCTTGTTGTCAAGGCCGGCGGCAAAGAAGCGGCCGTCACGCTCATCAATCATCCCCTGAACGGTACTCTGTTCGCCGGGCCGCAACAGGAACCGTTCGTGTGCGAGAACCAGTCCCACGGACTCGCGGCGCCGAGCGATGGCTCGTGTGCGGCGCCGACCGTGGTCAAATACTTCTACCGCAACAAGAGCGGCGAGTGGAAACCGCTGGATGCCAAGGCGGCACATCCGACTGATGTTGCAACCACCAAGACCACCGAGGGTCGCGAGGTTCCGCTTATCGTCCGACAAGAAACGGGCGTCATCAACCGCTCGGCCTATCTCATCAACATCCTGCATGACCCGACGGCCGGCCCGCTGCCGACCGCAACCGCGGCTTCCTCAGCGTCGGGATGGAACGGCAAGCTCATCTACAGTTTCGGCGGCGGCGTCCAGGCCAATTATCACATGGGCCGCGGCCTCGGCGGGATGACTGGCACCGACAATAAGTTTTACATTGAGGATCTCGGCGCCGGCTACCTCGATTATTTCGTCACGCGCGGCTATGCGGTCGCGGCCGGGTCGCTGAACGTGATGGGCACCAACAATGATGATGTGAAGTCGGCCGAGACAGCGGCCAAAATCAAGGAGCACTTCATCGAGGAGTTCGGGCCGCCGATGTTCACCATCGGCCACGGCGCTTCCGGCGGCTCGATGCAGCAGCACTTGATTGGCAACAACTATCCGGGTCTGCTCGATGGCATCATGCCGGCGCGCAGCTATCCGGACGTGATGAGCTTCCTGCAGCCAATCTACGATTGCGAATTGCTGGAGCACGTCTTCAATACATCGAGCAACACGTGGACTACCGAGCAGAAAGGCGCGGTGGCCGGGAAGTACTGGGGCTATTGCGTCAGCAATGGCACGCGATATCCGAACGCGAGGCCCGACAACTGCGATGCAAGCGTCAAGGACAGGGTGGCGAACGATCCCAAGCTCAAAGCCAAGGGCGTGCGCTGCACCTATCAGGACAACCTCGCGAACGTGTTCGGAATCGACCCTCAAACGGGTTTCGCCCGCAGCCCGTTCGATAATATCGGGGTGCAATATGGCCTGCAGGCACTCAACGAAGGCAAGATCAGCTTCGAGCAGTTTGTCGAGGTAAATGCGCGCATCGGCGGCCTCGACATTAACGGAAAGATTGTGCCGCAACGCATGATCGGAGATTCGGTCGCGTTGCGCCGTGCCTATCAGACCGGGCGTGTCAACTCGGCCGCGGGCGGACTTGCGTCGATTCCGATCGTCGACATCCGCTCTTACGTGGATGGTGCGCCGCCGCCGCCGTTTGACGCCTTGAAGGACGTGGACGTGCATGACGGCTATCACAGCGCCGTCATGAGGGCTCGGCTCATCAAGGCCAATGGCAATGCCGCGAACCATGTCATGATCACGGTTGCGAGCCTCG
>Ga0070734_10006129_pt1 | contig 10239 bp, 9 predicted proteins | sample Coa_R1_8_FD_66444 | JGI IMG/M metagenome (GOLD analysis project Ga0070734, IMG submission 66444) | Surface soil microbial communities from Centralia Pennsylvania, which are recovering from an underground coalmine fire - Coalmine... | ecosystem: Environmental > Terrestrial > Soil > Unclassified ... | reverse complement strand
CAGCTTGGCTTCGATCCGATCTGGTTCGGCGTCATCATCGTGATGACGGTCGAACTCGGTTTGATCCATCCGCCTGTCGGCATGAACGTGTTCGTGATAAAGAGTGTGGTGAAGGACGTGTCGTTTGCGACGATCTTTCTGGGCGTCATACCGTTTGTGATCACCGATCTGATCCGGCTGGCAATCCTGATCGCCTTTCCGGTGCTCGCGACCTGGCTGCCGCAACACATGATGCAATAGATGACACCGGAGCTGCTTACCAAATACGTCTTCACTATCACGGCGCGCATCGGCCCGGTGACGAGCGCCGGCGACATCGGGCATGGCGTGCGGAGGATCATTCCGATCATCGGCGGCGAAGTCCGAGGGCCGAAGGTGAACGGCAAGGTGCTCGCCTTTGGCGCCGACTTCCAGATCATCCGGCCGAACGAGTTGATCGATCTCGAAGCGAAATACGCCTTCGAGACCGACGATGGTGCGATCGTGTATGTCGAGAACCGCGGCATCCGCTTCGGACCCCTGGAGCTCTTGCAAAAGCTCAAGCGCGGCGAAGCGGTCGATCCAAAGCTGATCTATTTCCGCACCGTGCCGAAATTCGAGACCGGCCACGAAAAATATGGCTGGCTGATGCAGCACATTTTCGTCGCCTCCGCCGCGCGTCATGTCGATCGCGTCGTCATCGACGTGCATCAGGTGCTTTAGTTGATCGGGGTCCTTACCCTCTCCGCCATATCCGTCAAGCTGGGATCGGCGCTGTTGCAGGCCGAGGAAATCTGATCGGCCGGTTGTGTGGCTGCCGCTCGGGACCGGGCTGGGCAGCGGGCGGGTCGATGGAGGCCGTTTCAGGCGGCCCTGACTTCGTTCAGGAATCGATTGACCTCGCCGCGCAGCAGCTCGGCTTGCTCGGCCATTTCACGCGCCGAGTTCAGCACCTCGACAGCAGCCTGCCCCGTATCGCTGGCCGCGGTCGTCACGCTGCCAATGTTGGTCGAAACTTCGGTGGTGCCAGATGCCGCTTGCTGCACGCTGCAAGCGATTTCGCGGGTTGCAGAGTCCTGCTGATCGACGGCGGACGAAATCGAAAGGCTGATCTCGCAAACCCGGCGAATGATTGCTCCGATGCCCTTGATCGCGGCGACGGAATCCCGCGTGGCATTCTGGATGCTCGCAACCTGTGTGGTAATCTCGTCGGTCGCCTTGGCGGTCTGGGTCGCCAGCGATTTTACCTCCGAGGCGACGACGGCGAACCCGCGGCCGGCCTCGCCAGCCCGCGCCGCCTCGATCGTCGCGTTCAGCGCCAACAAGTTGGTCTGGCCCGCGATATCGCTGATCAGCTGCACGACTGGGCCGATCCGCTCGGCCATCTGCGCCAGGCCGTCGATTACTTCGTTGGTGCGATCGGCATCGCTGACCGCTTGTCTTGCAATGTCGCTGGAGTCTTTTGCTCGCTTTCCGATCTCGGTGACCGAGGCCGACAATTCTTCCGCGGCGGCTGCGACGGTCTGCACGTTGGCGGAAGCATTCTCGGACGCGCGCGCTACGGCGCTCGCCCGCTCGGTCGCGTGTCCAGCTGTCGCCGACATCGACTGGGCGGAGTGTTGCAGTTCCGTTGCTGCTGCGGCAACTGTGCTGACAACGCCTGCGACGTTGCGGTCGAAATCCCGCGCGGTTGCCTCGAGGCGCTGTGCGCGCGCCTCCTTGCTCCGCCGTTCGCGCTCTTGCTCGGCAGCCAGGGCGTTGGCTTTGATCATGTTGTCCTTGAACACGAGAACGGCCTTTGCCATGCGTCCTATCTCGTCGTGGCGCTCGACGCCCGGTATGGCGATCTCGGCGTTTCCGGCGGACAGTGCCGTCATCGTATCGGTCATGCCGACGATCGGGCGTGCAATCATACGAGAGACCAGCAGGGTCACGAGGACGGCCAGCGCAACCGCGCAGATGACGAGCAGGAGGAATGCGCGCGCCGTGGCAGCGGCCGCCTCCGATGCGGCGTCCACCGTCGCATTCCGAAGCCGCGTCTCGAGGTCATGCATTTTGTCGAGCTCCGCATCGACCGCGGCGAATTTGGTGTCGGCATCCGTCATGAATATGAGTGCGGTCGCGGCGTCGCTCGAGCCAATATCGATGGCCGACTGCGCTGCTTCTATGTAGGCCTTGAGCGACGCGTTAACGCTTTCAATCGTCGCTTTCTCCTCCGCCGTCAACACGAAGGACGACCCGAGCCGTGTCAGCGCCTCTTGTGCGTCGGCGAGATCGTGCTTCACGGCCTGCATGCTTTGCTCGGCCTTTTTCGAATCGTTGCTATTGGTCAGCCAGCTGATCATGCGGAACAGGTCGACATGGGCAGTCCGCGCCGCCGCGTGAACGTTCGTTCCGAGCTCATCCTTCGCGAAGACGACCTTCGCCACGTTGTCGAGCGCGGCACTCTGCCGGTGGGCGCCGTATTGCGCCAGCACCGCCATGCCCATCATGAAGCAGGTGATCAATACGGGTGCGAAGAACACCTTGCGCCCGATCCGCGCATTGCTTAAGCGGGACATCAACGACTTGAACATGGGACGCAGACCAATCAGGACGAGATTTAATGAGAGTGAATGTCAATATCGCATGGGACGGCATGTCGCCGCCCCATGCTCGTTGAATGTCATTCCTTGTAGATGCCGACGCCGACGACGACGTCGCCAACCTTCTCGACGAAACTCGACTTTCCTTCGACCTTCTTGGTCACCGGGTTGGGCCAGTGATAGTCAACCCAGCCTGTTCCGCTGGTCTGGGCCAAGGTGATAATGTCCTGGATAAATAGCTTGCCCTCTGGGTCTTTCATGCCGATGAATGACTTGCCGATCAACCCCTTGTTGGCGCCGTGAGCCACGATGACGCCTTGCATATTGAGAACGAAAACGTAGAGGTCGCGATCGACAAAGCCCCCGGCCGGATCGTCAAAGGCCGCGTAAGCCTTCTCGTTGCCTTCAGTCGTGATCAATTGCGCCGCCCTGTGCGCCAAGGCTTTGGCTTCGTCAGGCGTACCGTTGGCCGCCATGGCGCTCTTGAGCGTCATCAGCCCGAATAGGATGGCGGCGGCGATCATGGTCAGTTTGCGAATCATTTTGTGCTCCGGGAAGGGTCGATGATGTGCTTGAGTTCAACGTCGAGAAGCAATCGATGGAAATTTCGTTAAGTTGAGCCACTTTCCCGGGAGAAGTATAAAATTCCGCTAAGGGTTTCATCCGTAGTTCTCCGGGGCCGCGGCCCGCTTCGATCGAGCGGAAAGCCTTTTACGTCTTTCAGAATCGGTGCAGCTGAGGCCGCGCTTCCGGGCGCGCAGTCGCGGGAAGGGAATGCAGAGCTGGGCCTCCTGCTGTTGACTCCCGCTCCAATAGTTATAAAACATAACTATTCTGGGACGGACACAAAACGAGAATGGGAAACGCCGCCGGCACCGCGACTGCGGATCATTCCGCGCCGCTGCGCAAGATCGCCTTCAGCGATCCCGCGGTCACGATCGAGCGGAGAGGCGACGGCACGCTTTATCTGCGTCCCACTCGATCGCTTGGCGAATATCCCGATCGTCTGACCGATCGCCTGCATCATTGGGCCGAAACTACGCCGGATCGCGTGTTCATGGCCGAGCGCGCCACAGGCGGAGGCTGGCGACGCGTCACCTATGCCGAACTATTGACGGCGAGTCGGCACATTGCATCGGCCTTGATCGAGCGCGGTCTGTCCGCGGAGAGGCCGGTCGTCATTCTCTCCGGCAATTCGATCGACCACGCGCTGGTCGGCTTCGGCGCGCTCTATGCGGGAATTCCGTATTGTCCGGTGTCGACGGCCTATTCGCTGGTTTCGCGCGATTACGTCAAGCTTGGCTTTGCGATGAAGCTTCTGACGCCGGGGCTTGTGTTTGCCGATGATGCGCAGAAATTTTCCGATGCGCTGGCGGCCAATGTGCCCGCGGGAACGGAGATCGCGGCATCGTTTGGCGCGATCGCCGGTCGCGATGTCACGCTGCTAGCCGATCTCCTTGCAACACCGCTCGTTCGCAGCCTCGATGCAAGGCACCAAAGCATTGGTCCCGACACGATCACAAAGTTCCTGTTGACCTCGGGCTCGACAGGAAATCCCAAGGCCGTCATCAACACGCAAAGAATGCTCTGCGCCAACCAGGTGATGATCCGCGAGACCCTGACCTTCCTGAAGGACGAGCCGCCGGTCATCGTCGATTGGCTGCCGTGGAGCCACACGTTTGGCGGCAACCACAATGTCGGGCTCGTGCTTTACAACGGCGGGTCGATGTATCTCGACCAGGGCAAGCCGATGCCCGGCGGCATCGAGGAAACCGTGCGCACGCTGCGCGAGGTGTCGCCGACGGTCTATTTCAATGTGCCTAAGGGCTACGAGTCGCTGCTGCCCTACCTGCGCGACGACGAAGCGTTGCGGAAAAAATTCTTCGAGCGCCTGCACGCGATGTTCTTCGCGGGCGCCGCGATGGCGCCGCATATCTGGCGCGGGCTCGAGGAGGTCTCCGCGCAGGAGAAGGGAGAGTGCGTGCCGATGCTGACCGGCTTGGGTTCGAGCGAGACCGCGCCGTTCTTCATGTCGGTCAATCCGCGCAGCAGCCGCTCCGGCCATGTCGGGCTTCCGGTAGCGGGCTGCGTGGCGAAGCTCGCGCCCGACAACGGCAAGCTCGAGGTGCGTGCCAAGGGACCGAACATCACGCCCGGCTATTGGCGCCAGCCGGAGGTGACGGCATCGGCCTTCGATGAGGAAGGGTTTTACCGGCTCGGCGATGCGCTGAAGCCGTCGAAGCCCGACGATTTTCATGCCGGATTTGATTTCGACGGCCGCATTGCCGAGGATTTCAAGCTCGCGAGCGGCACCTGGGTGTCGGTCGGTCCGTTGCGGGCGAACTTCATCGCTGCCTGCGCGCCATTGGTGCGGGATGTGATCGTCGCAGGGCTGGACCGCGACGAGGTTGCAGCGCTCGTCGTACTCGATCTTGACGGCTGCAAGCTGATCAACCCGGGGCTTGCCGCCGACGATATCGCCGCAAGTGCCGCCGATCCGCTCATTCGTGATGCTTTCCGCGAGCGTTTTGCAAGATTTCTGACGACCGCAACGGGTTCATCGACGCGGATCGTGCGCGCCATCCTGCTCGATGTGCCGTTGTCGATCGATCGCGGCGAGGTGACCGACAAGGGTTCGGTCAACCAGCATGCTGTGCTCACGCATCGCGGTCCGTTGATCGAGGATCTCTATTCGCAGGCGCCGCCGGCGCATGTCATCACGCTTTAATTAGGAGGACAGTATGCAACTCAAGGATATTTCCGCCATCGTCACCGGCGGCGCATCGGGACTGGGCGCGGCAACCGCACGGGCGCTCGCCGCGAAAGGCGCCAAGGTCGCGGTGTGCGACCTCAACACAAAGCTCGCCGAGAGTGTCGCAGCCGAGATCAAGGGCGTCGCCATCACCTGCGATGTCGCCGATGGCGCATCGGCCGAAGCCGCTGTCGCACAGGCCGCAAAAGCCCATGGGCCGGCGCGAGTGCTGGTCAATTGCGCCGGCATCGGTGTTGCGAAGCGGGTGATCGGCCGCGACGGGCCGATGGCGCTTGCCGACTTCGACAGGGTGATCAGGATCAACCTGATCGGCTCGTTCAACATGCTGCGGCTCGCGACCGCTGCGATGTCGAAGCTCGAACCGCTCGCGGACGGCGAACGCGGCGTCGTGATCAATACGGCCTCGGTTGCCGCCTATGACGGCCAGATCGGGCAGGCGGCCTATTCGGCCTCGAAAGGCGGCATCGTCGGGATGACGTTACCGATTGCGCGCGAGCTTGCGCAGTTCGGCATCCGCGTGCTCACGATTGCGCCGGGCCTGTTCCTGACCCCGCTGCTCGCCGGCCTGCCGCAGGAGGCGCAGGATTCGCTCGCAGCCGCGATCCCGTTCCCGCACCGGCTCGGCCAGCCGGGCGAGTTCGCCTCGCTCGCACTGCACATGATCGACAACTCCTATCTGAACGGCGAGGTGGTGCGGCTCGACGCATCGCTGCGCATGGCACCGAAGTAGGGCGAGAAAAGCATGTTCGTGCACCGGCGTGATGTCCAGATTCAGTGGGGTGACTGCGATCCCGCCAACATCGTCTATTACCCGCGCTATTTCGAGATGTTCGACGATTCCACGTCGATCATGTTCGAGGCCGCCGGCTATTCCAAGCAGGACATCGTCAAGAAATATGGGCTGGTCGGAATCCCCATGGTCGATACGCGGGCAAAATTCTACATCGCCTCGACGCATGGGGACTGGATCACGATCGAAAGCCGTATCGAGAGTTTCAAGCGTTCGAGCTTCGAGGTCACCCACAAGGTATTCAAGGGCAAGGACCTGGCAATCGAGGCATTCGAGACTCGCGTCCTGGTCGGCCGCGACCCCGATCGTCCGGACCGACTGAAATCGGCAGCCGTGCCGGCTGAGATCGTCGAAAAATTCATGAAGGGCTGATTGACGCGGCATGCGTCAAACAACAGGCACTACGGACCACGGGCGATGACAGTTTCCAAGACCGCGACAGCCGAAAGCACGAGGGCCCGCAAGGAAGCGGCCGAAGAGGTGGGTGCGGAGGCAGGCGCGCTGCGGCTCGGCGAATTGTCCGAGCTGCTCGGCTATTCGCTCAAGCGGGCGCAACTGAAGATCTTTGAGGATTTTTTGCGCTGCGTGGCGCCGCTTCAGCTGACGCCGGCGCAGTTTTCCGTGCTGCTGTTGCTCGACACGAACCCCGGCCGCAATCAGACCGAGATCGCCGCCACTCTCGGCATCCTCCGTCCGAATTTCGTCGCGATGCTCGATACCCTCGAGAGCCGCGATCTCTGCACGCGAATGCGCGCTACCCACGACCGCCGCTCCCACGTTCTGCTGTTGACCGACAAGGGACGTGCGGTGTTGGCGCGGGCGAAGAAGTTGGTCGCCACCAAGCACGAGGCGCGGCTGAACGAGTTGCTCGGGCCCGCCAACCGCGCCGCGTTGCTGTCGATGCTGACCAGGATCGCGCAGGAGTTTTGACGGTTACCCTCCCTTCAAAGGCCCTAAAGGGGAGGGTAAGAACATTCAATCCACCAGCACCACCCGGATATCATTCACATTGGTCAGCGTCGGGCCGGTCTGCATGAGATCGCCGGTTGCGGCAAAGAAAGCCGTGGCGTCGTTGTTGTCGAGATAGGCTTTGGGGTCGAGCTTGAGCGATCGCATTCTTGCGAACGTCGCCTCGTCGATGACGGCGCCGGCCGGATCGGAAGCGCTTCCCGCGCCGCCATCGGCGCCATCGGAATCGCCCGCAAGCGCGGAGATGCCCTTTGTGCCCTTGAGCAGCGAGGCCAGCGCCAGCGCATATTCCTGATTAGGGCCGCCGCGCCCGTTGCCGCGCACGGTCACGGTCAACTCGCCACCGGAGAGGATCGCGACGCGTTGGCCCTTGGCGCGCGCGTCGAGCGCGAGCCGCGCGTGATCGGCGGCGACGTCGCGCGCCTCGCCCTCGAGGTCGGCGCCGAGGTCGATGACCTCGTAGCCCGCATCTTTCGCAACCTTGATCGCGGCATCGAGCGATTGCCGCGGCCGGGCGATCAGCTCGAAATGGGCGCGGGCGAATGCGGCATCTCGGGCCTTGCAGCTTTCATTCCTGGGGTCCTCGAGCGCGCGGCGGATCGCGTCGTCGACCTGCAATTTGTATTTGGCGATGATGGCGCGGGCATCCGCGAGCGTGGTCGGATCCGGCACGGTCGGGCCCGAGGCGATCGCGGAAGGATCGTCGCGCGGCACATCGGAGATCGCGAGCGTGACGATTTCGGCCGCGCGCTGCCCGGCGCGGGCCAGCCGGCCGCCCTTGATCCGCGACAGATGTTTTCGGACGGTGTTGAGCTCGCCGATCGGCGCGCCGGAGCGGAGCAGTGCGCGGGTCAATTGCTGTTTCTGCGCAAAGGACACCCCAATCGCCGGCGCAATCCAGTTCGCCGAGCCGCCGCCCGACAGCAACACCAGCAGGAGGTCATCAGGCTCTGCCGTCTTGGCCAGCGCCAGCGTTTCCTCCGCGGCCTTCAGTCCAGCTTCGTCGGGCATGGGATGGCCGGCCTCGACCACCTTGATGCGGCGGGTCGGCACGCCATGGCCGTGGCGGGTGGTGGCGACACCGACGAGGCGGTCAGGCTCGAGGTCGAGCGTATCGAGATAATGTTTTTCGGCAGCAGCCGCCATGGCGGCTGCGCCCTTGCCGGCGGCAAGGCAAATCACCCGGCCCCTAGGGACGGGTTTGAGATGCTGCGCCAGCACGATATCGGGATGAGCGGCGGCTACTGCCGCATCAAAAGTCGCGCGCAACAAAGGGCGTCGGTCGGTCATCTTGACCTCACATCGATCTCTCTCACTCTCTCCCACAAGGGGGAGGGAACGGAAGATGCATCGGTTGCCGCGCAAAGAAAACCCCCGCAAGCAAGCTTGCGGGGGGCCAAGTACTTTGATGAGGCGCGACTAACCCCCGACGTCGCCGGAGATGACGTCGCCGAACATCTCCCACTTTTCGCCCTTGAAGCGCATCAGCTGCAGATCGCTGATCGGAGCGAAGTCGGTCGGCGAAGTGTTGATCTTGATGCCGGGCAGCAGGACCTCGGTGCGGAAGTCCTTGAGGTTCGCGGCCTGCTTCATGATGTTTTCCCGTGTCAGGTCATCGCCGCACTGCTTCAGTACCTGAACCAGCGTCTGTGCAACACCGTAGCCGACCACGACCGAGTTGTTGGTCTTGTCGCCTTCCGGGAAATCCTTGGCAAGGAAATCCAGGAATCCCTTGACGCCGGGATCGTTGTCCCATTGCGGATCCGCGGGGTCCTTGAGGTAGTTGGCGGAGATGATTCCTTGCGAATTATCGAAGCCTGCCGGCTTCATCACGCTGCCCACACTGGCGGAAACGTTGTTGAGGATGTGCAGCGGCTTCCACTGGATTTCCGCCGCTTTCTTGATCGCCTGCGCCGCGAATTTCGGCGTTGTGACGTTGAAGAACACGTCGGCGCCGGTCGCTTTCAGCCTGACGACATGGTCGTCGACCGAGGGCTCGGTGGTCTCGTAGCTCTCTTCGGCCACGATCATCGAGGCGGCCTTGGCGCCAAGTCCGTCTTTCAGGCCCTTGACGTAATCCTTACCGTAATCGTCGTTCTGATAGAGGATCGCGATCTTGGCGTCAGGCTTCTCCTTCAGGAGATATTTTGCGTAGATGTGGGATTCGCTCTGGTAGTTGGGTTGCCAGCCCATGGTCCAGGGGAAATTCTTGGGATCGTTCCACTTGGTGGCGCCGGTGGCGACAAAGAGCTGCGGCACCTTCTTCGCATTCATGTATTTGTGAATCGCGCTATTCGACGGCGTCCCCAGCGAATTGAAGATGAGCAAGACCTCATCACTCTCGATCAGCTTGCGCGCCTGCTCGACAGCCTTTGGCGGCGAATAGGCATCGTCATAGGAGATGAAGTTGATCTTCCGCCCGTTGATGCCACCCGCGGCATTGATCTTGTTGAAGTAGGCCGCTTCCGTCTTGCCGATCACGCCATAGGCCGAGGCGGGCCCGGAATAGGGCATGATGTTGCCGATCTTGATCTCGGTGTCCGTGGCGCCGGTGTCGTATTTCTTCTGCGCGAGAGCGCCGGTCGCCGATGCGGCGAGCAAGGCAAAGGCGGTGGAAGCAATAGCCACGCGCGTGGCGATAACGTGCATTACTCTCTCCCTGTTTTTCAAAAGCAATCGAACTGTGTTGCGGCTTTCTTGGACGAAAGCTCTTTTCTGACAGCTAGGGTCGATACCATTTTGCCAAGGGGGCGACAACACAAAGCCCCTGCGACACGTGCGCAGGGGCTGCTGCTTTAGTAGACAATTTGAGTCGACAATCTTAGCCGGTCGTCTCGCCGTTAATCGCTGACGTCCGAATTGATCACGTCGCCGAAGCGCTCCCAGGTATCGCCTTTGAACTTCATCAACTGCAGCTGCGAAACAGGGGCAAAATCGGTCGGTGAGGTGTTGATCTTCACACCCGGCAACAGACCCTTGACCGTGAAATCCCTTAAGTCCGACGCCTGCTTCATGATATTGGCGCGCGTCAACTCGTTCCCGCAGCGCTTCAAAACCTCGACCATGGCCTGCGAGACGACATACCCGTAAATCACGTTCTGATCGGTGCGATTGGCGTCAGGGTAGTATTTGTCGAGGAACGC
>Ga0070734_10006128_pt1 | contig 10239 bp, 10 predicted proteins | sample Coa_R1_8_FD_66444 | JGI IMG/M metagenome (GOLD analysis project Ga0070734, IMG submission 66444) | Surface soil microbial communities from Centralia Pennsylvania, which are recovering from an underground coalmine fire - Coalmine... | ecosystem: Environmental > Terrestrial > Soil > Unclassified ... | reverse complement strand
TGCGGCTTCAAGATGTTCAAGGCGCCGGTCGCCCGCGACATCTTCAAGCGGTGCACGATGAACGGCTTCTCATTCGACCTCGAGGCGTTGATGATTGCTCGGGACTTGGGCTACCGGATCGACGAGATTCCGATCCGATGGTCGCATCAAGAGGGATCCAAGGTGGTGTTGCTGCGGGATGGCCCTCGCGCGCTTCGGGATCTGGTGATTCTCCGACTTCGATCCCGGAGGAAACGTCTTCGTGAATCCTGACGAATACCGTCGGATGTTCGAGTTGGAGAGCCACTACTGGTGGTTTGTGGCACGCCGGAGGCTGGCGTTCCGCCTGCTTCGGATGGCTCTGCCCGAGGTCGTGCGTCCACGCATTCTCGATTTGGGGTGCGGTACCGGCGCCTTTGACGTGGAACTTTCCCGATACGGTGATCCGGTTGGCGCGGATATGAGCCGATTGGCGCTGGACCTGGCCCATAGCCGCGGCTCCTTCGACTTGGTTCAAGCAGATGGGTCCGCCCTCCCATTCAAGGCCGGCACATTCGATGCCTCGATCGGTTTGGACGTGTTCGAGCACATCGAGAACGATGCTGCCGCGCTCGCCGAGTGCTCGCGCGTCCTCCGTCCCGGTGGCGTGCTCGTGCTGACGGTTCCCGCCTTCCGGACCCTGTGGGGGCCGCATGACGTAGCGCTTCACCACTTCCGCCGCTACAGGAGGGCTGAGGTTCGGGAGCGACTGGTAGCCGCCGGCTTACATCCCATCCGCTTGTCCTACAGCGTGTTCTTTCTGTTCCCGCTCGTACTTCTGGTCCGTCTGTTCGAAAAGCGCAAGCGCGGTCCGGCCGAGGCGTCCTTGCCAATCGTCCCTCGATGGCTGAATTCCTCCCTTATCGGGCTCGGCGACGTCGAAGCCGCCCTGATCACCCGGCTCGCGCTTCCCTGGGGAAGCAGCGTTGTGGCGGTCGCCCGAAAGCACACGTAGGGGTTGAGGGCGAGATTCGTTTGAGACGATCAGTGTCTAGTCCTAAAACTGGCATTACTTTTCGTCTCATTGTGGTAGATCATAAGATGGGTGGGGGAATTGGACGTTCTCGACGATTGGCTGCGCCAACTTGGTGCTGAGGGTTCCGTTTTGCGGCACTGCCGGATGTCGGCGACGTGGGGCTTCCAAACGCCCTGTCGAAGCCCGTTTTCGTTCCACATCGTTACACGCGGAAGCTGCTGGGTTCGGCTCGAGGGCGAGGCGCCATTCCAACTCCTTCAGGGCGAAGCGGTCTTCTTCCCACAGGGCTTGGAGCACGAATTGGTCGGGGATCCGGAATCGCCTGCTGAGCCCGAAGCCAGATTCTTCGAGCGCGAAATGGAGTACGAACCCGACGAGCGTTCGACCGAATTCGTCAGCGGCTTGTACCGAATGGATTCTGAGGTCGCCCGCCTCCTTTTCAGTTCCATGCCGGCGTCCATTTGTTTGACGGCCGCTCAAATTCGAGCCAACCCAGACCTCTTCGCCATGTTGAATCTGCTTAGCGCCGAGATGGATCGACGCGGGCCGGGCTCTGCGGCTTTGATCCGCAATTTGATCGATGCGCTTCTCGTACAAGCCGTCCGCGAATGGGTGACGACGCTGGAGGTCGCCGATCTGGGTTGGCTGGCCGCCCTGAGGGATCCCTTGCTGACACGGGCCCTTGGCCACGTTCACGCGGCGCCAAGGGCGCCGTGGACGGTGGAGACGCTGGCGCGGTCGGTCGGAGTTTCGCGCGCTACCTTCGCCCGACGGTTCACGGAGCACTTGGGAGAACCACCGCTCGCGTACTTGACGCGCTGGAGGATGGTGCTAGCGGCGAAAGAGATCGCATCGGGCGAGTACCTGGTCTCGGAAGTCGCCCGGCGGGTGGGTTACGATTCCGAGTTCGCGTTCAGCCGGGCGTTTAAGCGACACCACGGGGTGGCTCCCACCCGATACCGACGCGGGAGCGCGCTCCCCGCGGTTGCCGAGATGCCGGAGATCGAAATGGCCGAGATCATGTCCCCAGAGGCAGATCGCGAGTACGTGAGCGTCTTCGACGCCTCAGGGCTCGGCGCCAAACCGCAGTCGCCTCCGCGACGGAGCTGGCGTCTGGCCTAAACTGGGGGCGTGAGTAGCCTAGTCGGATTTCGATCGAAGGCCGCGCTTGTCGCCGGCTTTCTCCTTGCTTGCTTCCCAGCGGCAGCCAGCCCCGAAGATCATGCGGGAAGAGCGCGGCACTACCTGATCGGGCTCCAGCTCTACACAGTGCGGGACCAAATGGCGAAGGACGTTCCGGGCGTGTTGAAGTCGGTCGCCCAAATGGGGTTTACCGGCGTCGAATTTGCCGGCTACTACGGTTACACAGCCGAGCAGCTCCGCAAGATGCTGGACGAGGATCACCTCGCATGTTACGGCTCCCACATCTCCCTCGACGACCTTTCGGAAGCTAATTTTGAGAAGACCGTCGCCTTCAACCAAACGTTGGGAAACAAGCTTGTGACCGTCGCGTCGCTTCCGGGGCGGAGCCACAAGGACATGCAGGGGCTGCTCGAGACAACACGGCAGTTCAACGAGTTGGCAGCCAAGCTGAAGAAGCACGGAATCATGCTCGCGTTCCATAACCATGTGACCGAGTTCCAGCAGATCGACGGCCAGCTCTTCTGGGACGCGTTCTTCGGGAACACCGACAAGGACGTGAAGATCCAGTTTGATATCGGGAACGCCATGGCCGCCGGCCAGCAGGCGGCTCCTTTCTTGGTGAAGTTCCCCGGGCGCCTTATGTCGGTCCATGTGAAGGACCATTCAAACACGAACTCGAATGCGCTGCTCGGCGAGGGCGACGAGCATTGGGCCGACGTGATCCCCCTGCTGCAGGGGAGGAACGGACCCCGCTGGTTCATCATCGAGCAGGAAGACTATCCGTATCCCTCGCTCGAGTGCGCCAAACGATGCCTCGACACCTTCAAGAAGATGATGGGCATAGAACCCTAGAGCCCACGGCCGTACAACCCTACGACCCTACAGCCCTACTTCTCGGGTTGGTCGTAATCTTTCAGCCGACGTATCCAGATGTTTCGATACCGCACCGGCCGAGTCGATTGGTGATCCTGTAGGCGCAGGCGGCCGGTGCCGTCATAGGGCACGTAGGGCGGAATCTCCGCGTGGCCGGTGGGACCGTTCAGCTTCTGATGGTTGTGAATGAGGACGCCGTTGAAGAACACCGTTTCGTAAGCGGGTTCCACAAGCTTGTCGCCGTCGAACTTCGGTGACGTGAAGACGATGTCGTAGGTTTGCCACTCGCCTGGCTTGCGCATCGGGTTCACGAGCGGCGGCCACTGGCCGTAGATGGCGCCGGCTTGACCGTCCGCGTAGGTTGCCGCGCGGTACGAGTCGAGAACTTGGACCTCGTACCGGCTCTGCAGGAATACGCCGCTGTTCCCGCGACCCTGGCCCCTCCCGACGATTCCTTCCGGCTCCTGCCACTCGACATGAAGTTGGCAGTCGCCGTACGCGTCTCGTGTGTAGAGGTCGCCGGTTCCCGGATTAGGCTCGAAGTAACCGTCGCGCAGGTTCCACTTCGCCGGGACCTGATCGCCCGAGTCTTTGGGAGATTGGGTCCACTTGGAGAGGTCGTGTCCGTCGTAGAGGACTTCGGCGTCGGAGGGAGGCGCGCCGTTCTCGCCCGGAACGACTTCGTGCGGATAGGGCCGGTCAGGGTCGTGGACATGCCACTTCTGACCCGGGAGGACCGGCGTATCCCTATAGCCCTCGCGTTGCTGTTGAACGAGGAAGGCCGCTCCAAAAGCGGCGACGAGGCAGATGACGAGGATCAGCGCTGGGCGAGTGGACACGCCGGAAGGCTACCTAGTGCCGGCGTTAGGGCTCGCAGACGACCCGGAATCCCACGAAGGGGCCATCCGAAAGCCACCAACGGCTCTTGGGAATCTGGGGATCCGTCTCCTGCCACTTGGGCGACCATCGCTTGGTCATTCCAGGCGTGATATCCAAGCTCGCGTCCGAGAAGGTTCCTCCGCACAGCACCGGTTTGCCGTCGGGATCGATCGCCCACTCTCCGGCATTCCCGAGCATGTCGTAAAGACCGTACTTGTCGGGCGCCTTCTTGCCGACCGGGTGCGTCATGCGCATGCTGTTGTCGGCGTTCCACGACTCCTTGTCGAACTCGTCGGGGTCCATGGACCACTTGTCGCCCGAACCGGCGCGACAGGCGAACTCCCATTCGGCTTCGGTGGGCAAGCGGTACTTCTTCTTCGTCCCCGCCGCCATCCAACGGCAGAACATTGTCGCCGAATCGATGCTGAGGTTGATGGCGGGGTAGCCGTGATGCCCCCAGCCGAGATCCGGGAGGATGTAGCTGTGGCTGGGCCGGGCAATCGCGTCGGGGGCGAATTTGGTTTGATCGTAAGGCTTGGAAGGCGGCCCGCTCGATGTGAACGCGTCGAAGGCCTCCCACGGCGTTTCGGTTTGCGCCATCCAGAACGGCGGCACCGTGATAGTCTTCCCGCCGATCGTCACGGTCCCGCCGGGTATCGGAACCATTTCGATCTTGACAACCGATCCGGGAAGGGTTTCCGTGTAGGGTGCCAGGCCTGGGTCGGCCCAAATTGGCGGGTGAGCCTCGGCAGCGCCGAGCGGCCTTAACATCAGAGCGGCGACGGGAAGTAACAATGCGTACATGGGCGCGACTTTGAACGAACGCGGGAGGATAGCCGGTATAGCGCTTCTCGCCGCCTGGATTCTGACGTTCGAAGCCGTGGGTTCGTTCGCTCGTGTGCAGCCAGACGCGCTTTCCCGGTTCTCCTACACGGAATATCACATGGGCGTGGACGCCCGGCTCGTGGTGTATGCGCGCGACCGGAGAATCGCGGAAACGGCCTGCGCGGCAGCCTATGAGCGAATCGCGGCGCTGGACACGATGATGAGCGACTACCGTAAGGACAGCGAGTTGAATTTGCTGTCCGATGCCGCGGGAGGGCCGCCCGTACGCGTCTCGCACGAGCTCTTCAAGGTTCTCGAGCGAGCGCAAAGGATTTCCAGGGAGTCGGGCGGCTGCTTCGACGTGACGGTCGGGCCGGTGGTCCAACTTTGGCGGAAGGCTCGCAAGACGGGGAAACTTCCCGATCCGCCGGAATTGGCGGCCGCGCGAAAGCTGGTCGGCTGGCGTATGGTCACCCTCGATCCCGTCGCCGAAACCGTGCGCTTGGCGAAACCGGGTATGCGGCTCGATCTCGGCGCAATCGCTAAGGGTTACGCGGCGGATCAGGCGCTGTTCTCGTTCAAGTCGCACGGAATCAAGCAGGCGATGGTCGATATCGGCGACATCGCCTTGGGCGATCCACCACCTGGCAAGAAGGGGTGGAGCATCAGCATTCCGGACGCAGGGCGCACGCCGGCGTTGATGCTCCTGTCGAATTGCGCCACTTCCTCCTCGGGTGACACCGAACAGCACGTGATCATCGGCGGCCGCGAATACTCGCACGTGGTCGACCCGCACACGGGGATGGCGCTGACGAATCGGGTCCAGGCAACCGTGATTGCGCGAGACGGTTTCACGTCTGATCCGCTCTCGACCTGCATGACAATGCTCGGCCCAGCCGGACGTAAGCGGATGCTGAAGCTCTACCCTGGCTCGAAAGCCTTCGTTAGACGCCTCTCCTTACGAGCCGACAAACCTACGAGCCTACGAACCTAGATTCAATACTCGCGCTTCGGATTCGCTCCCGGCTGCGGCTGCGGGTATCGCCCGTTGGTGCCGGCCTGAACCGGGGCAGTCGAGTCGTAGTTCATTTTGTCGACGTCCGGGGCGAACTCGTGGTCATGGTTTAACATGTCGTCGAACGTGATCACCTGGCCGGTATGCGCGGCATATCGGCCCATATTGCCCGCGACGCAGGCTTCGACGCCGCGCTTCACCTCGTTGTACGGCTTGTCGTTGCGGATCGCCAAGACCAGCTCGTCCCACTCGTTCTGGTAGGGATTGCTCCGGTCGGTGGAAGTCCAGCGGGCCTTTCCGCTCTCGACGTTTTGACCATCGAAAATGGCTGATGGGCCGTTGCAGTCGAAAGCACGCGCGGCGATTGCCGAGCCCTTCGAACCGTGAACGTAGCTCGAGTAGATCCCTTCCACGTTATCCATGCACCGACCGTCGAAGAACATCTTGGCGCCGTCGGCGAACGTGTACTCGACTGAATAGGCGTCGAAGTTTTGGTCGACGTACATCAGGCCTTGCGGGTTTGTTTTGAAATGCTTCCCGCCGACCGCTTGAGCCTTGACCGGCCACGCATTCTTCATCCAGCACAGGTGGTCGATGTGATGGATAAAGAAGTCGTTGAATAAGCCGCCACTTGCCCACAGGAACGCATGGAAGTGGCGAATCTGATACTCAACGTCGGGAACATTGGCCGGCTTGGGCTCGAGGGACGAATCCGCGCCGACACCCTGCATACGGTAGCCGCGCATCAGCACAACGTCGCCGATCTCGCCGTTCTGCACCCGCTCGTGGAGCTCCTGCAGGTTTCGTGCGTGGCGAGACATCAGGCCGACGCCGACCTTGAGGTTGGCGGCGGTGGCCTCATCCGCGAGCTTGAGCATCCTCCTGCTTGTAGGCCCGTCCACTGTTACCGGCTTCTCCATGAACACGTTGAGCTTCTTGGAGATGGCGTAGGTGAAATGGACCCAGCGAAACGCGGGTGGGGTGGTAAGAATGACCACGTCTCCCGGCTTCAGCGCATCCATCGCGTGCTTGTAGGCATCGAAACCGATGAACTGCCGCTCCTTGGGCACGTCCATCTTCGAGCCGTAGTCCTTCACGAGATTGTCGCGGGTCTGGTCGAGCCGGTCTTGGAAGACGTCCGCCATCGCAACCAGCTTGATTGGGCCGCTTGTGGTGGAGATGGCGTTGACGGCGGCGCCGCCGCCGCGTCCTCCGCAGCCGACCAGGGCTACTTGGATGAGGTCGCTTCCGCCGGGATGAACGCTTGGAAAGCTGAGGCGTGGAAGAAGCGCCGAGGCGGCGATGCCAGTGCCGGCCTGGAGGACCTGGCGACGTGATGGGAGGTGCTTGCTCATGGTTTGGGCCTTTAGCTTGAGGCTACCTCCTAGTAGGTGGTGTGGCACCGGCTTTAGCCGGTGGGTGGGTTGGAGTGTGGTGTGGCACCGGCTTTAGCCGGTGTGTAGGTTAGTGGTAAACCGAGCGTGTGCTTGGGTTGGCTGTCGCTGCTTTCCTGGTTCTGGGTCAAGTCGGCGATCGACTTATCATCCCGGGTGCGTCCGGCCCCGGGCGCGGGAAGCACGTCGTCCTGCTCGCGGGCGACGAGGAGTATCGCTCCGAGGAAGGGTTGCCGCAGCTCGCCAAGATCCTCGCCAAGCGCCACGGCTTCACCTGCACGGTGCTCTTCTCGTTGAACCGGGACGGTGAGATCGACCCCGACACGCAGGACAACGAGCCAGGGCTTGAAGCGCTCGACCACGCCGACGCCTGCGTCATGCTTCTCCGGTTTCGGCATTGGCCCGACGAGCAGATGAGGCATTTTGTCGATTACTGGCGTTCCGGCCGTCCGATCGTCGCATTGCGGACAAGCACCCATGCCTTCGCCTTTCAGGCGGATTCGCCCAGTCCATTCAGGGCGTTCGGCTGGGAGTCGAAGGTATGGCCCGGCGGCTTTGGCAAACAGGTGCTCGGGGAAACCTGGGTGAGCCATTGGGGCGACCACAAGCACCAGGCCACGCGCGGGTTGTTAACTGCCGCCGGGCGCAAGAGCCCGATCATGCGCGGAGTAACCGAGCTCTTCGGGACGACCGACGTCTACGAGGTCAAGCCGCCGATGGACGCCGAGATTCTGGTCAACGGCGAGGTTCTCGCCGGGATGAGCGCCTCCGATCCGCCGGCGACCAATCGTAAGCGGAACGCGTCGGGCATCGAGCAGGCCGTGAACGACCCAATGATGCCGATCGCCTGGTCGCGCCGGGTGAAAAACGATGCCGGGCGCCGGAACAGCGTGTTCACAACCACGATGGGCGCCGCTACGGATCTCTTGGATGAAGGCGTGCGAAGAATGCTCGTGAACGCCGTCTACCGGGCTTGCGGACTCGAACGCCGGATTCCCAAACGGTCGAACGTCGAACTCGTCGGCGACTATTCGCCGAGCCCATTCGGGTTCGAAGGGTTTAAGCGCAACGTCCGGCCGGCGATGCTTGACTCGCGTTGACTTTGGCGACAAACCGCTTCGTGCACTTGTCGGTATGCTCCGGTCGACGATGGCGTACGACAACGATTGGACTCGACGGCAGTTTTTGGCAAGGACCGGAACGGTGGCGGCGGCTGGAGCGGTTGGGCCGCTGGCAGGGGCGGCGACCAGATCGGTGTCGCCGAACGACAAGCTCGTGATCGGCCTGATTGGTTGCGGCGGCATGGGCGCCGCCAACATGCGCTCGCTGATGGAGTTTCCGGACGTTCAGGTGGCGGCCGTGTGCGACGTGGACGACGCCCGAATGCCGAACGACATCCGAGACGTCGAGAAGAAGTACGGGCGGCGGCCGGATACCTACAAGGATTACCGCAAGATGCTCGAGCGGAAAGACATCGATGCGGTCATCGTCGGCACCCCCGACCACTGGCACGCGCTGAACCTGATTCACGCCTGCGAGGCGGGTAAGGACGCTTACTGCGAGAAGCCGCTTTCCCACGACATCGTCGAGGCGGTCTCCATGGCTGAAGCCGTCAAACGCCACAAGCGGATCGTCCAGTGCGGCACATGGCAGCGAAGCACGAAAGAATTTACCGACGCCCTCGATTTCATACGTTCCGGCAAGCTCGGCAAGGTCGTTCTCTGCCGAGCCTGGATCAGTGACGGGTTCCGGGCCGGCCACCAGAAACCTACCGATCCGCCAAAGAGCCTGGATTACGACATGTGGGTCGGGCCGGCCGGGTTCCTTCCCTACCAGACGAATCGCTGTCACTACAACTGGCGCTGGTACATGAACTTCGGCGGGGGTCTGAGCACCGACTGGGGCGTTCACATGATGGACATCTGCCTGCTCGGGATGAGCAAGGACCAAGACCTGGTGATGCCGACGAAGGTGACCTCGTTTGGCGGACAACTTGCGATGCCGGACGACGACCGGACCGCGCCGGACACGATGGAGGCGATCTACGAGTTCAAGGATCCCGACTTCGTGATGCACTGGGCCATCAACCGCGACCACCCCGGAATGGAGGGTCACGGAACCGAGTTTGTGAGCGCGGATGGCCGCACACTACGTGTTTGGCGGGGCGGGTGGAAGGTTCTCGACCCCAACGGCAAGGAACTGCCGAAGGAAGAGAGCGCGCCGCCGCCCAGCCACTGGCGGAACTGGGTCGACTGCGTGAAGACGCGAACCCTGCCGCGAGCGCACCTCGGCTCGGTGGCCCAGACGACGATCGTCTGCCACCTCTCGAACGTCGCGCTTTACGCGGGTGAGACAGTGCACTGGGACGCCAAGAAGATGGACATCGACGGCAAGGTCGGAAAGAGCACTCAGCAGTACAAGCGCCCTTACCGCAAGGGATACGAACTGCCGAAGTATTGGCCCGCCACGGCTTGACTCAAGGCTTCCAGCGCAGCTTCTGAGCTTCGGCCTTGGTGATGAGCTTCACGTGGCCGTCGGTAAACGCTATCAGCGTCTTCCCGTTGAACACGTAGCCAAGATGCTTCCGGGGACCGTAGCTCCACATAACGGTTTGACCCGCTGCCTTGAGGCTCGTGGTCAGCTTGCCGTAAAGCGCCGGGTTCATCACAAACGCGGTCTTCACGGTTACCGGTCTGGAGCCCTTATACCGATAGGTGAAGGTTTCCGCAGGCTTGTCGCCAGGGAACGGCATGTACACGCTCAGGTTCTTCACGTACGGATAGGTCCCGCCTGACTGCCAAGCCGTGGACGGAAACTTGTCGTCGGCGTCCTGGGTGTACATCAGCGTCCCGAGCGCCAATTGCTTCGCGGCCGTCGTGGCCGTATCCTGGTCGGCCATTGAGTTATGTTGGGCAAATACGAGCGGAACGGCTATGGCGAGGAGAACGGTGGCAAGTTTTAACTTCATAGTGGTCGGCTAGTAGATCGAATTCGGGAAATAGAAATCCTTGGCGTTCTCAGGCGTGATGGCGTCGAGGTCGATCACGGTATGTCGAGGATTGAACTGCTTGGCCTTGTCCTTCCCCTCCCGGAGCATCGCGGCGGCGGTCTGAATG
>Ga0070734_10006127_pt1 | contig 10240 bp, 10 predicted proteins | sample Coa_R1_8_FD_66444 | JGI IMG/M metagenome (GOLD analysis project Ga0070734, IMG submission 66444) | Surface soil microbial communities from Centralia Pennsylvania, which are recovering from an underground coalmine fire - Coalmine... | ecosystem: Environmental > Terrestrial > Soil > Unclassified ... | reverse complement strand
TACGAGGCGGCTGCGCAGGCGATCAGCCTGTGCGGGACCCGCCTCCCGCTGCGGAGCACGGAATTCAAGCTGCTCAAGATTCTGATCGAGCACGGCAACCAGGTGCTGTCTCGTTCGCGGCTGCTCGACCTCATCTGGGGCGAGACGGTGTTCGTGGAAGAGCGCACCGTCGATGTTCACGTGCGCCGCCTGCGCAAGGTGCTGAACCGCTACAGCGAGGACGTGGTGATCCGCGCCGTACGAGGCGGCGGCTACAAGCTGCTGACGCCGGTATCGAAGAAGACCGTGCCGGTGGCGAATAGCATTGCGAACGCCCACGCCGCCGCTCTTTCAGATGTTCCCATCGCTCTCACCGGGTGCCCCGTTGCCGTCGCAGACCGACCCATCGCTGTCGCAGACCGGCCCATCGCTGTCGCAGACCGGCCCATCGCTGTCGCAGACCGGCCCATCGCTGTCGCAGACCGGCCCATCCCTGTCGCAGAGCGGCCCATCGGTGTCGCAGAGCGGCCCGGCCGGCGCGATGTGGGCGCGACACCCGCCGCATGATCCTCAGCCCCGACAAGGCGGAATTTCTGCTGCTGAACCTCAACGCGGCCGTCAAGGTGCGCCAGCGCAGCGACTTCTATCTGTGGGCGCAGGGCGAGCTGCAGGCGCTCCTGCCGCACGACCTGCTGATGTGCTGCGACTGTTCGGGCGGCGAGGAGCGCGCGCGCCATCGCATCGACCTGTTCAGCCGCGAGCCGCTGGAAGACGAGGCACGGATCCGCCACGCCCTGGAGCGTGGCGGCTTCATCCGCCACATCGCCGAGACCTGGCGCCGGGGCCGGCAGGCGGTCTGCTTTCGCGAACCCGGGGCGTTGTCCAGAGTGCCGGGCATTCCTCCGACGCTGGACGGACGCCACCTGGCCTGGCACGGCACCATCGACCACCGCGGCGGCATAACGGGCCTGTTCGTCGTGGCGCGCCGGGGCCCTTTCGATGCGGAAGTCGATGAGCTCCTCCTCGAGCTGGTGGTGCCGCATTTGAGCTGCGCCTTCGCGCGGGTCGCATTCGCCGCCGGCAAGGTCCCGCTGGAAGAGTCGAACGGAAACAGCCTCCTCACCGGCCGTCAGCTGGAAATCCTGCGGTACGTCCGTCAGGGCAAGAGCAACAACGAGATCGGCGAGCTCCTCGAGATCAGTCCCCTCACCGTGAAGAACCACCTCCAGGTGGTGCTGCGCAAGCTGAATGCGCAGAACCGCACGCAGGCGGTGTCGTTCGGCATCGAGCAGCGGTTGATCTAGACGGTTCAGGGGCTCAGCGCGACGGACGCGTGAGCCGTCGGCTGGCGATCCAGACGGCCGCGAGCAGGCCGACGGCGGCCAGCTTGAGGCTGCTGATCTCAGGCAGTGGTGCCACCGCGGCGGGCACGGCGGCGTGCCCAGCGGCGGCCTGTGCTCCTGAGCCCGGATGAGCCGCCGTCGCGAAGCAGCTTTCGGGGCGTTGCGGTTCGCTGCACTCCATCGCCAGTTCCGTGGACGATGCCGGCTGCGCTGTCGACCCCGGTGCGGCGGCGGCAAGGTCGATCGCGCTGAAGGAGATCAGCGGGACGGCGGGGACGGGCGTCACGATCGCCCGCGCCGCCGTGTCCTCGGGGCTGGTGGCTGCTGGCGTCAGTTCCGGTGACGCGCACAGCAGCAGCAGCAGGACGACAGCGACGGGACGAAGCTGGTCAAGCCGTCTCATAAGGGCGGACTTTGCGCTCGCGCACCATGGCCGCGGCCAGTTGCCCGGCGGTACGGCAGACGAACCAGGTGTTGGTGTTGAGATAACGGGCGCCCAGGCGCAGCGGCTCCTGCGCAAGTCGATGCAGCCATTCAAGCCCGGCGCGCTGCATCCAGATGGGAGCGCGGGGGACGCGGCCGGACAGGAAGTCAAAGGCCGCACCGACCCCGACCATCACGGCATGGACTCTGCCGCGATGTTCAGCCATCCACATTTCCTGCTTCGGGCAGCCGAGGCCGACCATCACGATGGCGGCGCCGCTCTCATTGATCGCGGCGACGGCCTGCTCGTCCTCCTCGTGGCTGAGCGGGCGGAAGGGAGGGGAGAAGCTGCCGGCAATCCGCAAATCGGGAAACGCCTCGCGCAGCCGCCTTTCCAGCGCAACAAGGGTATCCGGGGTGCCGCCATAGAGGTAGATGGATTTGTCCTGTGTCGCGGCCTGCGATGCAATGCGCCACATGAGGTCCGGTCCGCAGACGCGCGGCTGCCCGGCGTGACCCTGGCGCCGCATCACCCAGGCGACGGGCCAGCCGTCGGCCGTGTTGCCGTCCGCCCGGTTGACGACCTCGCGGTAGCGGGCGTTCCAATCGGCAGTGACGGCGGAATGGACGTTGATGGTGCAGATGTAACGCGACTCACGCCTCTCGGCCCAGCCGAATATGCGGTGAAGAAGCGACTCCATGTCCCCCGCGTCCACCCAGGAGCGGAGAACCAGAGCGCCGGACCGCTCCGGCAGCAGTTCCTGCAGCGGCAAATCGTGCCGTTCCGTTTCCGGGGTGCCCAAGCCGAGTGCGACCTGTGAGATCGTCGTATGTCGGCGAAGGGTACGGGGCCGTCATGGCAGGAGTTCGTGAACAGGGATAGTCCGATCGCACTAGCTGCGCCGGAATATCTGGCATCGACGGCCCAAGCTATTTGTCGGGGCTGAACAGCCAGTGCGGCCGCCGTAAGCCAGGGGCGCAGTCGTACGGTGCCCACAGACCAAGCCCGCAGTCATGCTGCGACGACGTATCAGGCCGCCGTGATGCTCAGCGATTGAGGTGCAGACGCTTGCGTAGGAAGATCCCGGCCAGCCCGAGTGAAACCAGCGCCCACGTCGGCAGTTCAGGTACGGGATGGATGTGGCGGTCATCGTCCCTGTCGCGGTCGCGGTCGTGGTACCAGCGACGAAACTCCAGATATTCTTCTTCGCCTCGGCGTTCACCGGTCAGTTCACCCAGCAGCGATTCGCGGCCGCCGTGTGCCGCCCAGTCGTCAGCGAGCTGTTCCCGTTCCGCGGGATCCCCCCAGGCAGGGCGTCCAGCTCCCCAACCTTCCAGCGCCTGGCCGAACGGCCGCTCGGCAGAAGCTTCGATGGGCAGCCAGTCAGGCCAGCGCCCGCCGGTATCCACGTATCGACCGAATGGCTCGAGTGAATGATTGTGCGAATACGAATGAGACGAAGGCGTCGCGCCTGCGGGCGTGGCGGCGGCGACAGCAAGCAGGAGCAGATGGGACAGAAGGAAGCGCTTCGCATTGCGCATCAGTATGGCTTTCCTCGACAGTGCCGCCTGCTCGCTTCGCCGGCCAGCGCAGCGGTCGCGCCGGCAGGCGGCAGACACAGGACTCCGGACATCCGCGTACGCGCGCCCGCTCGTCGACGCAATGCTACATCGGCGATGTGGCACGCTGATGTGCGTCCAGGCGTCCACGGCCCTAGGCCGTTTGGACTAGAGCCGGCCAACCGGGATGCGAATCCCGCGGTTCTGTGGAAAAGGCGGAATGGAATCGGCGCCCGGCGCCATTGCCCGGCGCTGTCAATGCACCCTATAGTGCGGAGCCATCCTTCCCGATGCCTCACTTTGACCGCAGCGCCTGGACTCAGTCGTTTCGCCGCCCTCTTGCTGTTCGCCGCGGCGGTTGTCCTTTGGCCCGGGCGTCCGGCCCCTGCCCAGCAGCTTCCCCGCCCCTTCGCGATGACCGTGGGCGCAGGAGCAACCTATGACGACAACCTTTTTCGCCTGCCGGCTGGCCAGACACCGACCGGCCTTCGATCGGCCAGCCGCAGCGATTTCTTCTGGAACGCTTTCGTCGACGGGCAAGCCTACCTGCCGGTGAGCCGGCAGGTTCTGCGGGCCGGGTTGACCCTGGCGACGAACGGCTATCAGAACTACAGTTTCCTCAACTACCAGGCGGTGAACGGCAGCGCGGCCTGGGACTGGCGAATCGGCAGCCGCTTCAGCGGCACGCTGTCCTACACACAGCTGCAAGCGCTGTCTTCCTTCATCGACCTGCGCAGCTTCGTGCGCAACATCAATACCGTTCGCATTGCCAGCGCCGAGAACGAGTTCTGGATGCTGCCCGACTGGCATCTCACGGCCGGGGTTGCATCGACACGCGTCGACAACAGCGACGAGGCTCTCAGCTTTGCCAAGCTGGACGAGACGGCGGCTGATGCGGGGATCAAGTATGTGACCTACGCCCAGAACTATGTGAAGTTGTACTGGCGCGAGGCGTGGGGAAAATACCCTGACCAGCAAGTGGTGGCGGGCTCTTTTTTCGACAACCGCTACGATCAGACCGACGTCACGCTGGAGTACTTTCAAGCGCCCACCGGCGCATCGCAAGTCATCGCCAGACTGGCGTATACCGAGCGGCGCAGTCCCAATCTCCCCCAGCGCAACTTCAGCGGCCCGACCGGTCGGCTGAGCTGGGTCTATGCGGCGACGGGAAAGCTGGGCTTCGAAGCTCTGGGCCGCCGGGAGATCGGCGCCTACACGGATCTCGTCTCGAACTACATCGTCACGGATGCGGTCGGCGTTACGCCGTACTGGCGCGTCACCGGCAAGCTGCGGGTTGACGCGTCCGTCGAGCGCCAGCGTCGTGATTACCGGGGGGATCCTTCCTTCGTTTTGACGAACCAGCCAGCTGAGCACGATCTGCTGACGTTCTGGCGCCTCAGCACGACCTATGACCTGGCGTTCCGCTGGAAAGCCGTGGCCGGCTGGCAGCATTCGTCGCGCAGCTCGAACGTGCACGGCCTGGGATTCTCCGAGCAGAGCGTCTACGCGAGCGTCCAGTACAAATGGGACTAACCCCCGCCCGCGTCCTGGTCGCGCATAACTTCTACCAATGGCGCGGCGGCGAGGACGCCGTCGTCGAGGCGGAGGTCGAGCTCCTGCGCGGTCACGGGCATGTTGTCGAGCTGTTCGCGCGCCATAGCCGCGAGGCGGCGGGGATTCATCCTGCCAAGCTGGCGTGTGACGCCGTGTGGTCGACCGCGACGACCCGCCGGTGCGCCGAGCTGATCGACTCTTTTCGGCCGGATGTCGTCCATCTGCACAACACGGTTCCGCTCATCTCGCCCTCCATCGTCTGGGCCGCCCGGAAAGCGGCCGTTCCAGTCGTGCAGACGCTGCACAATTTTCGACTGCTGTGCCCGCAAGGCATGCTGCTGCGGGACGGCCACATCTGCGAAGCGTGCGTGGGAAAGCTGCCGTGGCGGAGCGTCGCCTATGGCTGCTATCGTCGTTCCCGTGGCCAATCGGCCGTGATGACGGCTGCCGCCGGAGTTCACGGCATACTTGGGACGTACCGGCGAGGCATCTCGAAATTTATCGTTCTTTCCGAGTTCGCCAAAGGGAAGTTTGTCGCGGGCGGGCTTCCCGGCGCGCGCATCGTCGTCAAGCCGAACTTTGTGGACCTGCCTCCGGCTTCCGAGGCGGGCATCCGCACGGGCGGGCTGTTCGTCGGGAGGCTGTCCGAAGAGAAGGGCACCCGCCTCCTGGCCGAGGCGGCCACTGCGGCGGGCGTCCCTATCGATGTTGTGGGGGAGGGTCCTGACGAGAACCGTCTGCGCGCTGTTTCGAATCTTCATCTGCTCGGCCGAGCGGATCCCGCCGAGGTGTACCGTCGCATGCGGACCGCATCGTTTCTTGTGGTACCGAGCGTCTCGCACGAGACGTTCGGCCGGGTGGTGGTGGAGGCCTACGCCTGCGGATTGCCGGTCATCGCCGGCCGGCTCGGGGCGCTGGAAGAACTGGTCATCAGCGGGACCACCGGCCTGCTCGTCGGCCCCGGCTCCGCTCAGGCATTGGCGCAGGCCATTCGTTGGGCCACCGACCACCCTGACGATTTGCGAATCTGGGGACGCCAGGCGCGCGCCCGCTATGAGCAGTATTTTTCTGCGGCACGCAACTATCGCGTTCTGTCAGCCATCTACGAGGACGTCGTCGCCGCGCCCCATAGCGTGCATTCGACTGTGACAATGCCGTAACCGCCACTAGTCCTCTTGGACTAGTTTGTGCACCGAACGTCTTTGCAGCGTCAAGAAACGTTCCTATGATCGACGCTCCATAGACTGTCGGGCAGCGGTTTAAATGATTCATGGGACGGGCACTGGCGCGGTGATGGGCGCGCGCGCCGCGGCACTCCTGCTGATCGCGGTGCTCGCGAGTTGCGGCGAAAGCAAGACTGCCACACAGGTGGCGGCGCGCGTCAACAGCCGTGAGATCACGGTTCATCAGGTGAACGACGCGGTCGGTGCCGTGGATGGCCGTGATCCGGCCCAGGTGAAGAAGGTCAGCAACCAGGCGCTCGACCGTCTCATCGACCAGGAGCTGCTGGTGCAAAAGGCGATGGCCGCCAAGCTTGACCGCGACCCCCGCATCGTCAGCGCGATGGAAAACGCCCGCCGGCAAGTGCTCGCCCGCGCCTATCTGGAGTCCGTTGCCCGGGCGGTGCCGCCGCCGTCGCCCGAGGACGTGGCGAAGTTCAGGGACGGGCACCCCGAGCTGTTCAGCGACCGTCGGGTGTATCAGCTGCAGGAGCTGCAGATCCGGGCGACTTCCGAGCAGCGCAAGCAGATCGCAGCCAAGATTGCGGCGAAGGTTTCGATGGTCGATCTGGTCAAGTGGCTCAAGTCCGAAAACATACAGTTCACCGCCAACGAAGGAGTCCGGGCGCCGGAATCCGTACCGTTGGCTCTCGCACCAAAACTGGCCGCCTTGAGCGACGGCGACACGGCCCAGCTCGAAGCGCCCGGCGGGATGACGGTGATCCACCTGGTGAAATCCGAGCGTGCCCCCGTCGCCGAAGCGGCGGCAACCACGGCTGTCGAAAAGTATCTGGTGAATACGCGCGGGAAGGAAGCCGCCGAGGCGGAGATGAAGGCGCTGCAGGCCAGCGCGCGCATCGAGTATGTCGGGACGTTCGCACGAGCAAAATCTCCCGACACGGCCGAACCTGCGCTTCAGCTGTCGGGCCCTGCAGCCGCAACGGCGCAGAACGTTCTTCAGCCGCCTGCCACGCAGCCATGAGCCGTTGGCGCCGCGCTCTTCTGCTCTGCGCAGCGGCCCTCGCTATCATCGTGTGTCCGCTGACGGGGCAGATCGCCCGGGCGGACAGCGACTACCGCATCGGTCCCGGCGACAACCTCAAAATCCTGGTCTATCAGAGCACGGACCTGACCCTGGAAACCAGAGTATCGGAGTCGGGCACCATCACCTTCCCGTTGATCGGCGAGCTGGCTGTCGGCGGCCTCACCACCAGCGACGTCGAGCGGGCCATTTCCCGCCGCCTCCGTGACGGGTCTTACCTCGTCTCGCCCAATGTGAACGTGAATGTCAGTCAGTACCGCAGCCTGCAGGTCTCGGTGCTCGGATACGTGAACAAGCCAGGCAAGATCATCCTGGAGCAGTCGGTGAACCGCGTGAGCGAACTCATCGCACTTGCGGGCGGCATCACTGCTCAAGGCGCGGACGTGGTTACCCTGACCCGTTCAGGAAGCGGGGAGAAGCGCATTGAAATCGACCTGCCGGCGCTGCTGAGCACCAGTGAAGGCCGCAACGATCCCGTCGTGAGGAACGGCGACACCATTTTCGTCCCGCGGGCGCCGGTCTTCTACATCTATGGCGAAGTGCAGCGCCCCGGGCAGTATCGTCTGGAGCGAGACATGACCGTCATGCAGGCGCTGGCGGCGGGCGGCGGTCTCACCCAGCGCGGCACGGAGCGGGGGACCCGGATCAATCGACGTGATCCGAATGGGAAGCTGGCCCTGCGGGCGATCAGCCTGGATGACCCCGTTCTGCCGGACGATGTGATCTACGTGCGGGAAAGCCTGTTCTGATGTCGGAGCAAGAATGACCTTTCAGCACCTTATCCGGGTGTGCCTCGCCCGGCGTTGGGTTGTCATCCTTTGCGTACTGGTGGTCGTCGTCTCGACCACCGTCGCGACCTTGTACTGGCCGAAAAGCTACAGCGCGACCGCCACCATCGTCGCCGATTTTCGATCGTCCGATCCGGTGATCGGGCTCGCTGTGCCTGCCCAGCTGATACCCGGTTTCATGGCCACACAGGCAGACATCATCCGCAGTCAAAACGTGGCGGCGAAGGTCGTGAAGTCGCTCGGGCTCGACCAGTCCGCAGTGGCAAAGCAGCAGTTCGCAGACGAGACGGAGGGGCACGGCAGCCTGGTGTACTGGCTGGCCGACCGCCTGTTGAAATCCCTGACCGTAAAGCCGTCGCGCGAGAGCGCCGTTATTTCGATCACCTACCTGGGCCGCGACCCCAGAACCGCGGCGTTGATCGCCAACGGCTTCGCCAAGGAGTACATCGACACGAACCTCGAGCTCCGGGTTGAGCCGGCGCGCGAGAGTGCGGCGTGGTTCGGCGAGCGGGCCAAGGTGCTGCGGACAGACTTGGAAGACGCCCGATCCCGGTTATCGGATTACGAAGCGCGCAAGGGACTTACGGCGTCCGAGGAGCGAATTGACGCCGAGAGCGCTCGGCTCGAGCAGCTGGTGGCGCAGCTGTCGCAGCAGCAGGGGCAGACTTACGATGCTCTGACCCGCTTCCGTCTGGCGCAGGATTTCACGCAGCGGAACCTCGCTCCTGACTCTATTCCGGAGATTTTGCAGAATGGCCTCGTCCATGCAATCAAGACCGACCTTACAAGGGCCGAAGCCAAGCTGAAGGAGCATGGAAGCCAGATTGGCACCAACCACCCGCAGTACAAGTCGGACCTCGCTGAAGTGGAGAGCCTCCGTCAGAAGCTGCGCGACGAGATGCACAGCATCACGAACGGGATCGAGAACAATTATCGAATTGCGCAGCAGCGCGAAGAAGAGGTGCGTGCAGCGGTCGCTGTACAGAAGGAAAAAGTCCTCGCGCTCAAGAAACAGCGGGATGAGCTGTCCGTCCTCAGCCGGGAGGCGGACAACGCACAGAAGGCGTTCGACCTGGCGCGCGAGAGGCAGTCGCAGACGGAGCTGCAAAGCAAGTCGAGCCAGACCAATATAGCCGTTCTCTCGCCCGCGGTAGAGCCGTACCGGCCCGCGTACCCCCTTGTATGGCTCAATGTGACGCTGTCTTGCCTCGTTGGTCTGCTTATAGGGAGTGGAGCAGCTCTGGCTATTGAAGCGCGTGACCGGCGCGTCCGGAGTATTGCCGACCTGCATAACGGGTCGGACTACGGCGTAGTTGTTTCGCTGCCACGTGCGGCGCTCCCTCGTCTCCCTCGTGCAAGGCGGTCGGTGGACTCCCGCCTTGGTGTGCAGTCAGCCCAGCGGCGGACCTCATGAACATCGCTCGTGACGCTGTCGAACTGCCCGAATTGGACGTGGCTGAAAATGCAAACCGGCACACGTTGGGCGCTATCCTGGTTCAGGAAGGCAAGCTCTCCCCGGCCGACGCAGACCGAGTTTACGATTTTCAGCAGAAGAAGCGACTCCGCTTCGGGGATGCAGCCGTTCGGCTCAAGCTGGTAAGGCCGGCGGACGTTCAGTTCGCTCTCTCAAGGCAGTTCGACTATCCCTTTCTGCCGGCGCGGAACCGATCGATCAGCCATGAATTGATCGCCGCGTTTGAACCTTTTGGCGCGACTGCGGAAGCGTTCCGGCAGATGCGCGCGCAGCTTTCCCTTCGCTGGTCAAACGGCTCGGTGGCTGAGCGGACACTGGCTGTATTGAGCTCCACTGCCGGAGACGGGCGCACGTTCGTTGCCGCCAATCTGGCCGTCGTATTCTCCCAGCTCGGCGAACGCACGCTGCTGATCGACGCGGACCTGCGGCGCGGTCGTCTGCACGAATTGTTCGAACTTGAGAATCAAAGTGGTGTCTCGACCATTCTCGCAGGCCGCATGAGCGCTCAGGAGATACAACGCATCCCGGCGTTGTCGAATCTCTTCGTGCTCCCTTCCGGGCCGGTGCCGCCTAATCCCCAGGAACTGCTGAATCGCGCTGCATTTCGTACTCTCCTGGATCAGGTTTCACATGGCTTCGATATCGTGGTGCTCGACACATCGGCGTCCGAAGAGGGTGCGGACTGCCAGATCGTGGCATCGATGGCCGAGGCCAGCGTGCTTGTCGTGCGGAATAACCAGACGAAATTGACGGCGTTGCACTCGCTCGAAGCGCTGCTGAAGGCAAGGAAAGTGACGGTCGCCGGCGCATTCATGAACGACTGAGTCATCACTGGACCGGACGAAGCCGACGTGTCG
>Ga0070734_10006126_pt1 | contig 10240 bp, 9 predicted proteins | sample Coa_R1_8_FD_66444 | JGI IMG/M metagenome (GOLD analysis project Ga0070734, IMG submission 66444) | Surface soil microbial communities from Centralia Pennsylvania, which are recovering from an underground coalmine fire - Coalmine... | ecosystem: Environmental > Terrestrial > Soil > Unclassified ... | reverse complement strand
TCGGCCGCAATGGTCTCCGGCCGGATGCGGCTCTCTGCGAAAGCGACGTCCTCCGGAACTTGCGGATTCAGGTGATGGCACACCATCAGCATGTCCAGATGCTCGGCGATCGTGTTCACCGTGAGCGGCCGCGTAGGATTGGTGGACGACGGCAGGATGTTCGGCAGCCCCGCAACCTTGATAATGTCGGGCGCGTGCCCGCCGCCTGCGCCCTCGGTGTGATAGGTGTGGATCGCCCGCCCGCCGATCGCCGCGATGGTGTCGTCCACGAACCCGGCCTCGTTCAATGTGTCGGTATGGATCGCCACCTGCACATCGAACTCGTCGGCGACTTTGAGGCATTCATCGATGGCCGCCGGAGTCGTGCCCCAGTCCTCGTGCAGCTTCAGGCCGCAGGCCCCCGCGCGGATCTGCTCCGCCAACGGCTCGCGCGCTGACGCATTGCCCTTCCCCAGAAAACCAAAATTCAGCGGCCAGGCTTCGGCTGCACGCAGCATCGCCGTCAGATTCCAACGCCCCGGGGTGCACGTGGTCGCGTTCGTCCCGGTCGCCGGACCGGTCCCGCCGCCGATCATGGTGGTGATCCCGTTCGACAACGCCTCGTAAATCTGCTGCGGCGAAATAAAGTGGATGTGCGAGTCGATCGCGCCCGCCGTCACGATCTTCCCTTCCCCGGCGATCACTTCGGTCGCCGCGCCGACCACAAGATCCGGATCGACGCCCGCCTGCGTATCCGGATTGCCGGCCTTGCCGATCTTCACGATGCGCCCGTCGCGCACGCCGATATCGGCCTTCACAATGCCCCAATGATCCAGGATCAGGGCGTTGGTAACCACCAGATCCAGCGCGCCATGCTCGCCTTCGCGCACCGCGGTTGAGCTCTGCCCCATCCCGTCGCGGATTACTTTGCCGCCGCCGAAGGTGATCTCGTCGCCATAGACGGTGTAGTCACGCTCCACTTCAATGATCAATTCGGTGTCCGCAAGCCGCACCTTGTCGCCGGTTGTGGGGCCGTACAGATCCGCGTAGACGCGCCGTGGAATCTTCGTACTCATTTTTTCAGCGCTCCGTTGACCTTGCCGTTGTGCCCGTACACCGCGCAACGCCCGGCGAGCGCCACCAGCGGGACTTCTTTTTCCTCGCCCGGCTCGAACCGGATCGCCGTGCCGGCAGCGATGTCGAGCCGCATCCCGTACGCCGCCTGGCGATCGAAATCCAGCGCGCCGTTCGTTTCAAAGAAATGGTAATGGCTGCCCACCTGAATCGGGCGGTCGCCTCGGTTGCGCACCACCACGCGCGCGGCCTTGCGGCCCGCATTCAACTCCACGTCACCCGCACTTAAGATGTATTCGCCCGGATGCATGCTCGTCCCTATTGGATCGGATCGTGGATCGTCACCAGCTTGGTGCCGTCGGGAAAGGTCGCCTCCACCTGAACCTCGTGGATCATCTCCGCGACGCCGTCCATCACGTCGGCGCGCGTCAGAAACGATGCGCCCAGGCCCATGATGTCGGCGACGCTTTTGCCGTCGCGCGCCGCCTCCAGAATCTCCGCCGACAGGATCGCCATCGCCTCGGGATAGTTCAGCTTCAGCCCCCGCGCGCGCCGCTTTCGCGCCACCTCGGCAGCCACGAAGATCATGAGCTTTTCCTGCTCACGCGGCGTCAGGTGCAACCAGTCCTCCTCGATTTCTAGTGAACTTTTCTGGGAAGCACGGCGACGCGGCCGCAGAGAATTCGCTTCGCGGCGGCCCACATTTCCGTCAGGCCCTCCGCCAAAAGCCGACCGCTGTGGGCGACGCCCCGGATCACCAGACCGTGCGCCCGCAGCGCGGTAACCCCCCATAGTAGCTCAGGCGTCGAAAGCCGATCGGCCACCGCTTGCACGCGGCTCTCGAACTCGCGCCAGTACTCCCGTGCTTCGCCCGCGCGGCAAACATAACAGGCCGCAAAGTGTCGAAAGTCGCCCAGGCGCGCCGGCGAGTCCACGCGGCGCAGCAGCGGCTCCATGCTCCAACGCTCGATCGCTACAGGCTCGCCGCTCGCCCGGATCTCGAAGCTCGAGGCCAGCGATTGAAAGCGGAAAAGCTCGCCCGAAGCTTCCCGCCCCGGCGCGATCCGGTCCCACCAGATGAGCGACGCCCCGTGCGCCAGCGCGACGCGCGCCGTCTGCTCGAATCGTGATCCGGCGAAGGGGATCAGCGCATCCGGCAAATACTCGAGGTAGCCCGCCTCGCCGACGCTCACTTCCATGCGTTGCGACCCGTTTCGGTCGGCCGACCGGCTGCGATACACGCGCGTCGCCCCCGTCGACGTCACCTGCGCCTGCGCCCGCGCGCCCACTTCGATTCGGCAATCGAGCGAGTCGGTGTCGAATATGCCGCCTGAAACGTTGTGCAAGTGAGCCAGCAGCTCGCCCGACGGCGCTGGAAAGCCGCGCACCACACGCCAGGGCGGCTGCTGTTTCTGCACGCGGAGGATCGTCGCGCCCCCGTCCGCGGCTTCAAACGAAAGATGCAGGGACGCCATCGCTAGCTGATAAAGAGCCGGGTCCGCAGCGTCGGATGACGCGCGGAAGCAACATCCAGAAGCGGCGTGAACGAACGAGCGCTCTCGAGCGGCAGGGAACGGCCGCGATCCGCTGCGGCTGCAATCGCCGGCTTCAGGTTCCAGAGAATTTCCTGCGCGCGCGTCTGGCCAAGAGGCAGCAGCCGCTGGCACGCACTGATCAGCGTTATGACCGATTGCTGCAGATAAGCCGGCGCCGCGAACCCGGCCTCCACGCCGAATGCGCCCGCCGCCAGGCCGAAGCAGGGCGCCAGGTGCAGCTCCGAACCGCTCTCGGCCGCGCGGGCCGCCGCGGCGCGGAGTAACTCACAGGCCGACACGCGCGCCGCCAGTTGCAGGAACCGCCGGCCCATCGCCGCCGACCCTTCGCGCGATTCCCGCGCCGTCTTGCGTGCGCCGAGTTCGGCGTTCCACTCAAGCCACTGAGAAAGCTCCGAAAGCTCGCAGGCGGCCGCGCTCCGTTCGCAGTAAGCCGCCTCGACGACGCCGGCTTCTCCGAGATAATCGGTGAAAAACTGATCGAGGCTTTCTACGCCAAGCAGCCCGGCATCCACCAGCGATTCCAGGCCGAAGGAGTGCGCCGCGCCGCCGATCGGAATCGCGCTATCGGAAATCTGCTGCAGACGGAGAAAAGCGAGACCCTGCATCTCACGCAATCATAGCGCGGGATGCGGCGCGGGCTATTCTCCAACAATCTGAATGATGCTGGTTTCGCTCGAAGGCGTGGACGATCCCCAGATCACGGCCGAGCCCCAGATGACCGCCAGGTTCGAGATCGAGTTCGAGCCCCAGATCACCGCCGTTCCGTTCACCAGGCTGGGCGCCGTCTGGAACACCGTGGAACCCCAGATCACCGCCGAGCCCCAGGTCACCGCTGAACCCCACGTCACCGCTGAACCCCACGTCACCGCTGAACCCCACGTCACCGCCGAACCCCACGTCACGGCGTTGCCATACACCAGTGTCACCGCGTTGGTCCCCGAGTCGTAGATCGCGGCCGGCGACAGCGCCGCTACCTGGATCTTGTCGTTGTTCATCAGCGCCGCCGCGATGTCCAGATACCCTGCACCCACCGTGAAGATGTCGTACTGGCTGGTGTAGGCGATCCCCGTGGTGGGATCCACCGTCACGCTCGAGGCCGGAAAGTTCTTCGACGCCGTTTTCATCAGCCGCGCTTTGATCTGATCCGGCGTCAGGCTCGGATCTTTTTCGAGCAGCAGCGCGGCCGCGCCTGCTACCACCGGCGTCGCCATGCTGGTCCCGCTCAGCGTGTAGTAGTTCGGCGAGATCCCGTTCCCGTTCCAGGAATAATACGAGTACTGCACGTCGTTCTGCGGATACTGCACCGGCAGCGCGCCGTCGGACGACCTGAGCGACACCACCCGGTTGCCCGGCGCCACCAGATCCGGCTTGATGATGTGATCGAACAGCGTCGGTCCCTTGGAGCTGTAGCTGGCGATCAGATCGTCGCCCCGCTGCGGCGTCCCCATCGTCTTCATGGCCCCCACCGTGATCACATACGGATCGTTGCCCGGCGCCGTGATGGTGCCATAACCGTTGGTGTTGGCCGTGTTGTTGCGCCCCTCGTTGCCGGCCGCCACCACCACGACGATTCCCGCCCTCCAGGCCGCTTCCACCGCCTGGCACAGCGGATCCATCGCGTAGCTCTCAAACACCGGACGGCCCAGGCTCAGATTCATCACGCGAATGTTGTACTGGTTCTTCAACTGAATGGCCCGATTGATGGCCGCGATCACGCTGCTGTCGGTCCCCGCGCCGGTTTGATCCAGCGCTTTCAGGTTCACCAGATTCGCACCCGACGCGAGCCCCTTGAACGTGCGGAAGTAGCTCCAGCCTTTCGAATCGGTGCCGGCGCTGGCCAGAATGCCCGCCACGTGCGTGCCGTGCCCGTATAGATCGTCGGTCGAGTTGTCGACGAAGCTCTGGTTATAGACCACCGCGTTGCCTAGATCGGCGTGCTTGGTGATGCCGCTGTCGATCACCGCGATTCCGATGTCGTCGCCCGACAGGCCGAACATCCATGCCACCGGCGCATTCACTGCCGACGTCGTCAGATCCAGCATGCCCTTCACGGCATGGTCGACCGAGATGTGCACCACTTCGGGGTCATTGGCCAACATCCGCAGCGCCCGCGCCGGAACGCGCGCCGCCGATCCGTTCACCGACTCGAAATCCGCTTTGTGCTGCCCGCCCACCGCTGCCAGACGCGCATGATGCGCTTCCGTCGGCGCGCTGGCATACTGCACGATCACGTCGACCATCTGATCGCCGCCGACCGCTTCCAATCCCGCTCCCAGCTTCTGTGGCCCGGCAAAGGCCAGGCTCGAAGCCAGTAAAACGAGCGCCAAAACTCGCATCCCGCCGGGCTGTGAGGCCGCGTTTCTCAGGTGCTTTCTCAGGTCCATAACGCAGCAGAAAAGTGCACGGAGTCTGCCACCTTGAGAGAGCGCTAAGCGTAAGAATCATCAGGGGCATCGCGCGGGTCGGCGGACCGGGAAGGACAACATGTCCCGCCCCTCGCGGGCTGCTGGCTCAACCTTGCGACATTTTGTCCCAATTTGTTTTTTCCGGCGTCTTTTCTGCCCCCTAACGAAATTCCTCGATTTTGTTTAGTACCCTCTGGCCCCGGGTTTCAGCGATGGTGTAGCCTGTGCGTATGGCTGCGTTGATGGATTCGGCGCTCGTGCGTGTCGTTGATCTCCATCAGCTCCGCTCGCATCACCTCGACCGGCTCCTCCAGGAAGAGATCGATGCCTGGCGGGAGCGGCTGAGCTGGGATTTTGAGCCGTCCGCGAACCTGGTCCGGCGTTTCATCGACGCCCAGAGCCTCAACGGGTACGCGCTGCTCGTCAACGAGCACCCCATCGGCTATTGCTACTTCGTGGCCGAGGAGCGCAAAGGGCTGATTGGCGATCTATACGTCCTTAAAGATTTCTTCGCGTCCGAATACGAAGAGCGGCTGCTCGCCTCCGTCGTCGACCATATGCTTCGCAGCGGATCCGTCGACCGCATCGAATCGCAACTCATGATGCTCCGCTCCGGGCCCGGCCTCGCGCTGCCTGCACCGCAGTACGCCCGCGCTCACGGACGAAATTTCATGGAGAAGCCCTTGGCTCACGGCCGCGCCCTCCCACCCGCCGAGGGTCTCGCTTTCCTGTTCGACCGCTGGACGGATCGCGTTCAGGACGAGGCCGCCACCGTAATCGCCAATGCCTACAAGGGCCACATCGACAGCGCCATCAACGACCAGTACCGCTCTCCCGCCGGCGCGCGCCGATTTCTGATGAACATCATCCAGTTCCCCGGCTGCGGCAATTTCTTTCCACCCGCTTCGCTCGCCTCAGTCGACCCGGAAACGGGAAAACTGTGCGGCATCTGCCTCGCCAGCATGGTCGATTCCGGCGTCGGCCACATCACACAGGTCTGCGTTGCGCCCCACGTGCGCGACCAAGGACTCGGCTACGAATTGATCCGCCGCTCGCTCGACGCGCTCGCCAAACACGGCTGTACAAAGGCCACCCTCACCGTCACCGCCACCAACCAGGCGGCCATTGCGTTGTACGAGCGCATGGGCTTTCAGAAGACCCGTGAATTCACGGCACTGGTCTGGGACGGTTTCAGCGGACGTCCATCCGGATCGCCCTCTATCGGTTACCGCTAGCCTGGTCGATATCTTGATCAGGGATGCCGCGCAAAAAACTCGACATAGTGAGCGCTGCCTTGATCGGCCTGATGTTCTTCGCCTTCATGCCCTGGTCGCGCATGATCACTGCGAAGAACGACTTCGTCCACTTCTATATCGGCGGCCTCTACTACGGCCATCCGGAAATCTTTTCTCCGGAAGCGAACTACGCCAAGCAGCGCGAGCTGATCGGCGCCACGCTCGAACATTCTTTTTTCGGCCGCCCCGCATTCTATGGATTTTTCCTGAAGCCGCTTACCTGGCTCGGCTACATGCCGGCCTATTGGCTGTTCCAATTCGGGAGCCTGGTCGCGCTCGCGATATTTCTCAAGCTCAACATGCGCCGCTACGATCGGCTGCTGCCGCTTTGCCTGATGTCGCCGGCGCTCGCCGCGAATTTCGTGAACGGCCAGGATGTGATGTATCTGATGCTGTTCTGCTCCATCTCGCTGGCTTGTATCGAAAAAGACTGGGACCTGTTGGCGGGCCTGGCGCTCGCGGCCTGCGCCATCAAGCCGCATCTTTTTGTAATGACGCCGCTGGCCGCCGTCTTCTTCAAACGATGGCGCGTCCTGGCGGGCGGCGCGATCGGCGGAGCCGTCCTCATCGCCCTCAGCCTCGCAAGCGGCGGCCTGAAGAGCCAGCTCGAATTGATGCGCCAGCTCGGCAATCCCGAACACTCGCCGTACCCGGACCTGATGCCCAGCCTGCGCAGCCTCACCGGCGACCATAACGGCGCGTTTCTGGCGCTCGCCCTGGCCGTCATCGCCGCAACAGCGTGGCTCATGTACCGGTCGCGCTCTTATGAATCCGCGTTCGGGTGGGCGCTCATCGGCGGATTGCTGGCCGCCTATCACGCCTACATCCAGGATTGCCTGCTTCTGATTCTTGCGATCGCGCTGCTCGCTGACGAGCTGACCAAAACGGCCCGGGCGCTGTTACTGGTGACGATCCTGCCGTTTGCCTATCTGGCGCTCGCCGCCGGCTACCCCTACAGCGGCGTCTTCCCCGCCCTGCTCCTGGCCGTGATCGTTGCCCAGCTGGCGAACTCGCTGCGCGTTCGCTCCGCCCAGCCCGTGCTCGCGCGCGCCTGACGACACCGCGCCGATCGATTCGGCCAGAGCCTCGAGGTCCCGCGCGCCATCAACCCTCGGCGCCCAGCGCTCGCGGGCTTCCCAGGAGTGAACAAACCGGTATTCCAGCACCAGCGCGATCATCCGCATCCCCAGCCGGAAGGCCTTCCAAAGGTCGCCCGTGACCGAGGACTCGCCCACGCGCTCGCGATAGTTCACCGGTATCTCGACAAACGGAATCCGGTGCGCCACCGTCTCAAGCAGCAGCTGCGGGCCGAAGTGCGAACCGCCGATGGTCAGCCGCGGCCGGATCAGTTCGAGCGCCTCGCGCCGGAATAGCCGCAGCGTGCATCCCATGTCGGTGAGCAGCGTGGTATTGAACAGGAACTCGGTCATCTTCGCCACCGCGAAGTTTCCCCAGCGCAGGAACCAGCCCATGTTCGCGCCCGCCCAGATGAACTCGCGCGTCGTCCGCGTTCCGAAGACGACCGGCACATCGTCTGAATAAGCCAGCAGCTTGATCAGGTCGTGCGCGCTGAAAGTGCCGTCGGGCTCCGAAAGCACGATCAAATCCGCCGTACACTCGTCGATCCCGCGCAGCAGCGCGTTGCCGTAACCTTGCTTCGACTCGAAAATTTCGCGCGCCCCGGTGCCCAACAACTCCTCCGAGGTCCCGGGAGCGGCGTTGTTGTTCACCACGATCACTTCGTCGGCCAGGCCGGTCGCGAAATAGTCCAGCGTGGCCGCACGAATGGAGTCCTTCTCGTTGTAGGTGGGAAAGATGACCGCGACTCGTTTACCGCGCCACATGCAGGGCTCCGCCCTATCCATCGGCTCGGCGAGGCGTTTCCTTGAGCGGACGAGGCCCGCGGGTTCAAGGCTTTTCGGCGATCACCAGAAACTGGCCCGCCATCGGCCGAAACGGCAGCGATAGGTATAGCCGCACCAGCCAACCCGCGGTCGGGAGCTTCGATTTCATGGTAAACGGCAGAAAGCGCGGCTCCGAATGCACGATCTTCCAGCCCTCGGCGTGCAGGAAATCCCGGAAGCCGTTGTCGGTGAACGCGGTGCGATGCGTGTAATCGTCGAAATAGCGGCGCGGCTCTAAACGGAAGTTCGGCTGGATGACAATCAGGCGCCCACCCGAGCCGAGCGACCGCATCGCCTCCGCCAGCACCCGCCGGCCTTCCTCGATCGAAAAATGCTCAAAGAAGTTCGACGCGAAGACCGTGCCGAGCGACGAGTCCTCCAGCGGCCACCGATCCATCGCCGACTGGATGAGTGGTTCCACGGATTCACCCCAATACCTCACCAGGCTCCGGTTCTGCTCCATGGCCCATTTCCGCGCAGCCCGGACCTCGCGCGTGAAATCGCCATATCCGGCGCCCAGATCCAGCAGTCCCGCATCCGGCGCCACCCACGGCTGCAAATACCGGCTGATCTCCCGCCACACTCCTGCGCGCCGCGGATCAAAAGGCAGTCTGACGGCATGATACGTATCGGCATAATCGGCCGACTGCTCCTGGGTAAACATCAGCGCGACTCTCCCGCCGGATGATAAACAAAAACGCCGTCCAGATAGGGCCCTGGAATATGACTCGCCAGGCGGTAATGCTTCCGCACTTCCTCGATCTGCGAGGCCGGGAGCGTGGGCAGCTCCAGATCCGTATCGAACGGCCGGCTGACGTCCTGGTAAAGAACAATGGTGGGAAACTTCTCGCCGGCGATATCGCGCCGTAGCGGCTCCGGATCGATTCTGCCCGCGCGAACCACCAGCGTGTAAATCAACGGTTCTACTTCGAGCCCTCCCCGCAGGTGCACCGCGGCGTTGATTTCAGTCGTCAGCAGTCTGCCGGGCTCCACCGCTCGCCGCAACTGGTCGACTTGCATCCGGAACATCTCTTCCTTGGCGATCCTCGCCGCCAGAAACGGCGCCGTCAGCCGGAGATTCAATACCAGGTGGATCGCGAGCGGGATCTGCAGCAGAGTGAGCCAGGACTTGCTCCGCGCGCGCAGCAGCCCGAGCAGATCGAGCGCGTGGAGCGATAGGCAGGCGCACAGAATCAGCAGCACCGTCGATTCGATCTGATAATTCGAGTCCGAGCCGATCTTGGCCGCCGTCAGGGTAAGGACCACCAGAGCCAACCCCAGATATACGAAAAGCCCGCGGCCCGCGCCGCGCCACACCTTCGCCGCGCCCAGGGCCGAGAGCAGCAGCAGTTGACCGGACGCGATCAACGCATAGCGCACGTGCTGGCTCAATTTCTCCCACGCAAACGGGTTCAGATTGGCGTAGACCGTGTTCTCTAGGAACCGCCCGTGGAGCGCGGAGTCAATTCCGAACACTGCGACAGCCAGGACGCCGCCCACCATCGCGACGAACCGCAGCCCCGTCTTCGGCCGCTTCCACAAAAGCAGCAAACTGATGGCCGCCAGATTCGCCAACATGGTCTGCTTGGTGAAGAACGCCGCGATCGCAAGCGCCCCGGCGAGCCAGAGAGTATTCTCGCCTCCCACCGCCCAGCGAGAGTACTGATAAAACGCGCTCAATGCGAGGAACACCGCGAGCGTATCCACCTGCGCGACCGTACCCCAGGAGAGCAGCAGCGACGTGGTGGCGCACAAGGCCGCTCCCAGCCAGGCGTACATCCGGTCGGTGTATAAAGCCAGCAGCTTCCAGCAAACCGTTATGATCCCGAGCGTCGCGGCGAGACTGATGAGCCGCCCCGCGGTGAACGCCAGAAGGCCCAGTTTCATCAACCCGGCTTCGAGGAAATAAAAGATCGGGGTGTAGGCGCAAACGGTGTAGGGATAATCGCGCAGGCTGTAATAAAGCGTGCCGTCGCGCGCCAGCATGGTCGACTGCGCCGCGACCACCGATTCGGGCTGGCTGAACT
>Ga0070734_10006125_pt1 | contig 10240 bp, 9 predicted proteins | sample Coa_R1_8_FD_66444 | JGI IMG/M metagenome (GOLD analysis project Ga0070734, IMG submission 66444) | Surface soil microbial communities from Centralia Pennsylvania, which are recovering from an underground coalmine fire - Coalmine... | ecosystem: Environmental > Terrestrial > Soil > Unclassified ... | reverse complement strand
CCGCCGCGGTGCTCGACGCGCTCGGGACGCATCAGTCCCCGGCAGGCGCAGGCCCGGTCGCCGGGAACAATGTCGACGTGCTTGGAGCACAGGCACACCGACGCATCCCCCTCCTTCGGCATCGGCGGCATTCTCGCCGATCACAGCACGCCGGGTCCGGCGAGGACAACGCGATTTACGGCTGCAGGCCGCTCAGGGCCTGGGCGGCCTGCGATAGCGCGAGGCCAACGTTCGATTCACGCTGGCTCGGGGCCGAAGGCCTCGTCGAGCAGCGCCGTGACCTCGGCGGCAGACGCCGCGGGCAGGACCGGCTGGCCCGCCGCATCGGGCAGGTGCGCGCCGCCCGCGTGGCTGGCCGGCCGTGGTGCACGCGGCGGTGCCGCCTGGTGAGCCGCCTCTGCCGTAGGTGGCGCACGGCCGGTGACGGGTGCGCCCGCCAGCGCAGCGGGTGCTGCGATCAGTCGTTTGACCTGGACGAAGGTGACCCCGCCCCGGTAGATGTAGGCGACCTGGCCGACGTCGAGGCGGCGGACGAGCGCCGGGTCGGCCACCGGCGCCCCGCGGACCCGCGACGAGCCCTCATGTCCCCAGCGGGGCACGCCGAGCAGGCGCCGGCTGGTGTCAAGCGCCGGCTGTTCCCCGGCGAGCGCGGTGACCGGCTCGGGATAGGGGGTGCGCAGCAGCCAGATGCCGCCGTCCGCGGTCCCGGCGAGCCGGTACCTGTCGTCATCGTCGGGGGCCAGCCCCTGCCAGGACTGCGCCGACACCTGCACCGCCAGGCCCAGCGACCGGGCCCGCTCGTACAGCTGCCAGATCGGCAGCCGGCGCGACACCGCGCTGAACTCGTCCACCGCGAGCAGGATCTCCCGCCCGGCGCCCCGGCCGTGCGCGGCGTAGTGGGCGAGCAGGTCCACCAGCGCGCGGGCCTGCGACTCGGCGGCCGCCACGTCGGCGGTTCCCTCCAGGATGCAGTACCAGGCGTCGGCGTCACCGTAGCTGCCCGGCCCGTCAAGCCCGGGCCCCAGCCGCCGGAACAACGTGCGGAACCGCAGCGCGATGTCGGTGACGTGCCGGCCGGCCGACCTGAGCAGCGCGGCCTCGTCGCCGTGGCCGGGCCCGGCATAGGCGAGGCCGAGCCAGCCAGCGTCCAGCCTGCCGAGGAAATCCGCCGCACTGGCCGGCGGCCCGCCGGGCGCGCCCACCGCGAGGGCGACGATCGCCTCCATCACGTCGGCGTAGTAGGCCGCGCTCCCGGTGCCGTGCTCGATCATGTCGAGCAGCGTGGTGGTCAGTTCCGCCGCGGGCAGTTCCCACAGCGACAAGCTGGCCTCGTCGGGCCAGATGGCGGTGAACCGCGCACCGGCGCCGCGCAGCACCCGGCGGACCCGGTCAGCGACCCGCCGCGAATCGGCGCCGCCCTTGCAGTCCAGCACGACGAGCAGCGGCCGTCGGCCGGCACCCGCCGCGTGCAGTTGCAGCCCGCGGGTGAGGAACCCGGCCCACAGCCGGAGTAGCAGGGTGGTCTTCCCGGTGCCGGTGGTCCCGATGACCACCTGATGCGAGCGCAGCCGCTGGTAGGGGATCATCGCCAGGTCCGCGTCCCGGTGCCCGGACGTACGGATGACCGCGCCCGCCACGATGGCGCCGCGCCGGGAGACCAGCGGCACAGCGCCGGGCGCGGCGATCCGCGCGCGCGCCGTGCGCACCTGCCGCCGCCACTGCCGCGCCTGGAAGGCGGCGGGGGAGGTGGGAAAGATCCCGCCGGTTCCCGTTTCCATCGCGTAGATCCGCCGGGACCAGAGCAGCCCGCCGGCGGCCAGGCCGAGCGGAATCGCGACCGGGGCGATGGTCGTGGCGGCTAGCGCGGCCGAGCCCGCCACCACCTGATGCCAGGAGGTCAGCCAGGCATGGTACGGCGCGGCGGCGGCCCGCCAGGCCGGCCGGCTGCCGACGGCGGCCGCTGCCCACCAGACCGCCACCATGGGCAGGCAGGCCAGCGCCGCCCGGTACAGCCGCCGCGGCGGCCAGCCGCGCCACCAGGCCAGCGTCACCGCGAACGCGGCCACGAGCGAGACCGGCGCGGCCGCCACGACCAGCGCCGCGGCCAGGGCGATCCGGGCCAGCCTGCCCGCCGTGCGGAGTACCGCCAGCACCGCCATCAGGCCCAGATAACGCCGGATCATCTGGCCCGCTCCCCGCCGCGGCCCGCTGGCCCGCGCATGTCCGCCCCGGGCGGCAGGCCGCGGATCTCGACCCGGCCCGCGAGGCCGGGCAGCGCCGCCCTGGCCCGGGCCACCGTCGGCCGGGCGGCGGCGGAGCACAGGTACACCACCCGCGCGTGCCGCGGGGGCGTCCCGGGCACCTGGGCCTGCGCCGCGGGGCAGCCGTAGTCCCCGGTCCTGGCGAGGATCTCGTGCATGATGGCGGCGGTCCTGGCGACGGTCTTCGGTGTCAGCTCAGCCTCGATCGCCCAGCACTCCCCGGCGAAACCCGCTGATGGGCCGTCCGGCCAGTGCACCTCGGCGTCGGGAATGTGCTCGCGTAAGCCGACCCGGCCCCCGGCCCTGGCGCGCAGGCGGCGCTCACCGCGCCAGAACGCGCCCGCCGCCGCATACCCGGCCGTCGCCTCGAGCGCCAGCCGCACCGCGGTGACCGCGCGCAGGTGCGCGAGCCGCGATAAGGCGGGCGAGGATGCCCGGTAGGGCAGCCCGCACGCGGACAGCCCGGGCCGGGTCAGCCAGAACCACGGCGGGCCGGGCCCGAGCCTGGCCGATTCCGCGTAGCCGGCCCGCCGCCAGCCCAGGGTGACGGCACGGGCCCGTGCCTGCGTGACCCCCAGGACCGCCGCGAGCTGGTCAAGCTGCACGGCGTACATGTCGGCGACGAACAGCAGGGCGGCGATGTCGCGCTCGGTGAGGCGCCCGGAGGCGGTGGTGGCGTCGGTCGAGCCAGCGCTGGCATCCACGAGTCAACTACATCACGGCGGCGCGACACACGGTAAGTGGCCGGCGACACCGGGCACGGAGCGGTACCGGCCGCGGGCAGGGAACGGTGCAAGACGGGCAATGAACGGCACGACACGCGGCAATGGGTAGCGCAGGGCGCCGGTCGTGAGGCACAATCCGAAGAGGAGTGCTAGCGGCAGCATGTCGCGAGCCGGGCATCTGGAGCCGGCCGGCGGCGGAGCCGAGGTCGTTGGGGAAGACGCACCTCATCCGCACGCAGGGAGGCCAGGGTGACCGTTCGCGGCGTTCTGCACGTACATTCCGCGCCCCCGGCGCTCAGTCCCCACGTGGAGTGGGCGGTAGCCGGGGTTGTTGGTGTGCCTGTGAGCATGCCATGGGTAAGCCAGCCAGCCGCGCCCGGCATGCTCCGGGCTGAGCTTGACTGGCAGGGGCAGCCCGGCATGGCGGGGGAGATCACCTCCGCGCTGGCCGGCTGGAACCGGCTGCGTTTCGAGGTCACCGAGGAAGCCAGCCCGGGCTGTGACGCCATGCGGTTCAGTTACACCCCCGCCCTCGGCGTGTTCTCGGCCGTCACGATGGCCAACGGCGACGTCCTGGTGCCCGAGAACCGGCTCAGGGCCGCGATGACGGTGGCGGCCGCGTCGGCCGGCGTCGCCCGGCTGGCCCATGGCGGTGTCGACGGCTGGGACGCGCAGAGCCCGCTGGAAGAGGAGCTGTCCCGGCTGCTCGGCGAGCCATGGGACTACGAGCTGGAACCGTTCCGGTGCGCCGCGGACGGTGCGCCGGTGCGCTGGCTGAACGCCACCGGCTGACCCCGTTCCAGCAGGCAGCGCGCCCATGGAACGCGCCGCGGCCGGCGTTAGGATCGAACCGACCGCCGCCGCGGCTCGCTGGGCAAGCAGGGCGGGGCGGCGGGGTCGAGGCTAGCAGAGCCTGGAGGAGACATGACGATCGAGATCTCCGTCCCCGACGAATGGACACCAGGGCAGGCGGTTGCCGTCCGGGCACTTTTGCAGCGGGCCATGCACGGCGGGCACCCGCTGATCGCGGCGATCAGGGCGGACGCCACCCCCGATCAGCTGCGGGATATCTACGGCCGGGTTGAGGCGCTGCTGCGGGATTCCGGCATGGCCGCGTGAACGCGCCGCCACCGTCGGATGCGGCGCCACGGAAGGTGATACTCGACTGCGACCCCGGCATCGACGATGCGTTCGCGATCGCCTTCGGCTGCGGTCACCCGGGGCTGGAGCTTTGCGGCGTCACCACGGTCACCGGCAACGTCGGCCTGGCCAAGACCACCCGTAACGCCCTGGCCGTGCTGGAGTTTCTCGGCCGGTCGGACGTGCCGGTGGCGGCGGGCAGCCCGGCGCCGCTGCTGCGCCCCTTCACCGAGGCGCACGACGTGCACGGCGAGACCGGCCTCGGCGCCGCCCGCCTGCCGGAGCCCAGTGGCCGGCCCGTGGCCGCCCACGCGGTCGACTTCCTCATCGAGCGGATCGCGGCCGCGCCGGGTGCGGTGACCCTGGTCGCGACCGGCCCGCTGACCAATATCGCGCTTGCGGTCCGCCGTTATCCGCCGCTGGTCACCCAGGTCGCCGACTTCGTCATCATGGGCGGCTCTGCGGGCCGGGGGAACATGACCCCCGCGGCCGAGTTCAACATCTGGTGCGACCCCGAGGCCGCGGCGATCGTGTTCGGCGCGGGCTGGCGGGTGACCATGGCCGGACTCGACGTGACCCACCAGGCCCTGGCCACCGCCGAGATCCGCGACCGGCTGAGCGCGCTTGGCACGCTGAGCGATGAGCTGCTGCTGCCGAGCCTGCGCGGCTATCACAGCGTCGCCGACGTGGCCGGCCAGCCGGTGCACGACGTGTGCGCACTCGCCCTGGTGGCCGCGCCCGCCCTGTTCGGATGCCAGCTGGCCCGGGTCGAGGTGGAGACGCAGGGACGGCTGACCGCTGGCATGACCGTGACCGACTTCGGCGCCGATGCGCACAACGCGCTCGTGGCGATGTCCGTCGACGCCCCGGGGTTCTGGGACATGGTGCTCGGCGCCCTGCACCGCACCGCCGCCCACATGAACGGGGCCTGACCGGCCCCCGCCTGCGGTGGCTGAGGCGAGGTTGTGCGTTACGCACCCCGTGGCTAACGCGTGCGCCCAAGGAAGCCGTCCGCGGTGCGGATGTTGAGGATCCGCCCCGGGGGAATGCCGATGCCTTCGGCGCGCGCGCAGCCGTAACCGAGCCAGTCGAGCTGCCCGGGTGCGTGCGCGTCACTGTCGATGGTGAACAGGCAGCCCATCTCAAGGGCCAGGCGCATCAGCCGGCTGGGTGGGTCGCGGCGTTCCGGCCGGCTGTTGATCTCCACGGCGACCCCGTGGTCACGGCATGCGGCGAACACGTGCTCCGGGTAGAACGCCGACTCGGGCCGGCCGCGGCCGCCGCGCCCGCCGAGCAGGCGGCCGGTGCAGTGCCCGAGCACGTCCACGTGCGGGTTGGACACCGCGGCGACCATCCGGGCGGTCATCGGCCCGGTCGGCATCCGGAGCTGGGAATGCACGCTCGCTACTACCACGTCGAGCCGGGCGAGCAGGTCCTCGGACTGGTCGAGAGAGCCGTCCTCGAGTATGTCCACCTCGATCCCGGTCAGGATGCGGAACGGCGCCATTTTCGTGTTGAGCCGGGCGACCAGCTCCAGTTGCTTTTCCAGGCGCTCCGCGGATAGCCCGTTGGCCACGGTCAGCCGGGGCGAGTGGTCGGTCAGCGCGATCCACTCGTGCCCGAGGTCGCGGGCCGCCTCGGCCATCTCATCCGGCGGGCTGCCGCCGTCGGACCAGTCCGAGTGGGTGTGACAGTCACCGTGAAGCGCCGCCCGCAGGGCGCTGTGCTCCATGGCCGGTGCCTCGGCGAGCGCTCTGGCCAGGTACCCGGGCACCTGCCCGGCCGCGGCCTGGGTGATGACCTCGGCGGTGGTCCTGCCGATCCCGGGGAGCGCCTCCAGCGTGCCCTCGCGGATGCGCCGCTCCAGCTCGCCCGCGTCCAGGCCGCCGATCACCTGGGCGGCCCGGCGGAACGCCCGCACCCGGTAGGTCGGCGCGCCGGCCCGCTCGAGCTGGAATGCGATCTGCCGCAACGCCTGGACTGGTTCCACGGGACCTTCCTACCCCACCGATACCGGGCCTGCGCTGGTAAAGCTTGGCGGCAGGGGCTCCGGCGGCGCTGGATTCAATGTCCGACCCTCGCCATACGCTGCAGGTATGGACTGGAAGATCGAGCTTGTCGCTATCCCGGTGGCCGATGTCGACCGCGCCAAGGCCTTCTACGTGGACCAGGTGGGCTTCCACGCTGACCATGATCACCAGGTCAGCGAGAACCTGCGTTTCGTGCAGCTCACGCCGCCGGGGTCGGCGTGCTCGGTGGTGATGGGCACCGGGGTGACCGAGATGCCGCCCGGGTCGCAGAAGGGCGTCCAGATCGTGGTCGACGATGCCGCGGCCGCCCGGAAGCACCTGATCGATAACGGCGTCGAGGCCAGTGAGGTCGACGAGCAGCCGTGGGGCCGGTTCGTCTTCTTCAGCGACCCCGACGGCAACACCTGGTCCCTCCAGGAGCTACCGCCGCGGAGCTAAGGCTGAGGCCTGCTCATTGGCCCGCGGCATATTCCGCCGGAGGCTGGCTCCTCGCTGCTAACCGGGGGCCGAGCCCCCGGAACCCCGGCGATTGGTGGTGCAGGCCGGCCGATCCGTCATCCCTTGGCTGCGTCCGAGCGTCCTAACTGTGGGCCTGGTACCGGGTGGCGGCATATGGCGCGACGGTGCCCGGCGGGACGGAGGGGCGTCGTGCGGGATTCACGGTTCAGCGGGGCCGGCGGTGTTCTGATGCTGGGGGCGGGCGGCACGCTGGCGGTTTTACTTGCCAGCGGCGGCCTCGCGCAGGCGGCGGCACACCAGGGCGGTCCGGCCGGACGTGGCGCCGGGGGCGCGACGGCCGGGGTGATATCGACCGTCGCCGGGGGCGTCGGCGGGCCCGGCCGGGCCACCGGCGTGGATGTGTCCTTTCCCTGCGGAGTGTCGTTCGGGGCCGGTGCCGTGTACATCGCGGGCGGGCAGACGGTGCGCCGGGTGGATCCGGCCACCGACTGGCTGACCACCGCCGCGGGGACCGACGCCATCTCGCCAGTCGGCGATGGCGGGCCGGCCACCAGCGCCAACGTCGAGACCTGCGGCACGGCGGCCGACCATGACGGCAACCTGCTGATCGCCAACTTCGAAGACCAGCGGATCCAGGTGGTGGCGGCCAGGTCGGGCACGTTCTACGGGCAGGCGATGACCGCCCACGACATCTACACCGTGGCCGGCGACGGGACCGCCGGCTTCACCGGTGACGGCGGCCTCGCCACCGCCGCCGAACTGGACTTCCCCAACGGCGTGGCGGTGGACGGCGCGGGCAACGTGGTCATCGCCGACGCGGGCAGCAACCGGGTGCGGGTGGTGGCGGCCAGGTCCGGCACGTTCTACGGGCAGGCGATGACCGCCGGGCACATCTACACCGTGGCCGGGAATGGCGCCGCGAAATTCTCCGGTGACGGCGGGCCGGCCACCAAGGCCGGGCTCGGCCCCGTGGCCGTGGCGGTGGACGGCGCGGGCAATCTGGTCATCGCCGACTCATACAACGCCCGGATCCGGGTCGTGGCGGCCGCCGCAGGCACGTTCTACGGCCGCGCGATGACCGCCGGGGACATCTACACCGTGGCGGGCGGCGGAGTCAGCCTCGGCGATGGCGGCCCGGCCACCAAGGCGGGACTCGACGACCCCTCGGCCGTGGCGGTGGACCGGGCCGGCGACCTGCTGATCGCGGACACCTTCGACCAGCGGGTACGGATCGTCGCGGCCAGCAGCGGCACGCGCTACGGGCAGGCGATGACCGCCCACGACATCTACACCGTGGCCGGGAACGGCACGGCCGGGTACGCGGGCGACGGCGGCCCGGCGGCCGCCGCCGAGGCCGCCTACCCGCAGGGTGTGGCGGTGGACGGCGCGGGCAACCTGGTCATCGCCGACACCGACAACGCGCGCCTGCGGGTGGTGGCGGCGCGCACCGGCACGTTCTACCGGCAGCCGATGACCGCCGCGCACATCTACACGGTCGCCAGCAACGGAGCGCCCTCCCAGCAGGAAGGCAACCAGGGCTTCTCCGGTGACAGCGGTCCCGCGCTCCGGGCCGAACTGGACTTCCCCGGTGGCGTGGCCGTCGACGCGGCCAGCAACATGGTCATCGCAGACACGGGCAACAACCGGATCCGGGTGGTGGCCGCCCGCACCGGTGAGTTCTACGGGCAGGCGATGAATGCCCACGACATCTACACCGTGGCCGGGAACGGGACCCAGGGGTTCTCCGGTGTCGGCGGCCCGGCAACCGCGGCCAAGCTTTCGGTCCCGTCCGACGTGGTGCCGGACGCGGCGGGGAACCTCCTCATCGCCGACTCCGGCAACAACCGGATCCGGGTGGTGGCGGCCACGTCCGGCACCTTCTACGGCCAGGCGATGACCGCCGAGCACATCTACACGGTCGCGGGCGACGGCGCGCGGGGCACATCCGGGGATGGCGGCCCGGCGATCAAGGCCGGGCTGCACTCCCCGGAGGGCGTGGCGGTGGACCACGCGGGCAACCTGGTCATCGCCGACACCCGGAACAGGCGCGTCCAGGTGGTGGCGGCTACGTCCGGCACCTTCTACGGCCAGCCGATGACCGCGGGAGACGTCTACACCGTGGCCACGCTTGGTGACCCGTCCATGGTGGCGGTGGATCACGCGGGCAACATCGTGGTCACCAGCTCCGCCGCCGTCAGGGTGTTCGTGCTCGCGGTGAAAACGGGCACGTTCTACGGCCGGGCGATGACCGCGGGGAACCTATACGTCGTGGTCGGCGGCGGCAGCCACTACCCGGGCGACGGCGGCCCGGCGCGCAGCGCCGCGTTGCAAGGCCCGAAGGGGGTGGCGGTGGATCCCGCGGGCAACCTGGTGATCGCCGACACCTCGGACAGCCGGGTGCTGGTGGTCCCCGTCACGTCGGGAACCTTCTACGGGCAGCCGATGACGGCCGGCGATATCTACACCGTGGCGGGCGGCGGCGGCCAGGGCTTCTTCGGCGACGGCGGTCCCGGCACCAGCGCGTGGGTCGGCCTGCCGGAGGGCGTGGCGGTGGACGGCGCGGGCAACGTGCTGATCGCCGACAGCGACACCGGCCGGATCCGGGAGGTAGCGGGCTGACCGGGCCGGCGCGCAGCATCCGGGCGCCATCCGCTCCCGGCGTGGCCCAATCTCGCGGATTCCGTGCTCAGCGCTGCGGGGTCCAGATGAAGGGGGTGGTGGTGGCCAGCGGCTGGAATCCCAGGCGCTGGAGGATCGGGGCGCTGTCGCTGGAGGCGTCGACCTGCAGGTAGCGGACGCCGCGGGCGGCGGCTAGCTGGGCCCGCCTGGCGACCAGTGCGCGGTAGATGCCCCGGCCACGCCACTCGGCCAGGGTCGCGCCGCCCCACAGGCCGGCGAACAAGGAGCCGGGGTGCATCTCCAGCCAGCCGGCCGCGACCACCTGCCCGGCGGCCTCGGCGGTCAGCACGATGTAGTCATCCGGCGTGGCCGCGACCTGCCGGATCAGGTGGTCAGCGGTCCAGGTCCGGTCGATGCCCCACACCTCGGACTCCATCTCCCCGATGCGGCGCATGTCCGCGTCGGCGGTGACCTGCCGCAGCACCACGCCGTCGGGAAGCACGGGCTCGGCCGCGATCGCCGTGGTGGGCGCGACCACCACCGTCTCGGGGTCCTCGGGGACGAAACCCGCGGCGCGCAGCCGGTCGGGCAGGTCGGCCGGCTCGTCGTAACCGTAGGTCTTCCACTCGACCGCCTCGCCGCGCGCGGCGAAGTAGTCCCGCTGCCGGGCGATCAGCCGGTCGAGGTCGGCGCCACGGGCCCCGGTGTCGCGCGGCGCGCTGATGAACCCGCGCTCCTGGCCGACCACGCGCAGCACCGGGCCGTCGTGCTCGTGCCATACGCCGGGCGGCGGGTCCGGCGGCTCCGCCCTGGCCTGCGCGTCGAACGCGGCGAGCAGTACATCGGTGCTTTCCACGCAGCCGACTCTATGGGCGGCCGCAACCGGTTTTCGTGGCCTGCCGGTGACGTCCGTCACGTCATGCGGGAGGCCAGATCGCCGTCCAGCCAGGCGGAGAACAGCGTGGCAGCGTGGGCCGCGGCCCGGTCCCAGGCGCCGTCCGGGTTG
>Ga0070734_10006123_pt1 | contig 10249 bp, 2 predicted proteins | sample Coa_R1_8_FD_66444 | JGI IMG/M metagenome (GOLD analysis project Ga0070734, IMG submission 66444) | Surface soil microbial communities from Centralia Pennsylvania, which are recovering from an underground coalmine fire - Coalmine... | ecosystem: Environmental > Terrestrial > Soil > Unclassified ... | reverse complement strand
TGCACTTGGGCTCACCCGTGGTGCCCGAAGTGAACGTGACATAGGCGGGGCTGTCGGGGTGGGGCTCTGGTGAAAGACTGAGCCGTCCGGATAATTGCGGCAGAGAAAACGCTCCTCGCCCGCGGGGAATGGTGAGCCGGCAGTTTCCCGCAGTCTCCGCAATCGCAGCCTCCAGCTCAGCGGGGGGATCAGGTTCGGCAATCCGCAGCCAGGCCTTGGGACGGGCCGCGCGAAGGCAGTTCGCCAGACGGGCCGCGGGATAGGAGGGGTCTAGAATGCAAAAGGCAGCGCCCGCGCGGAGAGTTCCGAGCAGGGCCAGCACCAGCGAACCGCATCGGTCGCCGTAAATTGCAACGGTGTCGCCAGGACCAACCTCGTGAGCCCGGAGCCAAGCCGCCAACCCGGCGCTCAAGGAATCCAGACGCCCATAACTCCAACGCGTGCCGGCGCCGGCCTCGACAATCGCGGTGCGAGTCGGCGCTTCCTGGGCTTTCCGGACAAATTGCGAATGCGCTAAAACTGACGGACGAAGCGGAAGCGGGACGGTGGGGTCGGGAATCCGCCCACGTGTCGATGGCGTTACAAGCGAGTACCCACCGATGGCGCCATCGGGATCGTCGCAAATCTGCTCCAGTAATCCGCAGTACTGCTCGAGCAAAATCCCCATGCGGGTTTCGTCGAACAGATCCATGTTGTAAACCAGGGCGAGATAAAGCGCGTCATGCTCATTGTGTTCGCTGACGTAAATCGTGAGATCGAACTTCGATTCCAACTCGAACTCGAGCAGCGGCTCCACTTCCAATCCCGGAATGCGAACACGGGTAATCTCTCCACTCAAGTGGTTGAAGAAGATCTGAAACAGCGGTGTGCGGCTCAAGTCGCGCTTGGTGTCGAGCGCTTCCACCAGTTCCTCAAACGGCATGTCCTGGTGCGCGTGGCCTTCCAGCACGGTATGGCGAACTTGAGACAGCAGTTCCCGGAACGACAAAGAGCCATTGAGATGCGAACGCACCACAATGGTGTTAACGAAAAATCCGATCATCTGTTCCAGCTCGACGCGATTGCGCCCCGCAATCGGAGTACCCACCAGAACATCATCCTGGCCGCTCAGCCGATACAGCAGAATGTTGAGCGCCGCCAGCATGGTCATGTAGCGCGAAGCGCCCTCACCCTGACTCAAGGACTTCAAACGCTCGCATAACTTGAGCGGCAGGCGCAGGGTTTTTCGCGCGCCACGCGGAGCTTGAAGCTTAATCCTCGGCTTATCGGCCGGCAACTCCAGCGCGGGCGGGCTCTCGGCGAGTTGCTGCAGCCAGTACGCCATGTGCGACTGGCGCGAATCGCCTTCGAGAGAATGTTTCTGCCAGCTCGCGAAATCCACCATCTGAATCGGGATTTCGGCCAGCGGCGATGGCTTGCCTTCCCGAAACGCGGAATATAAGGCGGACAACTCACGCCAGAAAACTTCCACGGACCACGCGTCGAAGACGATGTGATGGATGCTGATCACCAGCGCGTGATCTTCCTCATCTAGCTTCAACAGGCGGGCCCGAAAGAGGGGACCCTTGGAAAGGTCGAACGGCTCTCGGACATCGGCCGCCGCAATTTCGCGAGCTTTCGCCTCGCGATCGGCGAGCGGAATGCCGGCAAGATCCGTCACGGGGATCGAAGCGGGGGCCGGCGGCAGAACGACCTGGCTGGGAGAACCGTTCGTGGCCGGGAACACGCTCCGCAGCGCCTCATGACGGCGGATGATTTCAGAAATGGTCTTCTCTACGAGGGCAACATCCAGTTTTCCTCGCAGACGAGCCGACATCGGCAGAATATAGGCAGCGCTCTCCGGCGTGAGCTGATCGAGGAACCACAGGCGAAGTTGCGCGGATGTGAGGGGCAGAGCGCCTTCACGCGCGACGCGTTCCATGGGCGGCCCTTCCGCCGCGGGAACGGGAACCGTTGCCGTTTCTATTAAGCCGTCCAGAAGTTCGGCGAGTTGCGCCACGGTGGGCCGCTCGAAAAGCTCGGCGATCGAAATCTCGCGGGAGAACTCCTGACGAAGACGGCTCTGCACCTGGACAATCAGCAAAGAGTGGCCCCCGAGCGCGAAGAAGTTATCGTGCAGGTTGACTTCCGGAACTCTCAGCAGAGCTCGCCAGATCGACGCAATTTTTCGCTGCGTCTCGGTGCCAACCGGCTCGGACTGGATGATGGCCTGATTGTCCGGAGCGGGCAGCGCTTTGCGATCCACCTTCTTGTTCGGAGTGAGCGGAAGAGCCTCCAGGAAGACGAACGCGGAGGGAACCATGTATTCCGGAAGTCGCACCGCGAGCGACTCTCGCAGCGCCGTCGCGTTGCCGGGAGCCGCGCAGACCACATAAGCCGCGAGCCTTTGGTCTCCGGGTTCGTCCTCCCTGACGATCACCACCGCTTGCCGGACGCCGGGTTGCTGTTCGAGAACGGACTCAATCTCTCCCAGCTCAATTCGAAATCCGCGAAGTTTGATTTGTTGGTCTTCGCGGCCCAGGTATTCCAGGTTCCCATCGGGCAGCTGACGGACCAGATCGCCAGTGCGATACAACCGGCCCCCGGGTGGGAACGGGTTGGGAATGAAGCGCTCCTCGGTGATCTCAGGCCGCCCCCAATAACCACGCGCCAGGCCGTCGCCACCGATGTAGAGCCCGCCTACGTCGCCGTCCGCCACTCTCGCGCGGTTTTCATCCAGCACATAGACTTGCGTATTGGCGATGGGCTTGCCGATCGGCACCAGGCCCGCGCGCCAATCCACACGGTGGATGGTGGACCAGATGGTCGTCTCCGTGGGGCCGTAAAGATTCCATAGTTCGCCGCCTGTGGCCAGCATTCGGTTGGCAAGTTCGCGCGGCATCGCTTCGCCGCCGCAGAGCAGCTTGAAGCCCGGCCTCCCTTGCCAGCCTGAATCGAGCAGCAGCCGCCACGTTACCGGCGTGGCTTGCATGATCGTGGCTCCGGATTCGGTCAATAAACGCGCCAGCGCCGCCCCGTCGGCCACTGCCGCGCGAGGAGCGATGATCAGTTGCGCTCCTGTCACCAAAGGCAGGAAGATTTCGAGACCGGCGATGTCAAAAGACAGCGTCGTTACGGCAAGTAAGCGGTCGCTCGGCGATATCCCTGGCTCCTGACTCATGGACGCGAGGAAATTCGCCACTGCGCAATGTTCGATGGCGACACCCTTGGGTTTGCCGGTCGATCCAGAGGTGTAGATTACGTAAGCGAGATTTTCGCCGCGCGCCTGGGCGGAGGAAAGCTCCGCGGACTGTTGATCGATCAGTTCCCTGTCGCGATCCAGGAACAAGACGGAGGGTTTGACAGCCGGTAAGGCTGGGAGCAGATGCTCCTCAGTGATGAGAACCTCCGCGCGCGAATCCTCCAACATGAACTGAAGTCTTTCGCGCGGAAATTGCGGATCGAGCGGGACGTATGCCCCTCCTACCTTCAGAACACCGAGAAGAGCCGCCGCCATGTCCACGGAGCGGTCCACGCACACCGCTACCAGGCCGTCCGGGACGACTCCCATCGTCCGTAAACGGTTTGCAATACGATTTGAACGCACGCTCAACTCGCGATAGGTTAAGCGTTCGGCACCGCAGACCACGGCAATAGATTCGGGCGTGCTGAGAGCCTGCTCCTCGAACAGCTCATGAATACAGCCCGAATGGGAAAGTTCGCGGGAACGCGGCTGAAGGAAACTTAGAATCTCGGAATTCCGGGATTTTAGCTCCTGACGAAGCTCCGAAGTGAGGACGCCTTTAGGGGCGTTACAAGCGAGCCGGCCTCCGTCGACCCTGAGATGAACATCTAAACTCCGAAGATAATCGAGGAATTCGGCAGTACTAGGCCGATGGCGAATTTGGTCGCTCATTTATAACAAGTGATCGGTTTAGACACCGCGAATCTTTCGACTTCTCCTTTTCCCGCACTCCGGGTGATCGGAATGCTGATTTGGTGCACGCCGGGTTCCATTTCTCAACCTAAGCTAGCACAGAGCTTCTGGGCTTACCGGGACTCTATCACATACAAAAGAAAACACTGCCCGGAAACGATGGTATCCCCCTGGCAAACGGAGGCCGTCTGCCCTGCAACGAATCCGAAATACTGGCAAATGGTCCCAATGTCTCAGCCCGGATGAGTCATTCTGTTACTCTTTTGAATGGACAGATTTAGCTTCACTAGAGCAGTACGTACTGCATACATGCTGGTACCCTGCCGTTTCGGAGCTGTTAGGGAATCTAGAATCTTTGCTTTGCAGTACCAAACGGTGCCAACCGGCGGGTTGTGACAACTTGTCTCGCCTGTGGTACCTCTCTGGCAACCCACCTGCTCGGGCGAGGTTATCCCATGGCTCATGCGAACCCTTGGCTGACCGGCCAAACTACGGGGAGTCCGGCGCGGTTGAATCTGTTTTGCTTTTCCTATGCAGGCGGCGGCGGGTCGGTTTTCCGCAACTGGGCGGAGGAATTAGGACCGGATATCGCGGTTTTGCGAGTCCAATTGCCCGGTAGAGAGAACCGCATTCGGGAGGCGCCGTTTCCGTCCATCGAGACGCTGATTCCCGTTCTGACAGATGGGCTGTTAGCGGCCGTTGATCGGCCTTTTGCCTTTTACGGCCACAGCTTAGGAGCCAAGATCGGGTTTGAAGTGGCGCGCGAGCTGCGCCGTAGGGGAGCGGCCCAACCTTGCCATTTTTTTGTCGGAGCCTGCCAGGCCCCGCATCTCGCATGGACCCAATCGCAGATGCACGGCCTCGAGGAACCCCAGTTTATCGAACAGATTCAGCAGCGCTACGGAGGAGTGCCCCGGCAGATCCTGGAAGATAGTGAATTGCGCGCCCTGCTGATTCCGACCCTCCGCGCCGATATAAAGCTAATGGAAACCTACGCTTATCGCCCCGAGCCGCGCCTGGACTGCGGTTTGACTGCGTTCGGCGGCGTTTCGGACAGGACAGTAAGCCCTTCCATGCTGGAGGCATGGAAAGACCAAACCGGCGGTGGGTTCCGGCTGCAGATGGTCGCGGGGGACCACTTTTTTCTGAACACGGCGCGCCCTGCGCTACTGAAGGCGATTTCAGAGGAGTTAGGAATCGGAATATATGCCGAAACTCCCGGCCTCTAACCACGAATTAGACAGCCAGCAATCAGACGCGATCGCGATTGTGGGGATCGGATGCCGCTTTCCCGGCGTTAGCGGCGTAACTGCTTTCTGGCAAGCACTTAGGGATGGCGTCGAGACGGTAGGCGAGTATCCCGGCGACCGCTTTCCGTTGATCGATGCAGTATATTCGAGCGGTGATATCGCGACGCGGCGCGGCGGTTTTCTTCCCAATCTGGACAGATTTGACGCAGACTTTTTCGGAATCTCTCCTCGCGAGGCGGCGCTTCTCGATCCTCAGCAGCGCTTGATTCTAGAAGTCGGGTGGGAAGCGGTGGAAGACGCGGGGATTCCCGTGGACAAGATCGCGGGGACCCAGACTGGGGTTTTCGTCGGGCTCTGGAATAGTGACTACGAACATTGCCTGTACGATCAGCCGGGTGAGCTGGATTTCCATGCGACCACGGGTGGGGGAAGGTACTCGGCGTCAGGAAGGCTGGCCTTTGTTCTGGATCTCCGGGGTCCGAACCTCACCGTGGATACGGCGTGTTCTTCTTCGCTGGTGGCGATCCACTTGGCCTGCCAAAGTCTGCGGCTGGGCGAAAGTGAGATGGCCATCGCGGGTGGCGTGAACGCCATTCTCCGGCCAGAAATTACTCTGACCTATTCCGCCGCGAAAATGCTTTCGCCCGACGGCCGTTCCAAATTCGGCGACAGCGCGGCGGATGGCTACGTCCGCAGCGAGGGCGCGGGACTGCTCTTGTTGAAACCGCTGGCGCGAGCCATGGCCGACGGAGACCCGATTTACGCTCTCATTCGGGGTAGCGCCGTGAACAACGATGGGCATTCGAGCGGTCTCCTGGTCTCGCCCAGCCGCCAAGGCCAGGAGGCACTGCTGCGCGGGGCGCTTCGAAATGCGCGGCTCGACCCGGGCGATATCGACTATATCGAGGCGCATGGGACGGGAACGCTGGTGGGCGATCCCGTGGAAATAGAAACCATCGGACGGGTGGTCGACACGCCGGCGCGGCAGCGTCCTTGTTCACTGGGATCGGTGAAGACCAACATCGGGCACACTGAATCGGCGGCAGGAGCGGCAGGAGTCATCAAAGTTGCGCTATCGCTGGAACGTGGAGTGATCCCCGCCAGCCTGCACGTGCGCGAACCGAACCCAGCGATCGCCTGGAATGAACTGCCCGTACGGTTGCAGCGTACAACCGCCGCGTGGCCGCACGCGGAGCCAGTCCGGTTGGCGGGAGTGAGCGGATTCGGCATCACGGGAACGAACGCACACGTGATTCTGGAGAATGTTCGGGCAACGCCGCCAAAGACGGCGGCTGCGGCAGACGAGTATCTCTTCGTTTTATCGGCGCATTCGGGGCAGGCTTTGAAGGAAGTCGCGGCTGGATGGAAGGAACGGCTGACGGCCGACGCCGCCTGGCCGTCGTCTCTTGCGGATCTGGCCTACACGGCAGCCGTACGCCGGACGCATCAAGACCATCGTCTTGCGATTACGGCCGCGAATCGCCAGGAACTCGATGAGCGGCTCTCCGGCTGGATCGAGGGCGAGGCGGCGCGAGGCGTTCAAGTGGGAAGCGGCAAGGCCGTCTTCGTGTTTCCCGGCCAGGGCGGGCAGTGGCATGGCATGGCGCGGGGTCTGATGAAGCACGCTGCCTTCCGCGACGCGCTCGAGGAGTGCGACGCCGCCATCCGCAAGCACAGAGACTGGAGCGTGATCGATCGATTGAGCAGCCCGGAGCCAATCGAAGAGATCGACGCGGTGCAACCCTGCCTCTTCAGCGTCATGGTGGCTCTGGCGGCTTTGTGGCGTTCCTGGGGAATTGAGCCGCAAGCCGTGGTGGGCCATAGCATGGGTGAATGCGCCGCGGCGGTGGTTGCTGGAGCTTTATCGGTGGAAGACGGCGCCGCGGTGCTGTGCCATCGCAGCCGGCTGATGAAAGGCATCCGTAAACGCGGGCTGATGGCCGTGGCGGAGTTGCCCTTTGAAGACGCGACGGCCCTGGCAAACGAGTACGGCGGCCGCATCTCCGTGGCTGCCAACAATAGCCCGGGATCGACGGTGCTTTCCGGCGACGCCGATGTCATAGAAGATGTGCTCGCGCGGCTCGAAAAGCGTGAAGTGTTTTGCCGACGCATCAAAGTTGAGGTAGCGTCCCATAGCCCTCACGTGGATCCGTTGCTCGATGAGCTCCGGAGCTTACTGGGCCTCATTCGGCCGAAGCGTGGTTCCCTGCCTCTGTACTCGACGACTACCGGACGAATCGAGGATGGTTCGCAACTTGGTAGCGATTACTGGTGCCGCAACTTGCGCCAGCCCGTGCTGTTCTCCTCCGCTGTCCAAAAACTTCTCGGCGATGGATTCGACGCGTTCATCGAGATCAACGCTCATCCGGTGCTGTTGCAGTCGATCGAGGAAGGGATTCAGCATTCCGGAAAGAAGGCAGTTGCGATTGCGTCCCTCAAGCGGGATCAGCCGGACGCAGCGGAAATGCTGAACGCGTTGGGAGCTTTGCACGTCTCTGGTTTTCCCGTCGATTTTCGCAGGCTGTATCCCGAAGGCGTGTGTCTGCGGCTGCCGACCTACCCGTGGCAGCGGGAGCGGTACTGGATTGAGGGGAGCGAAGCAGCGCCGCGGCGTCAGGCCGCGCCCCCCGCTTTTGCGTCCGATTGCAAGGACCAACTCTACGAGCTGCGATGGGTAGAAAATAAGACGCCGGTGCTTGCGTCTGCGCGAACGGGCGTCTGGATCTTACTCAGTGAGCGCGACGCTACTTCCGCAGCCCTCGCGGACCGGTTGAGCGCTTCCGGCGAGGAGTGCGTGTGCGTGTCGAATGCGGAGGAACTACGGCGCGCTCTCGAAGCATCCGATGGATTCTGCCGTGGCGTGATCCGCTTGGCTAGGGCTAAGGGCGCGGACGCGCAAGAAGGTTTCAAGGAAGCGCTCGACATCGTCCAGACGGTGCGCGCGCTCACGAACGCGGATCTGGCGAACCCTCCGCGCTTGTTTCTGCTGAGCACCGGCATCTGGCATTTGGATTCGGATCACGGCGAGGTTTCGGCTGCTCAAAGTCCAGCTTGGTCGCTCGGGCGCGTCATTGCGGCCGAACACTCCGATCTCCGTTGCGTGAATGTGGATCTCTCCTCCTCGCCGGATGCCGCGGAACTCGAGACCTTAGCCGGCCTGCTTCGGCAAGGCGACACGGAGGAGCAGACGGCAATTCGGGGTCACAAAGTCTTCGTGGCTCGTTATGAGCGAATTGCAGAGGGAAGAGACAGCGCGCCTCCGCAATTCCGAAAAGACGCGACCTACCTGCTTACCGGTGGACTGGGCGGCATTGGACTGAACCTGGCAAGATGGATGTCCGGCCTAGGCGCAGGCCACATTGCGCTGGTGAGCCGCCGGCCGCCGAGCGCTGAAGTCCAGAAAGAAATTGCGGCCATCGGGGCGCATGTCCGCGTATTCCAGGCCGATATCGCCGACGATACGCAGGTGGCATCGTTACTCGCGACGATCCGCACGGAAATGCCGCCACTCAAGGGCGTGTTCCACCTGGCCGCGATCACCGAAGCCGTCTGGCTGCGGGAGCTCGAAACGGAGAGCCTGGAACGCGTGATGCGGTCCAAAGCGCTTGCCGGATGGACCCTCCATCGCCACATAACGGAGGAGTTGGACTTCTTCGTCCTGTTTTCATCGATTGCAGCCGTCGTCGGGCAGCCCGGTTTGGGCAGCTACGCAGCCGCCAATGCGTACGTGGACGGGCTGGTGCGTTATCGCCGCGCCAAGGGACTTAAGGCGCAGAGCATCCAATGGGGTCTGTGGCTTTCCACGGGAATGGGCAAGGATGAAACGGTGCAACGCGGCGCCGGGCTCTACCAGAAACAGGGATTTCTTCCGCTGACGGCGGAAGGAGCCTTGAATGGCCTAGGCAGGATCATGACGCTTGATCGTCCCTGTGTTTGGGTGGCGCCGATTCGGTGGGATCAATTCGCTCGCAGCTTTGAAAATACGCCACGCGTCTTCAGTCAGCTCCTCCCAGAGAAAGCGGCCGACGTACCGGCGCCCGCCGAGGAATCTGTTCGCGAGAAGCTGGAGAAAACGGAGCCAGGTGCAAGAAGGTCCGTGCTCGAAACGCACCTGCAGGAGAAGCTTGCGCTGGTGTTGAAAACCGGCGTCGCGCGAATCGATCCCGCCAAGCCCTTTGGCTCGATGGGCGTAGATTCGCTGATGGCGCTTGAGTTCGTGCGACGCCTGGCGGTCACCACCTCCTTGCGGCTGCCCGCCACGCTCATTTTCAATTACCCTACCATTCAGGTATTGGCCGGTGAAATCGGCCGACGGATGGGGATGCCATTAGACGATAAGACAGAGGCCGCGGCTGCCGTTGCGGAGACGCGAAACTCCTCTACTGCGGCGGCAGACCTCACCGACGAAGAAGCGATCGAAGCTTTGATGGGAAGGCGCGCGTAAGGAAGATGCATCCTACGGACGGTGTTGTTTCCGCAGCCCGGCTCGCGCTCTCGATCAAGCGTTTTCGGGAGAAGACGCCGGATTCCGCAATGCTCGCGGCCGATCCAGTCGCCATTATCGGCATCGGATGCCGCCTTCCGGGAGACGTGCGTTCGCCCCAGGATTTCTGGCGCGTACTGAAAGACGGAATCGACGTTGTCACGGAGGTGCCGAAAGACCGCTGGTCCGCGCAAGACTATTTCGATCCAGATCCCAATGCCGCCGGCAAGACGAACGGCCGCTTCGGAGGATTCGTTTCCGATCCGGCTCTCTTCGATCCGGTACTGTTTGGAATCTCGCCGCGCGAAGCGGTGAACATCGATCCACAGCAGCGTCTTTTGCTCGAAGTGGCATGGGAAGCGATTCAGGATAGCGGCCGGGCGCCAGAGTCGCTGACGGGCAGCCGCACAGGCGTGTTCGCCGGTATCTGCTTGTCGGAATATGAGCGGCTTCTTTTCGAAGATGAACTGGCCGTGAACGCGAACACCTGCACAGGCGCGTATCACAGCGTCGCCAGCGGCCGCATCTCGTTTCTACTGGATCTGCGGGGGCCAAGCGTTTCGATCGACACGGCATGCTCGTCCTCGCTCGCGGCCGTAC
>Ga0070734_10006122_pt1 | contig 10251 bp, 7 predicted proteins | sample Coa_R1_8_FD_66444 | JGI IMG/M metagenome (GOLD analysis project Ga0070734, IMG submission 66444) | Surface soil microbial communities from Centralia Pennsylvania, which are recovering from an underground coalmine fire - Coalmine... | ecosystem: Environmental > Terrestrial > Soil > Unclassified ... | reverse complement strand
TGCTCGCCCTCGCCCAACAACACCGGCGAAAAGGCGACATGCATCTCATCGATCTTGCCTGTGTGCAGGTATTGCCGGATCACCGAAACACCGCCGCCGATACGGACGTCTTTTCCGGCCGCGGCTTCCCTGGCTCGCTCCAAGGCGGCTTCGATGCCGTCGGTAACGAAATAAAACGTCGTTCCGCCGTCCATCGCAAGGGGCGCGCGTTCGTAATGCGTGAGAACGAAAACGGGAACATGATAAGGCGGATTTTCGCCCCACCAGCCTCGCCAGGAATCATCTTGCCAGCGGCCCCGAACGGGCCCGAACATGTTACGGCCTAAGATCCAGGCGCCCACGTTTTCAAAGGACTGAGCGGCAAAATCGTTGTCAATGCCTAGGCTTCCACCGCTTTGGCCGTGCATCTTCTTGAACGCTTCCGTGTCTCGGAACCAGGTATGAAGTTCAAAGCCGCGAACACCCAACGGGTTCTTCAGATCCTGGCGCACACCAGCGCCGAATCCGTCGAGCGAGACAGAGAAGGCAGCGACTCTAACTTTGCTCATTGCGGGCGTGCGAAAGTGGCGGAGGAAGAGGGATTCGAACCCCCGAGCGAGTTACCCCGCTAACGGTTTTCAAGACCGCCGGTTTCAACCACTCACCCATTCCTCCACTCCCAAGCTAACTGATCGGCTCGCGGCCGTGCAATCCGACGGCCGCCACCCCAGCGGTTGAGAACCTTCGGTCCTCCAATCCACTCCCATTAAGATGTGCGGCGTGGCGGGATTCGTCACCACGCGGCCCGCCCCGGGCAGCGTCGTGCACCTCGGCCGGATGACCGAGGCCCTCAGACATCGCGGCCCCGACGATTTCGGCTTTTATCGCGACGATTACGCCCATCTGGGGCACCGTCGGCTCTCCATCGTCGACGTCGCTGGCGGGCATCAGCCCATGACCGACTCCTCCGGCGCCCTGACCATCGTCTACAACGGCGAGTTGTACAATCACGCCGAGTTGCGGCCCGAACTGGAGCGCTCGGGCTATTCGTTTCGCACGCGCTCGGACACCGAGACCATCCTTGCGGCGTACGAGAAACAAGGCGCAGCGTGTGTCGCGCAATTTCGAGGCATGTACGCGTTCGCCATATGGGACCCTCAACGCCGTGTTCTGTTCTGCGCGCGCGATCGCGTGGGGATCAAGCCGCTCTACTATTTCTGGGACGGCACGCTGTTCGCTTTTGCCTCGGAAATCAAAGCCCTCCTGGAGCATCCGTCCATCAGTGCGTCGCTCGAAGAGACCGTACTGCCTGAGGTGCTGGCTTACGGCTACTCGAGCGACGATCGGACGCTGTTCCGCGGCATCCGAAAGCTGATGCCTGGGCACCACCTCACCTTGGATTTGCGGGCGGGACGGCCCGAGCCGAGAATCGAGCGCTATTGGGACGTCCCGGTTCACGAGCACGCGGCAGAGCAGCTTTCCGACGCCGAATGGATCCGTCAAACGCGCGAGCGGCTCGAAGAGTCCGTGAGACTGCACCTGATGAGCGACGTTCCGCTCGGCGTCTTCTTAAGCGGGGGCCTGGATTCGAGCGTCATCTCGGCGCTGGTCAACAGGTCTGCGTCTGGCCGCGTGAAGACCTTCGCGGTCGGGTACGAAGAGGCGCGTTACAGCGAGCTTGGCTTCGCCCGTGAGGCCGCGCGCGCCATCGGCACGGAGCACCACGAGATCGTCGTCGGGATGGACGACTTCTTCGGCGCGCTGCCGCGGCTCATCTGGCATGAAGACGAGCCGATCGCCTGGCCGTCCAGCGTATCGCTCTACTTCGTATCAAGATTGGCCGCCGACCAGGTGAAAGTAGTCTTGACGGGGGAAGGCAGCGACGAGCTGTTCGCGGGCTACGAACGCTACCGCTGGCAACAGCTGAGTTGGAGCGCCCGATTGGCCTATGGCGCGGTTCCTGCATTCCTGCGGAACCGCGTCCGGAAATCGGTTGCGGCGTCGAGGTTACTGACCGGATCATTGCGCCGCAAGCTGGGCCATACCGTGCTGGGGCGGGAATTGTCGTTTGAATCGCTGCATCTCGAAAACTTTTACTGCGCGTTTACGGCAGGGGAGTTGGAGAAGCCCGTCCATGACGGCTACATCAGCCACTTCAACGCTCATCCGGGTGCATCCATGCTCGCCCGGACGCTCTACGCCGACCAGAAAACCTACCTGGTGGAACTGCTCATGAAGCAGGATCAGATGAGCATGGCAAGCTCGATAGAGAGCCGTGTCCCATTTCTCGATCACACGCTGGTCGAATTCGCCGCGCGCCTGCCGGAGCGCATGAAGATCCGCCGCGGCGAACAGAAGTACGTTCTGAAACGCGCCGCCCGCGGCCTGGTGCCGCAGGATCTCATCGATCGCCAGAAGATGGGATTCCCGACCCCCCTCAAACAGTGGCTGCTCGATCCCCGCGCCGAACCCCTCTATAGCGCTCTCTGCGCGCGCGACGGTCTGGTCGCTTCCTATTTTGAGCGTGGTCAAATTCAATCGCTCATCGAGCGCCATCGCTCGGGCCGGGAAGATGCGACCGACCGGATCTGGCGCCTCATTAATCTTCAAATCTGGGGCGACTTGTTCCTGACGGGCCGCCGCGATGTCTGGTGGCCTACGGGAGCGGCTCCCGAATTAGCCCGTGCCGCCGTATGAAGATTCTCTGGGTAAAATCGGACTTCCTGCATCCGACCACAAAAGGCGGTCACATCCGCACGCTCGAGATGCTCAAGCGGCTGCGCCGGAGGCACGAGATCCATTACGTGGCGTTCGATCTGGAGGAGCAGGCGGGCGCCGTCGAGCGAAGCGGGGATTATTCGGCCAAAGCCTATCCGATCCCGCACAAAGTGCCTCGCCGCTTCACCCCTGGATTCTGGGCGCAAGCTGCGGCTGGCATTTTCGCGTCTCTCCCCCTGGCTGTCAGCCGCTATCGATCGACTTCAATGCGGCGCGAAATCACGCGGCTCGCTGGAAGCGAGAAATTCGACACCGTGGTGTGCGACTTTCTCTTCCCTGCAATCAATTTCTCCGACTTGAGCCACGTTGTCCTTTTTCAGCACAATGTGGAGAGCGCCATCTGGAAGCGTCACGCCGAGCATGGCCCGACCGCAGCGCACCGCGCGTATTTTCGCGCTCAGTACCAGCGAATGCGGCGCTACGAAACCGACATCTGCCGGGCGGCAAAAAAGGTGATCGCAGTGTCCCAGGACGATGCCGAGGTCATGGGGCGCGAGTACGGAGTCCGCGAGATCTCCTGGGTGCCGACGGGCGTCGACATCGAGTTTTTTTCGCCGCCCGGCCATATTCAGCACGATTTAGACCTGGTCTTCGTCGGCTCCATGGACTGGATGCCCAACGACGACGGGGTCGTTTGGTTCCTCGCCAACGTGTTGCCGTTGATCCGCACAAAGCGCCCTGACTGTTCACTCGCGATCGTGGGCCGCCGCCCGTCGGCGTCGCTCCGCAAACTCGCCAAAGACGACCCACGCATCGTGGTCACTGGAACAGTGACGGACGTACGCCCGTACCTGTGGCGTTCGAAAGTCTCGATCGTGCCGCTTCGCATCGGGGGCGGCACCCGATTGAAGATTTATGAAGCCATGGGAGCCCAGGTTCCGGTGGTCTCCACCACAATCGGCGCCGAAGGACTGGACGTGCGGGACGGTGAAAATATCGCGCTCGCCGATTCCCCCCGCGAGTTTGCCGACCGCTGCCTGGCGCTACTCGACGACGCGGACGCACGCCGCCGCCTTAGCAGCGCGGCATGGGAAATGGTTTCCTCCTGCTATTCTTGGGACGTAGTCTCTCGAAAATTCGAACAACTCCTCGCATGATTCAAATGCTCGATCTCGCGGAACAGTACCGCGAGCTGAAAACGGAAATCGACGCGGCCATCGCTCGCGTTATGGAAACGAGCCAGTTCATTCTCGGCCCGGAGACCGCCGCGTTCGAGGAAGAGTTTGCCGCGTATTGTCATGTGAAGCACGCGATCGGCGTGAATTCCGGAACAAGTGCGCTGCACCTTGCGCTGCTGGCCGTCGGGATCGGCCCGGGCGACGAGGTCTTGACCGTGCCGTTCACGTTCTACGCTACCGTTGCCGCGATCGGCTATACGGGCGCGATTGCCAGCTTTGTCGACGTCGATCCGGCAACCTTCAACATCGACCCGGCTAAGATTGAGGCGGCCATTACCGAGCGCACCCGCGCGATTCTCCTGGTTCATCTCTACGGCCAGCCCGCCGACATGGATCCGATTCTGGAGGTGGCGCGCCGTCACAAACTGATCGTGATCGAGGACGCTGCGCAAGCACACGGCGCCGAATACAAAGGCCGGCGCGTGGGAGGCATAGGCGATATCGGCTGTTTCAGTTTCTATCCCACCAAGAATCTCGGCGCGCCGGGTGAGGCGGGTGCCGTGACTACCAACAACCCCGATTTCGCGCGCACGCTGGCCAGCCTGCGCAACTGGGGCGAGGCGGAACGATATCGGCCGGTCTTGAAGGGTTACAACTATCGCATGCCCGGTCTTCAGGCTGCCGTTCTGCGCGCGAAGCTAAGCCGGCTGGAGGCCTGGACCGATGCCCGCCGCGCGCTCGCAGCTCAATATGACCGGCTGCTCCAAGGCAGCGGTGTCATCGCGCCGGCTGTGCTTGCCGGCACACGTCATGTTTACTGCCTTTACACTGTGCGCTCGAACGATCGCGAGGCGCTGCAGCGTTCGTTAGGGGAGGCTGGAATTGCAAGCGCCGTGCACTATCCCCTGCCAATTCACCTTATGACCGCTTACGCCGATGCGAGATATGCGGCCGGATCGTTCCCGGCAGCGGAGTCGGCGGCTCAATCGGTTCTGAGCCTTCCGGTGCATGCGCATTTGACCTTAGAGCAAATCGCGCAGGTCGCCGGCGCGGTGGCAAAGCACAATTCCAGTCAAGCCGCCGCGGTTTCCAACCGATAAGTTGCTCAGGATGGGCACGACAAATAGTGTGGGTTCCCTCGTCTTTACGGGGATCAGCTCTTACTCGAGCGATTTTCAGAGCGTCTTGCAGCGCGCGGTGCAGATCGCGCAACTACCGGTGCAGGCGCTGCAGAACCAGCAGACCACGATTCAAAACGAGCAGCAGGCGCTGACGGCGCTCGACCCGGTTGTCGCCGGCGTGGGCTCTGCTCTGGCGTCACTTGGCTCATTGGCTGCCAACGGCGGACTTGCGGCGTCCAGCTCCAATTCGAGCGTCGTTACGGCCGTCAATACCGGGACCGCCTCGGCGGCGAATTACACGGTTTCCAACGTCAGTTCACTGGCGTCGGCCGCTTCTGAAATGTCGTTGACCGGCTATTCCGACACAAACAAGAGCGCGGTGTCGACGAGCGGCTTTGTGAATCTGGTTCTTGGTTCGAAGACGTATCGGCTCAACATTTCGGGCAACAACACCCTGGCCGGCCTCGAAAGCGCGATCAATAACTCCGGCGCCGGCGTCACGGCTTCCATCTTGACAACCGGCACCGGCGCAAAACCGGACTACCTGGTGGTAACGGCCAACAACTCCGGTGCCACCACGCTGCAGCTCAACGACCTCCAGAACCCAACCGACTTGGTGACCAACAACGGCACGGGGACAGAGACCTCCCTGACAACCTATGCCGATCCGGCCAGCACACCCGTATCGAACAGCGGCTCCATCAATCTCTTAGTGGGTGCCGCGATTTACAATCTGAACGTTTCCGCCAATAACAACCTGAATGGGCTGGTTCAGGCCGTTAACAGCGCGGGCGCGGGAGTCACTGCTTCGATCAACAACGGGTCGCTCAGCATTTCGACCAATGACTCGAGTGCCAAGACCATCGCGTTAAGCGATATGAGCCCGGTGAACCTGATCTCCAATACCAATCAAGGGTCGAACGCCGACTTTTTCCTGAACGGCATCGAAGTCACCCGCGCGAGCAACACGGTGAGCGATATCATCCCGGGCGTCAGCCTCACGCTGCATGGCAAAACCACCGGGTCGGTGAATCTATCGGTGGCGCCTGACTCCTCGCAGCTCGCTTCCGCGCTCCAGACCCTGGTTACGAATTACAACACCTTGGCCGATCAAGTCGGGCAGCAGAGAGGAAAATCCGGCGGCGCGCTGGCCGGCGACATGTTGCTCAACCAGATCAGCGGCGACATGCAGCAATTGGTCACCTACTGGAATCCCAGCGCGTCGGGCAGTATTCATAGCCTGTCGGACCTGGGCGTGACCTTCGACGACACGGGCAAAATGAGCTTCAATCCCGCCACCCTCAGCGGACTGTCTTCCTCCCAGCTCTCCGATGCCTTCAAATTTCTCGGCACGTCTACGTCAGGATTTGGAGCGCTGGCGAACACCTTCACTCAGTTGACCGATCCGGTCTCGGGCCTGATCCAGGCCCAACTGAACGGCTACGAAAGTCAAAGCACGCAATTGACGAATCAGATCGCCGCCCTGAACCAGAGAGTGAGCCAGGTTCAAAGCACGATGATGGCGAAGCTGCAGGCCGCCGACGCGCTCTGCGCAGAGCTAACCCAGCAGCAAAATACGGTAGGCGCCGCAGTGCAAAGCGTCGATTACGTGATGTACGGCAGGCAGACCAATCTCAACGGCATGTAGCCGCGGAGCGGCCGGAGTGCAGCCCGAACCTACTCCAGACGGTAATTGGGAGCTTCCTTGGTGATGATCACGTCGTGCACGTGGCTCTCGCGCAGGCCCGCCGACGTCACGCGCAGGAAACTTGCCCGTTCCTGCAGTTCCCGGATGTTGCCGCATCCGCAGTAGCCCATACCGCTGCGCAATCCGCCGACCAGCTGATACACCAGCTCCGCCAGCGGCCCCTTGTAGGGCACGCGGCCCTCGATGCCTTCCGGAACCAGCTTCCCGCCGGGATCCTGTGAGTAACGATCCGAAGAGCCCTGCGACATCGCGCCCATCGATCCCATGCCGCGATAGCTTTTGAACGTGCGCCCCTGGTACAGAATCGTTTCCCCAGGGCTCTCTTCGGTGCCGGCCAGCAGGCTCCCGATCATGACGGAGTCTGCGCCGGAGGCGATTGCTTTGGTAATGTCGCCCGAGAACTTGATGCCGCCGTCGGAAATGAGCGGCACTCCGGAGCCGCGGGTCGCACGAGAACACTCCGCAATCGCGGTGATCTGCGGCACGCCTGCGCCGCTCACCACGCGTGTCGTGCAGATGGAGCCCGGACCGATGCCGACCTTGATGCCGTCCGCGCCCAGATCGATCAGGTCCCGCGCGCCCTCGAAGGTCGCGACATTTCCCGCGATCAGATCGATGTCGCCGAGCTTCTGTTTCAGCGTGCGGACCGCGTTCATCACATTTTCCTGATGGCCGTGCGCCGAATCGACCACGATCACGTCCACTTTTTTCGCCACCAACTCGATCGCGCGCTCGAGATAATCGCCCGTCGATCCGACCGCGGCGCCCACGCGCAACCGTCCCTGCGCGTCCTTGGCCGCATTCGGATACTTCAACTTCTTCTGGATATCCTTGACGGTGATCAGCCCCTTGAGAGCGTACTGGTCGTCCACCACAAGCAGCTTCTCGACGCGATGCTTATGCAGGATTTTCTCGGCTTCTTCGAGCGTGGTGCCCACCGGAACAGTGATTAGGTTGTCCTTGGTCATCACCTGCGCGATCGGCAGGTCGAAGCGTGTCTCAAAACGCAGATCCCGATTGGTCAAAATTCCAACCAGTCGGCCGTTCTTGGTCACCGGGACACCGGAGATGCGGTAGCGCTTCATCAGCTCGAGCGCATCTGAGATTTTCTTTTCGGGATCGATCGTCACCGGATCTACGATCATGCCGCTTTCACTACGCTTGACCCGATCGACTTCCTCAGCTTGTTTTTCCGGCGGCATGTTGCGATGAATGAACCCGATGCCGCCCTGCTGCGCCAGTGCGATCGCCAGGTGCGATTCGGTAACCGTATCCATCGCCGAGCTGACGATAGGGATGTTCAGCGCGATGCGGCGCGTCAGACAGGTGCGTGTGTCGGTGTTCGCCGGAACGACGCTGCTCCTCGCCGGTTGAAGAAGCACGTCGTCGAATGTAAGGCCTTCTGGGATCGTTTCTGGGATCATGCCAAGATTACTTTCTATTATGGCGCGAACCGCTACGATGGTCGAGTCACGCGAGTGACGAAAATGAAGACGAGGAGCCGATGTGGCCACACTGGGATTGATCGAATATCAGGACGCGAGCCCCGAGGTCCGCGCCGTCTACGACGACATCATGGCGACGCGCAGGACGGATTGGATCAATAATTTCTGGAAGGCGATCGCGCGCGATCCGGCGACGCTGCGGCGCACCTGGGAGAGCATCAAGCAGATCATGGCGCCCGGCGCGCTGGACGCGGTGACCAAGGAGATGATTTACCTGGCCGTCAGCGCTACCAACCAATGCGGCTACTGCATCGCTTCGCACACTGCGGGTGCGCGGAAAGCCGGCATGACCGACGAGATGTTCAGCGAGCTGATGGCCGTGGTGGGAATGGCCAACGAAACCAACCGGCTGGCCAGCGGCTATCAGGTCGAGATCGATGACCGCTTCAAGGTGTGAAGAAAAACTGCGGGAGGGCCTAGGCGGCCTTCTGGACTTTACCGCTGCGGATACAAGAGGTGCAGGCGCGAATGCGCTTCGTTGCGCCGTTCACAACAGCGCGCACCGACTGCAAATTGATGTTCCAGCGGCGCTTGGTCACGTTGTGAGCGTGGCTGACCCGATTACCAAACTGGGGACCGCGGCCGCACACGTCGCATACTTTCGCCATTTTCAAAACTCCTTAGTGGAATCCTCATTCTAACCGAAGGCCGGCGCGGCGCGCAACCGACCGCGAACTCAGACTCGCAGCTCGTATCCGGCCTTTTGCAGCGCTTCAATGACGCGGTTGCGGATCACAGCCACATCGTCCGACGAGAGCGTACGATCCTGAGCGCCCACCGTCAATCGGTATGACATGCTTTTGCGGTCTTCAGGCAAAGGCGCGCCGGCGTGCTGGCGGACAAATTCGATCTTCACCAGGTCGGTCGAAGCGGCATCGGCCAGCCGTCTTTCAATTTCTCCTGCCGTCACGCGCAGGCCTGCCAGCACGGACAGATCGAACGCGCTGGTCGGGAACCGACGCAGAGGTTCGTAGCGGCGTTCTGCACTATCGAGCTTTTGCAGCAGCGCGAGGTCGAGATCGACAATGGCGGCGCGGCCCTCGGCGCCGAACGAAGGATGCAATTCGAAGAGTCGGCCGACGTCAGAGCCTCGCCATTCCAGCACCGCTGCGCGCTCCGGATGCTCGAAGGGACGCGGCGCCGCCGGCTTTACCTCACACCCGGGCATCAGGCATTCGGCCAGACGCTTTAGTTCGAACAGCGACGCGACGCCATCGTCCTCGCGCGTATAGATCGCGGCGGCGAAATGCAAAACCTCGTGCGGCAGGCCTTGAGGCTGGCGATGAATTTCGCGCCCGATCTCAAATAGCCGAAACGAGGCGAGGCGGCGGCTGTTGTCCAGAATGTTCTGCCCGATGCGCGGCAGCAGGCTTCTTCGCAGGAGGGTCTGATCCGACGCGATCGGATTGGTTACGTGAACGTGAGCCTCCGGTTCGAAAGCGAACGCGCGCGCCATCTCCTCGCTAATGAAGGAATAGTTGTAGACTTCCGTGAACCCTTGCGCGGCCGCCATGTTCCGCACACGCCGATGGTAAAGACGAGCCGGATTCTCGGGCGGCACCACGGATGCAATCAGCGGTGCGACGGGCGTAATGGAATCGTATCCCACCATGCGCCCTACTTCCTCGAGCAGGTCATCTTTGATGGAAATGTCCTTGGTCGCGCGCCAGCTTGGCACGGTGACGGAGAAGTGTCCTGCGCCGGTTTCTGCAACTCCGAACTCGAGCGATTCGAGAATGCCTCGTACCTCTGCAGCGGTCAGGGCGCGGCCGAGCTTTCGGCTGAGCCATTCCACCGTAAGTTCGATGGGTGCGGGCTTCTTCAGCTCTGTTTTGCAATCCGCCAGGCCGCCGACGAGTTTGATCCCCGGAGAAACTTTCTCCAGCAGTTCGATGGCGCGCGCCAAGCCCCGCACCGTGCTTGCGGGATCCTGTGCCTTCTCGAACCGCATCGAAGCATCGGTGCGCAACCGCAGCGCCACGGACGTCTTCCGCACGCTCGCTGCCTGGAAGCACGCGCTCTCCAGCACGATCCGCCGCGTG
>Ga0070734_10006121_pt1 | contig 10252 bp, 9 predicted proteins | sample Coa_R1_8_FD_66444 | JGI IMG/M metagenome (GOLD analysis project Ga0070734, IMG submission 66444) | Surface soil microbial communities from Centralia Pennsylvania, which are recovering from an underground coalmine fire - Coalmine... | ecosystem: Environmental > Terrestrial > Soil > Unclassified ... | reverse complement strand
GGACGGCATGGAAAGCGGAAAAATAATAGGCCGCTCGGCATGCACGGCCATTTCCTTGATGATGGCCTCCGTGAAAGCGCCGCCTACAGCCGATGTACCGATCAGCATCGTCGGACGCACCTGACGCACTACTTCGGCGAGACCGACGACGCCTTCGGCGCCATCGCGTTTCCACGCCTTCACCTCGGCGCAAGAGCGGGCATAGAGGGCTTGATCGTCGCGCAGCCGGTCACTCATAGCATCGGTGAGCAATCCCTGCCGATCCACGCACCAAAAACGCCGCGCGGCTTCCCCGGGGGAGAGCCCTTCCGCAACCATCGCATTGCGGATCTGGTCGGCGATGCCGATGCCCGCCGTGCCGGCGCCGAAGATCACCACGCGCTGGTTTCGCAGCGGCTCTCCGCACACGCGCATCGCAGAAATCGCGGCCGCCAGCGTGATCGTGCCCGTACCCTGCAGGTCGTCGCTAAACGTGCGAATCTGCCCGCGATACTTTTCGAGGACCCGGCGTCCGCTGCTCAGCCCGAAATCTTCCCACAGCAGGAGCGCCTTCGGATACATCTTTGTGGCAATCCGGACGTACGCATCGATGAAGGAGTCATAGCGCTCTCCGCTGATCCGCCCGTGCCGGTTCCCGATGTACATCGGATCCTGGAGCAGGGTTTCCCGGTTGGTGCCCACGTCCAGCATCACCGGAATCACTCGCGTGGGATCGATTCCGCCCGCGGCGGTGTAGATCGCCAGCTTGCCGATCGAGACCTCGATCCCACCGACGCCCCAGTCTCCTATTCCCAGGACCCGCCCGGCATCGGTGGCAAGGATCAAATCGATATCGTTCGGGCCGGCCCCGAGATTTCCAAATGCCGCCTCGATCGCATCGACATGGTCGATCGAGAGGTAGACTCCTCTCGGGCGGCGGCACTCGTGCTGGTATTGCTCCATCGCCATGCCGACCGTCCGATCGTTGACAATCGGAATCATTTCGCGCAGGTGGTCGGACAAAAGGCGGAAAAACAACACGTCATTGCGATCGTGCAGTGCGGTCAGGTAAATGTTCTTACTGAGCGCATCGGGAAGCCGCTGGTACTGAAGGTAGGCGCCGTCCGCCTGAGCATCCAGCGTACTGACAGCGGCCGGGAGTAAACCAACCAGGCCCAATTCCTGTCGCTCTTCTACTGTGAAGGCGGTTCCCTTATTCAACAGCGGCGAGGCGAGCACAGCCATGCCCCGCGACTTGGTCGTACGGAAATCGGAAGCATTCTGACGACGATCGCGAATGGGTGGCGCCAATGACGGTACGGTTCTGGCTCGCATTGCTGTTACCTTTACCTCGCAAAAGCACTCGCGGCGCCTCAACGTAGCGCGCCGCGTGACACACACAAACGCCTAGAGAGCGCGTTTTTCGACAAACCGGAGCGTGATCGCCCCGCCCAACAGCAGCAGCCCGAACATACCGATCAGCGGCAGCGGGCTCGCGGTTTTCGGAAGCGTCCTGGCCGGCGTGCCGGCATCCGCAACTTGCGTCTGAGCGGGCGGCGGCGTTACCACCTGGGCCAGTTCCACTTCTTCTCCCGTCGGTTTGATCGCCAGTACCGGCGCCTGCTTGAGTTGCACTACCACCGGCTCGTTGGCAGTCTTGATCGGCTGTGCCACTTCCAACGGAATTTCAACCGGCGTGAAAAGGACCGGGACATTCGTCGCCTTGGCCAGTTCTACTGCCTTGGCCTTCGGATAGACGAATTCCTCGCCCCAATTCCTGCCCGGGTAGAACCACGCCCGGAGCGCCTCCGGCTGCCCCGAGGGACGTTCTCGGAACGTGAGTACCGTCTTGTCAGTCGCCTGCAGCCGGTAATTGGGGATGGCCAGGATGGTGGCATAGATCATCGTTTCATCTTCGTTGAAGATCTGAACGATATGTCGATCCGACGCCGAGTCCAGGATCTTGAAGACATACGTGCCGGCCGGCAGCACTCCCCAGCCTTTTAAGTGGACTCCGGGAATCTCTACCGGACCGCTGAAGGTCATGGTAGTCTTCCGGTTCCAGTCATCTGCTCGGGCGCCCGGTAGCACCATCATGCCCAGTAGCGCCATACCGAGTACCGTTTCTGTTATCGCAAATAGTTTCACTGATTCTCCTTCTGTGTGACTGCTCGTCTCATCTGCTCGTCGCGGTGCCGCGTAGCGCCCGGCCGGCAGCCAGCTTCTTACGTTGGAAGATAGGAGCACTCCCGAGTCCATCCGCCCGCCACCGCTTCCATAGCCTCTGTGAAGGCCTTAATACGCGAGGTTGAGGGTGAAGGTGAGCCGCGGATCGGAAGACCATCCACGGCATCGAACTGACCGTGTGGGGTCATGTGACCAAATGCGGTCGAACCACCCTAAGGTTGCACCTTATCGGCGGGATGAACGTGCGGTGACCACCCGGGGAGGATGGGCTGCCGCCGTCACTGGCAGTGCAGCAGCCGGAATTGTCAAAGGAGGATCAACCATCTCTGCCATTGCCTGAAAAGGCATGTTTTCGGCCTCCTTGAAGAAGGTCACGCGATCGCAGCCTGGATCGTAGTCGACGCGAATCAGGTCGCCTTGGCGGACCTGCCCGCTGGCCACCAGATTCGACAGCGGATCCACCAGAAGCTGGTCGATCGCGCGTTTCAGGTGGCGCGCTCCGTATTTCAAGTCGGTTCCGGCTCGCAACAGATATTCGCGGGCCGGTTCGGAAACGGAGAAGACGAACAACGTGCCGGTCAACGACTTCAAGATTCGTTGTTGCAGCAGATTCAGCTCGATCGTCAGGATCTGGCGCAGTTCGGGCTCACCCAGGGCCCGGAATACGACGGTCTTGTCAATACGATTGATGAACTCCGGAGTAAACTTGCGACGCACTGCCTCCAAACCTGCGCGGTTGAGCTTGGCGGCCAGGCGGTCGCCGGCTCCTGCGTCCACAAGACCGGGACCTTTTGCGGCCGCGAATCCGAAGTTGGGCCGCAGGATAGAACCCATTTCGGCCGCGCCGAGGTTGCTGGTCATGAAGATGATGGTGCGCGAGAAATCAACACGACGGTTGTCGCCCAGAGTGAGCGTTGCTTTATCGAGGATGCCGAGCAGCAGGTTCCATAGAGCATCACTGGCCTTCTCGATTTCGTCGAAAAGTACGAAGCTTAGCCTGAGGTCTTCGGTGTGGTATTGATCCAAGGCCTGCTGGCTCAGCGCCGGATGGGTCTCACGGTGCCCCAGATAGCCCGGAGGTGCGCCGATCAGTTTCGAGATCTCATGGCTATGCTGGAACTCGGCGCAGTCAATCTTGATTACCGCCCGCATGTCGCCCAGAAGGCTTTCGGCGGCCGCCTCAACCAATCGAGTTTTACCGGAGCCGGTCGGCCCCAGGAAAAGGAAACTGCCAATGGGCCGGCCGAAACTCGACATACCGGCGAGCAACGTTTGATAGGTCTTAACGATCTTAAGGATGGCCTCATCCTGACCGACTACCCGCTTCCGCAAATCCAGTTCTAATTTCTCGGCGGCCCGGCCAGTCTGCGTCGGGTCCAGTTGCCTGTTCAAACAACCCATACCGCGTTCCCCTTTCACCGCTGAGCCCGTTTGGGGACCGGCGTCCGCCATCTCGGCTCAATCCAAGCGCTGAGTCAGGGGCAAGCCAGGCACCACTCTAATGAGGGACGTTAGCTCTCGCCGGGAGCCGGATTGGGAGGTCGGTGCCCGTGATTCGTCCCATTCGTCGACGTTCGTGTGACGTGACGCCGTGGGCGGCCGGGGCTCCAGCGATCTTCCAGGTCTTCCAGGTTAGAGATGGCCGTATCGAGTGCGTCACGCTCGTCCCGCAATTGAGCCAGTACCTTCTCCACGTCCATCGTAGGCACCCCAAAGACCGCTGGCGGAGACCAGGAAACTACAACTGGTGATTGAACCCGGGCTCATGAAGAGGACGGCGCCATCAGAAAGAGGCCGGTCGCCGTTCGTCTGAGCCTCACTGTTCCTGCTTTTCCGCGTACCTCTCGTTCGGCCCGAAGCCAATCAATTTCTGGTGATCCTTTTCGAAAGGCTCTGCCGAGCCAAAACTCATAGGCCCGTTGCGAGATTCGCTTCTGGATCTGCAATTCTGAAACGCCAGGCAGTGCGGCGGTTGGCCTCTTCATCGCTTGATTGGTCATGTGAGTTCCTTTCGCGGCCGCGGGCCGAAGCACCCTGGATCCCCTGAGTCTCACTCTCCCCAACCCTCTCGAGTGCATCACGCCCGAGACCGTTCCTCTCGGATTATGCGCCCTGAGTGGGTTACCGGGCTGTTCAAAATTGCTCACCGCCCAATGCCGCCGCGTTCCAGTCCGACCTAACCCGGCGTCTTGTCCCTCTGCGGCTTCTTCGCCCTCACCGCTGCGCCTACCAGAACCGAGACCGGCATGGCTACTGCGAGCACATACGCCAGGCCCGTCTTGCGCGGGCGCGGCATGCCTGGCGGGAGCACGCAAGCATCGTGAGAGCGGTCAATCATCTTCCCGATCCGCATCTCTTTCAAGTCGTAGGTGAACTGCTTCGTGCAGTCCAGACACACCACATACGATTCGCGACGCGGAATCCCTTCTTCGCCCAGGGGAGTAAAAGGACGCGTGAGATGCCGGTGGGCGCACCGGAACAGCAGATGTAACACCGTGTCGAGCACATTCATTCCCTTTCGATTTCGCCGGTAAAGCCGATCTTCCGGGCTTCCTGACGAATCGCGGTGGAAAACTCCTTCGCAACCACGATAGTTAGGATCTGGCTCCAGGGAATCAAGAGCTTGAACCGCTCCGCGGCCGAATCCGGTTTGGGCTTGTTGGGCGCCAATTCGATCCATACGCCCCTCACGTCATCGGCATCGAGTACAGTGGCGAATAGGATGTGACTCTCGTCCACCCCACGAATCTCCGCTTGCACATACTCCGGCTGACGCAGAAACATCTTTATGCCATGCAGGTTGACCCAGTCTCTTTTGACGATCACCGCGATGCTGGCATCCTTATCGATTTCCACTGTATCGACCTCTCCGTTCCGTCCGTGCGGCAGAAGATTCCTTGTATGGACAGGCTGGTGCACGGCTTACCCGCCGATGATCACCTTCAGCGCCTGAGTGCTGGACGCTCGCTCGAAAGTGTCGTAAGCGTCCAGGACACAACCGAGTTTGAAGCGGTGGGTAATCAGGAGCGTAGGGTCGATCGTGCGTGATTGCACGGTCTTGAGCAGCATAGGCATCGTAACGGTATCAACCAGCCGGGTAGTGATCGTGACGTTGCGCGACCACAAACGCTCCAGGTGAAGATCCACTTTGACGCCATGCACGCCAACATTCGCGATAATGCCGCCGGGGGCCACGATGTCCTCGCAGGTGCGAAAGGATGCCGGCACGCCTACTGCTTCGATGGCGGTATCGACGCCTCGTCCGCCAGTCATCTTCATCACGCTCTCTGACGCCTCACCGTTGCCGGCGTTGATGGCCGCTGTTGCGCCGAGGCGCTTGGCTGCCTGCAGACGATGTTCGTTGAAATCGATCACAATGATCTCAGCGGGCGAATAGAACCGCGCCGTCAACAGCGCTGCAAGGCCGATCGGGCCGGCGCCGACGATGGCAACCGTGTTGCCTGGCTCGACCTTGCCGTTGAGAACGCCGCATTCCAACCCGGTCGGCAGGATGTCACTCAACATCACAAGAGCTTCTTCGTCGGCCCCTTCAGGAGTCCGATAAAGGCTCGTGTCCGCGTGCGGGATGCGTACATATTCGGCCTGAGTCCCGTCGATCTCGTTGCCGAGTAGCCAGCCGCCCGTCGTGCAATGGGAATACATACCGCGGCGGCAGTATTCGCATTTGCCGCAAGCGGAGATGCAGGAGATCAACACCGTGTCGCCCGAACGGAATGTAGTGACACCGGGTCCAGTCTTCTCGACTAAACCCACTCCTTCGTGGCCTAAAATGCGCCCGGGGCTGCACGTCGGGACATCGCCCTTGAGAATGTGCAGGTCGGTGCCGCAGATCGTCGTTTTGGCGATCTTCACGATTGCGTCGGTGGGCGCCTTGATTTCAGGGACGGGGCGCTCCACCAGCGCTTTCTTACCCGGTCCTTGATAGATCAGCGCTTTCATTATGCTGTTCTCCTTCTCCGTGCCTGGAGATCACGATCCGGTCGCCAGCCCAACTCCCTCGGCCTGGGCGAGGCCCGGGACTCAGCGGGGATTCATTTTAGAGGCCTTCCGCGCTGCCCGGCTCGTGCTGATTGTTTCGTATCGGGGATCTTTCATGATCATCTGCCGCACCTGGTTTCCCGGTTCCTGCCAATCATGGATGAAATAGCCGGCGCGATCGTTCGCCATGACTTCCGTGCGCTTCTCTTTGAGAATCTCGATTAGCGCCTGCGTATCCGATCGATCCCGCTCCGCCTGCTTGGCCGCCACCGACTGCATCACCTTCGCAACGCGATCGAAGTCCCGGCTGACCCGCTCCTTGATCTGTTCCGCCCAATCGATTTGATTGACTGTGCCCGCCAGCTTGACTTCGGATGGCCCCGACGCGCCGCCCTCACTTTCCCACTCCCCAATCGCGAGGCGTGAAATCATTTATTGGCCTCCCCGATGGCGAGTGGTTGCGCCAGGCGAAACGTCAGGAACGATTCGGCCGGAATCCTGACCGTTTTAACTCGAGTAAACAGTTGCGTGATCGACCCGACTAATGCGCGCCCGTCCACGAAATCTCCGCTCCGTGGACTCGGCCCGATCCCGGCCCTCGGTTCACCCTCGGCGCGGTCCCCGTTGGTGGTTACTATGTAGCGCAGCCCGTCGACCTCGACCGACTCGAGATCGAGCGCCAGGTATCGATCCGAGACGGTCTTCACGATTAGTTTCGCGTACGAACCCCTGGGGATCGCGATCTCGCCGCTCTCATCGAGAACGTTCTGGTCCACGGCGCCCGAAAACACTTGGCCGTCGCTTTTCAAAACGTCGATCAGCTCGATGGTTCTAACCGAGATTGCGGTGCCGGCCGCGATCGTTTTGGTTGGGTCATTCTCCGTGACCGTTGCTCCGCCCAAGAGATCGAACTCGGCTTGGCAGCCGCGATCCACCCAAACGCCGCGCGCATCATAACCCCAGTTCGCCGCCTGGCACCCAGAGCCTTGGACCGGGCGGATGAGCCGAACACCACGCTGCGTATCGGCCTTGCAATACTGCCGTTGCCCGTTGTCCGACGAGCAGGCGACCGTGCTCGCGCGGTTCAATTCGCTGGTGGCGCTCGCCGGATTGGCAGCGCACAGCGCACAGCCAATTCCAGCCAACACCGCGGCCTGCCTCCACCTTCTCAGCGCTGCATGGTGCAACGTATTATTGCCAATCAGATTCTTCATGGCTCATCCTCACCGTCATCGCAGATGGAGCCGATAAGAACTTACCGGACCCCACAATCCTACGGCTTGCAAAACCCAGACGCACACGATCAACGTGACGACAACGTTCAGAATCGTCTTGATGCTGGAGGCCATGGGTATAAAGCGGTTGATGAGCCATAACACCAAGCCGATGACTATTAGCGGAACGATCAGATTCACTAAGGGCATGTCTCGATACTCCTGCTCTATCAGTACGCAATCCGCTGCCCAATCGAGGGCGTCAGCGTCTGATTGACTCCAGGCGTTGCTGCAACGCGTGCACTTTGGTTCCGGCGGCGAGGCCCCCGATTGTATGCGCCGCCGGTTTACCGCAATCCTCTGTCCAGTCAATGTGAGGCAGGTTCCCGGCCGGCCTCCGACCGTCAATGAAGGAAACCGACTCCCGCTCGTCAGATGACCATATATGGTCAAAATTGAACTGCGCCCATCGGTGCAGCTGCTATACTCGGGTCTGACCGCCATTTTGGATTTTCCTGCCGGGTCACGTTGGATCTCTTTCGCGGCCGGGGTCACCTTGGATCTTCGGTATCAAGAAAGAAGGCGTCATGGGTTCGTCGGGCTTAGTGCAACAAGCCCCCTGGCTCGTTGAAAACGGGCTAGAGGCACTGGAATCGCTGCTCCAGACGGTCCTCTATTATCCGTCTCAGCCCATTCTGGTCGTCGATAGCGACCGAAACTGCCTGGATGCCAACTCGGGCGCGGGCAGGCTGCTGGGGCTGCCGAGGGATCAGATCATCGCGCGTAAGATTGACGATTTTGTTGATCCAGCGTTTCTGCCTCAACTCGAACCGCTTTGGGCGGGTTTTCTCGATCGGGGAGAACAGGAAGGGACGTTTCCCCTCGTGAGTCCCCGGGACGGCGTACGCGACGTCGCCTATGCCGCCAAGAGCCATATCTTGCCCGCGCAGCATTTACTCGTGCTGCATGAGTCAAACAACAAGAAGACGGATGACGATTCCGTCTCCTCCTGGGTGAAGGATTACGCGTTCTTTTTGTTGGATGCGGAGGGCCGGATCGCCGCCTGCTACGCGGGCGCGGAGCGCCTTTATGGCCACAAAGACACCGGGATGATGGGACAACCTCTCTCCTGCCTTTACCCGGCAGAAGACAATCTCCGGATCAAGCTCCTGAGGGAACTCAAACGCGCGGCGGCCGAGAGCCATTTCGGAAACGAAGATTGGCAGATCAAAAAGGACGGCTCGCGATTTTGGGGAAATGTCCATACGGTGGCTCTCAAGAGTGAGGACGGAGAGCTGCGGGGTTTCGCGAGAGTAGTCCGCGATTTCACGGGCCGGCATCGCGCGGATGAGTTAATGCGCCGCGCCAGCGCGCGCCTCAAGCAACCGCCGCTGGAACCAGCCATCGCCGGCATCGTCTCAGGCGAGCTCGACCGTGTTACCGAGGCCAGCGACGCCTTCCTCGACATGTTGGGCTACCGCCGGGACGAGCTGGTGGACGGACCGCTTCACTGGTCCGACCTGACTCCCGAGGAATATCTCCCCCTGGATGAACGGGCTCATGAAGAATGTCTGCGCTACGGAGCGTGCACGCCGTTTGAAAAGGAGTATCTGCGCAAGGATGGCACGCGCGTCCGCGTACTGGTGACAAACGCGGTTCTCAACGTCTCGCCGTTTCGATGGACTGCTTTTGTGCAGGATCTCATCGACCGCGAGCCGCTCGAGACCGTCGATGGAGAGCTCGGCGGAGAACCCCACTTCGAAGAAATCGTGGGCAAGAGCGCGGCGCTGAAACGGGTTCTCGGGCAGGCGGAAATTGTCGCGCCGACCGACGCGACCGTATTGCTGCTGGGCGACACCGGAACCGGAAAGGAAATGATTGCGCGAGCCATTCACCGTCTCAGCGATCGCCGCAATCGTGCTTTTATCACCCTGAATTGCGCGGCGATCCCCACCGGGCTTCTGGAGAGCGAACTTTTTGGGTATGAAAGGGGGGCGTTCACGGGGGCGCTGGCGCAGAAGATCGGCCGCTTTGAATTGGCGCACCAGGGAACGCTGTTTCTGGATGAGGTCGGCGACATCCCCTTGGAGTTGCAGCCCAAACTGTTGCGGGCCTTACAGGAAAAGGAATTCGAGAGGTTGGGCGGCATCCGAACCATTCCGATCGATGTCCGTCTTATCGCCGCCACCAACCGCAACCTGAAACAGATGATCGGCGACAAGCTTTTCCGCAGCGATCTGTACTATCGCCTGAAGGTTTTTCCGATCACGATCCCGCCCCTGTGCGATCGTCCGGAGGACATCCCGATCCTTGCCCGTCACTTCGTTCAAAAGTACGCGAAGAAAATGAATCGGCGGATTGAAACGATTCCGTCCGAGACGATTCGCGCGCTGGTGAGCTGGTCGTGGCCGGGAAATGTCCGGGAACTCGAGAACTTCGTGGAACGGGCCGTCATTCTTTCGCGGGGTCCGAAACTGCGCGCGCCCTTGGGTGAAATCCGCGCGGATGCGGTGGAATCCCCGGACGGCGTGACGCTCGATCAAGTGGAGCGGGAACACATCATCCGCATTCTCCGTCAGAACGGGGGCGTGGTGAGCACTACGGCCGCTCGTCTCGGTATGCCTCGGACCACGTTAAACGCCATGATGCGCAAACTCGGAATCTCCCGCAAGGATCTTTGATAATAGCCTCGCCAGCCGCCGCCCATCCCTCCGATGATGCCCTTTCTAACGCTTCTTGCGCTCTTTTAGTGTTGCAAAATCCAAAAAGATGATTTGATTCCAGCAGTGTTGAGCGATTTTGACCTGTCTGAGGCGTACGAACGCTCTATAGTCGGCCAGGAGGAAAACAAATGCCGAAACTCTTTATCCTGG
>Ga0070734_10006120_pt1 | contig 10254 bp, 6 predicted proteins | sample Coa_R1_8_FD_66444 | JGI IMG/M metagenome (GOLD analysis project Ga0070734, IMG submission 66444) | Surface soil microbial communities from Centralia Pennsylvania, which are recovering from an underground coalmine fire - Coalmine... | ecosystem: Environmental > Terrestrial > Soil > Unclassified ... | reverse complement strand
GTCAGCGCCGCCATAGATTGTCGTCCCGCTTGGCAGCGTCCAGGACCCTGACAAAACCGCTTCATTCAACTGCTGAAAGCGCAGGTCATAGTCGATGTTGCCGAAAACGAACTTGGTCGGATCGTAGTAGCGGATGTCCGAGCCAACGGCCTCGCGATCAACCAGCCATCGACCACGCTCCTCGTTGAAATAGATCGATGCCTCGAACCCGCCGAACAGCGGCCCCACGCCTATACCCCCTCCGTAGAAATAGCGTTCGGCCGTGAAGGGCAAATTATAGCGGCTATTGGCCGGCGATCCGCCGACCAAGTCAACCTTCAACATGGGAAGAGCCTGCCAGCTGAACAGGGCGCCATCGAAGCGGCCAAACACGCCATCGCCATTATAGGTCTGCCGGCCCGCTACAGTGCGCAGATTCCAATCCTTTATCACCATGTCGAGGCTGGCCTGCGAGACACCGAACTGGTCGACCTGATCGCCGGTCGGGCCATTTATATTGGTCGAAAACCGATGCTCTTCGCCGGCGTTAAAACGAATTTTTCCCGAGGTCTTGTCGTCGTTCCAGATCGCCAGCAGATCAAGAGTGGTGAGTATTTCGTTCTGATGGACGGAGTGATCATCAACATTCGCGGCGGGATTTGGCGCAAGCGAGGTGTCGCGAGCCGTGGTGTTAGCGTCGTCATGAATGTAGAATGACGATATGCTGCCCACGAGCGTCCACGTTGTTTCATTGGTTCGGGTGAATTTGCCGATGGGCAGTGCCTTGGCCGGCATCTCGGCCGACGCGCGGAGCGGGGCGATTGCGTCATCTTGCGCCGTCACGATGCCGGCGAGGCGCTGCTTTACGCGTTCGCTCGCCTCGCCGCTTGGATAGCGACGAAGATAATCTTCGTATACGCCCTGCGCTTCTTTAGGCTGGCCGTTCTTTTGAAATGCAAGACCCAATAGCTCTTTGGCTTCGGCGCTGTACTGGTTCTCCGGATACTCGATGACCTTCCTGAAGAGCTGGATCGCTTCGCGAAAGCTGTTGCGCTTGAGGGCCGCACGCCCTTCATCCATCGAGGCGGCCACGACCCTCAGATCTGAGTCAGAAATCGCGCCAGCGCGTCGACTTGCGACTGTGCTTACTGTGCTGGTGTTCGCCGCTGTCTGAGCCCACGCAGGTCGCAACGCGGAGAGCGTCGCTCCCACTAGAACAAGCGTGGCAAACCGGCGACCGACACTGCGCGCCATCACCATCCGCCTCCGAAGGCGCGGTGCACGCTGAAGTTACGGGTCACGATGGCTCGCTGAGTACTATCGGCGTACGTGTGGCAAGAGCCGGTACAGTCGCGCAGCTCGGCAACCGTGTAGTAGACCTTGATGGGCCGCTCGAATTTGACGTGGGCCATCGGCCGATATTTGTCGACGTGGCAACCGGCGCAATTGGGCTTGAATGCGGGAAACTTCCAGGCGACGGTTTGGGTATTCCCAACGTGACAGCTGCTGCAGCTAACAGCGGGCCCGTGGTTTACATAAGCTGGCGACGTGTGCCGGTATGTCACCGGCGTCCAGAACCTCGTCCGGTGACAAGTATCGCAGGGCGCTGTCGTGATGACATGGCGGGGCGGCCTGCCTTGGGCTGTGGTGCCGTTGTGACAGCTCGCACATGTTCCAGTCAGGCTCGCATGATCGACGCGCGCGCCCGCGAATGTCATCGTGCTCTTGTGGCAAGTCTCGCAAGGGGCATTCGTGGCGATATGTCGTGCTGGCTTCCCGGTGGCGATCGCGCCGGTATGGCATCTGGCACAATTCGCGATGAGCCCCGTATGATTCATACGGACTCCGGCGAACGTCACCGTGCTCTTGTGGCACGTCTCGCAAGGGGCATTCGTGGTAATATGTCGTGCTGGCTTTCCGGTGGCGATCGCGCCGGTATGGCAACTGGCGCAATTTGCGACGAGCCCCGTGTGATTCATACGGGCTCCGGCGAACGTTACCGTGCTCTTGTGGCACGTCTCGCAGGCCGCGTTGGTGATGACGTGATTTGAACGTTTGCCGGTCGCCGCGATGCCGTTGTGGCAGCGGGCGCACCCGCTGAGGAAACCCGTGTGGCTCGGTTTTGTCGCGACATTGAACGCGCCTGACGGCGGTTGAGTGCTCGGCAGGTTTGATAACCCCGCAGCGGGTGGCGCCGCGGGGGCTGCAGGGGCAGCGGGCGTTGCCATTGTTGCGGTTGGTGACGCGGCAGTGGCTGCGGGCGCCGTCGCAGCTCGGGTGGGTGCCGTCGCGGCTGCTGCAGGTGTGGTCGTGCCCGATTTGGTCGCGGTTGCGGCCGGGGCTTGTGGCGGATTGGCGGGCAATATCCCGCCCTTGAACGTCACCGTGTTGAAATGACACGTGTTGCAGGCAGCGTTGGTGATCGGGTGGTTCGGCGTCTTGCCAGCAGCGATCTTGTTATTATGGCAATTGGCACAGGGTCCGAGTGCCTGGACGTGATCGATAAATCGATAATCGCGCCACGTCGTTGTTTGGTGGCAGCCTTCGCAATAATTCGTCGTCACAGGGTGCGACAACACCGATGCCGCGCCCGGCGCCGTCATCCCATTGTGGCAACCAAAGCAGGCCCTCGGCGTAGTCTTGTACCTAGCGTTGATGTGGCAAGACTCGCAAGGAACGAAGACGTGCGTGCCCGTGAGCGGAAATCCGGTCGGATTGTGATCGAATTGCGAAGTCGACGCGTTTTGCGCGTGCCCTGGTGCGACGACGAGTGAGGCTGCCGCCGCGATGACCGGCAATATCAGACCCACCGATCTCAACGAGATCCTGCCCATCTACCCCACACTACCCCAGTGATGCGCTTACTGCTTCAAGGCCGGTGTCATGAAAAAAAGACTTGAAATTGAGTCGACGCTGGCTGCGGCAAACGCACCGCCTCCGCGCCACTCACATTCACCTTTTGGTGATTTGGGATTTAACCGACAAATGCTGCGCGCGTGATTGTGCCCGCGACCGCTTGGCTCACGCACTGCGCGTACACGCCTTGCTCACTCGGCGGTGCAAACAATCCCCTGCTGTTCGCATCGCGACGAATCAAATCTAATGAATTCATTGGCCATCCCCTAACTTCTGGTCAGGCTGCACCGCGGATACTTAAGCGGTCGCGTTTGACAGAGCGCCGACGATTCCCGCCCCCGTTTGCAATCGTCGTCGAGGTCCGCGACCGAAAGTCCTAAAGTCCCCAATCCACCGCGCTTCAACCACGCCTCAACCAGAAGGCTGATCGCATACGATTCGGACCACATCACGCATCTGATCGGACCATTTCGCGGCGATGTCCGGCACAAACTTGCAAGCGAATGGCATATCGAGCTATTCCAAAACAATCTGGCCGTGACTGCACTTGGGCAAAAATTCGTCGGCCTGGCGCCGGCTCTCCCGCGCTGTTGCACCCACAATGGCTACGGAGTTTGCAAAAACGCAAAACGCACAAGCACGGTGATGTCAGACCGGCGCCAGCAGCTACGTCACGATGGCAGAAAAACGACGGCGCCACGTTCAATTTGGTACTGATTGTCAGGAAGCCAATACGGTCCTCCGCTGAGGAGAACACGTTGGTACCGCAATTGGAGAGGCCTTCATTTGGCAGCGGCTATCCTGCAGCGTGTTGGGCAGCGGCTGGGCTCCGGCCTTCACGGTTCTCGGCTTCCTGATCTCTCAGTTGGTTTCAGCCTTTCTGATAAACTGATCTCATTTTTGAGGCGACCGCCGATATGGAGCCGCATTTTCGGCTGGGTTGTGGCCGCTGCGCGGTATTCGCCGGTCGGTGGAGGTGCGTGCGGTCGCACCGTTGCCGTGGCACTGGAGAAGCCCTTGGCGCGCAGTCTCGGCATATGACGATTGTATCGAAGAAACTTCAACCCTGGACGCGATCGCCGGCCTGTTACCGCTTACTCACCTGCTTGAACGAAGTCGTTACATGACAACGTTCGCAGGTGCGGCCGAGTGCACCACGATGCACGTCGTCCTTCACGTGACACGAATAGCAGTCGGTTGCGAGTGTGATCTTGGTAACGTTCTTGGTAGCATGGCAAGCGTGACAATTGAGGTCGCGGTGCGCCCCTGTTAACGGGTAGCGCGTCTGCGTATCGTGATCAAAGCGCCATCGCATCCAACCGTTCGGGTTGTGGCAGAGCGCACAATTTGGTCCAAGGCGCCCCTCATGATGTTGGTCCCGGTGGCAGGAGGCGCACGGAAGCGACGCGTCCTTAAACCTCAAGGAGCGATGGCATTCTTCGCATGTCACGACAGCATGGCGTCCGACCAGCGGAAATCGCGTGACGTCGTGGTCGAAGGACGCTATGCGGCGCCAATTGTCCTCGCCATGGCATTGTCCGCAACGCACGCCGAGCTGGCCGTCGTGCCGATCGTCCTTGCGATGGCATGAGATGCATGTCGTCGCGAGCTTGTCGTGATAGAGATCGCCGGTGTGACACGCATCGCACTTGACCTTCGCATGTGCGGCCCTGAGTGGAAATTTCGTGTCTCGGTCGTGATTGAAGTGAATCGTCGCCCACTTGTTCTGTTCGTGGCAGCTCTCGCACTTGGCGCCGTACCGTCCGGCATGGACATCCTGGATGCGGTGGCAATCGACGCAGGCGGTGCCGATCCCCTTGTACCGTTCGCCGATATGGCACGCGGAGCAGACGACGTCTCGGTGGGCCCCCTGGAGCGGAAACTTGGTCTTGTCGTGGTCGTATGCCTTCGTCCGACGCCACGTGGATTCGCCGTGGCAACTGTCGCACGCTTCGCCGAGACGCCCCTTATGTGGATCACTTGCCTTGTGACAATCATAGCAGCGTCCGGGGGCGTTGCGTAACTTGACGTTTTGTGCGTGACAGTTGTCGCACTGCACCGACTTGTGAGCGTCCCGAAGCGGGAAATTCGTAAATGCGTGATTGAATGTCTCGCGGTCAAGCAGGACGATGTCCATATCTCGCCCCTTGTGATCGGTGTGACAGTGAGCGCATTCCTGCTTAGCTGCATCGGTTTGACGGCCATGAAATCCTTTGCTCGCCCGACGATCGTCGGCCACTTCTTTATGGCATGCCAGGCATAGGCGGGTTTGCGAAGTCCGCGAAAACGGCTCGTGGCAGTTGCTGCAGTCCTTTTCATACTTGGCATGTCCGCTGATGACCGGCCCAGGAGTGACAAGCTGCTCGAACAAGTTCTGCGACTGCGCGATCGATATCATCGCGCCGGCGATAACTACCCCGATTGCAAGCGCGTGCGTGACTTGGCGGCTCAATGTGAGCCCTCTACTCAATAGAAATGCGATGCGAAGACGTGGATGACCGCCACGATCACGAGAAGAATGAACAACGGCACATGGAAAACGTGCCAAAGCCTGAAAAGACGCTCGTAAAGTGCAAAGGTCGCGGCCTTTTTCGCGGCGCCCACATGCTGGGTCACAAATTCCGTCGCGCCGGCAAGCTGTTGGCGCTGAACCTTTTGCGGCCGCCTGCGCCGCTTGCCTTCCGCCGCAATCACACGCCGTGCATGGGCAATCAATCGCATACGAAGGGCGGTCCCGCGCCAACTCATCATCGCTAGCAGAACAAACCCGCCGAGAACGCCTCTCGGGGCGGTCGTACCAAGCTGCGCAAAGGCGTTCAGCTGTGCCACCATGCGGTCGGCGACAGCCGGATCGGCACCGATAAACCCCCTGAGCTCGTCCGCATCGGCGATGACCTCTTGAGCCTCCGCTTTGCGTCCCCACAGCCCAAGGTGGACCTTGCTGTAGAGGTACCGACCCATAATTCCGCTCACCGCCACGACCAGCATCGTCACAAGGGCGACGCTACAGTTGATCGAGCCAAGCTTGAAGTTTGCGTGCCACAGAACCAACACAGGTCCGAGGATGCCGAGAATCATGTGGGTGCGGAACCAGAACGCGACCGTCCCGATTGCGCGCAGCGATCGCAGGCGTTTTCGCGCCGGGTAGAGCAGCAAGAGCAGCATAAGGCTGCTTCCAGCAATTCCGAGCCAATAACCGATGCCGCTGACGGGTGTCAGGCCGTTGTCATCACGGTTGAGCCACCCGATCCAGAGCGCGAGCACAACCGCGACGCTAAAAATTTTGGGGAAAAGGTTCGCCCGCTGATGCATGCTTTTGCGAACAGAATCCGCCTTTGCGGACGGCTGGGCGCGGGACATTGCCGCGGGCGTCCGGGCACGCGATGCGGGAGCCGCTCCATAGCTGGCGCCGTGTCGTTGCCGTGCGGTGAAATTCCCAACGGGCAATTCTGAAATTGCTGAATCGGTCATTTTCCCCTCTGACGCGTGACCAGGCGCGCCGGTTCGGTTCCGCCCGTGCGTAGTCGTGAATTGCGGTGATCCGATCTTCTTAGCTGGGCAACAGCTTGAACAAAGACCGACCGTTTTGTGACACTCACCACTACTAATTCGGCAATTGTGGCACGGCCGGGCGGCCTCTAAAATTCCGCCGTAATCAAGTGCGAGAGAATGCCGCCGCAAATCGGGCGAAACCGGTTGTATTGGCGCACGCCCCTCTGCAAGCTCGGTCCTTGATTATCGCGGGGATCTAGGGTCGACACCGAATATGGCTTCATGCAGATTCATTTTATCGTGCCGCTTGATCCTTGCCGCGGCACCTCTTGCTGCACTGGTTGCGGGAAGCAGCGCGGCGTTCGCGCAGGCTGCTAGCGACGAAACCGCCATTATGAATACAATTGATCAGGCGGTTCGTACGGGAGAGTTTGACCGCGCGGCAGCGGTCATTCGCAAGTTCGCAGAGTCTGGAAACTCCGAAGCACAATACCGGCTTGCGTCGCTCTATCGCATTGGGCGCGGCGTACCTCAAGACGACGCCTTGGCCTTCAAATGGATGAAGCTCGCCGCTGAACAAAACCATGCTAACGCGCAATTCAACCTCGCCACGATGTATCTGGCGGGTCATGGAGCGGCATCGAATATCGGCTCCGCCAAGGTCTGGCTGCAGAAAGCGGCTTCACATGGATACGATGGAGCGGCCAAGCTTCTTGTGGAAATCTCCAAGCGCCGCCCGGTCGAACCGAACGTAAACGGCGTATCGGCACCTGCACACGAGCAAGCGGGCCGGCGCGCGAAAACTGAAACAGCGTTCCTGCGCGCCCTTGCAACGGGTTCCACAAACGAAACACCGGAGATATTGAATGCCGCTTGGCGCGGTCAAACCGATGCCATAAAGAGGTTGATTGCATCCGGCGCAGACATCTCGGCGAGAGACGATGACGGCAACACGCCTCTGTTGCTGGCCTCATCTGCCGGCAAGGTTGAGGCGGTGAACGCGCTTCTATCGGTACATGCCGATGTGAATGCCGAAAATCATCTTGGCGAACGTCCGCTTACGCTTGCGGCGGCCGGAGGCCATACCGATGTCGTCGGCAGTTTACTTCGCGCGGGAGCAGACGTATCCAGCAGAACACGCAGCGGCGACACCGCGCTGACGCTCGCCACAAGCCGATGTCATCAGCAGATTGTGAAACTGTTGCTCGATCGTCGCGCCGACGTGCGGGTACTCCTTGAGCACGGCACGACGCTGCTCATGGTTGCTGCTGCCGCCTGTCCAAGCGACCTTGTGGAATTGCTGATCGCCCAGGGGGCGCCGGTTGATACTGGCGATGAAGGGCGGCGGACCGCGATATGGTTCGCGGCCGACCGCGGAAATGCCGGTGGTATATTTGCGCTGCTCAAGCACAACGCGGACCAACGCATCCCCGACAAGGAAGGCCGAACCCCGCTGCTCAGAGCGCTTGAAAATGGCAACGCCGACGCGGCACGGTTGCTAATTGGAGAAAAGGCAGATCTCGAGGCGCGCACTTTGGCGGGAAATACACCGCTTATACTGGCGGCCAAATCCGGTATGACCGAGATCGTTGATCGGCTGCTGAAGCGGCGCGTACGAACGGACGTACGGAACAACCTCGGATACAACGCGCTTATGATCGCTTCTCACGAAGGTCGAGTCGATGTCGTCAAGGCGCTCCTGCACGCCGGAGCCGATCGAACGCTCAGGAATAAGAAACGCGAAACTGCCGTTGATGTCGCGGTTGCATCGGGACACACGGAAATAGCGCAGCTGTTGAAATAACAATGTCGGCATGATCGCATCGGAAAGCGTAACTGAAGGCAAGACTCTGATCCGATGAGCTTCACTCCGGTAACCGTCATATACGCCGTAGCAATCGGAGTCATCTGGACCCTCTATATCGTGGCGCGCAGGCGCGCGGAGGCGCGAAGCCGGGCAACGAAAGAGGCGGCAGCCGAGGCCGGTCTTCTGGAGCCAGCATCACTTCATCCGAAAGTCGATCCAGCGAAATGTCTGGGCTGTGGCGCCTGTGTTCGCGCTTGCCCCGAAGGGAATATTCTCGGGTTGATCAACGGCAAGGCTGAGCTCGTTGAACCCACGCATTGCATCGGTCACGGCGCCTGCCGCGAGGCTTGCCCCTACGACGCAATTACGCTCGTCTTCGGCACGGAGCGCCGAGGAGTCGACATTCCCCATGTCCGGGCGGATTTTCAAACAAACGTTCCGGGGATCTTCATTGCCGGCGAACTCGGCGGAATGGGCCTCATTCGCAATGCGATCGAGCAGGGAAGGCAAGCCATCGAATCCATAAGAAAACTGCCCGGACGCCGACCTCTGCAGGGCTATGACGTGATCATTGTGGGCGCCGGACCGGCGGGTTTTTCCGCGAGCCTTGCAGCCATGAAGCACAAGCTTCGCTTTTTGACGATCGAACAGGACAGCTTTGGCGGTACCGTTGCGCATTACCCCCGTGGCAAGGTCGTCATGACCGCGCCCGCAGATCTACCGCTCGGCGGCAAGCTCAAGTTCACAACCGTGAGTAAGGAAAAGCTGCTCAAGTTCTGGAAAGACGTCGCCCGAAAGACTGGCCTGAAGATCAAATACGGCGAAGAGGTCAAGAGTATTGCTCAGCGGGGCTCTGCATTCGAGGTCCGGACAACCCGCGGTTCCTATCTAACCGCCTCCGTGCTGCTTGCCATCGGCCGGCGCGGAACGCCGCGCAAGCTCGACGTGGGGGGCGAAGATCAAGCCAAAGTGGTTTATCGCCTGATCAATCCCCAGCAATACCGGAAGCAACATGTGCTAGTGGTCGGCGGCGGGGACAGCGCACTTGAGGCAGCGGCGAGCTTAGCGAAGCAACCCGGAACCACCGTCACCCTGTCCTATCGAAGGAAGGCCTTTTCGCGCGCCAAGGTGAAGAATCGCGAGGAGGTGGAAACCGCACGGAAGTCCGGCCGCCTCAACATCTTGCTTCAGTCCAATGTCAAGGGAATAGGTCGCCACGACGTTGAGATCGAGCGGGACGGACGACGGATGCGACTCAAGAATGATGCGGTCATCGTTTGTGCTGGCGGGCTTCCCCCAACCGCCTTTCTTGAGAGCATCGGCATCGAGGTGGAAACAAAATATGGCACGGCGTAAGTCGGAGCTCGCGAGGATCGTGGGCCTGTCGAGCCACTTCTCCGGAGTTCATGGCCGGGCTTGTCCTGACCACCCACGTCTTTGTTGCCTAACGCAGCGGGAAAGACGTGGATGCCGCGCCAAGCGCGCGCATGAGGTGGAGAATTTTTGTTCCGATCCGGTGCCCGCACCCGCGATGATTTACCTTTGAAGCGCGGCAACGACGGGTGTATTTCCGCGAGACCTTCGAGGCGGGGACGGGCGACGATCGATGTCCTCAGCAGCCGACGGATTGTGCTTCACCTCATTGAACCAGCCGAGCACGCGCGACAGCGCGTTCTCTTGAGTGTGCTCACATGCTAACTCTTTGGCATTTTGAGGTACGAAGGGAATGCAGTGACATCGAGCATTGGCTTCAGCGGCCAATCGGCTCGCAGCCTCCACAAGCTCCGGCGGGCCGCATGCGTGGACCGTATCCTCCGCAGACAGTTTCGGAATGTGATCGGCGACGCTTCCTACGCGGATGATGGATGAGACATTCTGCGGTGTTTCGACAACCGGGATGATGGTGACGTTCGGATACCGCGCCAACCTACAAAGGGCATCGACCATATACAGGGATTCCATGCTGCGCGCGCCGACGACCATGACAACACGGCGGTGCTGATGCTCCCGGATCGCTGCAACTGCGATCGACCAGATTGGCGCAAAGCCGGTGCCGCTCGCGACGAGCACCAGCCGGTTCGGGGATGCCGGACGCAAGAACGCCAAGCCGAATGGCCCCT
>Ga0070734_10006119_pt1 | contig 10256 bp, 7 predicted proteins | sample Coa_R1_8_FD_66444 | JGI IMG/M metagenome (GOLD analysis project Ga0070734, IMG submission 66444) | Surface soil microbial communities from Centralia Pennsylvania, which are recovering from an underground coalmine fire - Coalmine... | ecosystem: Environmental > Terrestrial > Soil > Unclassified ... | reverse complement strand
TGACCTCCAACGCGGCCAAAAACAAGCAGGCGGTTCAGAACGTCAATCTGGACCTGCCCCCCTTCCGCGAATCCTCCACGCAGGAGAAGATCCAGGCGGAGGCGCTGTTGCGGGAGGCGAGCATGCTGCGGCGCAGGGAGCGCTATCGCGAGGCGGAGGCCAAGTGCCGCGAGGCCATCAACCTGACCCCCTCGGATGCCGCCGCCCTGGAGCTGCTGGGCGACCTGCTTCAGGGCGTCGCCCGCACCGACGAGGCGCTCGCCGCCTACAAACGCGCCACAGAAGCCGATGCGAAACGCTCCTCTGCCGAAAAGAAGTACGCGGATCTGCTCACCCGACAGCAGAACTGGGGCAACTACAACCCGGAGGAACCGCCTCGCAACGTCCTTCTCACGATGGTGATGTCGGCGCTTCTGCCCGGCGCGGGCCAACTCTTCTGCGGCCAGTGGACCAAAGGCATCTTTTTTCTGATCGCAACCGCGGTTTGCACCTACCTGCTGGCCTGGTCGCCCTTCGGCTTTCAGGGCGAACGCATCCATACCCATATCAATACGAGCCTGATCGTCTGCACCGGACTGTCCCTCGTGCTCTATATCGTCTGCCTCATCGATGCCAGGTCCTCCGCGCTAAACTATGGCAAGCGCGGCGGAGCCAGCGGCTGGGAAGTATAACCCCATTTCCCTCTAATGCGTATCGCGCGGCGTTGAAACGCCGTTCTGAAACACCAAGTCCGCCTTCGCGGACTGGCCCCCACCCCAAACCCCTCCCCCATTCTGGGAGAGGGGCTTATTGAACCCGCGAAGAAATTCGCGTAATAAGCGAATTTGGGCTGCGCGAAGCGCGACCTCTTCGTTCGTATTTCAGAACGGGGATGGATCCCCGTGGGCAACCTTCTGATTGTTTTCGTTTTCTTGCTTTTTCTATTGATTTTTTACGAATGGGTGGAGTATGCTGTAACTATGCGTCCGGTGCGCCGCCCTATTCGGATTGGGAAGCGCCCTATCGGACCCCACCTCGCGTTTTCAAAGGAGTCAACGATGCCGAAATCAATCGCCATACGCCCGCAGGAGGTGCGTTCGAGCAGCAAGCTCAAGCTCACCCCGATCCCGATCAATCAGTACAACAAGACCCTCAAACAGGAGTTGGATCGCTACGCACGGGAAGACCTGCTCCGCATCCACCGGGACATGGCGATCATCCGTGCCTTTGAGACGATGCTCAACGAAGTCAAGCTCAAAGGCAACTATCAGGGGATTGAGTACAATCATCGCGGCCCGGCGCATCTCTCCATCGGCCAGGAGGCATCGGCGGTGGGGCAGGCGTACCATCTGGACGTACACGACCACATCTTCGGCAGCCACCGCTCCCATGGGGAGATCCTGGCCAAGGGCCTCTCGGCAATTGAAAAACTGGACGACGCCTCCCTCCAGAACCTCATGGAGACCTATATGGAGGGCGCGATCCTGAAGGGTTTCGAGCAGGACGGCTCGCATCAGCCCACTACGGTTAAAGAGCTGGCGGTGGATTTCCTGCTGTATGGGGCGCTGGCGGAGATTTTCGGGCGAGCGGCGGGCTTCAATCGGGGCATGGGCGGCTCGATGCACGCCTTCTTCACCCCGTTCGGCGTCTATCCCAACAATGCGCTGGTGGGCGGGTCGGCGGACATCGCGACCGGCGCCGAGCTGTTTAAGCGGGTGAACCGGCAGCCCGGCATCGTCATCGCCAATATCGGCGACGCCTCCGCCAGTTGCGGCCCCACCTGGGAGGCCCTCTGTTTTGCGACCATGGACCAGTTCAAGACGCTTTGGGATGAGGCGCATCGGGGCGGGCTGCCGCTTATCATGAACTTCGTCAACAACTTCTACGGCATGGGCGGCCAGCCGGTCGGCGAGACCGGCGGCTTTGGGGTCCTGGCCCGCATGGGCGCGGGGCTCAATCCGGAGCAGATGCACGCCGAGCGCATCGACGGCTACAATCCGCTGGCCGTCATCGACGCCATCGCCCGTAAGAAGGAGATCCTGCTCCGGGGCGACGGTCCGGTCCTTCTGGATACCGTCACCTACCGCTACAGCGGCCACTCGCCCTCCGACGCCTCCTCTTACCGGGAGAAGAGCGAAATCGAGGAGTGGCAGCAGGTGGACAGCCTGCTCACCTACAGCAAGGATCTTCAAACCACGGGCGTCTGCTCCCCAACGGATCTGGAGCAGACCCAGGCTGTGATCGATGCCGCCATCCTGCGCGCCTACAAGCGCGCCATCGATCTCGACCTCTCGCCGCGCGCCGATGTCTATTCGGTCGGCAGCCTGCTGGAGACAACCATGTTCTCCAATGCGCATGTCGAGAGCTTCGATCCGACCCGCGCCCCGGAGTTGCTCCACCCCGTAGAGGAGAACCCGCGCGTCAAGCAGTTGGCGGGCCGCAGCCGCTCCGGGATCGGAGAGAACGGCGAACTGCTGCCGAAGGGCCGCTGCCTGGGCGTACGCGATGGGCTGTTCGAGGCGGTCCTGCATCGCTTCACGGTGGACCCGACCCTGATCGCCTACGGCGAAGAGAACCGGGACTGGGGCGGCGCGTTCGCGGTCTATCGCGGGCTAACCGAGATCCTCCCCTACCACCGCCTGTTCAACAGCCCGATTGCCGAGGCGGCCATCGTGGGCACGGCGGTCGGCTACGGCCTGGAGGGCGGACGGGCGCTGGTGGAGTTGATGTACTGCGACTTCCTGGGGCGCGCCGGAGACGAGGTGTTCAATCAGTTGTCGAAGTGGCAGTCCATGTCGGGGGGCGTACTCAAGATGCCGGTCGTGCTGCGGGTCTCCGTGGGCAGCAAGTACGGCGCGCAGCACTCGCAGGACTGGACCGCTCTCTGCGCCCACATTCCCGGCCTCAAGGTCATCTTCCCCGCCACCCCCTACGACGCCAAGGGCCTGCTGAACACGGCGCTGGCCGGGACCGACCCGGTGGTGGTCTTCGAGAGCCAGCGGATCTATGACCAACCGGAGCTGTTTCATGGGACGGAGGGCGTTCCCGCCGAGTACTACCGCATTCCGTTCGGGGAGCCGGACATCAAGCGCGTCGGCACGGATCTCACCATATTAACGGTGGGCGCGACGCTCTATCGTGCGCTGGATGCCGCGAAGATCCTGCAGGAGCAGTACGGCCTGAGCGCCGAGATCATCGATGCCCGCTCCATCGTCCCCTTCAATTATGAGCCGGTAATCGAGAGCGTCAGGAAGACGGGCCGTATCCTGCTGGCCTCCGACGCCTGCGAGCGGGGCAGCGTGCTGCAGACCTTCGCCGCCAAGATCGGCCAGTTCGCCTTCAACTACCTGGATGCCCCGCCGGTGGTCGTGGGGGCGCGCAACTGGATCACTCCGCCGGATGAGGTCGAAGACGCCTTCTTCCCCTTCCCCTCCGACCTACTCGACGCCATCCACGCGCACATCCTGCCGCTGCCCGGCTACACAATCCAGCGCGCCTGCGATGCCGCCGACCTGCTCCGCCGCAGCTCCGAGGGAGTTTAGACAACCTTCAGTCAGGCCGTGAACGACCGGAGATCCGGGTCGTGAACGACCCGTCTGGAGGGCCTTCGGCCAACCGGTCTGCGACCGGGAATGCCTTCTCCGCCCTGCGGGCGGATGCCCTGTAGGGCAGGGGCACCGTCCCCTGCCGACCTGATCCGGGCAGGCCCGCGCGCGGCCTTCTCTTCGTGCCCCTACGTGACACGGAAGGGCATCCAACGCGAGCACTTCAGCGTTTCGATGGATTGGCGGATTGGGAGGAGAGTTCCTGGCCGGTCTTCGCTCCTGCCTTGCGTAATATCGGAACGATTTTCTTGCGTCGTTCCGCATTATATTCGAGTTGAAGGGATTTGTGGAAATCATCTACGACCAACCACCTATCGCTCTCCGTAAGCGCATAGTCGAGCGGAGTCTTGCCTTCGTTGTTCCGAGCATTTATGAATGCATGATGCCGAAGGAGGGTTTCGACGCTGGCAAGATGGAGACACCGACATGCACAATGTAAGGGCGTTTCACCTCCCCATCTATGCGCCATGATGTCTGCCCCCTGATTGAGCAGGAGTTCTATGGCTTCCGGATAATCTGCAAACGCAGCATAATATACAGGCGTTTCTCCGGTGAGACTGCGCTGATTGATCCTGCCGCCATACTGGATAAGGAGGCGGAGAAACGCAATGCTCCTATGCCTTCGAATCGCACATTCCAGCGGATACGCTTCCATATTCGTTGCGATTTCTCCGGGTACATTGGGGTCGGCTCCTGCAGCCAGCAGCGCTTTCAGGAGGGCTAGATCATCATAGGCCAGGTACGTCTGTCCGTTCTCTCCCTTGACCGTTCTGATTGGAAGCGTTGGATCGCCAGCATGGGCAATGCAAAGCATCAATGGGGTGGAATCTATATTCCAATCTTGCATCACACCCACGGGAAACACCCGCGTATCCGGCACATCCAGGGTGCGGGAATTCGGATTCGCTCCGGCTTTGAGCGCCGCTTGCACGGTCTGTACCTCGTTATTCCGTATGGCGCTGACGAGGGCATATCGTAACCTGGCTTCCCTGCTTCCGTTATCATTGAAAGTTCCATCGGGATAGCCAATCAGGATGCCCTTCTGCTTGAGTTCCATGACGGCCTGATACGCCCAATGATCCTTTGGGACATCAGGAAACGGCTTGTCGGGTCGAGCCAGCGCAATGGAGCCTGTACAGGCCAGAGAGGCGACCAGCATAAGATGCCGTGTGTGCTTATTCATCGAGTACTCCTTTGAGCGAGCCATGTGGGCAATCCTGTCACTTCATTCACCGTTTGTTCTCCAACTCCTCCTTGAGCATATCCTGCCACGGCCCAGCTATACTGTCGAACGCGTCAGAGATACCATTGGCGGGTTCCGCCGTACCCAGGAGATTATTTGATCTTTGGAGACCTTCTGCGCCAGAGAGGATGTCATCCTATCTTGACTGCATCACATCAACAACTGTACAATGCAGATACCGCCTATTCGTCAATCCTGGTTCGCCATTCTCTCCCATCGAGGACAAGCAGATGAGTATTGCCATCACAGCCGAATATCCCCCACCCACGCTGGACAAAGATAATGTCCTGCGTATAGGCGAAACGCGGGTTACTCTGGATACCGTGGTGGAAGCATTTCAGGAAGGCGCCACTGCGGTGGAAATTGCCCAACAGTACTCCTCCCTAAGTCTTGAGGATGTTTACGCCGTAATCGCCTATTGCCTACGTCGGCGTTCCGACATCGAAGCGTATCTGGAAAAGCGGCATCACGAAGCCACGGAGATTCGCAGACAAAATGGGCTCTTTGACAAATAGTGGGGTTGGGTTCACGGCACTGAAGTGCCGGTCTACGTTTGCCAAGCCCACCTGCGTGGGCTCTTGTTCTCTGTGGAGTCGGCGCAGGCCAACTTTGCAAACGTAGACCAGGGTTCCCACCCCCGCCACTGGTCCGAGGGGGTGGGAGGTTTCAACCCCGTGTCGAAAGATCATCCCCAGTTTTCGTCAATGAGCCACAAAATGAAGCCCGTTTCGATCCGAAGGGTATACGAGACAGACTATTAGCTCGATGTCCAAAATAGGTTCCGACCAGGAACGGATAAACATGGTCTAGGCTGCCTCTCTTTGGGAAGGCGTTTCAGCGTTTTGGAAGATTGGCGGGTTGGGAGGAGAGTTCCTGACCGGTTTTGGCTCCGGCTTGAAATAATATGCGTTCTGTTTGCTTCCAATGTCGCTGGCGCGCGTAGTCGAGAGCCGTCTTACCGTAATTATCCTTCAGATTGACATCAGCATGGTTATCAAGCAAAACGTGAACCGTGTTTTCAAGCTCAACTTGACGTGGCTTGTCCGGCCAAAACATCACGGCCTCAATTAAGGGTGTATTCCTGAAGCGCTTTTCTTGTGCGTTGACATCGGCTCCATTCCTGATGAGTAATTGAACGCCTTCCACATTTCCCCGATAGGCGGTTCCATGGAGTGCCGTCCTGCCATCTCCACCCTTTACATTGACCTTGGCCCCGTACTTCAAGAGAAGTCGCAGACTTTCATGGTAATTGAGTTGGGCGGCTATTATCAAGGGAGTGTTCCCATTTTCGTCTCCAGTATTTGGATTGGCTCCTGCATCCAACAACGCCTTGACGAGTACATTCCTGTCGTTATTGGTACCAGGAAGGGATAGCATCAGGGCGGTCTGGTGTTCATCAGGCATGGGCTTGACGTTGGGATGCAAAGCCTTATCGAGGAGTTGCTTCATGTGTTCGCTGAAGGAGAGCGGCTTGTCGTCGGAATGGTCGCGAGTGTTGGGATCGGCCCCGGCTTTGAGAGCGGCGAGGGCAGCGGGTGTATCATAGGCTTTGATGGCAGCAATCAAATCTTGACTGGCCTGCTCCCGTCGGTACTCGCGCATCATCAAGCCCATCAGGATACCGACAAGGAGCAGCGGTGCCAGGAGGAGTGCACGACGCTTCTTCATGGTTCTGGTTCTTCTACCGGCCTCACCAACTGCTCAGAAGGCGTTTCCTGATGCGATATAGCGGCACGCAACAGTTCAGTCTGCGGTTGTGTTGTCGGAGGCTCAGAACCACGTACAAGCGTTTCATGAGGGGGCAATAGATGAGCATTATGGCGGGTTACTGGTTTGACGGGTTCAATAGTAGCGACTTTTACGGATAGGAGTCTCCATAGCGCTAGGAAGACGATTGAACCGACGAATGAACCGACGAACAAGAACGCTTCCAACACAGAATGCAAATCATCTTCTCCTGGCCTCGATGTCAATACCACGCAGACGAACATACAGCATAATGCGATGGTCAATAAGACCTTAGCGAGTGAGTGCAGTCCTATGACCTGGATGTATCGTCCCTTGCTCAGAGGAGTTTGAAGGCGTCCTGGGTCTGGGCGATGACGCGATGGAGGGCGTCACGGGCTTCGGGGGTATTGGGAATACGAAAATGGAGTTCTACACCGGGGGCGAGGGGAACGCGTTTCCAGGTCTCACCGAGCGCCTCGTCGAGGATATAGCCGCCTGTGATGTCGTCCTCCTCCTCGAATTCGGAGAAGAGACCGGAAGCCGGCGACAGCATGGGGCTGATGAGCAGCACACGCTTCCTGCGCTGCGAGACCGTGGCGGGCAGGTCGGAGGCGAGGGAGAGCGTCTCCTCCACAAAGTGCGCCAGGTTTGCCGGTAAATCGATGCGCTCTGGCGTGGTTTCCGGAGTACGTAGGGAGGAGGGGTTGGCGACTTCACGCGCCAGCGAAGGGGGCGGTTCTGCCTCTGCAGCAAGGAGGGCCACGATGTCCTCCGTCGTCAGGCCGGCCATCCGCGCTTTGATCTCACTGAGGGGCAGATAGGAGCGCTTCCAGAGCGCGATCAGGCGAAGGCGACACAGGTGTTGCTCGCTATAGCGGGCATAGCGCCCCGAGGTATCCGGGGGAGGGAGCAGGCCCTCCGCGCCATAGTAGCGCACCGTCCGCACGGAGACCCCGGCCCGCTGCGCCAACTCCCCTATAGAAAAGTGCTCTTCCTGTCCCTGTGCCATGCATCGCCTTTGTCGGCAGGAGCGGCGATGACGAATCCCCGCTCCTGCCCGCCGGGCTAGATTTCGAAGCGGTCGTCGTCCTCTTCCTCCTGCGCCTGGAAAATACGCTTGACGAAATTGATCAGTTCCAGCGGATTGAACGGCTTGGTAAGATAGCAATCCGCCCCCGACTTATAGCCCTGAAAAATGTCGTGATCGTTGGCCTTCGCCGTCAACATAATGACCGGAAGCTCGCGTGTCGCCGGATCTTTCCGCAGTTCGTGCAACACCTCGAAGCCATCCATATAGGGCATCATCACGTCCAGCACTACCATGTCCGGCTTCTCGGACGCCACTTTCTCCAGGCCCTGCTTCCCGTCGAACGCCGTGACCACCTGAAAGCCGTGCCGCTCCAGGTTGACCTGGATCAACCGCACGATGCTCCGCTCATCATCTACCGCCAGAATCTTTTTCGCCATCATTCGCTCGATCTCCTCCCTAACAACGCATGGCGCTGCTACTATCCTGCGGCAGAGAAGAGGGCGATGATGGCAATTCAACTGCTCCCTCGCCTGCCGCAACCGCGATCTTCCTCAAGCGATTGCCCGCTCAAGTACCATTATAGCAGTATTACGTTATACTGTCAAGTTGAAACAAGAGGAGAGCAGAACCGGAACATCAAATGGAAGGGGAATAACAAGCGAGAGGGCAAGCGCAGGAAATGCTTTTTCCTGCGCTTGCCCTCCCAAACAAACCTTGCCAACCCGGTTAACGGTTACACTGGCAGGGCTGCTCCGCATTGGAGGTGGTAGGCTCCGAAAGGTCTTCCGCCTGCTTGGCCTCCTCGGCAGGCTTGGCATCTTCGGATGGCGTCGAATCCGTCGTGATGGTCATTTGCGTCGAGCCCTCGATCAGCACCCGACCGTCCGCATTCTGGTACTGCACGATCACCTGCTGGGGCGGGTTAACCTCCACACTCACCGGCGGCGTCGGTTCGTAGCTTACGGTAGCCTGTGTGGCTGTGACCTCTGCCGATGGCGGGGTCTGTTTGGAGAGGTGGCGCGCCCAGACCAATCCCACCAGGGACAGCAGCATCATGCAGCACATGATGGTCAGGGGGAGGCCGATGGGATCGTGCCGAAATTGCCCGGCGGGCGACCGATGTGCGCCCGCCTTCCCGATGCCTCCGATGAGGAAGCAGATCAGAATCACAATGGCGATGCATAACATAACTAACATGTGTTTCGTTCCTCCGCTCGTTCTGGCATTCACTGGATCTTTGGGATGCAGTGAGTTCCTGTTCCATTTCCTCCGCGCTCCTCCGGGGATCCCGGTACGGTGGAGGTTTCGCCGTGTATCTCCCGCGGAATTGGGTTTCGCATACGGCAGGCCGCTCTCGCAGATGCAGGCGCGGCGCTTTCCGTTAAGGAATAGCTTACCCTTTTCCAGAGCCTGCTCGATATTGGGGATCTTCTTCACCCGAGGGTCGGAGGATTCCTCCCTCTTTTTTTCGGCATTGTCGCATGGTTTCGAGAGAACCGAGGCGGTCTGTCTCTTTCCAGGTGACAATGGCGGACACAGCATGACGAGGCACTGTGATCGTATCAATCCTCGCCCGGCCCGAAGGCCAGGCGCAACAAGAACTGATTGGCTTCTACGTCCATGCGCGCTCTTGAAGTTCCCATTCGGCGCAATATCTGGGGTAAACTTTTCCTATGATAAAACACCTGAGGATTTTTGCAGGCCTGGCCTGCACTCTGATGATCATCCCGGCAGCGGTTACCAGCAGCCAGCAGTGCGCGGAGACGCTCTCCGTGCCGGCGTTTACCGCCTATAGCGAGCCGAACCCGGAGGCGCTGGAGTTCTCGCAAACGGGAATCACGGGCTGGACGGACGCGAAAACGCATATCGTCTGGTATGGGCGCCTGGCAACGTCCGGAACGCTCTATCCGGCCCTCACGCTCCACTTGAAAGAGAACGCCGCTTCGACCCTCCGCCTCACGGTCGCGAAGAAGGCGCTGACGACGAGAGTCATGGGAAAGGGCGCGGAGCCCGTCACCGCCATGTTCGGCCCCGTGACGATCCCTACGCCCGGCTACTACCGCTTCGAGCTCACCGGCGTGGCGAAAGAGGGTCCGACTTTCGGCGAACCGGACGCGCTCGTGCTCAGCGGCCCGGCCATCAAGGACGCCCAGTTCAACCTCAAGGAGCGGCGTAACGCCGCCTCGGTCCACCTGGGTTATCCCACCCCGAAAGACGCGCCGATTCAGTGGTTCTACAACGAGGTGACCGTCAAGACCGATCCGCTCTGGTCCTACTACATGGCATGCGGCTGGCAACGGGGCTATTTCGGCATTCAGGTGAACAGCCCCACCGAGCGGCGTATCATCTTCTCGGTCTGGGATAGCGGCAACGAGGGGGTAGATCGCAACAAGGTCAAAGCGGAGGATCGGGTCGCATTGCTGGCGAAGGGGGACGGCGTCCTTGCGGATAGCTTCGGGAATGAAGGAACCGGAGGACACAGTCACCTCGTCTATCCCTGGAAGACCGGGGCGACCTACCGCTTCCTCGTCGCCGCCCAGCCGGACGGCGACCATACGACCTACAGCGGCTACTTCTTCTTCCCGGAGAAGGGGCAGTGGGGCCTTATCGCCCGGTTCCGCGCCCCCAAGGATGGGGGTTACCTGCGTGGTCTCTACTCGTTCAACGAGGA